>Ga0169931_10000312_pt1 | contig 79508 bp, 58 predicted proteins | sample Kivu_15m_20L_FD_129675 | JGI IMG/M metagenome (GOLD analysis project Ga0169931, IMG submission 129675) | Freshwater microbial communities from Lake Kivu, Western Province, Rwanda to study Microbial Dark Matter (Phase II) - Kivu_15m_20L... | ecosystem: Environmental > Aquatic > Freshwater > Lake... | reverse complement strand
GGTCGCCGCTCCGAGCCTTCCTCCTGTGGTGAAGCCGGTGGCTCCGGTGGAGACGATCGTGGTCCCTCCGCCCGCGAAGCCGACGCTGCCGCAGGTCGCCGCTCCGAGCCTTCCTCCTGTGGTGAAGCCGGTGGCTCCGGTGGAGACGATCGTGGTCCCTCCGCCGCCAGCGAAGCCGACGCTTCCGCCGGTCGCCGCTCCCGCGGTTCCCACGATCCCGAACGTGCCGATGTCCGCCATGCCGCTCACGCCCGCGGTGGTCGTGAAGCCAACCGCGATGCCGGAGACGGTGAAGCCCGCGAGCCATGCTTCGAACGACGTGGAGACGCTGGCCGCGACCCTCAGGGAATCGCTGGCTCCCTCCGCCCGGCTGAAGGCGGTGAAGGCGCTGGCCACCGGACCGCACGCGAACACCGACACGGCAAAGCTCGTCCTGCTGAACACCGCGAAGACGGACGTGTGCGCCGCGGTGAAGGCGGACTGCATCGACGCCTTGGCGAAGCTCGGCTGCCGCGACACGGCATTCGTTGAGTTCCTGAAGATCGCTTCGACCGACGAATCGGGCGAGGTTCGGATCGCCGCGAAGAACGCGCTGCTGACTGTAAGCAGATGATCCGGAGCGGGCACCGATGCCGGCATTCTGAGCATCGACGCCCAACAATGGAGCAGCCCGGCCCTCGATGTGTCTTCGCGATCCGCTCGAGAGTTCGATTTAAGGCTTTAACTCCGTGCAACTTGCGACCAATTTCGCGAATAAATCCGCCGTTTGGCATCGCGTCTGCTTAATTAACATTCGGCGAGAGCCAATACCGGCCGGCTGACCAAGGGAGAGGTGGTCAGTCGGCCGGTTTATTCATTTCTGCATCGCCAACTTCCCACGATTCATGCTCGGTTATCGGTACGGCATCGGGTTCACCGAGACGTGCTTGATGTGGCTCCGCTTCCACGTGTACGTGATTTCGAGCGTCCCGGCCGAGGATTCGATGATGGCCGGATACGAGAACTCGCCCAGTTCCGTCTCCAAGTCCACGACCTTCTTCCAGGTGCGGCCATCGTCCGCGGAGCGTGCCAGGCTGATGGGCGTGCGTGCGATCGGAAGTGGATTGTAGATCAGGAACACGTCTCCGGCGGAGGTTCGAACCGCGTCGATCCCCGCGCTCGGATTGTTGAGTTCGGTGGCCTCGGCGGGCGAGAACGTGATGCCGCCGTCCTTCGATTCGGCGCGGCAGATCTTCATGGGCCCGCTGGAACGCATCAAGGCCACGACGCGACCGTCCTTCGTTTCGAAGAGCGTCGGTTGGATCTGATTCATCTTGCCGGGCACGGGGAAGGCGTTCGATCGCGTCCAGGTCTTGCCGTCGTCCGTGGAGCGATCGACGAACGGCGTCCAGTTCCGGTAGCTTTCGACGGACGTCCCGGCGAGCAGCGTGCCGTTCGCGAGTTGGATCGGCTTCGCCCGCACGGGCCCCCAGAAGCCCGCGGGCATCATCTCGGCCGCGGACCACGACTTGCCTCCGTCGGCGGAGGTTCGTGCGAAGCCGGTCCAGCGCTCAGGGCTCGGCCCGGCCTTGTACCAGAAGTGAAGAGCGCCCTTCGCGCTCTTGAAGAACACGGGGTTCCAGCACGGCTGGCCGGGCTCGGAACCGATGACGGCGGGCTCGCTCCACGCCTTGCCGTCGTGGCGGCTGGCCCAGATTTGCACATTCTTCGCGCCCTCTTTGTCGCCGCCGAACCATGCCGCGAGCAACTTCCCGGGCTCCACTTCCACCAGTGTGGACGCGTGGCACTCCTTGAAGGGCGCCTTCTCGAAGATAAACATGTCCGACCTCGCGGAGAAGAGATGCGGATGTGATATGTGTAATCCAAGTGGAGCCCGGCTTGCAGCTTGGATTTGTGGCACTTGAAATCTGGCGCTCGACGCCCGCCTTTCAAGCGTAAGCGTGTGGGTTCGAGTCCCACCGGGCGTGCTACCCCCCTCTCGGAGCGAACCCATGCGAGCGTCCCTCTCCGCGGGCTTGGTCATCGGGCTGCTGTTGGGCTGGGCCGGCGTGGCGAGCCCCGCGGAACCCGACTCGGAACGCGAGCCGCTCCCGCAGGGGGCGGTGGCCCGTTTGGGCTCCGGCAAGTTCCGGGTCGGCGGCGCCACTGAAGTCCTGTTTTCTCCTGACGGCAAGTACGTCGCGGCGAGGAGCTACGGCGACATCATTCACATCTGGGACGTGAAGACGGGATGCAGCGTTCGCAAGTTCACCTTGGAGAGCAACCGCCAACTCAAGTTCGGAAAGCAGGGCCTCATCGCCGACGCCTCGCGGTTCTCCTTCTCCGCGGACGGGAAATCGCTCGTGGCCTATGCGAGCGCCCTCGATCGCGCCTGGCGCCGCAACGTGGAAACGGGCGAAGAGGAGAAGCTGCCGGGCGAACTGTCTTCGAAGAAGCTGTGTGCCTTGCAGTACTCGAACGACGGAACGGCCCTCGTGGCGATTCACGAGGACCTGACCGTGAAGTTGCACGACGCGAAGACCGGGAAGGAACTCCTGCAAGTCGCGAAGCTGCCCGATCGCGACAGCAGCGCGGCGGTGGCGTTCTCCCGGAGCGGCCGGTCGCTTCTGCTCCCGAGGTACGACGAAGCCGTGGGCAAAGCGGTGATCGACGTGATCGACGTCAAGACGGGCAAGGCGAGCCGGACGCTCGAGGCGTCCCCGAAATACGGCATCCGCCGTGTCGCGACGACAGCCGACGGCTCGAAGGTCTTCGCGATCGACACCATCGCCGTTCACGCCTGGGACGCGGCGACGGGCGACGACATCAACGACTTCTCACGACGGATCGGCAGCCCCTTCGACTCCTTCGCACTGACCCCGGACGACAAGACGCTGGTGATTCTGCACGGGGACAGCCTCGTGTTCTGGGACCTCGCCGGATCCAAGCTCCTGCGACGAGTCCGGGTGAAAGGCGGGCATCGCACCTTGGCGATCTCGCCGGACGGCAAGACCGCCGCCGTCGGCTCGGTCAATTCCGTCCGGTTGCTCGACATGGCGACCGGCGAGATTTTGAACAAGAACACCGGGCACGAAAGCCAGATCGCGGCCGTGGCCCTTTCGCCGGACGGCAAGTTCGCCTTCACGGCCGCCAGCGATCGCCAAGTGTTGGATTGGAAGTCGCCTTACGTCACGTTGCGACGCTGGGACGCCCGCACCGGAGCGGAACTGAAAGTCGACGTGCTGGAGGATACGGATCACTCCTTCGATTTCGTCTTCACCCGCAACGCCGCGAAGCTGGCCTTTCGCCGTTATCAGCCGCTCGGGCGCATCAACGACTTCCAGATCTGGAACACCGCCGACGGCTCGCTGGGTCGCAAGGTGTCCAACGCCGAGATCCCCGGGAAGGCCGCCATCTGGCCGTGGAAGCTGGGGTTCGACGCCCCCGGACGCCATCTGGCCGTCATCACGCTGAACGGCGGATTCGAACTGTTCGACGCCGAGAAGGGAACCGAGTTGCGAGCGTTTCCGGGCGTCTTCAGCACGAACTGTTCCCCGGCGTTCTCGCCGGACGGAATCACCGTGGCCGCATGGCGACCGACCGGCAATCGCCACGATTACGTCGGCGGCGGCCACATCCATCTGTTCGAAGCCCAGTCCGGCAAGGAACACTCGAAGATCGCATTCGAGACGGGCGTGAGCGGCCTCCGCCACACGCCGGACGGGCGCTATCTGGCCATCGCCTCTCGCGACACGATCCACCTGTGGGACGTGGCGAATCGCAAGATCGCGCGCGAGTTGAAGGCCGGCGGCGGCCCGTTCGCCATCTCCGAAGATTCCAAATTCCTGGTCGCTGGAGACGGTTTCGGCGCGGTCGAGGTGTGGTCCGTCGAGAGCGGCAAGCGAGTCGCTCGACGCGAGGGCCACGGCGACCGCGTCACGCTGGTGGCCTTCTCGTCCGGCGGCGCCGGCTTCATCACCGGCAGCGCGGACGGAATCGCGATCGTCTGGGACCTCGCGAAGTTCATCAAGGAGTGAGGCCGGACGGGTTCGCCTATATATCTTGGCGAAGCCCAATCTTGGGTGGCATCCTTGCCGGGGGTGCAGGACACGGTTCGCAATGCGACCAGAAAAGGCCTTTGGCGAAGGATCCAGCAGCCCCCACCTCTCCCCAACGGGAGCATCGGTGTGGCCTCGGTTATGCAACCGGTGACGCAGCATGGACAACTTGGAAAACCGATTCGGGAAAAAGGCCTCGGTGGAGTCCTTCGGCCTGAAAGGCCGGCTCCAACAGCCCAGGCCTTGTCGCCGCAGGCGACAAGGCCTGGGTCCGGATCCCCACCGAGTCAGGCCTGAAAGGCCGTCACTTGATCCCGTGAGACGGCCTTTCAGGCCTGAAGAACGGGGGCACCATCACCCAGGCCTTGCCGACTTCGTCGGCTGCGGCCTGGGCTGTTGGAGCCGGCCTTTCAGCCCGAAGAGTTGCACGCTAATCGCGACGACGACTTCGCCCAGACCCTGCGAATGACGGGAGTCATGAAACCGTGGGTAGACCTTTGCCACAACGGGGAGAGGGTCATGTTCGGTCATGCTCCCCGCAAAGCCTGTCCTGCCCCCCCTTGCCGGTGTCCCTTCCGAGTGTGGCTGACTTCGTAGGAAGTTGCCCCCGCAAGGAGCCCCGGCTGGAAGCCGGGGCCATCCACCGGCTAGAAGCCGGTGCCACCCAAGAGCGACTGCGCCGCCAAAAAAAGCACACCCGGCTGGACGAGACCGCGTGAGCCAGAAAGATCAGTTCGCGGGGGTTCCGCTCTCGCCGCGTACGAGCAACACCGCGGCAATGATCAGGAGGAAGGCGAGGCCGGTTCGCCATGTCGGCGTTTCCTTCAGATAGAAGAACGCGAACACGGCGAAGACGGACAGCGACACCGCTTCCTGGATCACCTTCAATTGTGTGGCGGAGAACTCCCCGTATCCGAGACGGTTGGCCGGAACCTGCAGCGCATACTCGGGCATGGCGATGAGCCAACTCACGAGAATGGCGGACCACAACGCGGCCTGCTTGTACTTGAGGTGCCCGTACCACGCCACGGTCATGAACGCGTTCGAGCCGACCAGCAGCAGGATCACCCAGAACGTCTTCACCTCACGGACCCTCCAATGAAACGGCCCACGGACGCATGTCCGTGGGCCAAGTCGGATTTCCGAATGCTCACTTGCCCGGAACCACGGGCAGCATCGGGACCGCGCCGCCGGTCGGGGCCACGGTCGCGGTCGGCGTGATGTCGATCTTGGCCTTGGGCTTCATCTGCGCGAGCACCGCTTCCCGCAGCTTCATCGCATAGAGAAGCTTCACGTCTTCCTTCACTTCCTCGAACTTCTTCGGAGTGCCGGGCTTCTTGGCCGTGACGAGGATGAGGTGGTAACCGAACTCGGTGGCGACGACGTCGCTCATCTGGTACGGCTTGAGTTCGAAGGCGGCCTTGGCGAACGGCTCGACCATGGCGCCGGCCCGGGGGAAGAACTTGAGATCGCCGCCGTCTTTCTTCGAGGGGCAAAGCGAATCGCGTTGGGCGAACGCCGCGAAAAGTTCTTCCGTCTTCTGGGCGCGGATCTGCTCCTTCTGGAGCGGGTCCGCGGTGGCGGGGGCGGCGGCGACAGCCTTGGCCGCTTCCTGCTCGATGGCCTGCTTGATCCCGCGAAGCTTGCCGGCGGCCTCTTCCTGCTTCGCCTTGTCCGCACCCGGCGTGAACAGGATGTGCCGCGCGCTCACCATCGAGCCGTCGAACACTTCCGGGCTGCCGGTGAAGAGCCCCTGGAGAGCCTGATCCGTGCTCTGCTGCTTCACGAAGGCTTCCCACTTCAGTTGGGCCAGCACCTCGGCGCGGAACTCCTCTTCCGTCAGCATCATGGCCGCGAGTTCGGTCGCGTAGTCCTTCTTCACCTGCGCGAGTTCCTTCTTCAACTCGCCGATCAGCTTCTCGACCTCGGCGGGCTCGACCTTCGTCTGAATGGCCGCGAGGTAATGGTCGATCAGGGCGTTCTCGACGAGGTGATTGATGATCTCTTTGCGGGCCATGTCCTTGGCGCTGGCGGGGAACTGCCGCAGGGCGCGATGCACGGCGACTTCCGGAATGACCTGCGTCATCGGCGTGGCGCCGATCTGCGTGGTGACGGTGGCGGCGTTCCCGGTCGGCCGGGGTTCGATCTTGGGCGCGGCGGCCGGCGGCACGAGCGCGGCCGGCGGCGGTACCGTGCCCGCACCCGGCGGAGCTAGCGGCGGAACGCCCGGCGGAGCGGGCGGTTGGGCATAGGCGACCGCGGTGAGCGTGGTGCCAAGCAACGCGGCCGCGGCCGCACGAGTCATCCGAAGCATCGCGAAACTCCTTCTCGCTTCCGAAAGCGCCACGGCCTTCACCACGGCGCACCGCTCCCGGGGATGTTGAGGGTCTGGGGAATACCCGCTCCCGAGCGAAAATCAAGGGGACCTGCAGAGCATCGGTTGCTGCCGATCATTCGACGAGCGCGACCTTCCAGGCCGGGAGCAATCCCGAACACCAGAAGTAGATTCCGAAGGCGACAGCGTCCGAGGCAAATCGGAGCCACCGGCGATTCGTCTTCGCGGCGATCGCCGCCACCGGCATCGCCGGCAGGAATCCCGCGAGGAAGCACCACCCCATCACGAAGCCGGTTGCCAGGCAGAGGCGATAGTACGCGTAGCCGAGCGTCAGGAACGCCAGCAACGCGAGTGCGGTGATCCCGCGACGCCGTAGACTCCAAGGTTGCTCGCCCGCCCACACGCTGACAATCAGAAGCGTGCGGAACGCGACATACATGCACACCGGCCACGTGAACACGAACGCGTCCGCCCAGTGGCCGTAGAGTTTCGTCCCGATCAGCCCGAGCGCGAACGACACGAGGCCGAACACGAGTCGGGGGCTTCGCCAGCGCAGCAACTCCGCGAGGATTCCGGCCGGGGCGAACACTCCGAAGACGCACCACGCGAACCATCGAGCCACGTCTGCGGGAAGCGGCGCATCGTGCGGAAACTCCGGTTCGCGGCCGAGCAGACGGGACCAGTCGAACTCCGCCTCGGCGTTGCTCCGTTCAAGCGATCGATTGGGATCGAGCGTGGACTCCGGCCCGAGATGCAGGCAGACCATTTTCGACGCGTTTCGAACGAACAGTTTCTGACCCCGAAGCGCCGGCGGCGTCCAGCACAAACCGCCATCAAGAACCTTCGCCCGCGACAGTTCCCGATACGCGGTCGAATCCGCCCGCGCGAGTATCAGCGTGCCCGTGTCGTTCAACAGGATCAGCTTGCCGTCCGCGACGAGAACCGTGGCCTGGCCGGTTTCCTCCGCTTCCCACTTCTCCTTCCCGGTGGCGAAGTCGATGCACTTGAAGACGCCGCGCGAGCCGCGGTGCGGGCTGGACTGAAGCTGATGAAGGTCGAATCCGTAGACGTGCCTTTCGAAAAGCACACTGGAGCAAACGTCGTTCGAGAGGCGTTTTCCGGCCCAAACGGTGCGAACGGTCACATCCTTGTCGGCTACGCCGAGTTCGAAGAGTTGCGAGCCGCCGCGGAAGGGCGCGGCGAAGAGAAGGTACGGCTCGGACCAGATCGGCCACGCGGAGTGTTCGTCGTAGTGGTTCGAGAGCCGCTGTCGCCACACGCGTTCACCCGTGGCGGCGTCGTGCAACGTGATGCTGTTCTGAAGGTACGCGACGATCAGACGGCGGCCTCGAAACGTGATCGGATAGGCGGGGCAATAGCTGGCCGGGTCCGTGCCCGCGGCCCACACCGTGGCGCCGGTCGCGGAGTCGAGCGCAACGAGGCTCGCGTTCTCGCCACCCGCCGGGAGGATCACGCGGCCGTTCTCGACAAGCGGTGTCGCCGCGTAGCCGAAGTCGACGCCGCGCAGACCGAAGCGCTTGCGGAGATCGACGGACCAAATCTCGTGGCCGGTTGCGGCATCGAGGCAACCGGCCTCGCCCATCGGAGTGGTGTAGAACAGGTGGCCGGAGCGCCAGGTCGGTGTGGCGTACGGTCCGGGGTAAGCTCCGGCCGGTTGCCACGGAAGCCCGACCCGAGCGCGCCATGCTTCTTCGCCCGTCTCGGCGTCGAGGGCGATCACGAACTGATGGAGGCGGTTCTGATACTGGGTGAAGACGCGGCTGCCGGCGACGGCGAACCCGGAGTAGCCCTGGCCAAGCTCGCGTGACCAGAGTACGGGCGGCCCCGCGGCCGGCCACGAGTCCACAAGACCGACCTCGGCGGAGAGCCCGTCGTAGTTCGGCCCACGAACGTGCGGCCAGTCCGGCTGTGCGAACGCCGGACACGCGAGAACGAGCAAAGCTGCGATGGCCAGCCGCGACATGGTTGCAACCGTGACGCCGGCCGCGGCCCGCCGTTTCATTCGCCGCAGCACGGGCAGCGATCCGGGACGTAGACCGTCATCGTCGCCGAGTACTTGATCGATTCGTACTTCGTCTCGCCCTTCGGAGCCTCGGCCGTCTTGTGGGCCACGACCAGATACCAGTTGCCGGCCTTGGGCGTGAACTGAGCCTTGCCGTCGCTTGCGGTCGTCCGCTCGTATTCGGCGTCGAATCCGTCCTTGAGCGTCACGCCGCGCGGGATGAAGCTGATCTTCGCGTTCGCCAGCGGCTTCCCTTCGAACAGGAGTTTCACCTTGATCGGCGTGCGGGGCCCCATCGGCGCCACGGGATTGGCTTCGGGCACCAGTTCCAACGCGTGGCCGAGCGGCTTGCTGAAGCCGGTCCAATCGCTCTTCACCTTGTCCAGGCTCGGGCTCGCGAGGAAGAACGCCTTCGCGCTCCGAACGGACCGCACCAGCTTGCCATGGTTCACGATCGTGTCCGAACTCTGCGAGGCGACGTAAACGCCGGGCGCGTTCGTGGCGAACTTCGCGCTGTGGAAGCCTTCCTTCGGCGCGTAGCCGAGGTCCACGCTGTCCGTCTTCAGGTCGTAGCTCTTGCCGTCCGGCGCGGTCACGGTGAACGACCCGATGGACTCGGCGGCGAGCTTGCCCGCGATCTTGAAATCGCGATGGTCGTTGCCGTGATTCCCGAGCAGGAGATCGACGTGGACCGCGTCCCCCGTGCGAACGATGTGGATGTTCGTTTGAACCCACGTGTCGTGAGCGGAGGCCGCCGCGGCCCCGACGGCGATCAGGGCGATGAAGGCGGGAACGCGGATCATGATGGGGTCTCGGCGTGCGGGTGCGTGCCTTCAGGATACCGAATCGGCTCCGCTCAGTAATCCGGAATCACCTGGCCGTCGTCCCGCATGCCGAGGAGTTCGAGAACGGTCGGATCGATCCACTCGGGCACGCGACGAACGCCTCCGTCCGCGAAGCAGAAGTTCACCACGCCGGTATGGCGGCTGCCGAACTTCCACCCGGTGTCCTGGGGATGAGTCGTGAGCGGGTAGGAACGCCCAGCGGCCCGGCTCGACGCCGCGTGATAGTCCCCGTTGTACAGCGAGCAGTCCCACCAGCCTTGGCCATCTTTCCCTTGCGGCACGTGTTTCTCGCCCACGAGGAGGGTGCTGCTGGTGCCGTCGGGGAAGTCCGCGAAGCGGAGCCCGGCGCCGAGTTGGAAGGCGCCGTGCATCGCGGGCGCGAAGGTGGTCGGGGTATCGAATCCGGACCGGTCCACGCTCACGGCGTAGTCGCCCAACGCGCCCGGCACGTTGATGCTGGCGGAGCCGTCCGAAGGAACGTCGCCGCTGAGGCTGGTTCCGGTGGTGCCGCCTGCCGCGCGGCGACTCGGGCAGAAGTACCCCTTCACGGCCGTGGTGCGGGCCGTCGCGTTCTGCAGATAGTACGGGTACCCGAGGCTCCACTGGCGGTAGAGATTGTCCTGCTCGAGATACGGCAGGATGAGCACGGCCCACGTGGCGCGGGCGCCCGTGAGGCGGCTCGGCGGGAAGCGCTCGTGATCGGTGTGATGCATGTGCATCGCGAGCCCGATCTGCTTCAGGTTGTTGCTGCAACTCAGCCGCGCCGCGGCTTCACGCGCCTTCTGCACCGCGGGCAGCAGCATGCCCACCAGTGTCGAGATGATCGCGATCACCACGAGCAGTTCGATCAGAGTGAAGGCGCGTCGCGTCTCGCGTTTCATGGCGTTCGCCTCGGGTCAGAACGGGCCGGGAATCGTGAAGCGGATCGGCTCGACGAGCCCGACGCCGCTGCCCGGCAAATCCAGGTTCAAGTATTCGATTCGCTTCGATTTCGAACTTGCGGGGGCGTCGAAGAGCAGAATCACCTCGGCCGACTTCCCGGGAAACACGCCGTCCATCTTCTCGAACCCGGTCGGCTTCCAGCCCGCGTCAAGCGTCTTGGCCTTGAGAACGTTCCCCGCCGGATCGGTGAGTTTCACGTCATCCGTCATGATGCCTTGAGCCCAGCCCGAGAGCGGCACGCGGCGTTCCACGCCGGAGTTCATGATGCCGACGTGCAAATTCAAGGCGTACTCGCGAGGCTTCTTCACCTCGCCCTTCGGGCCAGCCAGTTCGAGCGGTTGAACGAAGGCCCGCACGCCGATCCGCACGTCCGCGTTGGCGAAGAGCGCCTTGCCGGCGTCGGTTCGGTCCGTGGTCGAGATGTCGTTCGACTGGATGGCGATGGAGTGCGGCCCCTTCAGGCGGCCGGCCGCGTCGTCGTCCAGCGTCGGAGTGAAGCCGAGCCATGTGGGCACGACCGCGAGCAAAGTCACGGCGACGAGGTTGAGCCCGACCGCGGCGGCGCCGAGCTTCACGGCCAGGCCTTCACCCAGCAGGGCCACCGCACCGAGGATCAACCCGAGCGAACAGAGCCCGAGCCCGATGAACCGGCCGAAGGGAAGGACCGTGGCGACGACTCCCAAGCCGAAGATCGTGAACGCGAGCAGGGCCACGGTGAAAGCCGGGTCGCGACTCTCGCTCGGCTCGGCGACCTCGGGAAGCGGCTTCGCCGGCTCCGTGATGTCCGCCGCGATGGCGTGCGAGTGCGTCTCGACTTGCGGGCCCGCGGTCAGGTCTTCGGCCTGTTCCTTGGGAACGATCGTGAATTGGCTGCCGCACTTCGGGCAGGTCGCCACCGAACCGATGATGCGTTCCGGAGCGCGGACGCCGCCGCGACGACAATACGGACACAGGGCGACGATCGTGGTCATGGGCGAAGGCCCCGCGGAAGCCGGACCGATTCGGACGTGGATAGTGAAGTATACGCCGGAGCGATAAACGGAACCAAACTCGCTCCGCGACTCCCAGAATCGACGATGCGCCACGCAACGGGATCTCGGCCGAGAACGACATGTGGCCGATCCGCGTGCCGAACGCGGCCCCGCGGCTTAACATGGTGAGATGGACTGCCCGTTCTGCAAGAAGTTGGCCGAGCCCGCAGGCTGGCCCGCGGACGACGTCGTGTGGAACTTCCCGCACTCCGTCGCCCTGCTTGGCCCGTGGCAATACTTCACCGGCTATTGCATGCTCGTGTCCCGCGAACACGCCACGGAATTGAGCCAACTCGGTTCCACGCGGGCGGCCTTTCTCGACGAACTGAGCCTCCTCGCGGAAGCGATCGAGGCCTGCTTCCAACCGCACAAGTTGAACTATGAACTGCTCGGGAACGTGGTGCCGCATCTGCACTGGCACATCTTCCCGCGACGGGCGGACGACCCCGATCGACTCAAACCCGTGTGGCTGGCGCTGGACCACGCCGAACGCGACCTCGCCGAGAAACTTCGGCTCGAGACCGGCACGATCCCCCGAGCCGAGGCCGCGGCGAGGCTTCGAGATTGGTTGAAATCGCGAACATGAACGGCAGCTTGAAACTCGGCACCCGCGGCAGCGCGCTCGCGCTCTGGCAGGCGAATCACGTCGCGGAGCGGCTGCGGCCCGTCGCCGCGCCGAGGTCCGTCGAACTCGTGCTCATCGAGACGCACGGCGACCGCGATCAGGCGTCCGCCCTCTCCACGATGGGTGGCTTCGGCGTCTTCACGAAGGCGATCCAGAACGCGTTGCGGGACGGCCGCGCGGATGTCGCCGTGCACAGCCTGAAGGACCTGCCCACGATCCCGGAACCGAATCTGGAGCTTGTCGCCACGCCGCCGCGGGCCCCGAGCGGGGACGCGTTCATCTCCTCGAAACACCGCCGATTCGAGGAACTTCCCGAAGGAGCGACCGTCGGCACGAGCAGCCTGCGGCGGCGGGCGCAGCTCGCGAATCGCCGCCGCGATCTCAAGCTGGTCGAACTTCGCGGCAACGTGGACACGCGGTTGCGGAAGCTCGACGAACACGGCCTCGACGCGATCATCCTCGCCGAAGCCGGGTTGATCCGCCTCGGCCTTGCCGATCGCATCACCGAGATTCTCGATCCGTCGTGGATGCTCCCGGCCGTGGGGCAAGGGGCGATCGGCCTCGAGTGCCGAGCGGACGATGCCGAGACGAAGCGGCTGGTGAAGAGCCTCAACGACGATGACACGTTTCGCCGCGCGAGCGCGGAGCGTGCCATGCTCGCGGCCCTGGGCGGCGGCTGCCTCGTTCCCATCGGCACGACCTCGTCGGTGGCGGACGGCCTGCTCACGATCCGCGGCGCCGTGCTCACGCCGGACGGCTCCCGCCGCGTCGTCGCCACCCATACCGGCCCCGCGGGCACGCCGCTCGCCGTGGGTCAGGAACTCGCCGCAATGCTGAAGGCGGAAGGTGCGGATGAACTGCTCGCGGAGATGGTTCCGTGAGCGAACCGCTCGTCGTTCTCGATCGCGTCACGATCACGCGAGCCGGCCGTGAGGTGTTCCGCGACTTCACATGGACCCTGCTCGAGGGCGAAGCGTGGGCCATCACCGGGCCCGTGGGTTCCGGCAAGTCCACGCTCGCGGAGACGATCCTCGGCAAGCACTTCGCCCGGAGCGGGTCGGTCGAGTGGCCGATGTTGAAGGGGCGGCCGGGGCTGTACCCGTCGTCCGTGATACGGCACGTCGCGTTCCAGGAGCAGTCGCGGCTCTTCAGCTACGTCGGACACTATTATCAGCAGCGGTTCGAATTCGCGGACGCGGACGAACCGCTGACTCTGGAACGCTTCCTTTCGCCCGTTCCCGACGCGGAGGTGGTCCGCGTCGCTCGGCTGCTTGGAATCGAGGCTCAGCTTCCTCTTTCGTTCATGAAGCTCTCGAACGGACAAACTCGCCGCGCGCGGATCGCACAGGCCCTGCTCGCGAAGCCGGAGGTGTTGATCCTCGACGATCCGTTCCTGGGTGTCGACGCGGCCGGTCGTTCGGAGATCGCCGAGTTGCTCGGCCGATTGGTGAATCAGGGACTGCGGTTGATTCTGATCTGCTCGCCGGACGCGGTCCCGAGTTGGATCACGCGTCGAATCGAGTTTGGAGACCCTTCACTCGCGCCCCCGACTCGGAATCCGGCGGCTGACGCCCCCGGCTCGACATTTTCGGAACCAATCGTCGAGCTTCGCGACGTGTCGGTCGCCCATGGCGGACGGACCATCCTGAAGGGCATCGACTGGACCGTGCGGGCGGGCGAACGCTGGGCCGTCTTCGGCCCGAACGGCAGCGGCAAGACCACGCTGCTCAGCCTCCTCTGCGGCGACCATCCGCAGGCCTACTCCAACGACGTGAAGCTGTTCGGCCGTCGCCGCGGCTCCGGCGAGTCGATTTGGGACGTGAAGAACCGCATCGGCCTTCTCTCGCCCGAGTTCCACCTGTACTTCTCGGAGCCCCTCGTGGCCGAACGCGTTGCCGCGACCGGGTTCTTCGACGGAGTCGCGGACCGACCTACCACCCCGGAGCAGAACCACGCGGTGAAGGACCTCTTCGACGAGTTCCGCATCTCGCACCTGATCGGCCGCCCGTTCCGCCAACTCTCCACTGGCGAGCAGCGACTCGTGCTCCTCGTTCGAGCCCTGGTGAAACGCCCCGAGTTGCTCATCCTCGATGAGCCGTTCCAATCGCTGGACGGCGCCACGATGCGCCACGCCCGCGACTGGCTGGACCGGCGGCTGGGCCCGGACCAGACGCTGCTGTTCGTCAGTCACTTCGCCGAGGAATTGCCCGCGAGCGTGTCCCGGCGATTGGAACTGCGGGTGCCTCAACTCTCACGCGATTCCCACTTCTGAGACAAGTTTCGGCCCAAACGGAACTTGTGGCTGAATTTCCACCGGATTCCCCGACCCGGCTTTCATTTTCGTGCCAGCATTGAGATATACTGGGGAACCGGCTGAAGTGGCGAACGACTCTCCCCGCCAGAACGCGACGATGGACTACCATCTCGAAAACGTGCGGACGAGGGACACTTACTCCCTCAACCCGAACCGCACGCTGATCGGCCTCGCCGAACATGCCGACGTCCGCACGACGGATGTCGGCTCGTGTCTCGCCGCGCTGATCGTTCGCTACCCCACCGGCTGGATCGTTCACGGCCTCTCGGACAACCCGCACGCCCGATACAACGGCGAGCCGCTTCGCATCGGCCAGCAGATCGTGCCGCAGCACGGCGACCTGATCGAAGTCGGGGACGAACAGTTTCGCTTTTGCACGCCGCGCGGCCAAACCACGACCGCGATGGCGGACGACACGCCGCCACCGAGTTGCTTCATCTACGTTCGCGGGCAGGACGACCAGGAAGAGTGCCGCTCCGTCGATCACGACGTGCTGTTCGGCCGGTTGAACGTGTGTCACGTCCGTTTTCACGACACGCGGTTGTCGCGGCTCGCGGCGTTGCTCGCCTCCCACGACGGTCGCTGGTTCATCCACACTCTTTCGAAGGGGCCGATCGGTCGGAACCGCCGGGCCGTGCTGGGATTCGCACCGGTTCGCGACGGAGATGAACTGCTGATCGGGCCGCTCGTGGTCCGAGTCGAACTTCGCGTTCCGACCGAGGCGCCGGAGCCGGAGCCCTACCACCCCGATCACGACGCCGCGGCCGCGGACACCTTGAAGGAAGAGGCTGCGCTCACGGATACCGGCAGCACTGTGGAATCGGATCTGCCGCTGGAAGAGGCCCCGGCGTTCGATCGCGAGAAGATCAAGTCCGCGGGATTGCGGCTGGACCACTGGCTGAAGAATCACGAAGCCCCGCCGGCGGCCCCCGCGAGCGGGCTCTCCGGCTGGCTCGGGGCTCAGAAGCTGAAGCTGAACCGATTCTGGTTCGACACGCCCGAGGCGACCGCGGCCCGCGGCCTCCGTGGCGCCGAGAAGTACGACGAGGCCTTCGCGTTGCTCGAGCGCGCCGTTCGCGCCAACCCGAGCAGCCCCGAGCTTCTTCGCGAGTTGTATCGCCTCTACGACGCGCTCGGCCTGTTGGATCTTTGCTATCGCCCGCTCCGCCTCATCGAGAAGCTGGCGACCGATCGCGGCGGCGCGGACACCTGGGTGCTCGAGACTTTGGCCCGGGTCTGCGAGAAGCTCAGCGTCGAACGGGCCAGCATGTTCGATCGCGCGATGAGCTACTGGGCGAAGCTGGAGAAGGCGACCGGCGTGAGCTACGCCCGGGAACGGGACGCGGCCCGCGCCACCCGCGCCCTCCGCGAGGGCGGCTTCACCAAGGCCGCGGACTGAGCCTCGCGTTCGTATCATCACATCATGGACGACGCATCCCTCGATTATCTCCGCTGCCCGCTCGATCCGCTCCGCGAGGCCACGCTGAGCCGCGAGAACCAGTCGCTGGTCTGCTCCGGCTGCCGCGCTTCGTTCCCCGTTCGCAACGGCCTACCGATCCTCATCCCGGACGAGGCCGAGCTTCCGGCGGGAATCGACGACCCGGCGAAACTCCCGTGCGTGAAGGCGGCTCGCTCGCGGAAGGGCTGATGCCCACCTCAAGAGTTTCACTCTCGCCATAACCCCACGCCGCGCCACCGGTTTTCCCGTCACTTTCCCACGATCCGGTTGCCTCGACGCGATTTGTAAACTTTCCTTTCTCCAGCGAGCGGCAACACCGAGCGCGCGGCGCGAACAGCCGTTAGCATCTCGGCCGGTCGTGCCGAACGTGACGGTTCTACCGCCCTGGAGACGGATCGCATGCTACCTCCCCGACGACTCGTGCTCGCCGGTTCGGATCCGCGGCTCGCTCAGTCCGTGCAAGTGCACCTGCAGAAGTCGCTGCAGATCGCCGCACCCGTCGTTCGCTTCGAAGACGTTACGAACCTGCTGGCTCCCGAGACGGACGGCGACGTGCTCCTCGTCGCGGCGGACCCGGCGGACGCGACCGCGATCGAGGCCGTCGTTCGAGAGGCGAAGGTGCAGCAGTCTCCGGCTTCGTTCGCGATCCTGGAATCGGAAGCGGTCGCGATGCAACGGCCGTTCGAGCACTTGGCTCCGTACTTGTGCGGTCGCTGGGTGTGGCCGCACATGCAACGCGAACTCACCGTGTGGGCCCGACGTTCGCTCAGCCCCGGCGCTCGCTTCGCCGATCCGGCCCTGGAAACGAACAGCCAGAAGATCCGCCGCAAACTCGTGAACCATACGCCGTCCCTCACGGCGATGGTCGAGCAGTTGAACATCGCCGCGTCGCACGACGTGACCGTGCTGATCGAGGGCGAAACCGGCACCGGCAAGACCTACCTCGCGAAGCTGATCCACGATTGCTCCACGCGGAAGGCCCACCGTTTCCTCGTGGTCTCGTGCGGATCGTTGTCCGGGAATCTGATCGCGAGCGAGTTCTTCGGGCACGCCAAAGGCGCGTTCACGAGCGCGGACGGCGCCAAAGTCGGCAAGTTCGCCGCCGCGGGCGAGGGCACCATTCTTCTGGACGAAATCGACACTCTCGGCCTCGAGCACCAGGCGAACCTCCTCCGCGTCATCGAGACGGGCGAGTTCGAACCCGTCGGAAGCAACGACACGCAGATCTGCAAGGCCCGCATCATCGCGGCCACGAACTGGAACATCGCGGACGCCGTCGAGCGCGGCACGTTCCGCCGCGACCTGTACTATCGTCTGCACGTCATCAGTTTCCAGCTTCCGCCGCTGCGGCACCGTCCTGAAGACATTGGCCCGCTCGTCCGCGGCATGGTCGCGAAGTACGGCACCAAGTTCGGCAAACGCCTCTTCAGCGTCTGCCCGGACGCCCTCCGAACGCTCGAAGCCTTCCCGTGGCCCGGCAACATCCGCCAACTCGAGAACGTGATTCAGAAGGCCGTGCTCACCAGTTCCGGGAACGAACTGAAGTCGCACCACCTTTCGCCGCTCGTGCTCGCCAAGGCGGACCCGCCGGCCGTGACGCTTCCCACGAACGTCGGCTACGGCGGCACGCTGAAGGAGAGCCGCGCCGCGATGGAGCGTTCGAACATCCTCCGCGCGCTGGAACGAGCCGGCCAGAGCCGCACACGGGCGGCCCAGATCCTCGGCATCAGCCGCGTCACGCTCTACAAGAAGATGGGCAAGTACGGGCTGCTGACGCCGAAGGACAAAGCCATCACGCTTCCGTTCGACAGCTACGGCACCGGCTGAACGGGCAACCCGTACCATGATCGGTACCGGGAGGTTCGATCATGAGCGAGGCGGAAGAACCGTGGTACGCGGACGGGCTCCGCTTCACCTGCACCCGCTGCGGGCACTGCTGCACCGGCGAACCGGGGTTCGTTTGGGTCACGGACGAGGAACTCGAAGCGATCGCGAAGTTTCGCGAGGAGCCGTTCGAGCAAGTGAAGCAACTCTACAGCCGCCGTTCGAAGGGCCGCCGTTCGCTCAAGGAGAAGGCGAACGGCGATTGCGTGTTCTTCGAACGCGGATCCGGCTGCACGATCTACCCCGTCCGCCCGCCGCAGTGCGGCACATGGCCCTTCTGGAACAGCAACATCGCCACGCCCGAGGATTGGGACCGCACCGTGGGCATTTGCCCCGGCTCGGGCGAGGGCGAACTCATCCCCGTGGACGAGATCACCCGGCGGCTGAAAGTCATCAAGATGTGACCGCCCGCCGCCGCATTCCATAAATCAGCGACGACCCCCGTTCGCTCCGGAGCTTACGCCATGACCGGCAACCCGATGATCGTCGACGCACTGAATCGCGCGCTCACCATCGAACTGACCGCGATCAACCAATACTTCTGCCAGTCGAAGATGTGCAAGAACTGGGGCTTCCTCAAACTCGCCGCGAAGCACTGGGAAGAATCGATCGGCGAGATGAAGCACGCGGACAAGATCATCGAGCGAGTCCTGTTCCTGGACGGCGTTCCCGAGATCGCCCGGTACGACGTGATCCGCGTGGGCACGAACGTGCAGGAGCAGTTCGAGAACGATCTGAAGCTCGAGACCAGCGGAGTGGCCGCGTACAACGAGTTGGTGAACCTCGCGATTCAACTCAAGGACAACGGCACGCACGCCCTCGCGCTCGAGATTCTCACCGACTCCGAAGAGCATGTGGACTGGCTCGAGACGCAACTGAGCGTGATCAAGTCCATCGGGCTGGAACGCTACCTGGCCGAGAATCTGTACGAGGACGAAAAGTAATCGCGGGAATGTTTCGGGCTCGCGCGCATCGAGAATGTCATGCCTGTTTCGCTGCTGTCCGAACCGCCGCTCCGGCCGGTCCATGAGCCGTTCCACGTCGATCGCATTCTCAAACCCGCCGAGCCGGCCGGGCCGCGGTCCCACAAAGTGATAGCGGTTCTGCCGGCGTACAACGCCTCGGCCACGCTCGCCGCCACCCTTGCGGACTTCCCCGCGGGCTGCGTGGACGAGATTCTCCTCGTGGACGACGGCTCGAAGGACAACACCGTGCCGATGGCCCGCGACATGGGCCTCACCGTGATCGTTCACGAGAAGAACACCGGCTACGGCGGCAACCAAAAAACGTGTTACCGCTACTGCCTCGACCGCGGGGCGGACATCGTCGTGATGATCCACCCGGATTACCAGTACGACGCGCGCGTGATTCCGCACGCCGTCGGCATCGTCGAACTCGGCATCTGCGACGTGGTGCTCGGCAACCGCGTCCGCGGCCGCAAGGAGACGCTCCGCTGCGGCATGCCGTGGTGGAAGTACATCAGCAACCGCGGGCTCACCGCCTTCGAAAACCTGATGCTCGGCCAAAACCTCGGCGAGTTCCACTCCGGCTTCCGCGTGTATCGCCGCAACGTGCTCGAAACGATCCCCTTCGAACGCAACTCGGACGACTTTGTCTTCGACACCCAGTTCCTCGCGCAGGCCGTCCACTTCGGCTTCCGCCTCGGCGACGTGCCCGTTCCGGTGCGGTACTTCGACGAAGCGAGCCAGATCAACTTCCGCCGCAGCACGAAGTACGGCCTGCAAACCCTCGGCGTGATCGCGAAGTTCTGGTTGAACAAACTCCGCCTGTGGCGCAGCGGAATCTTCATGCCGAAGTCGTAGTGTCGAATGGACGCGACTTCGAGGTATCGCCGTCGAGCGGCCCACTTGTGGGTTCGCCCGCTTCAACAGGCTTCACTTCCACGATCGGCGGCGGGGGCGGCGCCATCCGGAGGAATCCCGCCAGCAGCAGCGACACCGCCGCGGCTCCGGCCGAGACGAGCCCCACCAGCGGAAAGCCATCCAACTTCTTGTCCGGGCCTTCCACCAGGATCAGACCGGCGATCGTCGGCGCGAGACCGGTCGCGAGGTGCTGCACCGAAGTGTTCAGGCTCATGAACGCGCCGCGGACGGACGGCTTCGCCACGCCGAGCAGCATCGCGTGGGCGGGCACCATGCGGCCCGCGGCGCACGTCATGAACGCCGCCGTGGCCAGCGCCGCGACCCAGATCGGCCCCGGCTGAATGTTCCCGATCAGGATCGCCATCACGAGAGCGCCGAAGGCCAGAACGCGGAACAGCGGCAGCCGCGGCAGGCGGTCCGCGAGGCGGCCCACCAGATTGGTGCCGACCAGCGTGCACGCCCCGCCCACGAAGTAGACGACGGCCAGTTGCGTCTCCGACCACCCGTTCATGGCCGCGAGCACTGGCCCGATAAACGACGCGACCGTGAACGTGCCGAGGATCAGGAAGAACGAGAACGCGAACCCGCGGAGATGGTTCGGTTCGCGGATCACCTCCAGATACTCGGCGACGGGGTGACGGCGTTCCGCTTCCAAGTGCCCGCGAATGGACGGGAGCCGCACCAGGCCGACGACCCATACGATCGCGCTCAGCCCGGACAAGGCGATGAACGGCGCCCCGCGGCCGAACGCGTCCGCCAGCACGAGCCCGATCGGCAGGCCGACAATGGATGCGACGGCGAACGCCGAGATCACGGCGCCGGTGGCGCGGCCGCGCTTCTCGGGCGGGAACAAATCCCCAATGGCGGACATGAGCGCGACCGCGGCCAGCCCGCCGAACACCCCGGCGAGCGTTCGCCCCGCGAGCAACCACTCATACGTGGGAGCCAGCCCGCAAAGCAGAGTGCTGACCGCGAACCCGCCGTACATCACGATCAGAATCGTCTTTCGATCGAAGCGGTCCATCGCGAGCCCGGCGACGAGGCTGGCCAAACCCGCGGCCCACGCGTACGCCGCGATCACCGTCGCGAACTGACCCGGCGTGATCGCCAGTTCGCTCCGCAACCGATCCCCGAGCGGCATGATGATGACGAAGTCGACGATGTGCGTGAACTGGATGGCGACGAGAACCGCGAGCAGAGCCCATTCCGCACGCGTGAGCCGGGACGAACCGGGGGAACCGCCATCCGCTGCCATCGAAGACTCCGAAACGAGTGAAAGAGCGAACAGTTGACGCGTGTCGAGCCAGTCGCGTGAGCGACTGGAATCGAAGTCACGTCATGAACTCCGGTCGCTGACGCGACCGGCTCGACACGTCAGTGAGCCTGAAGTTGAAGTTCGGGTTCGCACCGCGGGGAAATCCGCGGCGCGAGCGAGAGAGGATTCGGCGGCACGATCACGCGAACTGGTTGATCAGCTTCGCGATTTCGGATTCCGGCAGCACGCCCACGTGTTGATACACCGGCGTGTCGCTTCCCTTGAAGAAGAGGATGCGAGGAATCGTCATCACGTCGTACTTCACGGCGACGTCCTGATTCTCGTCCACGTTCAGCTTGCCGACCTTGACCTTGCCCGCGAACTGATCCGCGACCTTGTCGATGATCGGCGTGAGTTGGCGGCACGGGCCGCACCACGGGGCCCAGAAATCCGCGACGACGAGGGTGCCGCTCGTGACGTGTTCGTTCCAGTTGTCGACCGTCAGTTCCAGGACATTGGGGCTGGCCATGGTTCTTCTCCGAAGGCGGGCCGGTTCGTCCGGCCGCGGGTTCTCACATTGTACGTGCGGGGAGATACCCGACCCATAGCCGGGGCTTACGCGAGCGATCATCTGGAACCATGGTCGCGATCGGGGAGCGCCACGAATCCGGCGTCTCGCCATTGCGGAAGAAAGGTCAATCGGGGCGACAGGATTCGAACCTGCGACTTCGTGGTCCCAAACCACGCGCTCTACCGGGCTGAGCTACGCCCCGTCGGCATCATCATCATAGTCCTTCACCCGGACGGCCGGTAGGGCATCCGGGTTCGCACAACTTTTCTCCCTCGCTCGCCGTCTGAAGGATGCCGGGTGAACGGATCACCCGCCCGCCAGACTACCCGGTTCACCCGACCCGCAGAGTCGGTACCCTTTTCCTCGCCGCGGCCGCCGATTGAACTTGGCTTCGCCCGGCCCGCGCGGAAAATGAGGATACCGCACCGCGATCGGCACCGTGAGGACGACCCGTGGCTCTTCCCCCGAACTCCTTCACGTCGTTTGCGCCCGGGTCTCCGCCGCCCGATTCCGCGAAGCAATCGCTGCCGGAGATTTCCTCGCTGCCACAGGATCCGATTCTCCCGCCGACCGATTCTCCGGCCGGGATTTCCGAATCCTCCGCCGCTCCGCCGCCGACGCAGTCGGTCACGGTCGTCGTGTCGCCCACGGCCCAACCCGCACAAACTTCCACCTGGCTGAAGTGGACCACGCTCGGCGCCGTCCTCGGCGTTCTGCTCGGCACCCTCGCCGGCTGGTACTACCACACCAAGCTGCCGGGCGAGTTCGACTCCGTCGCGAAGCTCCACGTCACTGGTCCGGCCGCGGCTTCGGACGTGGAGACGCAGATCGCGATTCTCAAGTCCAAGGCCGTGCTCGCCGCCGCGGCCGCGAAGCTGGACGAACAGCGCCCGTACCAGATGCCGCCGGACCAGGACGCGAACAAGCGGGCGGCCTTCCTCGAACGCGGCCTCCTCGTTTCTCCCGAGGTCGGGGCCGGCGTCGGAAGCCATCTCAACGTCACGTTCCGAGGGCCGCACCCGGCGGACACGCCGAAGTATCTGCGGGCCATCGTCGAGGCGTACAAGTCGGACCTGACGAGCCGCCCGGCGGGGTCGGTTCCCGCACCCAAGCCCGCGCCCAACGCCGGGCCGCGCCCCGCCGATGTGGAACGCGAAAAACTTCAGGCGGAACTCGCCGCGCTCGCGAAGGACGAAGTCGGCGTCATCGAGAAACGGCTCGCCACGGCGCAGGCGATGATCGATTCGAACCAGGCCCGCGTGAAGTCGATCGACCGCGACCTGGCCGCGATTCGCGGCGCGGGGACGACCCGCCGCGACCGCCTCGCCGTGATGGAACAGCTCGGCATCAAATCCGAACGGCCCGAGGCTTCACCCACGGCCGTGGCCGATGCCAAGCTCGCGGAGGAAAGCCTGCGATCGCTCCAGCAGAAGAAGGCGGAACTGGGCCAGCGCCTCGGATCGGAACACCGGGACATGGTGGCCTTGGACGAGCAGATCGCCGGCGTGAAGGAGCGGATCGCGAAGGCGGCCGCGGTTCTGCCGAAGGGACCGGATGAACTCGAGAAGCGCGGCGCGGAACTGGAACGCGAAAAGGCATTGATCGCGGCTCGCGCCGGCGAGCCGATCGCGTCCGTGGCCGCGGACACGAAGTTGCTCGGCGAGATCGCCGCACTGCGGAAGCGGATTGAAGCGTTGCCCGCGCCGCAGGCCGTGACGCAGGTTTCGAAGGAGCCGACGAACGCCAAAGACACGCCGCTCACGTTCGCCGTGCAGGCCGTGCTTCCCGCGAACGAGGGTTCACGAGTGAGCCCGCCATGGGCGCAGTCGATGGTGCCGGGCGGCGCGATCGGCCTGATGTCCGGGGCGTTCCTCGGGCTGCTCGGCTCGTTCATTTCCGCTCCGAAAAAAGCGACGCGGAAGCTCGCCAAGCCGTATCGGCCTCTTGTGTCGCCGGTGGCCCGCACGTCGTCCCCGTCCGTACCGATCACGTCCGGTCCGAAGTTGGCGGTGCCGGTGCTCGCCAACGTGCCGACGATCGCGGACGGCCCGGTGGAGAAGAAGTCCGGCTCGGGTTGGTCGCCGAAGCTGGTCGCGTTCTCGCGGCCGAGCGGCGTGGAGGCCGAGGTGTTCCGCATCGCCCGCCGCGAACTCGTGAACACGCTTCACAACCGCGGGCATCAGGTGATTCCGATCACGAGCCCGACGCATGGCGACGGCAAGAGCCTCGTGGCCGCGAACCTCGCGCTCTCGCTGGCTCAGGCGGGCAAACGCGTCGTGCTGGTCGATTGCGATCTGAAGCGAGCCACGATGCAGGAACTGTTCCGCCTCACGCGGCTCGGCGACTCGCTCAAGAGCATCATGACGTCCGAGGTGGACCTGCGAATGGCCGTGCGTTCCACCGAGGTGCCGAACCTGTTCCTGCTTCCGGCCGGTCGCAACGTCACCGATTCGCTCGACCTGCTGAGCCGACCAAAGTTCCGCGAACTGATCGCCGAGTTGAAGGCAAGCTACGAGTACGTGGTGCTCGACGCCCCCAGTACGAGCGACGAGGCCGAACTGAGCGTGATGACGGGCGTGGCCGATGGAGTGGTGATGGTCGTTCGCAACGGAGCGGACGCGATGGCACGCAGTGAAGCGGGCAAGAACGCGGTGATCGCCGCGGGCTCGCGGGTGATCGGGGCCATCGTGAACGCGGCTCCCGCGCCGAGCGAACCGGCCGCGACCGTCGAGAAGCCGAAGGCCCTCGCGATGGCGTGAGCACGCGGATGAACAGGACGGAAGCATAAAATTGCTTCCTCCAGCGATCCTGTTCAACCCGTCATTTCATGACTGCACTTCGTCTCACATTCAAACAGAGCCCTCGCTCATGGCGAGGATCTTCTTCCAGATCGTGTCGCTGACGGGCATGACGCTCAGACGCGACATGCGAACCAGCTCCCAGCTCGCGAATGCGTCGTCCGCCTTGATCGCGGCGAGCGTCACGGGGTTCTTCAGTTTCTTCACGGGTTTCACGTTCACGACAGCGAGCTTCTCGTCGGCCGGGTCCGGCGCGGGATCGCTCGCGAGCTCCATGATGCCGACCACGGCCTTGTCCTTGCCCGTGTGATAGAAGAACGCGTGATCGCCTTTCTTCGCGTTTTTCAGGTGTTTTTGAGCGAGCGCGTTGGCCACGCCGTCCCACGTCGTGAGGCCATCCGCTTCGAGATTTTCGAAGCTGTAGCAGCTCGGTTCTTGCTTGAAGAGCCAGTGCGCCATCGCTTCACCTTTTTTTCAAAATCGATTCCGTTTGCGGAGTCTGGGTTTACGTCGGGCTGGGTCTCGCGAAGGGCGGATTGCGCTTTACATCCGCGCCGTGCGGGTACAATACGGCCTAGCCTGCAGCGTGGCTCCGGCCGCAACGAATGACTCCACTCCATGATCGCCGGAGTCGCGCTGTTCGGTTCCAACTTGTTCCACAGTTCTTATCGCAGGGAGGCGAACGCCGATGGGCGTGCTACCCGATTGGATGATCGAGCGGGACATCAAGATCGAGCCGCTCGCCACCCTACAGGCTCGGCCCGGTGCGATCTCGTACGGCGTCACCAGCTACGGTTACGACGTGCGCGTCGATCGCCACTTCAAAGTGTTCACGAACGTGTGGGGCAGCACCGTCGATCCGAAGAACTTCGACCCGAAGTCGTTCGTGGACGTCGAAGGGGACTTCTGCATCATCCCGCCGAACAGCTTCGCGCTGGCCGAGACGGTCGAGTATCTCGAGATCCCGCGGGACGTGCTCTGCGTGTGCTTGGGAAAGAGCACCTACGCCCGCTGCGGGATCATCGTGAACGTGACGCCGCTGGAACCGGAGTGGCGTGGCCGCATCACCATCGAGATCAGCAACACGACGCCGCTGCCCGCGAAGATCTACGCCGGCGAAGGCATCGCCCAGATTCTCTTCCTGAAGGGCGAAGCCGTGTGCCGCACGAGCTACGCGGACAAGAAGGGAAAGTATCAGGATCAGAAGGGCCTCACCCTGCCGTTCGTGCAGACCGGCCCGCAACGGACATAGAACTTGGTTTCGCAACAGGTCAATCTCGGTTCATCGTTCTTTTTCACCACAGAGCCACAGAGAACACAGAGACAAAGCCAAGTAGAGTTTTGTTTGTGTTTTCTCCGTGTCCTCTGTGCCTCTGTGGTTCGTTCAGGATTTGCTGGCCTTGCCGCCCGCATGGCATACGGACATCCATCATGAAGATCGCTCGCCGCTTCACCCGCGAAGGCCAAGACCCGTTCGCCGCGATTCCGTTCGCGCCACGGACAAGCCGCATCGTGAACCCCAACGGCTCCGTCGTCTTCGAAATGAAGGACGCGATGGTGCCCGCGGCGTGGTCGCAGGTGGCCGTGGACATCCTGGCGCAGAAGTACTTCCGCCGCGCCGGCATCCCGGAACGCGGCGTGAAAGTGCATGAAGACAACGTGCCCCAGTGGCTTCAACGCACGCGTCCCGAAACGCCCGACACTCCGCTCGGCGGCGAGACCGACTCCCGCCAGGTGTTCCAACGCCTCGCCGGTTGCTGGACCTACTGGGGCTGGAAGGGCGGCTACTTCTCCACCGAGGCGGACGCCCGCGCCTTCCACGACGAAACCTGCCATATGCTCGCCAAGCAGATGGCGGCGCCGAACAGCCCGCAGTGGTTCAACACCGGGCTGCACTGGGCGTACGGCATCGAAGGGCCGCCGCAGGGGCACTACTTCGTCGATCCGCACACGCAGCAACTCAGCCGCAGCGCCTCGGCGTATGAACGCCCCGCGCCGCACGCCTGCTTCATTCAGGAAGTCACGGACGACCTCGTGAACGAGGGCGGCATCATGGACCTCTGGGTCCGCGAGGCCCGCATCTTCAAATACGGCTCGGGCACCGGGTCGAACTTCTCGCAACTTCGCGGCGAGGGTGAACCCCTCTCCGGCGGCGGCAAGTCGTCCGGCCTCATGAGCTTCCTCAAGATCGGCGACCGCGCCGCCGGCGCCATCAAGAGCGGCGGCACCACCCGCCGCGCCGCCAAGATGGTCGTCCTCGACCTCGATCACCCGGACATCGAAGACTTCATCAACTGGAAGGTGATCGAAGAGCAGAAGGTCGCGGACCTCGTCACCGGTTCCCGGCTGATGAACAAGCATCTGAACGCCGTGCTCAAGGCGATCAACCAGCACCCGAACGCCGTCGAGAAGTACGACCCGGCCGCGAACGGCGCGCTTCGCAAGGCGATCGTCGAGTGCCGCACCGCGCTCATTCCGGAGAACTACGTCGCCCGCATGATTCAACTCTCGAAGCAGGGCTTCAACAGCATCGAGATCGAGGAGTACGACACGGACTGGAACTCGAAGGCGTACTACACCGTGTCCGGGCAGAACAGCAACAACTCGGTTCGGGTCACGAACGAGTTCATGAAGGCGGTGGAGAACGACGGGGACTGGAACCTGTACTGGCGAACGGAACTGGCGAAGGCGAAGAAGGACGGCCGCGAGCCGAAAGCGAAGAAGGTGCTGAAGGCCCGCGAACTCTGGGACCAGATCGCCTATGCCGCGTGGAGCTGCGCCGACCCCGGCCTCCAATTCGACACGACTTTCAACGACTGGCATACCTGCCCGACGGATGGCAGAATTAATGCAACTAACCCATGCAGCGAGTACGCTTTCCTGGACGACACGGCGTGCAACCTCGCGTCGCTGAACCTGCTCACGTTCTTCGACACCGTCAGCGGGAAGTTCGACATCGAATCGTACCGGCACGCGATCCGCGTCTGGACGCTGATCCTCGAGATCAGCGTGTACATGGCGCAGTTCCCGAGTCAGTCCGTGGCGCAGAAGTCGTACGACTTCCGCACGCTCGGGCTCGGCTACGCGAACCTCGGCGCGTTGCTCATGGTGCAGGGCATCCCGTACGATTCGGCCGAAGGGCGAGCCCAGTGCGGCGCCCTCACCGCGATCATGCACGCCGGAGCCTACGCCTGCTCGGCCGAGATCGCCTCCGAAGTCGGCCCGTTCGCCCGCTACCACGCGAACCGCGCCCCGATGCTCAAGGTGATCCGCAACCACCGTCGCGCCGCCTACAACGCCGCCCCCGCGGACTATGAAGCGCTCTCGGTTTCGCCGCTGGGCATCGACTCCCGCCTCTGCCCGCCCGATCTGCTTGCCGCCGCCCGCGCCGAGTGCGATCGCATGCTCGAACTCGGCGAGCGGCACGGCTATCGCAACGCCCAGGTCACGGTCATCGCCCCGACCGGCACCATCGGCTTGGTCATGGATTGCGACACGACCGGCGTCGAGCCGGACTTCGCGCTCGTGAAGTTCAAGAAGCTCGCCGGCGGGGGCTACTTCAAGATCATCAACCAATCCGTGCCGCCCGCCCTCGCGAAGCTCGGCTACGCTCCGAGCCAGATCGAGGACATCGTTCGCCACTGCCGCGGCGCCGCCACCCTCAACGGCTGCCCGCACGTCAACCCCGGCTCCCTCCGCGAGAAGGGCTTTTCGGACGACGTGCTCGCCAAGATCGAAGAGAGCCTCCCCGGCGCCTTCGAACTGCCGTTCGTCTTCAACCGCTGGACGATCGGCGACGCCGTCCTCCGCGACACGCTGAAGATCCCCGAGGGCACGCTGAACGCCCCGGACTTCAACCTGCTCTCGTACCTCGGCTTCTCCCGCAAACAGATCGAAGAGGCCAGCACGTTCGTCTGCGGCACGATGACGATCGAAGGCGCCCCGCACCTGAAGCCCGAACACCTCCCCGTGTTCGATTGCGCCAACAAGTGCGGCAAGCTCGGCAAGCGTTTCCTCTCGTGGGAATCGCACATCCGCATGATGGCGGCCGCTCAGCCGTTCATCTCCGGCGCCATCTCCAAGACCATCAACATGCCGCACGACGCCTCGGTCGAAGACGTGAAGCGCGCCTACCAGTTGTCGTGGCAACTGATGACGAAGGCGAACGCGCTCTACCGCGACGGGTCGAAGCTGAGTCAGCCGCTCAACTCGGTGGCCGATTCGAGCGAGGCCGCGATCCTCGCCGCGGTCGTCGCCGAGGATGAAGTGGTGAAGTCTCCCGCGCTGCAGGCCGCCGAGCGGATCACCGAGAAGGTGATTCACCGGTACCTCGCCAAGCGGCGCCGCCTCCCCGATCGCCGCGCCGGCTACACGCAGAAAGCCCGCATCGGCACCCACAAGATGTACATTCGCACCGGCGAATACGACGACGGCACGCTCGGCGAAATCTTCATCGACATGCACAAGGAGGGCGCCGCCTTCCGCAGCATGACGAACTGCTTCGCCATCGCCGTGAGCCTCGGCCTGCAGCACGGTGTGCCGCTCGAGGAATACGTGGACGCGTTCCTGTTCACCCGCTTCGAGCCGAACGGGATCGTGCAGGGGAACCCGTACATCAAGATGTCCACTTCGATCATCGACTACATCTTCCGGGAACTGGCGATCACGTATCTCGGCCGCACGGACCTGGCCCACGTGCTGCCCGAAGATCTCCGCGGCGACACGCTCCACAAGGAGAAGGTGAACGACCCGGACTTCGACGACGAGGAGTTGGTCTCCGAGCGGGTGTTGGATCCGCTCGAGCCAGCGCCGGTGGCCTTCGCGCATCCGCGGTCCGCGAACGTGAGGCCGAACGCGACCGCGGTGGCTGAAGCGAACGAAGTCCCTCCCGCTCCGACACCGCCGCCCGCGTCGCCGCCCCCCGCGGCGCCGAGCGCCAACGGAAACGGGCACTACAAGCCCCACGTCAACGGCAACGGGCATGCTCCCGCCGTGGCCGTGGCCACCGCGACGGCCACGGCCACGCTCCCGACCCCACGCGTCGGCTACTCGCCGATCGTGCAGACGATGGAGGAACGTATCAAGATCGCGAAGCAGAAGGGGTACGAGGGCGACCCGTGCACCAACTGTGGCGCCCTGATGCTCATCCGCAGCGGGTCCTGCATGCGATGCGACAACTGCGGGCAAACCAGCGGCTGCAGTTGAGCCGCGGCGGGAACCCGGATCGATCCGCACGGGCGGCCAGGCATCAGCCGGGCCGCCCGTCGCTATTGGCGGCGCCATCCGACAGCGGACGGCGAATCGTTCCCCGCTTTCGACGGTCCCCTCTCCGTCTAGGTGAGTTGACGTTCGCCTCGGTATACTGAAGAGAGCACGAGGACGAACCGATGTCGATCGCGTCCGAGCCGGTTTCGCGGCCGTACCCCACGCATCTCGATCTGCCCCACTCGGATGGCGTGCCCGTGGAAAATTTCTACCAGCCGATCCAGTCCTGGTTGCTGTTGGACACGCTGAACTCGCATCTGCCGAAGGTTCACCCGGACGGGCAATACGCCCTCGGCGCCGATTCGGGGGTTTACTTTCGCCGCACGAATCCGCCGCTACAGGGCTGTCGGGCACCGGACTTCTTCTACGTGCCCGGCGTGCCCAAACTGCTGGATGGTCAGCCGCGGCGATCCTACGTGATCTGGGCCGAGGGCGTTCACCCGCTGCTCGTGATCGAGTACGTCTCGGGGAACGGGGACGAGGAACGCGACGAGACTCCCGAGAAAGGGAAGTTCTGGATCTATGAACGCGAGATCCGCGCGAAGTACTATCTGATCTGGGATCCGGACGCGGATCGACTCGACGCGTTCGAGTTGGTCGAAGGCCGCTACCGGCCGATGATGGGGAACGACGACGGTCGTTATCCGATCCCGGAGATGGACGTCGCCTTCGGCATCTGGGATGGCACGTTCGACGACACCCCGGCCTTGTGGTTGCGGCCCTGGACGCTGGACGGCGAATTGATCCTGTCTTCCGGCGAGGCTCTCTCGGAGGCGCAGGAGAAAGTCGAAACGATGCGTCGCAAAGCGAACGCGGATCGCCGGCTGGCCATGGCCGAGAAACAGCGGGCGGACGAAGCCGAGTCGCGGGCCGCGGCCGAGCGCCAGGCGAAGGAAGCCGAGCGGCTGGCGAAAGAGAAGTTGGCGGCGAAACTGCGGGAACTGGGCATCGACCCGGATGCGATCTGAGGCGGACGGACCAACGCTCGACGGGCTCCCCGGGCTGCTGCATGCGGCCGAGGGCTGGGGTGCGCTCCGCGCCGCGTTGAACGCCAAGCAGAGCGGCACGGTCGACGGCGCGTGGGGTTCCAGCGCCGCCCTCGCGGTCGCGGCTCTCGCCGCGGATGTGCCCGCCACCTTGCTCGCCGTCGTGCCCGGCCCCTCGGACCTCCCGTCGTTCGTCGAAGATCTCGCGTGCTTCTCCGGCGCCCGGCCTGCGGTCTTCGAGGCGTGGGAAACGTGGCCGCCGCCCACTCACAAAGGTCAACTCGACCCCGCGACATCGTCCCGATTGCGGCTGCTGCAAACCCTGCCCGTCGATCCGCCGCGGCTCGTCGTCTGCACGATGGCCGCACTCGTCCAACCCGTTCCGGCGAAGGACGAGTTCGCGACCCGCGGCAAGAAACTGGCCAAGGGCGAAGTGATCGACCCCTCCGAACTCGCGGGTTGGCTCCTCGGCGCCGGGTACAAGCGGATCGAGGCCGTCGAGTATCCCGGCGAGTTCAGCCGCCGCGGCGGCATCGTGGACATCTTCCCCCCGGACGCGACCGACCCCGTGCGGCTCGAGTTCTTCGGGGATGAAGTCGAATCGATCCGCACCTTCGCCACCGGCTCGCAGCGAAGCCTCGAGGAGAAGGGCTCCGTCACGTTGCTCGAAGTCGGCGAGTCGCAAGCGGGCGGCTCGCCGTCCGTGGGGTTCTTCACCGATTATCTGCCGGCCGATTCGCGGATCGCGCTCGTGGAGCCGAGCGATCTCAAGGAAGCGGCCAAACTCTTCTTCGATCGCGTGGCCCACTCCGGCGGGCTCTTCGACGCGCAGCACGCGTTCATGCACCTGATGAAATTCCCGACGATCGCGGTGTCGTCCATGCCGCGGGCTTCGGTCGAGCAATCGGTTCATCTCCGCGTCGAATCGGTGGAACGTTTCAGCGGCAACGTCCACCGCGTGCGGGATGAACTGGACGCGGTCGCGGCCGGCGGCGGCAACGTGCTCATCGCCTGCCAGACGGACGCGGAATGTCATCGACTCTCCGAGGTGCTCGCGGCCGGCAAGCTGGCGCAATCGAACCGCCTGAAGCTCGTCACCGGGCACGTGCGGAACGGCTTCCGGCTTGTGGATGCCGGGCTCGTCGTCCTCGGCAGCCACGAGATCTTCCACAAAGACCTGCTCCCCGCGGGGGCCAAGGTCCCGGGCCGCCGCAAGTCCAGCCGACAGATCGAATCGCGGGCCATCGATTCGTTCCTCGACCTGAACGAAGGCGATTACGTCGTTCACGTGAACCACGGCATCGCCCGCTTCCGCGGCATGCGGTTGCTCGAGAAGGGCATCACTGCCGATCAGCACGTCGTGCTCGACGACGACGAAACGCCGCCGTCCGTGGGCCTCGAGGAAAACCTCATCCTCGAGTTCCGCGACGGCGTGTTCCTGTACGTGCCCGCCACGCGGATCGATCTCGTGCAGCGGTATGTCGGCGGGGCAAATGCGGAGCCGGAACTCTCGAAACTGGGCGGGCTCTCGTGGGGCCGTCGCAAGGATCGCGTCGGCGAAGCCGTTCGCGACATGGCCGCCGAGATGATTCAGATTCAAGCCCTCCGCCAAGCCGTGCCCGGACACGCCTTCCCCCCGGACTCCGACTGGCAACGCGAGTTCGAGGCCGCGTTCCCCTTCCAGGAAACGCCCGACCAACTCGAAGCGATCATCGAGACGAAGGCGGACCTCGAAAAGGGCAAGCCCACGGATCGGCTCATTTGCGGCGACGTGGGCTACGGCAAGACCGAAGTCGCGATTCGCGCCGCCTTCAAGACCATCGACAACGGCAAGCAGGTCGCGATCCTCGTGCCCACCACCGTGCTCGCCGAGCAACACTTCCGCACCTTCCAGCAACGATTCGCCGAGTACCCGTTCAACGTCGAGGTCGTGAATCGGTTCAAGACCGGAGCGAAGCAGAAGGACGTGCTCAAGCGCGTGGCCGAGGGCGAGGTCGACGTCGTGATCGGCACGCATCGGCTCCTCAGCAAGGACGTGAAGTTCAAGGATCTCGGCCTCGTGATCATCGACGAGGAGCAGCGGTTCGGGGTCGAGCACAAGGAGAAGCTCAAACACCTCCGCGCGACGGTTCACGTGCTGACGATGACCGCGACGCCGATCCCGCGGACGCTGCACTCGGCCCTCCTCGGCATCCGCGAGATCTCGAACCTCGAGACGCCGCCGCTCGATCGACATCCGGTCGAAACGCGAATCATCCGCTGGGACGATCAACTCATCAAGCACGCGATCCTTCGGGAGATGAACCGCGGCGGGCAGGTGTACTTCGTTCACAATCGCGTGTTCGACATTCAGGATGTCGCTGCGAAGGTCGCGTGGATCGTGCCGGACGCGAAACAGGTGATCGGCCACGGCCAGATGGACGGCGAAACGCTCGAGAAGGCGATGCTCAAGTTCGTGCGCAAGGACGCGGACATCCTCGTGAGCACCACCATCATCGAGAGCGGGCTGGACATCCCGAACGCGAACACGATCTTCATCGACGAGGCGGACATGTACGGCCTCGCGGATCTGCACCAGCTTCGCGGCCGCGTGGGGCGATCCAAGACGCGGGCCTACGCGTATCTCATCGTCGATCCGCTGAAGATGCTCACGCCGGTGGCGCAGAAGCGGCTCAAGGCCATCGAGGAGTTCAGCGAACTCGGCAGCGGGTTCAAGATCGCGATGCGCGACCTCGAGATCCGCGGCGCCGGGAACATCCTCGGCGGCGAGCAATCGGGACACATCGCGGCCATCGGCTACGAACTGTACTGCCAGTTGCTGGAGAACGCGGTGCGGGCCTTGAAGCAACTCGCGCCGCGGGCGGCGGTCGAAGTGAACGTCGATCTGCCGTGGCCCGCGTTCCTCCCCCGAGACTATGTGCCGGGCCAGAAGCTGCGGATCGAGGTGTACCGCCGGCTCGCCCGCCTTCGCGACCCGGCCACCCTCGCGGACTTCCGCCAGGAACTCCGGGATCGCTACGGCCCCACGCCCGAGCCAGTCGAATGGCTGCTCCGGACCACCGAAGTGCGGTTGCTCTGCGTTCAGAAGCAGATCGCCGGCATTCACCGCGACGGGCCGGATCTTGTCTTCAGTTATCGCAACGCCGAGGTCGCGAAGAGCCTCGCCGCCGCCAGCCGCGGTCGGATGAAAGTCGTGGACGACAAGGCGATCTACCTCCGCCTCCGCGAGAACGAAGACCAGCCCGAAGCGATGTACAAGTTGCTGGGCGAGGCGCTGAAATAGCCAACGCCAAACCCGACTGCGGGCTCATGTCCGCCGCCCGGCCGACGATCAGTTCACGACGTTGCGGATCGGTTCGCCGAGCAGAGCGCGGCGGCAGGCCTGTGCCCCCTTCACTCGCATGTCGAGCAGCCCCTCTTCCGAATAGAAGGCCGAGTGCGGGTTGAGGATCACCCGATCGTGGCACGGGTCGGCGGGGTTCCGCCACGCGACGAGCAACGGATGATCGTCCGCCGGGGGCTCCTGCGGCAACACGTCGATCGCGGCGCCGGCGAGCGTGCCGTTGCGGATCGCCTCGGGAATCGCGGTCGCGTCCACGCATCCGCCGCGCGCCGTGTTCACCAGGAACGAGCCCTTTCGCATCAGGCTCAACCCGCGGGCGTCCACGATGTTCTTCGTGTCCGGCGTCAGCGGGCAGTGAACGCTGAGAATGTGGGACTGCTTGAAGAGATCGTCCAGCTTCTCGACTCGGCGGATGCCGATGGCCTTGTCGTAGCCGTCCGCGCGGACGGGGTCGTAAAACGCGACGTCCATTCCGAGGGCCCTGGCTCGCACCGCGGCGGCGATGCCGATCCGGCCGAGCCCGATGATGCCGAAGACGCGGCCACGCAGCCGGAGGATCGGCGACCCCTGCATGTACGACCAGTCGCCCGCCTTCCGCTGGAGTCGGGCGTTGAAGAAGTTGATGCCGCGGGCGAGGGCGAGGGCCATGCCGATCGCCGAGTCCGCCACTTCCTCCGTGCCGTAGTCCGGCACGTTCCCCACGGGAATGCCGCGGCCGCGGGCGAACACGTGATCGACGTTGTCGAAGCCCACGCCGCAGCGAACGATCAGCTTGCAGTTCTTGAGCGTCGCGATGGTGGTCTTGGTGATCGCGATGTTGTGGTACACCATCACGGCGTCCGCGTCTTCGATCTTGCCCGCGAGATCCGATTCGGCGTTGGCGTCGAGCGCGGCGATGTCGGCGATGTCGCCGAGAATCTCGTGTTCGGGTTGCAGGGCATCGGTGACGAAGTCGGCGATCGCGACGCGGAAGCGGGGCATGGAGAGTTCCTGAGTTCGGGCGGGCGGGACACTTCAAAAATACGATCCGCCGCCGAATCGAACACGGGACGAAATGAAGGCGGCGCCGCTCGTGGGAGCGGCGCCGCCGAGAATTCACGGTGAATCAATTCCCGTTGCGGATGATCACGAGCGGCGGAAGGTTCGCGCCGGTCGCGGGGTTCACGGGAGGAAGGCTCTGCGCGTTGCGACCGCCGACCGGAAGCGGATTCAGCGGCGGCGGCGGTTGCGACACGTTCGGAGTCGCCGGGGGCAGCCCGCCGAATCCCGCCGCGTCCACCCCGCTCACCGTTCGCTTCGTGTGGATCGCCTCGCCGCGATCGCGCGCATCGAACGTCAGCGTCGCGACCGGTGCGAACAGCGGGTACCCCTTCTCGGGGTCGTAGCGAGCCGTCAACTTCACGCGCGTCACGTTCGGGTCGTACTCCGGCCAGAGAAGGAAGAGCGCGATGCACTTCCCGAAGCGCTCGTCGGACGTCACCATCCGCTTGAGCACGTCCTTCTCGAACGTCCAGGTGCCGAGCCGCTTCCCGTCCGCCTGGTCGAACATCTCGACCGTGAGTTTCCCGTTCACGGCCGCGACTTTGGAATCGGGCGTGAAGAGGAAGAGTTGGCCGACGACGCCGTGGTTCATCGCCCCGTTCCGCGTGGGATCGGGAAGCTGCGCCACTTTGTTCTGCCACGCGAGCACGATGTCCGCGGCCGAATCCTTGGGGATCGAAGCGGAACTGGCCTTGGCGAGGGCGGCGATCGAAGCCGAGGGCGCCGCGGCGGGCACCTTCGCGCTCGCCTGTTGCACCTCGGAGTCCGCTCGCGTTTCGCTCACGCTCGGCCCCTTCGGCGTTTCCGCCGGTTGAGCGAACGGGTGCAGCGTGGTGCAACCGCCTCCCAGGGCCGCGCTCGAAGCCAGCGCGAACGCACCAATCATTTGCTGAAGACGCCCCACGGTCGGTCCTCCTTGCCTCGGGGAGCTTTGGACGTTCCCGCCGGCACGTCCTGCGCCGGCGGATAAGCCATGATCGTGGACCCGTTGCGGGTCGGGGTCACCGTCATCGCGCCGCTCGGCATGGCGATCACCGGAGGCGTGCCGCCGGCGGGCATGATGTAGGGCGTGGCGCCAGGATGCACGGTGGCCCCGGCGGGCGTGATCGTGCCGTTCTGGTTCAGGATCGGGATGCCGCCGGCAGGCGGGATCATGGGCATGAACGGCGTGGCGCGAGGGCCGGCGGGCGCCGCGAGCGGCGGCATCGTCGGGTTCGCGGCGCCGATCGGCTGCTGGATTTCGAGGCCGCCCTCGGAACCGGGGCCAGGCAGGACCGGCGCCGGCACGAAGCCGGGGCCGAAGCCGCCGGGCAACTGACCGACCGGAATCTGGCCGGGGATCGTTCCGCCCACCGGGATCGGATTCGCACCCTGCGACGCCGGGCCCATCACGTCCATGCCATGGCCGTGGATGCGGCCGATCTCCGGCAGGCACATGTTGATCCTTCGCGATTCCTCCGCGAGGATCCGCGCCGTGTCGTACTCGGTGCGGACGATGTGCGGCGTCATGATGAACAGCACTTCGCGACGCTGCGTGGACTGCGTGCGATAGCGGAACAGGGCCCCGGCGTACGGGATATCCTTGAGGAACGGGATGCCCGTCTCGTTCCGCGAGTCCGTCTTGTTGATGAGGCCGCCGATCACGATCGTTTCGCCGTCCGCCGCGAGCACGGTGGTTTCGACCGTTTCCTGGTTGAAGATCGGGGCGTTCACGCCGGGCGCGACCGAGACCGTGCTGGTCGCGACGTTCGACACCTGCGGTTCGACGCGCATCAGGACTTTGCCGTCCGGGTTGATGCGCGGCGTGACCCGCATCGTGATGCCGATGTCGACATACTCGACGCCCTGCTGCGAGATGCCGTTCGTCACGACCTGCGTGCTCGGCGTCGGGTAGCGTTGGCCGACGTTGATGTAGCCGGTCTGGTTGTCGGTCACGTGCAACTGCGGGCGGCTGAGGATGTCGATTCGGCCCTGAGCCTTGAGCGCCCGCACGAGCAGGTTGAACGAATCGCTCTGGGCGGCGAAGACGAACCCGCCCGCCCCGCCGGTGCTGCTGGTTCGGCCCACGCCCAGGTTGCCGATGCCCTGATAGCCCACGATGCCGGGGCTCACGTTGCTGGAGGCGAGCGCGGAGGTGGTGTTGAAGTTCAGCGAGCCGCCGCGGTTGAACAGCACCGGGCTCTGCACGCCGTACTCGACGCCGATTTCCTCGTTGTTGGACAACTGCACCTCGGCGATCATCACCTGAATCACGACCTGCGGCGGCTGCGCGTCGATCCGCTCGATGATCCGCTTCAACTCCGCGAAGTATTGCGGCGTCGCGCTCACCATGATGGTGTTGCTCACCGGCTCGGCCACGATCACGACGTTCCGCTGAAGCTGCAGGTACGCGCTGTTGAACTGCGCGCCCGTGTACACGTTCAGCGAGTTGGTCATGAACGTCTGCAGGGAGGAGGCCACGTCCGCGGCCGCGGCGTTCCGCAGCTTGTACACGTCGAAGTGCCGCTGCTGCGTGTCCGCGAGTTCCAACTGGGCGATGATGGAACGGATCGTTTCGAGATCGTTCAAGGAGCCGGCCACGATCAGCGAGTTCGTGCGGTCGTCGATCGAGATGCGGAGATCGATCAGCGAGGCGCCGGGCGAGACGTCCCCGAACACGGTGAGGAGCGGCCGCGCCGCCGTCTGGTTGGCGCCCTGCGCTCCCTGGTTCAATCCCTGGCCCTGAGCGCCGCCGCCGGGCGTGAGCGTCGTCCGGTTCGACCCGCTGAAGAGTTGCTGGATCATCAGCGCGGTGAGCGCCGCGTCCGCCTTCTTCATCTGGAAGATGTTGATGTAGGACCGCGCCGCCGCGACCGTGTCGAGGTTGTCGATCAGCTTCTCGATGAGCTTCATCGTTTCCGGTTTGGCGGCGACGAGCAGCGCGTTCGTCCGCGTGTTCGGAATGATGTGCACGTCTTCGAGGAAGCCGGTTTCGACGACCTGCCCGTCCCGCGCGGAGAAGAACCGCAACGCGCTGGACTTGGTCGCGAGGCCGCCGCCGGTCGAGGAGCCGACCTGAGCGATCGTCGGCGAGAGGTTCACGCCGCCGGTGCCGAGTTGGTTCTGGCCCGCGCCGCCGAACTGCTGGCCGAACTGGCCCAACTGCCCGAGTTGGCCCAACTGCTGGCCAAGCTGCTGCTGCCCGAGTTGCCCCTGCTGGCCTTGGCCGAGCAGGGCTTGGATGCCGCCGAGGGCGCCCACGTTCCCTTGCGTCACGCTTTGGGTGTACCACTGCTGCTGGGCCTGCTGCAGCGGGTTGACCACGTTCGAGGTGAGCGCCTGGATCAGCACCGAGGCCAGTTCATCCGCGTAGGCGTTCTTCAGAGCGAAGATCCGCAGGTCGTTCAGGGCCTGCGAGGTCATCGTGTCCAGTTGCTTGATCAGTTCCTCGATGTCCTTCATGTCCGCGGGCGCGGCCGTGACGAGGATGCTGTTGCTGGGCAGGTCGAAGTTGATGCGGAACTGCATGCTCGGCGGCCCCTCCGAGGGGAAGCGCTGCGAATAGAGTTGCCGCAGTTGCAAGGCGATGACCTGCGCCGAGGCCTTCTTCAACTGGATGGCCTTGACCTGAACCGAGGGATCGTTCGGCTGATCCTGCTTCTCGACTTCCTTGATGATGTCCGCGAAGCGGCCCTTGGGACCGGCGATGAGCAGGGCGTTGAACCGGGGCATCGCGACGCAATAGACGTTCTGCGTGGACGAGGGCGCCCCGCCGAGCGCGGAGAGAATGTTCCCCGTGTTCACCTGGCGGGCGGCCGCCGGCACGGTGTTGCTCCCCACGCCGACCTGCACGCGGGCGAAGATCGAGTTCAGCGTGCCCGCCACCACGTTGCAATCCTGGTGCTTCAGCGGCACGAGGCGGAGTTCCGGCTCGGTGCCTTCCGCCTGCTTGCGGATGAAGTCCATGAGTTCGAGGACGATCTCCATGTCGCGCGGGTTGGTCGTGCGGAGCACGACGACGCCGGCTTCGGAGAGCGGGATGGCGGTGACGGTTCCGGTGGGCGCGGAGACGCCGACTCCGGGCTGGCCATCCACGGGGCGGATGGCGGTGTTGGGTTGTGCGCCGGGAGCGGGCTGCGCCACGCCCGGAATCGGGACCGGCTGTTGGAAGCCGGTCTGGAAGATGTCCGGGACCTTGCGTCGCGGGTTCGAGGTGTGAATCGCGGGTGCGGGTGCGCTGCGGTCGGTTTCGGGGTCGTACAGGCTGCTCGTCAGGGCCGAAGGGACATCCATGTCCCGGTCGTCAAAATTTGAGGGGCCCTCCTGCGAGCCGAGGTTGGCCTGTCGGCCGCCACCTCCTCTCGTTCCCCCGCCTCCGCCGCGTGTCCCTCCACCTCCGCCGCGGTTGCCGCCGCCTCCCGCGCCGGGAGCGCCGATGCCACCGCCGCGGTTGCCCCCTCCGCCGAACCCGCCGAAGGTTCCGAGGCCGGGGAATCCGCCGCCGCCGAGGCCGGGGAATCCACCGAGCGTGCCTTGTTGGCCGGTACGGTTCTGGCCGAATCCGCCCTGCGTGCCGAGCCCGCCGCGGGTCGTGGCCGCGTTCGGATCGCGACCCTGCATCGCGTCGACCATCTGCTGAACGAGGCCCGGGTCGATGCCGCGGATCGGAACGACGCGAACGACCTCGGTGCTGTCCGCCGCCACGGCCGTGTCCAACATCTCGACCACGCCGCGGACCTCTTCATAGAGGGTCTTGGTGGCCATGATCAGGACGCTGTTGGTGCGGTCGTCGGTGCTGATGGTGAGGGCCGGGGGCTTGGCCGTGCTCCCGCCGCCCTGCGGTTGCGCGAAGGGGAACGGGAACGGGCTCGCCTGGGCGCCGCCCGACGCCGAGAGCAGCGGGCGGTAAAGCTTCTCGAGTTGGGACGCCATGTCGACCGCGTCCGTGTTCTTGAGTCGAATCACGTACGTGCGTTGCACGGCGTCGGAGTCGGTCTCGCCGCTGTCGATCACGTTCGCGAGCAGCTTCTTCATCGTGAGAAGGTCCAACGGGGACGAACGCACGACGATTAGCGAGTTGCTGCTCTTCTCGGCGACGACGCGGACGCGGCCAGGCGCAGGCGGCCCGGAGGGAGCGCCGCCGCCCCCGAGGAGCCCGCCGATGAGATTGATCGGGTTGAACCCGCCGCCGCCGCCGCCGCCGCGACTCTGGTTGGTCGGCTGCGGACCGTTGAACACTTCGGACACCACCTTCGCGGCGTCTTCCGCGCCCACGTACTTCAGCTTGATCACCTCCATCAGATTGTCGTCCGGCTTCGAGCCGTTCTGCATGTAGAGGCGAATCATGTCGTTGATCAGTTGCAGGGCGCTCGTGTCCTCGCTCTCGACAGTGATCTTGTTCCCGACGACGCTGATGATGACCGGCTTGAGGTCCTTCTTGGCTTCGGGGTCGACGAGTTGGGCGAGAACGAAGCGCGGATCGCGGGGCCCGTGCGGAAGCTCGGCCTTGTTCATGGCCGCGGGCGGCGGCGTGAGCGAACTCTTCTTCTCGCCGGGCAGCGGCGCGGGCGGCGGCATCGCGGGAAGGCCGATGCCCGGCGCGGGCGTCGGTCCCGGTTGCGGGTTCGACCGTTGCGGCACGCCCGGCGAACCGTACAGGTTCCGCACGATCACCGGGTTCTTGCCCATGCCCTTCATGGCGTTGCCGAGGGCCTCGGCGAGGATCCCGGCGTTTCCGCCGTCCAGCGTGAACTGGAGCCGGTTGCCGGTGACGCCGCTCGTCGGCCCTTCGATGGCCTTGAGAATGTCTTCGATCTGCTTCAACTGTTCCGGGGTGCCGCGGAACAGGATGCCGCCCGCCTGCGGTTCGATGAGCGGGCCGCCGGTGGTGGAACTCGGGAACGGCTTCGCCACCGTGACGGAGAGTTCCTTCGGATCCCCGCTGACGGGGATGACCTTGGTGATCGTGCCGCCGTCCGTGCCGACGGGAACGCCGCCGGTGAGCACTTCCGAGACGCGGGAGTGATCGTCCGCGGAGGCGACGACCATGATCTGATTCGAAGCCACGATCGCGGTGACGCGGATCCACGGGTAACGTTCAGTGATCGCCTTGGCGGTCGCGTCCGCGGTGCCGGCGGGAACCGAGTACGTCTTGAGCACCGGCGGCGTCACGACGATCGGCTTCTGCCCCGGGAACGACGGCACGTCCGACTCTTCGACGATCTTCTTCGCCTGCACGATCTTGTCTTCGGGCGCGGTGACGAGCAACGCGTTCTTGTCGTCGTCCACGGCGATCTGAACGGTCTTGGCGCCGCGGGGCTGGTAGCTGGATTGACCGCTGGAACCGCTCGATCCGCGGTCGCGATCACGGCGGAAGTCCATGCCGCCGCCCGGCTGGCCGAACCACGGCTGGCCGTAGCCGCTGCTGTACCCGCCGTACGGCTGGTACTGCATCACCATCGGCGATTCCACCGTGGTGCTGCTGTCCTTGAGCAGGTCCTTGAGGTACCCGGCGATCTCGCGGGCCTTCTTGTACTTGCACTCGTAGCGGAAGTGCCCGCCGTCGCTCGTGTTCTCGATGTCGTCCAGCACCTTCTTGATGCGATGGATGTTCCCGGCCTTGTCCGAGACCTGGAACGAGTTCGCCCGTTCGAGCAACTGCACTTTGCCGAAGGGGGTGAGCATCGCCTCGATCTCGGGGCGAATCTCGAGAGCCGAGACGGAACGGAACGGCCCGATCACGCAACGGACGAGTTCCGTCTTGCCGCGGCTCGGGAGTTCGTCCTGCGTGATGGCCGGGATCAGGGTCCAGTCGATCTTTTCGTCCACGGGCCAGATGGTGAACGTCGTGTTGTAGCGGATGAGGATGAACTTCTGAAGCACCATGGCTTCATTGAGCAGGTCGGTGACTTCGCCGAGGGTGAACTTGCGGTTCGCTCCGGGCGGCTTGATCGTGACCGAGCCGGTCGGCCGGACGGACGTGTTCAGGATCATGCCCGATTCTTTGGCGTACCAGTCGAGCACTTCCTGCCACTGGGCGCCGTCCCAACTCACCGAGATGGTCCGTTGCGTGGCGAGCGGATCCTTCTTGGGATCCTCGGGCTTCTTGGCTTCGACCTTCGGGTCGGCGGGTTTCTTGTCGTCCGGCTTGGCGCCGGGCACGGAGGGCGCGGGCGCGACCGGGGGTTGTTGGGCGAGGACCCAGGTCGCGGGGGCGCCCAACCCGAGGCCGATGGCCAGGGTCGAGGGCAGCCACCGGCGCAGCTTCCAGTTCGCGAAGTACGAAGTGCGGGATCGCAGGCTCATGGACTTCCCCCAAGAACGCTTTCGCCGGTCGGCTGTTTCGTCGATGCGCCCCGTTCCCCCACGGAGCGCACCGCCAAGCGGCGAAATCGTTCGTTTGTCGTGACCGGCCGGGATATCGTGCTCGCAAGATGTGAGCAACGGTAATCGGCGGGGCGAACGGAATTTTTAATCTCCACCCAGTTTACCCCGACTCGCCGCTCGAAGCGCGGTGAGATCGGCATGAGAGAAAGCGGCGAAGATGAGAACTCGAGGCAAGCCGGCGAACCACGCCGTCGATCCGATCGCGTGAGCGAGCGGCGTTGGAATGCTTGAAACTCCCGTGACTCACGTCACGGGCTCGACGAATCATTCGATGATGGCGACCGGGCCGCCGGATTTCACCTTGTCCAAAATCTTCTTCGCGTCGTCCTTCGGCACTTCCTTGATCGACTTGAGCGGTTGGCCGATGTTCCAGCGGTAGAGCACGGGGGTGTCGGCGGCGGGCTTCTGCGCCAGCAAGGCCGCGGCGCCGACGACAAGGGACATCGCCTCGGCCGGGCCCTGCTTCGCGGCGGGAGGCGCCTTCGGCGGGCCGAAGCCCTTCGGAGCCGGCGCCTTCGGCTTCTCCGCCGGCTTGGCCGGTTTGATGTCCATCACGTAGATCCCGAGGCTGTCCACCGCCACGACCTGGAACGTGCGCTTCGTGCTCGAGATGCCGTCGTCCGAGAACACGAGGTGCGAGGGATCGTCCGGCAGGTACTCGCGGTCCCGCTTCTTCACGGCCGCGAGAAAGAAGAACTTCGTGACTTTGATTCGGCCGCTCGGGCTCACTTCGATCACGTACGTGAACGGGTTGAAGTTGTCCCGGATGATCACCTCCGCCGTATTCTCGGAGGTGGTGACCGAGCCGATGAGGCGGATCGCGTCCGAGATGTCCGGCAGGGTTTTCTCGGGAACGACCTTGGCCTCTTCGGGCTCCGTGACCTTCACGCGGAACTTGGTTTTCGCTTCCTTGCCTTCGGCGGTCCGCGCCGTGACCGTGATCTCGCCGCTGCCGATCTCGCCCTCCATGGGCAGGATGGCGATGGTGCGGGCGAGTTGATCGACCTTCACCGAGCCCGCGGGGAGGATGCGGCCGTCCGCCTTGGCCTCGAGCGTGATCTTGCCGGTGGGCCCGAGGTCGCCGGCGACCCGCACCTTCACGGGCGCGATCTCCTTGTCCATCTCCACGCTGATGTCCGCGATGCGTTCGACGCTCATGGACGGCGCGAGCGGGAGCGGCCCGTGGAACACGTCGTTTTGCACGATGAGCGAGTAGTCGCGGGTGCGGGCGGCGAGGATCGCGGATTCGCCGTGGAAGAGGTGGCGGATCGCCTCGGGGGTGTGGGCGAGAGCGTTCACGCCGCGGATGCCGCCGACGGCCGCGAACGCCGCCGGCACCGAGAAGAGCGACTTGCGGCCATCCGCTCCGTCCAGAATGATCGCCTCGGTGATCACCTTCACGACCAGATCGCGGCGGTCGTTCACGACTTTGCCGCGGGTCGTGGTCGAGGGCTGCGCGTCCGTCTTGATGTCCAGCAGGGTGATCTGGTGGAGCAGCGGCAGGCGGTAGTACGAGAGCAGGAAGTCGTGGACGTTCCACAGGTCCGCCCGTTCGAACGTGATCTCGAAGGCGATCTTCGTGTACGCGGGCTTCTTGGAAGCGAGAGCGGGCGTACCGGTCGCATCCGGCGACAACTCGCGGACACGGAAGCCCGTGGGCACCTTGGCGTTCACGAGCAACCGGTTCATCACCTCGGCGTATTCGCGTTTGGCCACCGACGCGTCCGCGGGGAGGCTGCGACGCTTGAGGTCGTCCAGTTTCTTGCGCTCGGACTTGAGTTTGTCGAACTCCTCCTGTTTCTTGGCGATCTCGGCGTCGAGCGTGGCCGCCGCCGCTTTCTTCGCCTGAATCGGGGAGTACACGAAGGCGTATCCGATCGCCACGCTGCCAAAGAGCAGAATGAGCGCGATCAGGAGCACGGCCAAGTTGCGTTCGCGAGCGGACATTCCAAAAATCCTGGCTTCGAGTGTTCGGTTTACGGCTGTTCGTCGATCGCTTCTTTGGGCTCTTCCGTCGGCTTCTTCTCGGGTTCCGGCGCGGCCGCGGGAATCACGCCCCGCCGCGGCGGCGTGAAGCTCGGGTACCGCGTGTACTCCGCGGGCGAGCGGTGGTTCAGTGTCGTCGTGATCGTCGCCAACTGGTTGTGGGCGTTGGCGTGCGTGTCCGCACCGCCGATGGTCTTGCTCGTGCCCACGTAGAAGCGGCGATCCTTCGTGTTGTCGCGGTCGATCGCCGAGACGAGTTCGCTCGCGGCGAGCGGGTTCTTCGCGCCGACCGAGAGCACCAACACCGCCTGGCCGTTTTGCTTGCCGGTCTTGTCCACGCGTTGAGCCGTGCCGGTGATCTTGTTCACGCGAACGGTGTCGTTCGCGGGCATGCGGTCCGCAAGGTCGAAGAGTTCGTCCAGATAGTTGACGCTCCGTTTCTGCCACGCATCGGCCGCGGCGATCCGCTTGGCGTCCGGGTCCGCTTCCGCGATGAGTTTCTCGAGCTTGGTCTTTTCCTCCTGCTTCTGGGCCACGGTCTCGTCCGCGGCGCTCACGGCCATGTATCCGAAGACGCCCCCCACCACGATGAGCAGGCCGGCGGCGATCGCGGCCGCGATCATCAGCGGTTTCTTCGGGTCGGTTTTCTTCTTGGCCTGCCGCGGGGCGGCGAGGTTCACGGGAAGCCCGGCCCCGCGGGCCGCGAGCAACCCGACCGCCCCGGCGAACCGGCCGCGTTGCTTCTCCGCGGGAGGGGAAGCGGCCGACACCACCGGATCGTACGAGTGCACCGGGATCGGCAGCGCCCCGTCCAGCTTGCCAAACCAGCCGCCGAGCATGTGTTGGGCTTCAGGCACGTACAGGGCCACGATCGGTCGCGACGCGTTCTGACTGTCGTAGGTCGTGAGGTTGCGGCGGATCTCGTTCAGCAGCGCCGTATCGGTCTCCAGCGATTGTGGCGGCACGGCGCGGGTGAAGACGACCGCGCCGCCGCGGATCACGGTGAACTCGCCGCCCTGGGGAGAAAGCGAGACGACGGCCGCGGCGGCTTCCGCGCTCGGCAGCGGCGGTGCCTGGCCGCTCGCGAGCGCCTCGCCCAACCCGGCCGCGATCGCGTACGGTCGCAACGTCACTCCGGCGAGCGTCTTCCACCCGCCGCCCTGCACGAAGGCCTTCACCGACTCGAAGAAGTCCGTCTTGAGCGCGACCACGATGGCGCGGCGCTCGCCGTTGGCGTCCGCGGGGTCGGGCAGCGGCACGTAATCGAAGACGGCGCGGAAGTCGCCGAGTTCCTTCATCGCCTGATGGTGGACGAGCCGCGTCTCTTCATCCGGCGCGGCGCCGGGGAACTTCACGTCCTTGAGAATGGCCTTCTCGCGACCGATGCCGACGACGAGCGGAGCGACGGGGAAACCGGCCGCGTCCAGCCTCGCGCGAAGGAGCTGGCCCAGTTGCTTGGCCGTCTCGGGGGTGAATGCGGGCGGCCCATGTTCGCTCCCCGGCAGCCACGCGAACGCGTGCTCCACGCGGTCCGAACCGGCGACCGCGATCAACCCTTCCGGGTCGATGTCGATGGCCAGATACTTCGTCTTCGACTTCGCCATGATGTCTCGTCTCGGTGCGATTCGTTCTCAGCGCGGCGGCTCGAAGCCGCGCGGGGAGTCGAGGTCGGTCAGGTCGCGGAAGTACAGGATCCGCGGGGCGCCCTGGTTCGTGTCGATCACGGCTTCCACCCGCGCCGTCGGGCCGCCTTCTCCAAAATAACCGATCGAGTGAACGCGGTACACCATGGAGCGGCCGGTGATGTACTTCTCCAGCTTCTTGAAGACGTCCGGGCTGATGCCACCCTCCTGAAGCAACCACGCGCCGGTCATCGTCGCGGGGTCCGTCGGGTTCAAGCCCTGCCGCAGGTTGATGATCGCCGTCACGTCCGCTTCCGTGAGCCCGGCGGACGACCCGGTGCTGCCCGTGCCCCCCGCGATCCCCGTCAGCGACATCAGCACGTCCCGCGACGCGGTGTTGACGTTGATCCGCGGCGTCATCTCCACGACCGTCGTCGTCGTCGTGAGGTCGAGCAACTGGCCCATCATCTCCGGCAGCTTGCCCGGGTCCGCAAGCGGGGACGTCACCACGATCGTCGGCGCATCCGGCGGCGAGCCCGCGGGCTTGGGCAGCGTGATGCGGGCGGCGCGAAGGTCCAACAACGACTTCAGCCGGCGGCGATTCGTCAGCGTGCCCGCGTCCAGCCCCGCCTTGAGGATCGACTCGAGGTCCGCCGTGCCGCCGGCCTGCACGTTCTGTTGCGTCGAATTCGTGTTCGTCGTCGTCGAGACGCTCTGGAACGTCTTGTACGCCATGATGAACGTGGCGAGGTCGTTCCCGACCCGCATCTGAAGGCGTTGATAAAGCCCGGGGAGGTCTTCGGATTCGTTCACGTTCTCGCGGATGGCCCCGAGCGCGTCCAGGTTCAACTCGCGGCCGTACACGGTGAGATGATCGGCGATGCCGCGGTCGAAGCCGCCGGTACCGTCGCCTTCGTCGTCCGCCACGCCGTTGCGGTTGCGGTCCGTTCCGTAGAGGAGTTGCGGGGTGACGCCGCGAACGAGGAGCAGTTCGTCGAGGCTGTTCAACGGCCCGTTCTTGGCGCGGTATTCGCCGGGGGCCGCGAGGTAGTACGAGTTCTCGGCGCCGTTCGTCCGCGCGTCTTCGTCCGGGTCGACCCAGTCCACGATCGCGTCGATCACTTCGGCCGTGAGCAGCGGGTTGCTCGTGACTTCGGCAAGTTTCGTGAGCGCGGCCGCGAGCAATTCCCCGGACGGATCGAGTTGAATCAGGGCGTTGATGTTCAGCTTGCTGCCTTCGTCCGTGACCGCCCCGAAGCGCTGTTCGTAGGCGCCGTCGCCGGTGGCGACGACGGAGACGAGCGCGAAGCGGGCCTCGGCGCGGGGCACGGGGCCGCTTCGGACGAGCCCGTTCTCGAACGAACCCTGTTGAGTCGGGTCGCCCTGCAGATCGCCGAAAAAGGAGTCGCGGTCCGCGAGCATCGCGGCGGCGTGGTGGATGCCCGAGACGGCCGAGTGGCGGGCCTGAATCGAATCGGTGGTGCGGGCCGCGGCGCGGTGCTCGGCCGTCATCAGGTCCGTGAACTGATAGGCCGCCAGCGTCAGCACGACGATGACGACGAGCACGGCGATCAGGGTGTAGCCGTCGCGGCGGATCACGGTTGCATCGTACCCATGTTCGTGTTCGTCGGGGCCGTTCCGGTTCCGCTCGCGGCGGGGTCCGTGGTCGTGGTGCCGGGGTCCGTGCTGGGCGTGATCAACTCCGGGGTGAAGGAACCCGGCGCGGCCCGCACCGGGATCGCCTGCACCACGGTGTGTTCGAACGGCGGATCGCCCTTCCGCGTGGACGGAATCGAATACACCAGCGTGACCTTGATCGCCCGCGGCGGGCCGATCGGCGTCACTCCGTCCGGGCTCGGATCGTTCCCGCGCCACTCCGGCAGCCACTGCGAGCCGTCGAAGTATTCGAACGTCACATCCTTCACTTCCTGCACGAGTGTATCACCGGCTTCATCCGTGAGGTCGGGGTCGGAGGAGTTCCGCACGCCGTCCGCGGTCACCCATGGCCGTTCCTGACGGCACAACCCGCCGCTTCCGCCGAGCCAGTACGTGATTCGCACGAGGTCGCTTGGCCCTTGGGAGCCGGCCGATGCGGCGAGCCCGCGGGGATTCGTGAACGACGAGGGGAGACGGCTGACGAACACCGTGAGTTGCTTGTCCGTGCCCACGACCCCGCCCTGGAAGGCGATATCCGCGGCTTGCGGAACGGCGGTCGCTTCGCCCGTGGTCGGGTCGACGGTGGGAGCCGCCGCGGTCGGATCGGTCGGGGTGGTCGTGCTCGGCGCCGCGGCTGCCGCCGGATCGGTCGGCGTCGTGGCCATCATCGCCGGGTCGGTGGCGGCCGTCGCGGCGGACGAACTCGACGAAGCGGCCGCGTTCCCACCGGATTTCGGCGGCAGCGGCCCAAGCGACGCCGAGAGGTCGATCGACATCCGGTTGTAGACGCCGCGCGAAAGATTGTCCACGTCCACGGCGTCGCGGCTCTCCTGCGTCTGACGCAGGGTGACATCCATGGCGAAATACAGGGCGGACATGAGCAGAATGGCGATGAGGCTCGCGAGGAGCACCTCGAGCAGCGTGAATCCCGGCCGTCTTGGGTGGCACCGGCTTTCAGCCGGCGTGGGGAGGCACCGGTTTCCAGCCGGCGTGGGGTGGCACCGGCTTCCAGCCGGCGTGGGGTGGCACCGGCTTCCAGCCGGTGTGGGGTGGCACCGGCTTCCAGCCGGTGCATGCTGGAACATCATGGCATCGTTCCTCCCATGCCGAGCGGGTCCATCGCGTCCGATTCGGGCGGGCGTTCGGCCTGGGCGGCGGAACCCGTCATCGCCGGGTCGAACATCAGCCGGGCCAGCGTGATCTCGAAGGGAGCGCCGCGGAAGTCCCGCTTCACCGTGACCGTGACCTGATAGAGGTTCGGCGCAGTGGAGGGCTGCACTTCGCCGGTCCACGTCCAGCCGTTGTCGTCGCCTTCGAACGAGCCGCCCTGGGCGGCGGAGTCCAGCGGGATGACGCCGGCTTCGATCTCGGCCATCTTCGTTTCGGCGAGCCGCGTGCCCCGCATGGTGAACCGCGCCTGCAGGCCGCCGTCCGACCCGATGCCGACAAGTTGGGCGATCGCGACCAGCGCCAGCAGGAGGATCGCCATCGCCAGCAGCACTTCGATCAGCGAGAAGGCGGCGCGCGAACCCGCAAGCGGGTCGCGATTCGGTGAGACTCGAAGGGACGTGGAACACCGCTTGATCATGGCATCCCTCCCGTCGAGGGATCGTACGGGAGCATCTGCGTGGTGCCGGTGAGCCCGCGGATCTGGATTCGCATGGGAGGGAAGCCGGCCTCGATCACGCGAACGATGGCCGCCACCTCGCGGCAGGTGCCGTTGGGCAGGAAGGTGGCCACGGTGATCCAGTCGTCTTCCGCGGGGCTCGTGTCTTCGCCTTCGGTGGCGGCTTCGAGTTGGACGCTGGCTTTGGTCAGGGTGGTCTCGATGGCCTTGGCGCCGCCGGTGGCTTCGTCGGAACAGGCGGCGGAGGCGAAGCCCGCGTTGTCCGGAGCGACGCGGATGCGGGCGCCGTCCGCGGAGAGGGCGAGCCGGTAGGGCACGGCCTCCTGCATGGCGAGCCCGCGTGCGTCCGCGATGCGGGCCCGCATCAGGTCCGATGCGGAGCGTTGCTCGGCGTTGCCTTTCAGGCCCGTGAGGCTGGGAAGAGTCACGGCCGCGAGAATGATCAACAGCAACAGCACGATCATCAGTTCGAGCAGCGTGAGCCCGGATCGTGGTGATGCGGTTCGCACGGCGGCACCCGAGAAGAACGACGCGAAGCCGAACTTGGCTTCGCGTTGAGAGGGACGATTCGGTTCGAAGCGAGCGATCATTCCAAGCGTGCGGCCGGCCCGATGCCGTGCTGACTGATCGGCACGCCGTCCGGCGCTTTGGTGAACACGAGCGGCTTGCCCGAGAGAGAGCCATCCGTCGCCTGCACCTGCTGAATCTGGAACTGCTGACCCCACGGGTCGGTCATGTCCGCCTGGGGGTCGTTGAGGAACGAGGTGCCGCCCCACGGCGGGGTCACGAGTTCCTGCATCGTGGTCGGGTATTGGTTCTGGCTGTTCTGGTTGATGTAGTACTGCTCCATGGCGGACGCGATGGCCTTCGCCTGAAGCTGAGCCTTGCTCTTGCGGGCGTCGTCCAAGTTGCGGGTGACCGCGATCGAGGCCACGGTGGCGAGAATCACGAGGATCGCGACCACGACCAGCACTTCGAGCAGCGTAAACGCGGACCGTCGGGCGGCACGACGAGGGGCAGCGGCGAGCATCATCGGAACGTCTCCTGACTTCAACGAGTGTTCTGTGAAAAGTATAGCCGGTGCGGGTTAATCGCTCATGAGAGAAACGGCGGGCGGCTCCCAATACTACCCACGGGAGGCTCTCCAGGTTTCGGGACCCGCTTGCGGGTTCGCGTGCCGCTACTTCACGGCCTGGCCCATCTTGAACACCGGCAACAGCAACCCGGCCACGACCACGAGCGTGACCCCGGCCATGACGAGCAGCATAATCGGCTCAAGCAGCTTCACCATCAAGTCCAGCTGGCGGCTGGTCCGCTTCTCCAGGCTGTCCGAGATGTCGATTAGCACCTTCTCCAGGTTGTTGGACTCTTCCGCGATCGCGATCATCTCGACGACGTCCGGCGGGAAGTAGCCGCTCTTGCGGAGCGGGTCCGCGAGTTTCTCGCCGGCGGTCACGTTCTCCGCGGACTTCTCGATCGCCTGCGAGAGCACCTTGTTGCCGGTCGAATCCTTGGCGATGTTCAACGCCTTGAGGATCGGGATGCCGTTGTGCAGCATTGTGCCGAGGATGCGGGTGAAGCGGGTGAGCGCCAGTTGCAGGAAGATCTTGCCGAAGAGCGGCAGGCGGATGCGGCGGCGATCCGCCCACACGCGGCCGGGGCCGCGTGTCCACACCACGAAGTACGCCAGCGCGGCCCCGATCAACGCCACCGTGAGCCACCCCGGCCACGACCGCAGAAACCCGCTGAACCCCATCAGGTACATCGTGAGTTGCGGCAGCTCCCCCTTCTCCTTCAGCTTCGCGAAGATCGGCTCGAACTTCGGGATGAAGAAGATGACGAGGATGTTCAACACCGCGAACCCGGCGAGCGCGAGGAACACCGGATACGCGAGCGCCCCGATCACGCGGGCCTTCAGATCCTCCTGATGCTCCACGAACGCGGCGATGCGCTTGAGCACGTCTTCGAGGAAGCCGCCTTCCTGCCCGGCGCGAACCATGCTGACCGCGAGTTCGTCGAACACCTTCGGGTAGGCGCCCATCGCCTGGGCGAGGCCGGTGCCGTCCGCCACTTTGCCGCGGATCTCGCGGAGCACCGATTGCAGCGTCGGGTTGACATTCTGCCGTTCGAGCAGTTCCAGCGACCGGAGCAGCGGCACGCCGGTGTGCAGGAGGTCCGCGAGTTGCGAATAGAAGACCGCGAGGTGGCGGCCCTTCACCTTCTTGACGAAGAGCCCGCCGGACGACTTGCCCGTGACCTGCGTGCGGGCCAGCGAGATGGAGAGCGGGAACAGCCCCTTCGCGTCCAGGGCCATCGCCGCTTCGCGTTCGCTGGCCGCCGCGATCGTCCCGTTGGACTTCGCGCCGGACCGCGCCATCGCTTCGTAGGTGAAATCGGGCATGGTCGTTAAACGATGTCTCCGGCCGTCACGCGGGCCACTTCATCGATCGTCGTGGTCGAGTTCAGCACCTTCCGCCAGCCGTCCTGGCGGAGGGTCGTCATCCCGGCCTTGAGCGCTTCGAGCCGGATGACGCCGGCATTCACGCGCTGCACGATCAGATCCTTCACCACGTCGTTGTTCACCATCAGTTCGAAGATGCCGGCGCGACCGCGGAACCCGCTCTGGCGGCAGGCGCGGCAACCGGTTCCCTTCCACAGCGTGCCGGGGTTCGCGGCGGCGGTCTCGAGCATCGCACGAGTCGCTTCGTTCTGCAGAATCTCCTTCACGGGCTTCGCTCCGCCGCGGCGCAGCGGGAAGTCCAGCGGAAGGTTGTCCAGATCCGGCTCGTAGGTCGTCTTGCACTCGGGGCAGATCGTGCGGACGAGCCGCTGCGCCATGACGCCTTCCACCGTGCTCGACACGAGGAACGGCTCCACGCCCATGTCGATCATGCGGGTGAAGGCGCTCGGCGCGTCGTTCGTGTGCAGCGTGCTGAACACCATGTGGCCGGTGAGGGACGCCTGAATCGCCATCTCGGCGGTCTCGAGGTCGCGGATTTCGCCCACGAGGATCACGTCCGGATCGTGGCGAAGAATGGACCGCAGCGCGGCGCCGAACGACAACCCGATCTTCGCGTGCGTCTGAATCTGGCTGATGCCGTTCTGCTGATACTCGACCGGGTCTTCGACCGTGATGATCTTCAGCGTCTCGTCCTTGATCTCGTTCAGGGCCGAGTACAAGGTGGTGGACTTGCCCGAGCCGGTGGGCCCCGTCACGAGCACGATGCCGTGAGGCCGGTCGATCAATTGCTTGAAGATGCCGTAGATGTCCGGCAGCATGCCGACCGCTTTCAGGTCGAACGTCATGCGGCCCTTGTCCAACAGTCGCATGACGACGCCTTCGCCGTGCACCATCGGAATGATGGAAACGCGGACGTCGATCTCGCGCCCCTGCACCTTCATCTTGATGCGGCCGTCCTGCGGGAGCCGCTTCTCGGCGATGTTCAGCCGCGCCATGATCTTCAACCGGCTGATGATCGCCAGTTGAAAGCGATTGATCTCCGGCGGCAGGTTCTGCTCCTGAAGCAGGCCGTCGATGCGGTAGCGGATGCGGAGTTCCTTCTCCTCCGGCTCGATGTGAATGTCCGAGGCGCGTTCGTTCGCGGCTTCCACCAGAATCTGGTTCACAAGCCGAACGACGCTCGCTTCCTGGGCCTGCTTCGCGAGTTCGGAATCGTCCGCCTGGATGTCTTCGAGAAGCTCGATGTCGTCTTCGGCTTCCTTCTCGGCGAGCAGCGCGGAGATGGTGTCGCCGCCCACGCCGAAGTGGGACTTGATGAGCCGGGCGATTTCGCGGGGCGGCGCAAGCACCGGCATCACGTGCAGGCCCGTGAGCGTGTGCAGTTCGTCCAGCGCGTACGCGTCGAACGGATCCCCGGTCGCCACCACGAGCGTGCCGTTGTTCCGCGACAGCGGCATCAGGTTCTTGCTGTGAACCAGCTTCGGCGGCATCGCCGCGAGCACGTCCGGTTCGATGGTCGCGTGGCTGAGATCGACGAGTTCGAGCCCGAACTCCTCGGCGAGGATCGGGAGAAGTTGCTGCTCCTTGATGAAGCCTTTGTCGATGAGAACTTGATGCGGGGGGAAGTTCGGGGATTCGGCGATGGCCGCCGCGGCGCGAGGGCGGTCGCCGTCCGGAAGGAAACCGCGGTCCACGAGCGTCTTGAGCAACTGCATGGTGAGGCCCGCGGTCCGGAACGTCCGAGTGAAGTTCAAGCGTAGCCGGATTTTAGAGCGTCGGGAATGAGAAACCTCTGAAAGCGGAACGACGCCGGGCTGGGCTCGGGTTCAGCCGTCAAACCCGGCACAACCGGCACGAATTGGCGGGCGTCAGGATCTGGGTGGAAACCGGGCGGCGGAGCGTGCCTTGGCCCGCTCGGCTTCGACGTCGCGATTCTTGGGTTCGGCCGCCGTCACCAGCGACGCGATCAGCGTCCGCGCCGACTCCATGACCTCGACGATCGCGCGATCGAATGCGGCCCGGTTCGCCTGCGAGGGCGCATTGAACCCGCTGAGCTTGCGGACAAACTGCAACGCCGCCGCGTGGATCTCTTCCTCCGTCGCCGGCGGATCGAAGTTGAACAGCGTCTTGATGCTGCGGCACATCTATCGATTGCCCTTGGACTGGTTGTGGGTCTTGCAAAGCATCTCGCAGTTCGCGGCCTCAAGGGGTTCGCCGGAGAGCGACTGTATGTCCGTATAGTACCGCGGCTGCGCGCCGATGCCACTGAAATCCCGTATTTCGTATTTCGCGGATGCCCGGATGAGAGTGAGCATTTTAAGGCTTTGACGGAAGCCGTTGACGGGCGAGCGGACTACGCGTGAGATGGAGGAAGCCGCCATGACAGCCATTCGCATCGTAGCTAGTGGCGGTGAGTTACTTGACGCCGAGCTTGTTGAAATTACCGGCTCACACGCACGATCGCTCCCTCGCGACTCCGCAGGTCCGGGTGAATCGTCGTGCCGATGCCGGGCTTCGTCGGGGCGAGGATGTGACCGTTCTCCACGGTCGGGAGTTCCGTCACGAGGTCGGGATAGTTCACGCGAAGGTAGGCCCGCACGGATTCCTGCCAGATCGCGTTTGTGGCGTTGATCGCGAGATGGATGCCGGCGTAGAGCGTGAACGGGCCGGTGCAATCGTGCATGGCCACGGGCCGCTTGTACGCTTCGGCCATGGTGCAGACTTTCTTCGTTTCCGTGATGCCGCCCGCCCACGTGGGATCGATCATCACGATGTCCGCGGCCTGCTTCTCGAGCAGCGGCTTGTACTCGTAGCGGGTGGCGAGGTATTCGCTGGCGAGGATCGGGCACGAGGTCGTGTCGCGGAGTTCGGCGAGGGCGTCGATGTCGTCCGCACGCATGAGGTCTTCCAGCCACGCGGGGCGAACCTCTTCCATCGCCCGGGCGATCTTCTGGGCCGCGGGCAGGGACCAGAGCCCGTGCCCCTCCAACATGATCTCGATCTTGTCCCCCACGGCGTCGCGAATCTCGCGGAACGGCTCCATGCCGCGGTTCAGGTCCGCGGCGGTGATGTCGTGCCCGCCGAGGGAACGGATGTTGGGGTCGAACATGCCGCGGAAGCTCTTCCAGTTGTGCCAAGCCCCGGGCCAGTGGGCCACGTAATCGAAGGGCCACAGCTTCATGCCGGTGATCCCTTCGGCGACGAGTTCCTGGGCGAGTTCGCCGGGTCGTTCCATGAAGGCGACGAGGTCTTCGAGCGGGCCGGCGGCGTTCTCGGTTCCGTACCCGGTCCCGCCTTTCGCGGCGCGGCCGTAGCCCGGCCCGCCGCACGTGTTGTAAGTGCGGATGCGATCGCGGGCGGCGCCGCCGAGCATCTGCCACACGGGCTGACCCGCCGACTGGCCGAAGAGATCCCAGAGGCACGCGTCCAGGGCGGAGAGCCCGCGGAGTTCGGCTCCCTTGCCCACGATGTGAGCCACGACTTCGTACAGCCGCCGCCAGTGGAGTTCGATCGCCAGCGCGTCGTGCCCGAGGAGCATCGGCGCGGCGAACCCATGGATGAAGCCGGCGATCGCGTCCGGCATGTAGCAGGTGTCCGACCAGCCGGTGAGGCCGGCGTCCGTGTGGACGCCGACGAACAGGATGGACGGATACTCGGGGAGGTGAATCGTTTCGAGCGCGGTGATCTTCATGAGGAAGTGTTGTAGGCGCCGCCCGGTCAGGCGCCCGGCTCTTCGAGGTAGGTGTAGCCTTCGAGGCCGGTCTCGTAGAAGCGAAGGAACTGCCGGGACTCGGTGACCGAGATCATGCCCTGGCGCACGGCGCGTTCTACGTCCTTGCGGACGCGGTCGGTGAGTTTCTCGGCGTTGTACTGCACGTAGTTGAGCACTTCAGTGACGGTGTCGCCTTTGATCACGGTGTCGACGTTCGCGCTGCCGTCGTCTTCAAGCGAGACGTGGACGGCGTTCGTGTCGCCGAAGAGGTTGTGGAGGTCTCCGAGGATCTCCTGGTAGGCGCCGAGGAGGAACCCGCCGAGGTAGTATGGTTCGTCCGCGACGTGCGGGTGCAGTTCGAGCGTGCTGCGCACGTCGCGCAGGTCGATGAACTGATCGACTTTTCCGTCCGAGTCGCAGGTGATGTCGCCGAGCACGCCGCGGCGGGTCGGGGCTTCGGTCAGCCGGTGGATCGGCATGATCGGGAAGAGTTGATCGATGGCCCACGAGTCCGGCATGGACTGGAAGACCGAGAAGTTGCAGAAGTAGGTGTCGCTCAGGAGGTTGTCCAGGCCGTTGAGTTCCTCGGGCACGTAGTCCAGTTCGCGGGAGAGGCGGGCGAGCTTGCGACAGAGAGCCCAGAAGAGCCGTTCGCCCAGCGCGCGGAGTTCGATCGAGAGGTATCCGAGGTTGAAGAGGTTGAGCGTCTCTTCCATCGATTGCACGGCGTCGTGGTAGCTTTCGAGGTAGTTCTTCTTCGTGAGTTCGCGGAAGTTCGAGAACAGATCCTGGATCGGTTGCGGGGCGTCGTCCGGGAGTTCGTCCGGCGCCGTGCACTGGTCGAAGTTCGAGGTGCCGAGCACGTCGAAGATCAGGACGGAGTGATAGGCGACGACGGCGCGGCCGCTCTCGCTGATGATCGTGGGATGCGGCACGCCGGCTTCGTCGCACACGCTCTTGATGCGGAAGACGACGTCGTTCGCGTACTCCTGCAGGGAGTAGTTGATGCTCGATTCGAAGTCCGTCTGCGAGCCGTCGTAGTCGACGCCGAGACCGCCGCCGACGTCGATGTACTTCAGGCCCGCGCCGAGGCGGTACAGTTCGGTGAAGATGCGGGTCGCTTCCGTGAGAGCGTCCTTCACCTTGCGGATGTTCGAGACCTGCGAACCCATGTGGAAGTGCGTGAGTTGCAGGCAGTCTTCGTAGCCGCGGGCTTTGAGGTACTCGAAGGCTTCGAGCACTTCCGTGACGGTGAGGCCGAACTTGGAGCGATACCCGGCGGAGCCTTTCCAGCGGCCCGCGCCGCGGCTCGAGAGCTTCACGCGGATGCCGAGCGGCTGCCGCACGCCCAGTTCGTCCATGTACTTCACGATCAGTTCGAGTTCGGTGAACTTCTCGACGACCGGGATGATGTTCTTGCCGATCTTCTTGGCCATCACCACCATCTTGATGTACTCGTCGTCTTTGAACCCGTTGCAGATGATGGGCGTGTCCGCGGCTCCGTTGGTGAGAGCGAGCACGGCGAGGAGTTCGGGCTTGCTGCCGGCCTCGACCCCGAAGCCGTGTTCCTTGCCGAAGTGAATCACTTCCTCGACGACGTGCCGCTGCTGGTTCACCTTGATGGGGTACACGCAGGAGTACACGCCGGAGTATTCGTAGTCGTCCATCGCCTTGCGGAAGGCGGCGGCGATCTCGTCGATGCGGTGCTTGAGAATATCCGTGAAGCGGAGGAGCACGGGAGCCTGGATGCCACGATCGCGGAGGTCGTCCACCAGCGTCTTCAGATCGATGGCGCGCTCGGGGTTCTTGTCCGGGTGCACGGTGACGTGCCCGAGCTTGTTGATTCCGAAGTAGCCCTTGCCCCAGTTCTTGATGTCGTACGTTTCGAAGGAATCGTGCAGCTTCCAGGACGGGTTCATGTCCGGATCGGCGGCGCGGCGGTCGAGCGTCTTACCCATCAATGTCCCGTCCGAAGCTGGGGGAAGGAATCAGATCACTATACGTGCGCGCCGCGGGTCGGTGTAGAATCGGATGTGAAGGACGGAGGAAGACGATGAACGAACCGATCACGCTGGAGTCGCTCGCGGAACGCGTCGCGGCCTTGGAACGCCGGCTGGCCGGCCAGGACCAGCCTAAGAAGGACTGGCGAAGAGTCGTCGGCATATTCGAGGATGATGAATTTACCCGCCTGATGATCGCCGAGACACTGGCGATCCGGGAGCGTGAACGCGAAGAGGCTCGCAACGCTCCGGAGGATCCATGATCCTCTTCGATACGGACCACCTCACCCTTCTGGCGATGAAGGGCGGGAGCGCTCGCCGCGACCGTTTGCTCGCACGCATGGCGCTTGAGCCGATCGGAGCGGTCTTCTCGGCTCCCGTGGTCGCTGTCGAAGAACAGATGCGAGGCTGGCTGGCTTCAATCGCGAAGGAGCGGCATTCTCGGCGTCAGGTTCCGGCGTATCGGAACTTGGCGTCGTTGTTCCAGTTTTTCGCGGGACTTGACATCGCGCCCTTCGACGAAGCCGCGGCGGATCGGTTCGAAGAGTTCAACCGCATCCGCATCTCGACCTCCGACCGCAAGATCGCCGCGATCGCCCTCGTGAACGGCGCCCTCCTGCTCACAGCCAACCGCCGGGACTTCGAAAAAATCCCCGCCCTCCGCTTCGAAAACTGGCTCGACTGATGGACCATCCGATGCTTCGACTTCTCCCCGTGTTGCTCCTGGTTCCTCACTCCGTGGTCGCCGCGGAGCCGGACTTTAACCGCGACGTGCGGCCGATCCTCGCGGCCAAGTGCTTCAAGTGCCACGGGCCGGACGAGAAGACGCGGAAGGCCGATCTGCGGCTCGACGCCGCGAACGACATTGGTGCGAAACTCGTCGAGCGAGTGCGGTCGACCGACGCGGACGAAGTGATGCCGCCGCCCGCGGTGAAGAAGCCGCTCACGGACGCGGAGAAGGCGATCCTCGAAGCGTGGGTGAAAGCCGGGGCGAAGTACGATCCGCACTGGTCGTTCGTGCCTCCAAAGAAACCCGCCGCGAAATCGCTCGACGAACTCGTGCGGGCTCGCCTCGCGCGCGAAGGCCTGAAACCCGCCGCGGAGGCGGACAAGGTCACGCTCATTCGCCGCGTCTCGCTCGATCTCGTCGGCTACCCGCCGACTCCGGAGGAGGTGCGGGCCTTCGTGGCGGACGCTTCGCCGAACGCCTACGCCAAGCTCGTCGATCGGTTGCTCGCGTCGCCGCACTACGGCGAACGATGGGCCCGCCGCTGGCTCGACCTTGCTCGCTACGCGGACACGAACGGCTATGAGAAGGACCGCGGCCGCACCGTGTGGCCCTACCGCGATTGGGTCATTCGCGCCCTCAACGACGACATGCCCTTCGACCGATTCTCCATCGAGCAACTCGCCGGAGACATGCTCCCGAACCCGACCCGCGATCAGATCGTCGCCACCGCGTTTCACCGCAACACGATGTTGAACGAGGAGGGCGGCATCGACCCGCTCGAGTTCCGCTACCACGCCGTCGTCGATCGCACGAACGTGACCGGCGCCGTGTGGCTCGGCCTCACGATGGGCTGCGCTCAGTGCCACACCCACAAGTTCGACCCGATCTCGCATCGCGAGTACTTCGGGATTCTCGCGTTCTTCAACAACGCGGATGAACCCGATTTCGAACTGCCCACGCCGGAGCAACTCAAGAAGCGAAAGGACCTGGAGGCCGAGATCGCGAAGCGGGAAGCGGCGTTGCCCGGGAAACTCCCCGCGTCCGAACGCGACAAACTCTTCGAAGCGTGGCTCGCGGCGCAACGCAAGGACGCCATGAAGTGGAGCGTCGTGCGGCCGATCAAGTTGGACGCCGGCCCGAGCCGCCTCACGCTGCTCGACGACGGCTCGATTCTCGCGACCGGCGACGCGATGAAGCACGACACGTACCGCCTCGCGCTGCCGGACGTGAAGGACCCGATCACCGCAATCCGGATCGAAGCTCTGACACACGAGTCGCTGCCGGACACGGGACCCGGCCGGGCTTACTACGAGGGGCCGAAGGGAGACTTCCTGCTCGGCGAGTTCGCGCTCGCCTCGGACGGCCGCCCGGTGAAAGTGAAGGGAGCCATCGCGACACACGGGAACGCGGCGCCCGCGCTCGACGGCCAATTCCAAACCGGCTGGCCCGGCGCCTTCAAAGCGGGGCAGCCGAGCACGGCGTTCTTCACGCTCGCGGAACCGACGGCGATCGCGAAGGGCGAACTGCGGCTCGACTTCGAACGCCACTACTCCGCGAGTCTCGGCCGATTCCGCGTCTCGATCACGACCGACCCACGCGAGATGAAGGCCCGCGACATTCCCGCCGAAATCGAGGATCTGCTCCTCGTTCAGTCCCCGACCGAGGACCAACGGCTGGCGCTGCTTCTCCACTGGGCGAAGACCGCGAAGGAACTCAAGGCCGCGCGGGCGGAGATCGACGAACTTCGGAAGGCGCTGCCGAAGCCGACCAGCACGCTCGTGATGAGGGAACGCCCGGCGGACTTCCCGCGGGCCACGTTCCGCCATCATCGCGGGGAGTTCCTCCAGCCGAAGGAACGAGTCGAGGCGGGCGGGCTCGCCTTGCTCCCGGCGTTGCCCAAGAACGCGGACCGGCTCGCCTTCGCGAAGTGGCTCGTCTCACGCGAGAATCCGCTGGTCGCGCGCGTGACCGTGAACCGAAGTTGGCAGGCGTTCTTCGGCCGCGGCCTCGTTCGCACTACCGAAGACTTCGGCTATCAGGGCGAACCGCCGACCGACCCCGCGCTTCTCGATTGGCTCGCCGTCGAGTTCATGGATCAAGGTTGGTCGATGAAGACGCTCCATCGCACGATCGTGATGTCCGCCACGTACCGGCAAAGCTCGCGGGTCACGCCCGAACTTCTGACGAAGGACCCGGAGAACAAGCTGCTCGCGCGCGGGCCGCGGGTGCGGTTGGACAGCGAGCAGATTCGCGATTCGCTGCTCGCGGTCAGCGGGCTGCTGTCGAAGAAGATCGGCGGGCCGAGCGTGTTCCCGCCGCAACCCGCGGGCGCGGCGGACGGCACGTATGGCGCCGGGCCGTGGAAGCCCAGCGACGGCGAAGACCGCTTCCGCCGCGGGCTATACACCTTCGCCAAACGTACGAACCCGTTCGCCATGATCGCGACGTTCGACGGACCGAGCGGCGAGGCCTGTCTCGCGCGCCGCGAGACGAGCAACACTCCGCTGCAATCCCTGACGATGCTCAACGACGTGATGCTCACGGACTTCACGAAGGCTCTTTCGAAACGGGCTCTGGAGCATGAAGGCACGGACGCGGACCGTGTGATTCACATCGTGAAACTCTGCCTGATGCGAACCCCGACCGCGGACGAACTTCGCCTCCTGTCCGCGTTCCACAAGACGCAGCATGAACGGTTCCGTCTCGATCCGGACCGTGCGGACGCGTTCGGTGGGCCCGGCGCCGGCGCGGCCGATCGCGCCGCCTGGGCCGCCGTCGCCCGCGCCATTTTGAACCTGGACGAGTTCATCACCAAGGAATGAACCGATGGCCACGACCGCGGTGCCGGCCCGGAAGCGCGTCGCTCTCGTGGCCCACGACAACAAGAAGCACGACTTGCTCGAGTGGGTGTCCGCGAACCGCGACGCGCTCGCGCGGCACGAACTCTTCGGTACCGGAACCACGGGCAAACTCGTGGAAGCGAAGCTTGGCCTTCCGGTGGGCAAGCTCATGTCCGGCCCGCTCGGTGGCGACCAGCAACTCGGAGCGATGATCGCCGAGGGCCGAATCGACGTGCTGGTCTTCTTCTGGGACCCGCTCACCGCCCAACCCCACGACCCGGACGTGAAGGCTCTCATCCGCCTCGCCGTGGTCTGGAACATCCCGTGCGCCTCGAACCGCGCCACGGCGGACCACCTGTTCTCTTCGCCGATGATGGCCGCGGGATACGCACGCGAAGTGCCGGCGGCGCTGGACGCGACCGTGTGGCCCCGCCGCGACGCGTGAGGCGGACGGCAAGAATTGCGTGTAGCTTTTACAATCCGCGGCAGGAACGACACGAGCCCGGAATTGAGCCGCGGAATTCGCGGTGATTTCGAGTGAAATCCGTTTCGGCACGGGCGTTGCTTTCTTGTTCCTTCGCTACGGTTGCCACGCTGTGGGGCCGGAGAGAAGAGGCGCGGCGCGGGCCGGAACCCGCTCCACTCGAAGCCGGTCGGTCGCCGCCAGCCCCGCATTCGCGGGCCTCGCGACGGCCGACCGGTTTTTTTCGACTCCGGTCCGCGGCGTCCGTCTGCTATCATTTCAGAGTCGGTCCCTGCCTTCTCCCGCCGATCCCACCGCACCCCGCCGATTCGAGGCGCTCATGGTTCGTGTCCCGCTCGTGCTCGCCCTGCTGCTGGCCCCGCGCGCCGTCGCTCCCGCCGCGGACGATCCCAAGGCCGTCGAGTTCTTCGAGAACAAGATTCGCCCCGCGCTCGTCGAACACTGCTACAAGTGCCACGACGCCGCGGCCGAAAAGGAGAAGAAGCTCAAGGGCGGCCTCCGGCTGGACACGAAAGCCGGCTGGATGAAAGGCGGCGACACCGGCCCCGCGATCGTGCCCGGCAAGCCCGAGAAGAGCCAACTCCTCGCGACCATGAAGTACGACGGCGATCTGAAGATGCCGCCGAAAGGGAAGCTGCCGGCGAACGTGATCGCGGATTTCGAGAAGTGGATCCGGGACGGCGCGGTCGACCCGCGAGTCGAGGCCACGATCGCGAAGGCCCCCGGTATCGACCTCGCGAAGGGACGCGAGTTCTGGTCGCTGAAGCCGCCGACGAGCCAAACGGCGAACGCGAGCATCGACGCGTTCATCGCGAGCAAGTGGAAGGAAAAGGGGCTTCAACCCGCGCCCGCGGCGGACAAGCGCACGCTGATTCGCCGCGCGAGCTTCGACCTGATCGGCCTGCCGCCCAAACCCGAAGACGTGGACGCCTTCCTCGCGGACGAATCGCCCGAGGCCTTCTCCAAACTCGTGGACAAGCTGCTCGCGTCTCCGCAGTATGGCGAACGCTGGGGCCGGTATTGGCTCGACGTCGCCCGCTACGCCGAGGATCAGGCCCACACCTTCGGCGTGAAACCGAAATCGAACGCGTGGGTGTATCGCGACTGGGTCGTGAAGGCGTTCAACGACGACATGCGGTTCGACACGTTCGCGAAACTGCAACTCGCGGGCGATCTCATGCCCGAAGCGACGGGCGACCTCGCGACGCGGATGGCCGGGCTCGGATTTCTCGGCCTCGGCGCCGACTACTACAAGAACACCGCCCGCGAACAGGCCATCGCCGAGGAACTGGACGACCGCGTGGACGTGGTGAGCCGGGCGTTCCTCGGGCTCACCGTCTCGTGCGCCCGCTGCCATGATCACAAGTTCGACCCGATCCCGACCCGCGACTACTACTCGCTCGCCGGCATCTTCTACGGCACGAACCTGACGGACTTCCCGATCGCGCCCAAGGAGGAAGTGGCGGCGTACCGCGAGGCCGAGAAGAAGGTCCGGGCCGTCGAGGAGAAGCTGAAGAAGATGCAGGCGGACGCGAAAGCGAAGCCCGCGGACAAGAGCCTGGCGGACTCGGCGAAGGCCCTCGCGGCCGAAGTGGACATGGCGAAGAAGGCGATGCCGAAAGCCCCGCTCGCGGCCCCCGTGCTCTCCGGAAACGGCCAGGCGATGAAAGTGTACATCCGCGGCAACCCGGCCACGAAGGGCGAAGACGCTCCGAAGGGATTCCTCCAGGTGATCGCGACTTCACCCGAAGCGAAGAAAGACTTCACCCGCCTCGATCTGGCCAACGCCATCGCCACCGAGAAGAACCCGCTCACGGCTCGCGTGATCGTGAACCGCGTCTGGGCGTGGCACTTCGGCCGCGGCATCGTGAACACCCCAAGCAACTTCGGCAAGCTCGGCGACGCCCCGAGCCACCCCGAACTCCTCGATTGGCTCGCCGTCGAGTTCGTGAAGCATGGCTGGAGCATCAAGTGGCTCCACCGGCAGATCATGGCGAGCCGCGTATACGGACTCGCCGCCGCGACGGACGCGAAATCCACCGACGCGGCCAACGTGTACCTGTGGCGCGGCACGCGGAAGCGGCTCGACGTCGAGGCGTGGCGCGATTCGCTCCTCGCCGTGTCCGGCAATCTGGACGAGAAGATGGGCGGGCCGACGTTCGATCTCAAGGACGCGAACGCCAAACGCCGCACCGTGTACGCCAAGGTGAGCCGTCATGAACTGGACGGCCTCCTGCGTCTGTTCGACTTCCCCGACGCGAACGTGACCTCGGACAAGCGCAGCGTCACGACCGTGCCACAACAGCAACTCTTCGCCTTGAACAGCGAGTTCATGGTGAATCAGTCGAAGGCCTTCGCGGCCCGGGTGGCGAAGCTCGGGACCACGGACGAAGAGCGGATCGCGGCGGCGTACCGGCTGGCGTTCAACCGCGTCCCGAGTTCGCGTGAAACCTCGCTGGGCGCGGCGTATCTCAAGCTCCCCGCCGCGAAGGACGACAAGCTCACCCGCTGGGAGCAGTACGCCCAGGCCCTGCTCGCAGGCAACGAATTGATGTACGTGGACTGATCACGCGTCCGAACGGAACTTGGCGACACTCACGGTGGCGGGGCTGCCCGCGTCCGGCGTCGATCGCATGAGGTGTACGAGGATCGCGGCGTCGGCAAGGGCCGCCGGCTCCTGGAAGACGATGTAGGTGCGAACGGGTTCCGGGGTCACGAACCGGACGGCGGCCTCGGACACGTCGCGGCACGTTCCGATCAGCGGCACGCCGACCATGCCGTCCGAGTACTGCGGATACACGCGAATCGGGAAGTCCGCGGGGAATCGCGGGTGCTCGCGACGTTCCGCCACGTTCTGCAACGCCTTGCAAATCTCGTCGAGAATCTTGGGAAGGGACGTGCGCACGTCGTCCGTCACGGTGTCGCCGGTGGGTCGGCCCACGGCCACGTAATCCGCGGCGGTGGCGAGCGGCCGGCGAATCGCGATCTCCAGCCCGAACCGGATCGGATTCTTCGGCGTGCCTCCGGAGCCGGACCACGTCAGCCGAAGGTTCGACGGATCGCTCGCGTCGATCTTCAGGCCCCAGCGTTCGACCACCATCGCGAGTTTGAGCGGGAAGAGCGACTGCGGGATGGTCGAAATGAACCACGCGGACTCGACGCCGCTCGGCAGGTTGGTCAGTTCGAGCACGCCGGGGAGTTTCTCGGCGGCGGCGCGGATCAGCACCTCGATCAGATCCGCTCGCGCGATCGTGGCCCGACGCGACGCGTGGTCCGGCATCCCGTTCAATTTGTCCAGCGAGACGACGGGGGCGAATGTCGGCCGCTTCGGCGCCGCTTCGGCCTCCTCGGCGCGGGCCCGGGCGCGGCGGTCAAGTTTCGGCCGCTGCGGGAACGAACCTCCGGGCGGCGGCGTATACACGTCGTTCGGCGGAGCGGGCGCCTGTGCCGGTGGTGCGGGGAGATCGGCCCGATTCGAGACCGTCTCGCCGCCGACCGCCTCGGCCCGAGATTGCAAGGTGATGGATCCCAGCGACGACGATGCCGGCAGAGGCGTGTCCCACTCGCCCGGGTCGTCCGGCAGCTTGGCCAGTTCCCCGATCAGCCTCGAACAGGTCGGGAACCGATCGACCGGAATCTTGGACATCGCCTTGGCCACGATCGCGCGATCGCTCCGCGGCAGGGCCGAGAGATCGGGCATCGCGTTCGCATGCTGCTGCATCAGCGCTTCGCAGGTCTTCCCGGAGTACGGGAAGTGGCCGGTCAGGAGTTCGGCATAGACCAGCGCGAGGCTGTACTGATCGGAACGCGGGTCGAAGCTGCCTGCGAGCACCTCCGGCGGCGAATACCGCGGCGTGAAGCCGAGCGGCTGATCCGAAGAACCGGCGGCGCGGAGCCGCGATCGAACGAGGCCGTAATCGCCGACCTTCAGGTGCCCGGCGATGAGGAACAGATTCTCCGGCTTCACGTCCAGGTGCTGCAGCCCGTGCCGCGCGCTCATCATGTCCAGGGCTTCGGCCGCTTCTCCGAGGTAGCCCAGGAGTTCGGCCCGCGGGATGCCCGGCAGGGACTCCGCCCGGCATTCCGTGAACCGATCGTAGATGTGGCCGTCCGCCAGTTCCATGACCATGACCAACTCGCCCTCGATGAGTTCGACTCGTTCGAGGGAGAGCAGGTACGGATGGCGGATGGTGCGGACTTGCTCGAAGGCCGAGAGTTCCTTGCGGAAGTGGTCGCTGCCGCCGGGGACGAACTTGATGGCCTTGTGGAGGCGGCCCGGCGCCTCGCACTTCCACACTTCGCCGAACCCGCCGCGGCCGAGCATTTTGATGAGGCGGTAGCCGGGGAGCAGTTCCGCTCCCGGATACTTCTCAAGCTGGGCTCGCTGCGTCATGATCATCAGACGATTCACGCCACGACGCGGTTGCGTCCGGTTTGTTTGGCACGGTACAAGTTTTCGTCCGCCCGGCGCAAGAGCGTGGCGGAGTCGAACCCGGTTGCGGCCGTGGCCGACGCCACGCCCACGCTCACGGTGATCGGCACCGCCTGCCCTTCGAACGAGACGCCGAGCGATTCGATCGCGGCCCGCAGCCGCTCCCCGGCGTCGGTCGCCTCTTCGAGGCTCGTCTCCACCAGCACCATGCAGAACTCTTCGCCTCCGTAGCGCGCGAAGAGATCCTCCTTGCGAACGGTTCCGGCCACTTTCTGGGCCAGTTCGCGGAGCACGGTGTCGCCGCAAAGGTGGCCGCGGGTGTCGTTGATCGCCTTGAAGCGGTCGATGTCGAACATCAGGACGGAGAGCGGGCGGTTGTGCCGCTGGGAGCGGGCCAGTTCGCGGTCCAGGAATTCGGTGAGGGCGCGGCGGTTGTGAACCTGCGTGAGCCCGTCGTGGAGCGTGAGGCGGAAGATTTCTTCGTGGTAGTCCGCTTCGATGTTGCCGCCGGTGAGGAAGCGGAAGAGCAGGTTGCCGATGCGGATGTTGTCGCCGTCCTGCAGGTTCCGCGGAGCGTCCAGCTGCCGGTCGTTCACGAAGGTGCCGTTCTTGCTGCCGAGGTCCGTGAGTCGGAAGCCGTCGAGAGTGGACTCGAAGCGAACGTGCTTGCGGCTGATGGAGTTGTCCGCGATGCAGAGATCGCAGTCTTCGCCGCGACCGACGACAAGCGGACTCTGGGCCAACGGGTAGCGGCGACCCATGTTCGGGCCACTCGGGTAGATATGGATCAGGCAGGCGGCGCGCGGTGCGGACGAGACCAGCAGAGCCGGCGTCGCCACCCACGTTTCCTTCGTTTCGTCTGCCACCATCGTCGATCGTCCCATTCCGGCCGGAAACGACACACCCAACTACGCTGCCGCCGGGGGTCCGGACCGTGCCTTATCTGTCTGTAGCACACGTCGGGAGAGAATGAGAAGGAAACGGGGCCGGGCCGCGAAATTCGCGTGTGGCGCGAGAACGCCCGCCCATTTGCCGCGAATTCCGGGTGCGATCCTTCAACCGGCGCGGCTCGTATAACAGGAAGCGAGCTTACTCCGATCGCCGAGGTTCCCCTTGAAGCTGACCGCACCGCCGCCGGGTTCCGAGCCGGAACCGGAGCTGCCGCCGCAGACGCCTGCCGCGGATGCCGGTTCGCCCGAAGTCCCGGCGCCGGCCGTTCCGTATCAGGCGCCGCCACCGCGGGTCGCGACGTGGCCCACGTGGTTCGGCCCGGCGGACGGGGTCCTCGCCGCGCTTGCGCTCGTGGTCGTGTTCCTGGGTTCGTCGTTCGCCGCCCGCAATTCGGACATCTGGCTGCACCTCGCGGCCGGAAAGCGGCTCACCACCGGCGAGTACAAGCTCGGCTCCGATCCATTCAGCTACACGGCGGCGGACCGCCCGTGGATCAACCACAGCTGGCTCTTCGACCTCGCCGCGTACTCGCTTCACTCGGGCAATGGCTCGTTGCTCGTGATACTCAAGGCGCTCGCGGCCACGGCGGCGTTCGCGTTGCTCCTGCTGATTCGCCGCTCGGGCCAGCCGCTCTGGCCGTGGGCCGTGCTCGCGACCCTCGCGGCGCTCGCCTCGCTGAACATGTTCACGCTGCGGCCGTACGTCGCCTCCGTCTTCTTCCTGGCCCTCACCCTGTATCTCGTGTTCCGGATGCCCTCCCCGCCAGGGTCGTGGCGGCTGCCGTTGGCGATCGCGGGCACGTTCGCGCTCTGGTCCAACTTCGACGGTTGGTTCATTCTCGGACCGCTGGCTCTGGCCCTGCTCGCGATCGGGGAAGCCGTTCGCACCGTGGTCCTGAAGGGCGGGCCGGCCGAGGGCGATCCCCTCGGCTCGCTTCCGGATCTGCCGACGCTCGTGAAGGCGATCGGGCTCGGCGGGCTGGCCTGCATGGTGAACCCGCACCATGTCGCCGTGTGGGAGATCCCGTTTGAACTTGTCGGCGTGGGCACGAGCGCCGACCCGCGCGTGCGGGCGTTCTTCCACGGGCCGCTCAAGTCGTTCCCGAACTTCTGGTCGTCCGCGTCGTCGCCGTCGCTCGGCGAGAACGTCGGCGGGATCGCGTACCTCGTGTTGGTGGCCCTCGGATTGTACGCGTCGTTCCTCTCGGCCGTCGCCGGTCGCGTGTTCGGCTCCGCGGCCGAAGTCGAACCGCTGCCTGTTCCGCACATGTTGCTCTGGGTAGGGTTCGCCGCGCTCGCCGCGATGTCGATGTTCGCGATTCCGTTCTTCGCGATCGTCACCGTGCCGCTCGTCGCTTCGCGGTTCAACCTGTTCACGTCGAGGATCCGTCTCGGCACGTGGGACGACCGCGCGTCGCGGATGCTGCTCCTGGGTTCCTCCGGCGGGCGAATGCTCAGCCTGCTCGGGTTGCTGCTCCTGGGCGTGGCCGCGTACCCCGGCTGGCTGCACCCCTCGGCCTCCTGTTGGTGGGAGACGAACATGGCGCACCCGGCCAACCTCCGCCGCGTCGAATGGGTCATCGATCCGGACCCGGACATGAAAGCGAGCGCGGAGTGGCTCGCCGGCGCACGAGAACGCGGCGGCCTCTCGCCGGAGGCCCGCGGGTTCGTCGCGTCCATGGATCTCGCGAACTACTGCGCCTGGTTCGCCCCGCAGGAGAAGGTCTTCGCCAACGGGCGACTCGGATTCCACCAGCCGGAACTCGCGGAGTTCTCGAAGGCGCGGCGTGGCCTCGGCGCGTTCACCGAAAAGAGCGAGATGCCCGACCCCCGCGACACCGAAGACGTGCTCAAGAAGTGGAAGCTCTGCTACGTCGCCATTGCGCTCCAACGCAGCGACTCGGAACTGACCCGCATCCTGATGGACGACCTGAAGAACGCGATGTGGCTGGTAGTGGACCGCTGGACGCCGTGGCACTTCACCGGGCGTTCCGTGATCTCCGGCTGGCGCGAGGGCGGCACCGTCGGTGATCCGAGCTTTCACAAATTCGAACTCTCCGCGGAGCACGTGGCCTACGGGCCGGACGTGCCGCGGACGCCCCCCGGGAAGGCCGAGCCGCCCATCGTTCAGCAGAGCACGCTGGACGAACTGTTCAACGCCCGCAAGCCCACGCCCACGGGTGTGGAAGAGGCGATGACATGGCTGCGATTCAAGGCGCGGGCGCAGCTTCGGAATCAGGTCGCGACGCAAGCGGCCGCCCTCCTGCGGCTCAACCAGCCCGGCATCGCGGCGCCGAACGTCATGCAGGCGAAGTTCCTCGCGCTCGACGAGATCCTCGCTCGAAACTCGCAACTGCGGACGCCCCCGCCGGCGGACGGAAGCTTCCGCACGTACCCGATCCTCGCGCTGCGGGCCACCCGACGCGCCATCGCCGAGAACCCCGACCACCCGGACGGCTACTTCGCGCTGGCCCAGGTGTTGAGCGACAACGACCTCCCGATCGGCGAAGCGGAACGGATCGTTTCGCTGGTCTCGGCGTACCAGATGTGTCTGGCCCGGATGCCCAAACCGGCCGACTTCAAGCGGAACTTCTACATTGCGTCGCCGAGTCAGGTCGCCGAGTCGTTGGCGATGCTTTACTTCACGCGCCGCTTCGAGACCGGAGACTTCCTCGGCCTTCGCGTCGACATGGGCCTGATCGGCGAACTGGCCGGCGGCGGCTTCCCCTTCCGCATCCCCGCGGGGCCCAAGACCGGCGGCAAGGTGCTTTACACCCGCGTGCCTCCGCCCGCGGCGCAAGGTCTGCCTGAGGGATCGAATCAAATTACGGCCGGGCTCTACATTCTCCCGCTGGATCTGGCCCAGCAGAGCATCGCGATGGCGGAGGAGTACGCGAAGGTCGAGGCGTTCGATGCGGAGTCCCGCGCGGCGGAAGCGAAGCGGCTCGGCGACACGCGCAAGATGCTGGACGCCGCTCATCGTCGCGCCCTGGAACAGTACCGCACCGCCGCCGAACGCGCCCCCAAGCTCCGCGACCGCCATCAGATCGCGATGAACTACGGCCTTGTCGGCGAGGCCTTGAAGTTGCTCCTCGAGGCCGACCTGCCCAAGGAGTACGGCGTCGAAGCGACCCGCATCTACTTCCACCTGATCGCGTTGCAGTTGGCCGTCGGCCGGCTCGAAGAAGCCGCCGGAAACCTCGCTCAACTCCGCGAGGAGGTCCAGGCGCTCGCCGGCCGAACGGACGTGAACCCGAACGCCCTGAAGCTCTATCAGCAGTGGCTCAACGCGCTCGAGTACCAGAAGTTGCTCCTCGAAGGAAACTACGGCGAGGCCGGCAAGTTGATGGAAGGGCTCGAGGGAGCGCAGGTGGGTCTGAACTCGCTCATGGATGTGATCGCGAAAGACGGCATCGACCCGACGAAGTACAAGGACTTCAACACGATCGCGACCAAGATCGGGCCCTACGGCGTGATCTGGCCGATGTTCTCGATGTTCGCCATCCCGCCGTTCGGGCCTGGTGAACCGCTCGCGGCCGCCGCCGGCTACGTGACCGGCCGCGCCTACTGGGAGCACTTCCAGAGCTTCGCGAACGCCCGCAACGCGATCCTGCAGAAGATGCAGGCGGACGCCGAGTTCTTCTATCGCCGCGGCACGCTCTCGGTGTTCGAAGGGGACATCCCGTCCGCCCGGGCCCGGTTCGAGAGCGCGAAGCAGCCGGCGCCGAAGGGCTGGGGCGTGCCCGAGGTTCGCCATACCGGCGCGGAGAACTTCCTCCGCATGTTCGACGCCGCGGCGAAGTATCAGAAGCCCTGACCCCACGCGGCGAGAACCTGCTCCGCGACGTTCGGCGCGTCCGCCTGGACCGGAACGCATTGCGGCAGGTGGCGGAACCACGTGAGTTGCCGCTTCGCGAATTGCCGCGTGCGCGTCTGGATCAACGCGACCGTTTCGTTCCATGGCGTGTGACCATGGAGATGGTCGAAGAGTTCCCGATACCCGAGCGCCTGCGCGGCCTCGCGGCTCATCGGCGACTCGCGGAGCCGCTTCGCTTCGTCCAGCCACCCGGCTTCCATCATTCCGAGCACGCGGGCATCGATCCGGCGATAAAGTTCCTCGCGGGGAAGGTCCAGCCGCACGGCGGGGATCGGGGCGGGAACCGCCTGCGGGGAGTCTCCGGCGAACGCCGCAGTGTCCCACGTCGTTTGCCAACTCGAGATCGGGCGGCCGGTGAGTTCGAACACTTCAAGCGCCCGCACGACACGGCGCACGTCGTTCGGATGCAGGCGGGCGGCGGTGCGTTCGTCCACGGCGGCGAGTCTCGCGTGCAGGGCGACGCGGCCACCCGCCTCGACTTCGGCTTCGAGCCGCGACCGCAGCAATGAGTCCGCGGGCGGGCCGGGGAAGAGACCGTGCAGCAGCGACTTCAGGTAGAATGGCGTGCCGCCGACAAAGATCGCGACTTTGCCGCGGGCCGCGATCGCGGCACATGCCGCATCCGCCGCCGCGAGCCACCACGCCACTGTGGCCGACTCCCAAGGGTCGAACGCGTCCAGCAGGTGATGCGGAACGCGGGCACGATCCGCGGCGTTCGGCTTCGCCGTGCCGATGTCCATCCCGCGGTAGAGCGTCATCGAATCCATCGCGACGAGTTCGCCGCCGATCCGTTCCGCGAGTTCGAGCGCGACCGCGGACTTCCCGCTCGCCGTCGGCCCGGTCAGAATCGCTTTCGCGGGTCGGTTCACTTCTTCCCCATCGCGCGCTTGCGGGAGAAGAAGTCCGTAAGGATGGCGGAGCAGCGATCCGCGATCACGCCGCCGATGACGCGGGCTCGGTGGTTGAGCCGCGGGTCCGAGGTGATGTTGAAGAGCGTGTCGCAGGCGCCGGCCTTCGGGTCGGTGCATCCGTACACGACGAGCGGCAAGCGAGCCTGCACGATGGCCCCCGCGCACATCGGGCACGGTTCGAGCGTTACATACAACACGCAGCGTTCGAGCCGCCACGACCCGAGCGCGGCCGCCGCCTGCGTGATGGCGATCATCTCGGCGTGGGCCGTGGGATCGCGGAGCTGCTCGCGTTGATTGTGCGCCGAGGCGATGATCCCGCGCTCGGGCGAGAGGATGACGCAGCCCACGGGCACCTCATCCTCCTCCGCCGCGACCGCCGCTTCCTGCAACGCCATCTCCATGTGATGCAGATGGAACGGATGCCCCGGATCGGAGAACGACAGATCGAACGGCAGCAGCGGGTCGGTCATGCGGGGCACGCGGAATGCTGAAGTCGAGGATCGCGGCCGAGCGTCCCCGTTCTCCGGGCTTTGTACAAAGCCGAGGACGAGTGGTGAACATCGCAGGTGAATCATGCCGACGCATCGCTATCCGGTGTTGATGTGCCGCGACGCCGCGGGCGGGTTTTCCGCCGTGGCGGTGGACGACGGCGCGGTCGGCTTCGGGGACACGCCCGGCGCCGCCCGGGACGACCTGAAAACGTTCCTGCGTTGGCGGGCGAAGAAGAACCCGTACCGCGAAGGGCCGGACTTCCTGAAGCCGGAGTTGCGTTGGTTCCGCGTGCCGGTTCGCCCCGAGTACAAGTCTCCGGGTCGCCGCCACCCGAGCGAATCGACCGTGGACCTCGCGGTGCCGTGCGTCGTGGGTCAGCGGGCGAGCGGGCAACCCACCGCCGAGTTGCCCTTGCTCGAAGTTCGCTTCGACTTCCCGAACGCGAGCCAACTCAAGGAACTGGTTCTCCGCTACGCCGCGCAGAAGGTCGAGGGTTTGCGACCGGATCAACTCGCGAGGTTCCTCCCGCCCGAGGCCGTGGAACTGGAGGAACTCGCGATCCCGTTCCGCTTCACGGACGCGAGCAAGAAGCCGGCCGTCCCGCCGCCGCCGACCTTGGCCCAAGTCGCGGAGGCGATGGGCGATCGCGCCGTTCGCAAAGGCGTCGCTCGAGCGTGGGGCCGCGAAGAGGAACTGCAATCGCTCGTTCGCAAGCTGCATGTCGAGAAGGCGAACGTGCTCCTCGTCGGCGAATCGGGCGTCGGCAAGACCACGCTGCTCGTCGACGCCGTGAAGGAAGCGGAGAAGCTCGCCGCGGACGAGGACGACGCGAAGCCCCGTTCACAACGGCGCTTCTGGCTCACCTCCGCCGGGAGGCTCGTGGCCGGGATGAAGTATCTCGGACAGTGGGAAGAGCGTGTCGAGGAGGTGATCGGCGAACTCGGCGGCATCGGTGGAGTTCTCTGCGTCGAACGCCTGCTGGACCTGATCCGCCGCGGCGGGCTCGGCCCGGCGGACAGCATCGCCGCGTTCCTCGTGCCGTACCTCGCGCGGGGCGAAGCGCGGCTTGTCGCCGAGGCCACGCCCGCGGAACTGGACGCATGCCGCCGCCTGATGCCCGGCCTGCCCGACCTCTTCCAGATCGTGCCGGTTCAACCGTTTGATCGCGGCGCGGCCCTCGCCGCCATCGACAAGCAACTTGAGGTCGCGGCGTCCGGGCCCGGTCTGGTCGTCGAGAACGGTTCGGGCGAACGCATCGTGCGGCTCTTCCGCCGGTTCATGCCCTATTCGCCGTTCCCCGGTCCGGCCTCGGGATTCGCCCGCGAGATCGTCGAGAGCCACGTTCGAAAGGGAAAAGCGCCCGTCACGCCGGTCGCGGTCGTGGAGCGGTTTCGCCGCGGCACCGGGCTGCCCGAACTGTTCCTCCGCGACGAGATCACGCTGAACCGGGACGACGTGCTGGCGTGGTTCCGTGAACGCGTCATCGATCAACCCGAGGCGTGCGAGGCGGCGGCGAACGTCGTGCTCACGGTGAAGGCCGGACTGAACGATCCGAACCGCCCGCCCGCGGTCATGCTCTTTTGCGGGCCCACGGGCGTGGGCAAGACGCACATGGCGCTCGCGCTCGCCGAATACTTCTTCGGCCACGGCGAAGACAAAAGCCCCGCGGAGCGGTTGATCCGGCTCGACATGAGCGAGTACGGCGGGTTCGACGCGGCGTACCGGCTCCTCGGCCCGCCGCAGGGCGAACCGGGAGAACTCGTCCGCCGCATCCGCAAGCAGCCGTTCTCCGTGCTGTTGCTGGACGAAATCGAGAAAGCCGCCGCACCCGTGTTCGATGCGCTCATGGGCGTCTTCGACGAAGGTCGCCTCACGGATCAGTTCGGCCGCGTGACCAACTTCAGGAGCGCGATCGTCGTCATGACGTCGAACCTCGGCGCGGGCGAAGCGCGGGCGGTCGGCTTCACCGGGAATGACGAGGGCGTGCCGTATCGCGACGCGGCCCTCCGCTTCTTCCGCCCCGAGTTCTTCAACCGGATGGATTCGGTCGTCACGTTCCGGCCGCTGAACCCCGAAGCCGTGCGAACGATCGCGCGCCGCGAGTTGAACGCCATTGCGACCCGCGAGGGAATCGTTCGCGATCGGCTGGTCGTGCGCTGGAGCGAAGCGCTGATCGATCGCCTCGTCGGGATCGGATTCGATGCGCGGTACGGCGCCCGGCCGATGCAGCGGGCCATCGAGCGCGAAGTGGTGGCCCCGCTGGCCAAGTGGCTGCTGGATCACACCCCGCCCGCGGGCCGGGCCGTCGCCGCGGACTGGGTGAACGGCGGCTGCGAATTCCGCCTCGCGTGATCGACGGCCCCACTTGACCCGCGCCGCGCCGCGGGGTAAATTGGATAATGTAGTCCGATTTAGGGTCGAGCCATGCGTGCCGTCGCGTCATTGCTACTGGTCGTCGTCGCGGGGTCGGCGTCCGCCGCGGATCTCAACCTCCCGCCCATCGAATACGAGAAGGCCGAACCGGACAACGCCATCTCCCGGCTCCAGAAGCGTCTTGTCGCCAACCGCGTGCAGTTGATCCACACGGATGAACACGGCTACCTCAAGAGCACGCTCCGGGCCCTCGACATTCCGCCCTCCTCGCAGGTCTTCGTCTTCTCCCGCACGTCGCTCCAGCGGAGCAAGATCGCCCCGAAGACTCCCCGCGCCATCTACTTCAACGACGACGTGTACATCGGTTTCTGCCAGAAGGGCGAGGTGCTCGAAGTCTCGGTTGCGGACGCGGCCCTCGGCGCTGTCTTCTATTCGCTCGACCAGGAACCCGCCGAGCGGCCGCGATTCAAACGCGAAACCGAAAGCTGCCTCATCTGCCACGGTTCGTCCAGCACGCGGGGCATCCCCGGCCACCTCATGCGGTCCGTTCACCCGGACCGTTCCGGCGAACCGATCATCGGCTCCGGTTCCTCCCGCACGGACGACACGTCGCCTTTCGAGGATCGCTGGGGCGGGTGGTACGTCACGGGCACGAGCGGGAAACTGGACCACCTCGGCAACCGCGTGTACCGGAATCGCCAGGACTTCGACGACCCGGTGAACCCGATCGGCACGACGAACGTTCGCGATCTGAAGCCGTTCTTCACCACGGGGGCATACCTCAGCCCGCATTCGGACATCGTGGCGCTGCTCGTTCTCGGGCATCAGGTGAACATGCACAACCGGATCGCGCGGGCCGCCCTCGAGACTCGCTGTGCCGTCCACTACCAGAACGAACTTCGCAAGGCGCTCAAGGAACCGGGCGCGAAGTACGACTCGGTTCGCAGTCGTATCGCCTCCGTGGGAGACGACCTGCTGAAGACGCTGCTCTTCTCCGAAGCCGCGACCCTCGAGGAACGCGTCGAAGGGAACACGTCGTTCGCGAAGGACTTCGCCGCCCGCGGCCCATTCGATTCCCGCGGCCGCTCCCTGCGGCAATTCGATCTCGCGAAACGCGTGTTCCGCTTCCCATGCAGCTACCTCATTTACTCGGAGTCGTTCGATCGCCTCCCGAACGAAGTGCGCGAGCACGTGCTGCGACGGCTCTTCGACGTGCTGAAGGGAACCGACCGCGACAAGGCGTTCCAACACCTCACGGACGCGGACCGCACCGCGATTCTCGAGATCCTCCGCGAGACGAAGCCGAGCCTTCCCGCGTACTGGCGAGACTGAACCCCGTTGCCGGGCGCGGCGCGGGCGGATACGTTGCCGAAACCGCCGCACGACTCGAACGGAACGAACATCATGCTGCCGCTGCTGACGCTCTGCCTCGCGTTCGCCGAACCGCCCGCGTTCACCGCGCCAGGCGCCAAGGTCGAGAAACTCTGGGGCGAAGGGGCGTTCACCGAAGGGCCGGTCGAGGGGCCGGACGGTGCGATCTACTTCTCGGACATCGGCGACCGCATCATGAAGTTCGACCCGAAGACCGGCAAGACGACGGCCTTCCGCGATCCGAGCGGCCGGTCGAACGGATTGAAGTTCGACTCGATGGGCCGGCTCCTCGCATGCGAAGGGGCGAACACCGGCGGCCGACGCCGTATCAGCCGCACCGAAAAGGACGGCACGATTCGCTCCCTCGCGGACGCCTTCGACGGCAAGAAGTTCAACGCGCCGAACGATCTTACGCTCGATGCGAAGGGCCGCGTCTACTTCACCGATCCGCGATACGTCGGGGATGAACCGCTGGAACTGGCTCGAGAATCGGTGTACCGCATCGACGCCGACGGCACGGTGCATGAAGCGATTCGCGACGTGAAGAAGCCGAACGGGCTCGTCTTCTCGCCGGACGGCAAGACGCTCTACCTCGCGCAGAGCGAACGCGTCGCGGACGGCACCACTCGCAAGCTGCTGGCCTACCCCGCCAACGCGGACGGCACCTTCGGCCCGAAGAAAGAACTTCACGACTTCGGCCAACACCGCGGCATCGACGGCATGACCGTGTCGGCGGACGGCACGATCGTCGCCACCGCGGGAAGCAAGGACACGGCCGGCATCCACTTCTTCTCGCCGGAGGGAAAGAAACTTGGCTTTCTCGCCACGCCCGAGGATCCGAGCAACTGCTGCTTCGGCGGCGCGGAGAAGAACATCCTGTACGTCACGGCCGGGAAGTCGCTTTACCGCGTGACCCTGACGCTGAAGGGGAAGTGAGCCCCATTCGGGGTTTCGAGCCATGCCGCGCGAATCGCTTTGGAACGTTCCCAATCTGCTTTCGGCGGCGCGAATCCCGCTCGCGGTCGCGTTGTTCGCCTGCATCGTGTACGGGCTTTGGCTCGCGGGGCTGATCGTCTTCCTCGCCGCCGCCGCCACGGACTGGCTGGATGGCTGGTGGGCCCGTCGCTACGGCCCGCTCTCGCTCGTGGGCCGCAACCTGGATCCCCTCGCGGACAAAGTCCTCGTGTGCGGCGCGTTCATCTACCTCGCCACCATTCCCGAAACGGGCATCCTCCCCTGGATGGTCACGGTCGTGGTCTCGCGTGAACTCGTGGTCACCGGCATCCGCGGGATCGTCGAGGCCACGGGGCAGAAGTTCGGCGCGGATTGGTTCGGCAAGTTGAAGATGGCGCTGCAGTGCGCCGCGATCGTCGGCGTGCTGCTGATTCAGTGGGGCCGCTCGACCTTCGACCCGGGATTGCTCGACGTGCTCGAACGCGTGCAGTTCGTGACGCTGTACGGGATGTTGGCCGCGACCATCGGCAGCGGCCTGCAGTACCTCGTGAAGGCGGCCCGGATGCTGTCGTGAGCCCCGCCCGCAGCGCCGGGGTTGGCTCCGTCAGTGAAGTGGGATTTCGATCCCGTATCGCGGCGCCGCCGCGAGCAGGCGCTGGATTTCGTCCGCGTTCGGCGGTGCGGCGTCGGTCGATCCTTCGGCAAGCGGAACACCCACCTCGAAGAACATCTCCTCCAGGCCGGCCGGGGCGACCGTGATCAGCATGCGGGCCGGCCGGTCGGTCTCGTTCCTGAAAGCGTGCGGCGTGCCGACCGGCATGTTGGCGAACGTTCCGGCCTTCGCCACGATTCGCTTGCCGTCGATGCTGAATGTGATCTCCCCGTCCAGAACGAGGAAGCCCTCTTCTTCGCGGCTGTGAACATGCGGAGGAGGCCCGCCGCCTGGAGGGACGAGGGCCTCCCAGAGGGCGTACTTGCCGTTCGTGTCGGCCCCGGTCGCAAGGAACCGGTAGACGTCGCCCACGACGGCGACGGTTCGGCCGCGGGGCGGCTCGGAAATCGTGGGGTTGCGGACCATGGGACTTCTCCGCGGATTTTTTTCGCTTCGGGACAATAATCCGCGCTCGTGGCGCATCGAAGTGGTTGAGAGGTTGGCAGCCCTCTCGTGTGGGAGCGACTGTGCCGGGCTGGTCTGGTCACGGGGTTGGCAGCACCCCCGAAACCCGCCAGCCCGGCCGTCTTTTTTTGCCCATTTCAACGGCAGCGAATGCCGTGGTACTCCAGCGGGTACTCGTAGTCTTTCCGCAGGGGATGCCCCGTCCAGTCGTCCGCCATCAGAATGCGGCGTGGATCCGGGTGATCGAGAAAAGTGATTCCGAGCAGGTCGTACGCTTCCCGTTCGTGCCAGTCCGCCGCACGCCACACTTCGCAAACCGAGGGAACCTCCGGCAACTCGCCCGCCGTGTCGTTCTTCCACCGCGGCAGCGAGAGCTTCACCGTGAAGCGGCGGCCGGGGAAGGTGAAGCTCGACAGGTGATAGAGAATCTCGAGATGCGGGTCGAAGCCGGCCTTCGGGGCCTTCTTCGCGTCCGGCTCGAGATAGTCGACGCCAGTGATGTCGTTGAGAATCTCGAACTTCATCCGCGGATCGTCGCGCAGGAATCGGCAGACCGCGACAAGTCTTGCGGGATCGACCGTGACGCACGGATCGAACCCATCCAATTTCTTGGCGACGATCGCGGCCCCGAACTGGGCCTCGAGAGCCTCCGCGATTTCTGCGGCCGTCATGGTCTTCTCCTGAACGCTTGCGGATTCGCGGGCCAACCCGCAAGCGGCTGCCAGGAATCACTTCTTCTTGGAGACGACTTCCTGCTTGCGGGTCTTGGCCTTCGGGGAGCCGGCGCCGGCTTTGTTCGTCGGGCGAACCATGACGAGCGCGCCCGGGTGGCCGGGGATGCCGCCGCGAACCGTGATGAGGTTGTTCTCGGCGTCGATGCTCACGACCGCGAGGTTTCGGATCGTGACCTGCTCGTTGCCGTAGCGGCCGGCGCGGCGGAGGCCCTTCTTCGGACGGCCGCTACCGCGGTTCGAGGCGAGCGACGACGTGGAACCGGCCTGGCGGTGAACCTTCTTGGCGCCGTGAGCGGCGGGCAAGCCCGCGAACCCGTGGCGCTTCATCACGCCCTGCGTGCCGCGCCCCTTCGACGTGCCGATCACGTCCACCGCGAGGATGTCCTTGAAAACGTCGCCGACTTTCAGGACGTCGCCGACCTTCACGGTCAGGTCTTCGGTGTAAGCTTCGAACGGCTTCTTCGCGTCGCCGGTGGCACGGATCCGCTCGACCTTCATGGTCGCCTGGGCGGCGTCGGCCGTCACGCTCTTGAGATCCACGAATCCGGCGCCCTTGTCGAGTCGGAACTCGCGAATGTGGCGTTGCGGTTCCACGTCCGCCTTCGGCGGCAATTTCACGCCGGCCTTCTGGCGCGAGTCCTTCCGCTTGCTCTTGAGGTTGGCGGCGACGTGGCCCTGTTCGGGGCGCGTGGCGTTGCGGCGCGGCTTGTCCTTGAAGCCGATCTGAACCGCCGAGTAGCCGTCCTTCGTCGTCTCGTTGTTGCCCTCCTTCGCGGAGGGGTAGCGAATCTGGAGCACGGGGCACGGCCCGAGTTGAATCACGGTCACGGGTTCGACCGTGCCGTTCTCCGTGAACACTTGCGTCATCGCGACTTTGTAGCCGAGCAAACCGAGAGCCATGGAACGCCTTTGGCCGCGGGGCGGCCGGTGAGAGTCTCGGCTCCGGACGACCTGCGGTCCGGCGTCGCCCGAGCGGGCGGCCGCGCATCAGTCGGGTGGTGAACCCGGAGGCGAAGACCATTAGGTTATCGGGGAACCGCCGTTCGCCAAGTCTCGAATCGGGTAGGAGGCGGGATTGCCCGCCGTCCTCCCACACCACCGGACGTACTGACGTATCCGGCGGTTCCTAAATTGCTTGCAACGTCTCATACCGACCGACGAGATTCACCAAACCGAG
>Ga0169931_10000311_pt1 | contig 79609 bp, 64 predicted proteins | sample Kivu_15m_20L_FD_129675 | JGI IMG/M metagenome (GOLD analysis project Ga0169931, IMG submission 129675) | Freshwater microbial communities from Lake Kivu, Western Province, Rwanda to study Microbial Dark Matter (Phase II) - Kivu_15m_20L... | ecosystem: Environmental > Aquatic > Freshwater > Lake... | reverse complement strand
TATCAGGTCGACACGTCCAGCAGCGAACGCGTCGATACCCGCGTGGCTTTCCGGTTCAACCGCCCCTGCACAACAGACGATGACTGCCTGTTGAACCGCGTTTGTGACGTCGGCAACGGCCAGTGTGTCCCGGCAGACGATTACCCCTATTGCCCGGACGGCGGCGAGCTGACGTCTTCTTCGGGCTGTGTTGCGGCTGACCCTGGCCCCGAAGAAGGAAGCTCCACCGAAGGATCGGGCGGCTGAGCCGTCGCTGTTGCTTGTTCAGTAGCCCCGCAGGGGCGCTTGATTGTTTATGCGATTTTGATTGTCACCCATTGAACCATAGAGGCTCAGAATGAAGGTGTTGCGTTGGACAGGGGTGCTGCTGGTGACGCTGGCAGCGCTTGTAGGCGGGGCACAGTACGCCGCTGCGCAGGAAACGACGGGTGCAGATTCTGCTGAAGTCCCGACCGAAGAAGGCGATCTTGATGCATTCTGGGCGGATCGTCGCGGCATTCGCGTGATTCAGCGCCGCCTGTACGAGACCGATGGTGACTTTCAGTTGACGCTGTTCTTCGGTGCCATTCCGAACGACCCGTTTCTGCGTTACTTCCCGATCGGTTTGCGCGCTGGTTACTGGTTCAGCAACAATCTGGCTCTCGAACTAGCCGGCTCGTTCATCGGACCGATTCGCTCCGAGAGCGACCTCGCCACGTTCCTCGGCGACCGAGGTAACGTAGATGTCTATCTGCGTGATGAGCAGATCGGGCGCGGCAATCTGGCGGTGCTGTATTCGCCCATCTACGGTAAGTTCTCGCTGGTCGGCCGTAAGCTTGCTCACTTCGACTGGTATTTCGGAGGTGGTGTAGGTGTCGTCGCGGCGCGAAGCCCGCTCGAGAACGACCTGCAGACGACGCAGACGGAGATCAAACCCGAAGTGAATCTGGCCACCGGCTGGAATCTTCACTTCAGTCAGCGCTTCGCGCTGCGCATCGACTACCGTCAGTACATCTTTCAGAAGGACAGCGGTGGCGTGACCCTGCCGTCAGAGCTCAGCCTTGGCGCGAGCGTCTTCTTCTGATTGCTGCACCGGTAGCCCGTTTTCATCTCTCTGTGACCAAGACCGGGTAATCCCCGTTTACCGCTACGATGAACATGAAGCACAACTCGGCGACAACCCGCCACATCAGGCGCACGGCGACCGCATTGCTGACCGTGGCAATGCTCGTTTCCGCATCGTCCGCCTGGGCGTTGAACAAGGATGACGTGCTGCGCCTTCAGAGTTCGGGACTGTCCCCGGACTTGATGGTGCAGGTGATTCGAGCGTCCACCGACCCGGTCACACTCACACCGGCCGAAGTGGACGAGCTCCGCGCGGCAGGCGTCGCGCAGCCCGTTCTGGATGAGCTGTGCATGCGGATCGCGGGCGGGTGTACTCCTGGTGCTGCTGTTCCAGGAGTAGGCCCTGCCATTCCGGGTGTGGGGCCGAGCCTGGATGCAGAAATGCAGCGTCAGCAACAGCTGGAGCAGGAGCGGCTGCGTATGGAGCAGGAGCGCCTGGAAGCCGAAGCTGCAGCCATGCGTCAGCGTATCGCTGCCGAACAGGCGCAGAATCAGCAGATGACCGGGGCGTTTCAGGGGCTGGCTACAGCGGACCGGGCGTATGATCAGGGGCGCTACACCGAAGCTGCCGCTGCATACAACGAGTTCCTGACCAGCGCGGGCGCCTTGCCTTCGTCTGCCGAGTATTATGAGGCTCTGTGCGGGTTTGTGCGTGCGATGCATGCACGCGATTATCGCTACGTCATTCGGTCGCGAGCGCTGGAAGCGGTCCTTGCCGGACCGTCGAAGCCTCACTTCGAAGAGATGTTCGGTATTCTGGTAGACGTCTCGAATGACGCCCAGTTTCTGGACCCGCGTTTCGAAGAGCTGGGCACATTCCCGATTAGTGGTTTGAGCCAGTCCTTTCAGGATGAGTTCAACTTCTTCCTCGGCCGCTATTTCTGGCAGTACAACGACTCGACGCGCGCCATCGCGCTGTTCAATAACATCAGCGACGGCTCACCCGATAAGGCAAAGGCGCACTATCTGGCGGCGTCCATGTTGTTGAACGAGCAACGCAATCAGGACGCTTACGGTCAGTTTGAAGCCGCCATCCGTCGGGCCTCGGAGACAGGCAACGCTGAAGTGATGGAGCTGGCGTATCTTGCACTCGCTCGTATCGCGTACGAGGTCGGGCAGTATGATGCCGCCCTTTATTATTACCAGAAGGTGGAGGACCTGTCGTTCCGGCATCCGCGCGCGATGTTTGAGACGATGTGGGCCTATTTCATGAAGCAGGACTGGGAGCGTATGCTCGGCGCTGTGCACTCGTTGCACAGCCCGTATTATGCCGTACGGTTCTGGCCAGACCTGTATGTGGTCGAGGCGGCGGCCTATCTGGCCATCTGCAATCTGGATGAAGCCGAAGATACACTGTTGACCTATCACGATATCGTGGATCCAATCCGTGAGGAGACCAACGCTTTCATCGCGACCGCGACTCCCCCAGACTACTGGAACGGGATGACCGGATACTATGACTCGCTCGGTACCAATGATCCAATCGCGTTGCCGCTGGAGACCGTGCGCTACGTCCTTTCACAGGCCGAGTTCTTGAACCGTCTGGAGTTCATGGGCCAGCTTCGGATGGAGAGTGCGCTGCTGGCTACCGATGCTGCGTCGCTTGGTACGTTTGGTCAGCAGGCTGACACGCAGCTGACTTCTGACTTGCAAACCAAAGAGATTGAAGCCGGTCTTGAAATCTCCATGCTCGTTCGTTCCTTTGCTCAGGAACTGGATGAGTGGAATCTGCACGCGCAGACCGTCGGCATTGAGATTTCCACTTCGCGCATCCAGATCATTGATGCCACGATGGAAGGACAGGGCGGTGGTGAGGCCGGTTCCAGCGTATTTGTCCTGGCACAGGACTGGCAATTGTGGCCGTTCGAGGGGGAGTACTGGCTCGACGAAGTCGACAACTTCCGCGGCGGCATCACCAACTATCGAAGCGACACGACCGGCCAGTGCATTAACCCTGCATTCAGCGCCAATCTGAGCGAGGAGTGAACATGAGGACGACCATGCGTCCGCAGCGCCTTCTGATTCTGGCAGCCCTGCTTGGCTCGGCTACTGTGGCTTTCGAAGCCTCGGCCCAGACCGAAGGGGATTTGCAGATTCGTTTCTATAGCTCGCCGGGCTACGGCGGCGAAGGTATGCCCTATCGTGATTGTTCGGCGCCGACCGCAGACGGCTCGGATGCCGACGCCGAACAGCCGGTGGACGAGATCAGTACCGGACCGTTGCGGCGTGAAGAGACCGAGGCGGGCTCTGCGTTGTCGCCGGAAGAGGCGATGGCCTACCGTGACCAACGCCGGAGCGTCCTGCTAGACCTGATTCGTCAGTACGATCAGATGTTGGGTTCGCTCCCTCCCAACGCTACGCAGCGCGCCGACATTCTGTTCCGCAAGGCGGAGGCTCTTCGTGAACTCGCCGATGCAGACTATCTCGTGGGTCGCGCGACGTTTAATGAGTGCATCAACGCCTGGTATCAGTGCACCAGCGACGGTGAATGTTACGAACCGATGGCTGATTATGTCGAAGCCATTGCCTCGTACTCGGAAATCTCCCGTAATCACGGTCAGTACAACCGAATCGACGAAGTGATTTTCCGTCTCGGAGAGACACTGGTTGAGAACGATGATGCGTCCACGGGTGTTCAGTACCTGTCGCGCCTGGTTGCGAATTATCCGGCGTCGATTTTCCTTCCCGATGCCCACCTGATGATGGGCGAGCACTATTTTGAGCAGGATGTTCTGTCGATTGCCCGAGCCGAGTACGATGCGGTGTTGGCTTTCCCCGATAGCTCCATCTACAACTACGCGATTTATAAGCTGGGTTGGGTAGACATCAACGAGGACTATTTCGAAGAAGCCCTGACTCGTTTCCAAACGGTCGTTGCCAATCTGGACGCAAACCCGGGCGACACGCTTGATTTCAGAAATCAGGCCATGAACGACATGCTGCTCGCCTATGTCGATCTGGAAAACGGCTGGCAGCGAGCGAGGGAGTATTACGAGAGCATCGAAGGCGAAGAGTTCATGCGCCGTAAGCTCTCACAGCTGGCCAATCTATACGATGATCGCGGGCTTGATGATTCACGCGTCGCTGTTCTTGGATATTTCCTGGACCGGTATCCTTCAGACCCCATGGTGCCGCAGTGGATGGCCGATACACTCGATTCGCTTGAGAAGATCGGTCAGTGGGACGCTTACGAGTCAGCGGCCCGCTCGTTCATCGCCATGTTGGACCCGACCGGTTCGTGGGCACTGCAAAATCAGTCCAATACGCAGCAACTGCGAAACGCCCGATCGTTTGGGGAAGAGTGGTTGCTCTCCATCATCATCCGCAACGATTCCGAGGCGCGTCGTCTGTCTGATCCGACGGTGAAGAGGGATCTGTTCACCGAAGTCGCTGCAGACTACAGCGAGTTTTTTGAGCGGTTCGGTGATTCCGAAGAAGCGTATGAACAGCGGTTCCAGTACGCAGAGACGCTGTACTATCAGATCGCGAATCAGGGTGACTGCGGCGGCCACTACTTCGATCAGGCATCTTGCGACCTGTATATGCAGCAGGCCGGCGACCAGTATCTGGGCGTTGTGGAGATGCGTCCTGATCCAGCTGCGGAGCATGCCCACGACTCGGCGGTCGCCGCGTTGCAGATCTACGACGAGTTCATGACGCGTACGAACCCGAACGTTGACAATCCGTTGCCGGCACCCGGTGACTATGGTCAGTTCTTCGGCGACCCACAGCAACTGAACACCGAGGGTCAGAGTTACGTCGATATCGTAGGCTGGTTTGCCGAGCTTTACCCCGAAGACGAGCTGATACCTGCTGCCAGCTGGCGCGCTGCCTCGCTCTATCTGTACGCATCGCAGGTGGAAGAGGCCGCACAACGTTTCGAAACCATCGTGGAGTTCCACCCGAATCACCGCTTTGCGCAGAACGCCGCGCTTGGCGCATTCGTGTGTTACTCGCACGTTGAGAACTGGGTGAAGATTGAGTCCGTGGCACGACGCCTGCTGGAGGCGTGTGCTGGCGACTCTGACATCTGTAATCGTGAAGGTTTGACCGGCGCTCTGGCGTTCGCCATGAACAATCAGGCCGTCGACCTGATGGAAGAAGGGCAGCAACTCCGCATTGCGGGCGACGAGGCTGGTGCAAACGAGCGCTTCATTGCGGCAGCTGAGAAGCAGGTCGCGCTGTATGATGAGTTCCCGGACAGCGAATGGTCGCCGCTCGCGTTGAACAACGCTGCGTCAACCTATGAAGAGGCTCGGCAGATTCGTCGCTCGGTCGAGTTGTACAATGAGTTCCTCACGGCGTACCCCGAGCATGAGCTCGTGGCTGATGTGAAATACACGCTTGGTCTTATTCACGAGTCACAGGCAGAGTTCAGCGAAGCGGTGGCATGGTTCGATCAGGTGGACGCTTTCCCGGCTTACGAGTTCCGAAAGGAGTCCGTGCTGAAGGCAGCGCGTCTGTATGAGGCCATGAGCAACTTCGACCTCGCTGTAGCCCGGTATGAGCACTATCTCACGCTGGACGCGGACAGCGAGACGTCCAAGGAAATCTACTTCCAGATTGCTGGCCTTGAGCAAGATCGTGGCAACATCGAAGCGTCTTACGCTCGGCTTCAGTCGTTCCGCGATTCGTACGGTTCAGGGGATGTCGCTCGGGCTCTTGTAGCGACATACATGCAGGCCGAGATTCGCCGCGAACAGGGCCAGATGGAAGAGGCGCTTCGTCTGTATGGCGAGGTGAGCAACCAGTATGGTCGTGGTGTAATGGCCTTCGATGAGTCAAACGCACCTACCGGTTGGACCACCGAGCCCGGAGGCAATGTCTCGGATCCGGAAATGCGCGTTGGCCTTCTACCCTATGCGGCCGAGGCTCTTTTCTGGCAGGCAAACGTTCTGTACGAGACAGCACGCGTCTCTAATCTGGAGTATCGGGCCGGTCGCATTCAGGAGTTGATCGACAAACTCATCGCCCGCGGTGAAGCATTGGCCGCTGCCGAGCGTGCGATGTTTGAAGTATTCCGTTTCGGCGACGCTGAGTGGGCGGTCGCCGCGGCCACCAGGCTGGGTCAGCTCTACAAGGACTTCGACTCTGACCTCTATCGCGTTCCTGCTCCGGACTACGACGAGTGTCTGGCGATGACGGGAGATAACTACGATGCTTGCGACGCTCAGGACGAACAGTTCAATGAGCAGTTGGCCATGTATGGTGAGACACTGCAGGCCAAGGCCGGCGAGCGCTGGGAGGCTGGACGAGTCATCGCGTTGGAGCAGCGTGTATTCACCGAGTTCACGCGTGAGATGATTGTCTCTCTGAACGAGATGGACCGTTCCTTCACGCTCGGTGGTGCCGAGGGTGTGCGTGCAACAAGCACCGCGGATCCATTTTTCTCCACCCGCTACATTCTGGATCTGAGCTCGAAGGAACAGGCTTTCGAAGGCTTTGTCATCCCCACGTCTGGGCCGGTAGATGCGTTCGGCAACCCGATTGTGGTGCCTGGCGAGGTGCCTGTTGAAGGCGTGGTTTCCCCGGAAGCGGCTCCTGCCGCAACGCCCGCTCCCTGAAGGAAGGCCCGTCGCATTGACTGAAGACTCCGGGTCGATTGACCCGTATCGTAGTGAGTGAACCCCATGATTCGTAACGCATTTCGGAGCTTGCCGTTTGTTGCTCTGGTGCTTCTGGCCAACGCATGCGGTGGTGGTCAGACAACCGATGACAACACGCCTCCGCCCTTGGTCATTGAATACATTCCCGGCCTCAATCACGACGCTACCGCTGCATTCTACGAAGGGATCGCAGCGATGGAAGCGACCCCGACCAACTATCGGGGTGCGCTGGAGTCCTTCGAGCGTGCGTACGAGCTGGACGCGAACTTCTGGGAAGCGGTCGAGAACATCGGGTTGCTGCAGATGGACCTCGGGTTGTACGCAGAGGCGGCGCAGAGCTTTCAGACCGAGCTTGAAATTATTGAGCGACTCGTTGCCGATGAGTGGCCCGTTTCGAGTCGCCCCGAGGTGTATCTGAATCTTGGCAAGGCTCTGTCTTTGGCACGTCGCACGACGGACGCTGCTCAGGCCTTTGCGGCGCTGCTTGAGATTGACCCGGATAACGTTGAAGCACGCGCCAATCTTGCCGCGTTGAACCTGCAGGCAAATAATCTTGAGGGAAGTCGTCAGTACATTGCTGAGCTTCTGGAAATGTCTCGCGATGATTTGGGCGCGCTCAATGTTCTGGCGCTGAACTACAAGAGCGCCGGCGACATGCAGATGGCTTCGTATCTGTGGGAACGTGCACTCGGCCTCATCGCCGTCGCACAGCAGACCCTCAGTGACGAGGCACAGTACGCAGAGCTGACCGAAGATGAAGCGAGTGCCTTGCGTCAGTACAACACCGGGCGGCTCGAACGAATGGTGAAGGTTCAGAGCGATATCAACAATGAACTTGGTGTTATCGCGTGGACGAATGGCGAAGAAGATCAGGCCGAATCGTATTTCTTTAACGCGGTTGCGCTGAATTCATCCAACGCAGCGGCGCATCTCAATCTGGCGACCGTGTATCTCGACTTCGCGGACTTTGCGACCGCGCAGTTCCATTTCGATGAGGCGCTCGCTCTTCGTCCGTCCGATGAAGCAGGGCTCATTGGACGAGCTGCCTGCCTGTACGGTCTGGGTGAGACGGACGCTGCCTGGGATGCTTTCCTGCTCGCGTTCGAGACCCATCAGGACAACGAGTACGCGGCCAGGCGACTGGGTGATATTTCGTTCACGGAGCGCACTGACTACGCTTCGGCGATCCAATGGTACACGCGGAACCTTGGAATTCGTGGCCTGACGGCATCGACTTGCGACCGCGGTTCCGATCAGGTCTGCGCCTCTTTGAATACGGCAATCGAGCTTCAGTCATCGGCGCCGGCGCCCGAAAATTGAATCTCGCTCTGGACGCAAGTTCTACTGACAGGTACAACGCTTCTGCATGTTCAAGCCTCTGGAGTTCGCCATGTATCGTAAGCTCGCTCTTTTCGTTCTTGTCCTCACGGCGTTCACTTCCGCATCTGCCTTCGCTCAAAATGCTGACGGTGAGTCGGAAGAAGAAGTTGAATCACGATTCTATGACTTCGGCGACATGATGATCGATGGTGAGTTGCTGCGGCCCGATGGAATGTTCGCGACCGAACGTGGCCAGCGTCAGTTTGAGTCGCTGCTCAACCTTCGTCGTTCATTTATACCGGAGATCGAAGCCGCTACGGACGAAGGCTCACTCGAGTGAGCAGTTAGGCCGTTCCTGGCGTGAATGCGAGAGACGGGGCTTCCCGTCTCTTCTCGTTTTTGGTTTCTCAGAACGAATCACATCATCCTGCGTTCAGGCATTCGGCACGATTGTCATTCCGAGACTCGTCTGATAAGCGCTGTGGTTCTCACGTGTCATGATCAGATAGCGGACAGAGGAGAAGACCGAGATGCGCATCGAGTGTGACAACTGCGGAGCGAAGTACACGATCTCCGACGAAAAGATTGCTGGCAAGCAGAGTCGGTCACGCTGCAAGAAGTGTGGTCATATGATGCTTGTAGATGGAACCCATCTGGCTGCTCCGGGTGGAGGCGCCCATGATGAGGCGACTCGCGTGTTCGATACAAACACGGGTGCCGCTCCCGACGCGTCAGAAGCCGAGACCGTGTCAGGCTGGTACATTGTTCTGGATGGCAATCAGACCGGCCCTATGGAACTGGATGAATTGTCAACGCATGTACAGTCCGGTGCCCTGGATATTGACGGATTTGTCTGGCGCGATGGTATGGATGACTGGGTGCGTCTCGGTGATCTGCCCGAGTTGGCTGAAGCTCTTGGTTTTACGGGCGCCGAGGATGAAGACGCTGGCGGGTATGTTGAAGAAGCGACCCGTGTGGTGAGTGTCGCGTCGGAACCCGAGGCGCCGTTCAGTTTCGCAGCTCGCCCGAGCGCGCTGGCTGAGTCGTTTCAGCCTGCGCCCGCCGGACCGGCGGCTACGCTTCGAGAAGACTTTTTCAGTCCGGCGCCTGTCGCGGCTGCGCCTTCTGTGGCGTCTGTGTTGGCGGCACCTGCCGCAGTTTCGTCGCCTTCCGCTCCGGTTGACGGGGCTGGTGAGTTTACCGGCCAGCGTCGTGAGAACTCCGTCCTATTCAGCCTGTCCGATTTGACCGCTTCGCGTTCGCCTACCCAGAAGGTTGACGCTGTGCCTCGGACCGAAGGCTCTGGTCTTATCGATATTCGATTACTCGCGCAGAGCCAGGCCAGCGTTGGGGCAAACAGCTCCGAGAAGTCCGGTGATGGCTCGGGTCTGCCTCCCGCAGCAGCGCGACCCATGGTGCCGATTGTACCGATTCCGGTACGTCGCTCCAATACGCCTCTTTATGTCGCCATAGGGGTAGGCAGTACGCTTGCCGTAGCCCTACTGGTCGTGATCTTCTACGTCATGAATCAGCCGCCTGTCGTTGTAACGGCTCCAACGGCCGTCGCCGAGGCCAGCGCCCCCGTTGTTCCCGAGGCCGCCGTCGCTCCAACTGTGGACGCCGGACAGCCCTCTGCGGAGGCCGACACGGCCGTCGTTGTTGTGGCCGAACCCGATGTGGAAGAAGGTAGCAGCGATGCTTTGGCAGCAGAGGCGAGCGCGCCTGCAGAGCCCGTCGCCGTGGCCGCTGTCGAGCCTGCTGCCCCGAATACGCGACCGGCGGCTACGCCTAATGCTGAGACGGGCGCTGCGCGCCCCACTGCACCCGCGCAAGAGGCTGCACCAACGCGTGAAGTGACACCGGTCCGACCTGCCGCGCCCGCTCAGGAAGAGCCAGCGGCCCCCGCCGAGCCTGTAACGCCGCCGACGCGGCCATCGGCCAGCGCACGCGACGTCATCGCCGGAATTGGTGGAGCGCAACAGAACACCGCCACACCTGAACCTCCCGCTGCGGCCGCTGCGGCACTGAGTCGGGCTGAGATTCAGTCCACGATTCGGCGCTATCGCTCGCAGGTCGAAGGCTGCAATGACGGCAGTGCCACAGGTACCTATCGTGTGAGTTTCCGAGTTCAGGCCAACGGTAGCGTTCAGAATGTTTCAGTCGATAACGGTGATTCCATCGGCAATTGTCTTGTCGGTGTTGTGAGTGGCATGTCGTTTCCTGCGAACGATGGCAATACCCCCCCGATCACCTACCCGTTCCGGTTTGGTTCCTGAAAGTCGGTACGTCGTTGGGGGAGTGTAGCCAATCGCGCTTTGTTTCACCATCCTGGCGCTTCGGGGTGAGGCGTTTGACTGGCCATTAGGCTACCGTGATGCCATGTCGCCCCACGATGCAGTCATAGCTGGCACACCGTCGGTGATAGACGCTGCAACTATCGACGGCTTCCACAACACGCCCGCGAGAAGTACCTCACCGCAACCCCCGTTGGGTACTGTCGTTCGCTTCTCGTATCAGTGCTTCCGGTACATGCCGGCAGCACTAAACAGACCTCGATTCCATGCTGCTGACTGACCGATGACAGCACAGCACAGCATGAACGGCGTGCAAGCCGGTGATGATGGACGGCCGGCTTCCTTAGCCGACGACTTATGGACCTGCTCCTGAGCCGGAACCCTCGACACTTCCAGCCGAGACCGAAGTCACGGTCGCCGCCATTTGTGATGTGAACGTGGCTCGTCCCCCTGAAATATCGGTCCGAGTGAGCACGACACCATTGTTTACCCCAACCTGCAAAACTTCTCCGGCGCGCACGTCGAACAAAAGGTAACCGGACCCATGGCCTCGCCCGATGAGGACCTCGCGAGCCTGATTGCTGAACGAAATGGCGCCTTCAATGGTGGTGTCGTAGATCGCGTCGATGACCGCTACCTCGCGCCCTGCAAACGGTGCGTATCCGGCAAGCGTGTATCGTGCCGCAGCGCTCGCCATGATGGCACCATCTGCTGTGCTAACGCTCAGGGGGATGGTTTGAAGCCAGGATTCGCCGATGGCCACAGGTTCTCGTGGAAACTCTACTCGCGTCATTGTCAGCAGATCCACGACCGTCCCGCTCGGATCAAGTGCACCAAAGTCACTCGTGCCGCCGCCGAGGTTTTCAAGCATGGTCCCGTCAGTCTGAAGACGGGTAGTTGTCCTCAGGCCGCGTAGTCTGGCCCATGTGGCCTCAAATACGCGCCGATTTTGCAGATCTGTGTCCAACGACGGATCAGACAAGGTCGTTCCGACGGTCGCCGAGCCATCCGGCGCAACATTCTGAACTTCCTGAGAGAAGGTCAGCGACATCCTGACGTCGGTCGGAGTGTTGTCGCGTGCCACTGGCGCGATGCTCTGCGTCGCGACAAGCTGATACGTCTTCGTGTTACCTCGGGCGAACAGATGCTGAAGAAGCACACGTTCGCTTCTTGTCGTGTCAATCGCTGAAGGTCGATCGGCGTTAGCAACCGGAACCGTGGGCAAGGTCGCACAATAGGCGAGTGGTATGAACGCTCCGTACCTGATAAAACGCCAAAACATGAACCTCTCCGTTTCGGTGGAAGACAACCGAAGGTCATACCGGCTGTATACGGTAGAATGCGGGCGATGACGAGACTGTTGGCGTGTGTGGTAACATTTCGTTTTCGTGGTGTGAAAATGGCGAGGACCGCCGCTCCTTCGGTTCTTGTCCGGCTTGTCGAAACAGCCGATTCGCGGGGAGTTCGACGATACGACTCGGCATCATGTGCGCGCCTGTGTCCATTACCACAGCATCCAGACAGCGGTACTGGAGGTCGCCCAGCGCTGCAACTGAGCGGAAATTAGCTCAAGGGCCGGTCTTGCCTGAGGTGCAGCGTTCACGGACGCATCGAAATGTCCCTCGCGGCGTAGGCAAGCTGTTCTTTTGAAGTGTGTCATGGACCTCACTCTCGTTGAGTGAGCGAGATCATACCCAGCGGGAACGCGACGAAAGGCGGCTGAGCGTTGAGCTGTCACGTTGGTGATTTGCACCCGACTGCGTCCACTGCTAAACGCAGCCATTCGGTGTGCGATGTTTTCTCCGTCTTTATTCATTCATGCTTCGCCTGTTAGCCCTATTCCTGACGTTGACTTGTGCCTGTGCGGTACAGGGCGAACCGGATTCTGCGGAAACTTCTGACCCATCCGGCGACGTTGGACTCGAGAATCCGACTGACGTTCTTTCGCCCTGGGACATCGCTCCGACAGGCGATTCGGTGCAGAGCTGTCTGGGACCCACTCCGGGCCTTGATTCCGATGGGGATGGCCTTCTGGATGTGGTGGAAGACCGGAACCTGAACTGTCTGGTTGATGCCGGCGAGACCGACCCGTTCGACCCGGATACAGATGATGACGGACTGACGGACGCTGATGAGGATGTCGATCGGAATGGCAGGGTCGACCTGGAACGCGGCGAGACGAGTCCGCTGCTCGCGGATACAGATGCGGATGGGATTGTCGATGGTGACGAACCGCTGAGTCAGGTTTGTCGTGCATCGGTCATCGGTGAGGCACTTCGCTCTCGTCTCACGCTGGGGTCGGGTCGCGTTGTGGCGACGTCTCCTGACTGGTCTTCGGTTCCCGTTTCGGGCCCTTCAGACGTGGCCATGGTGAAAGGTACCGAAGAACAGTCTGCAGTCTGGTTCGCCTGGCCTGCCGGACAGGGGGAGGCATTTCTGTCACAACTTCTGGAGGATTTGCAGCAGGCGGCCGAAGGAGGCCTCCCATTGCTCGCTTCTACGGGTGACTCGTCGGGTGTCTGGGCCTGGGAGTTCGAGGTTGATGAGACGGATTCCCCGACGCTCTGGACCGCGAGTTTGCTTCAATCCGTCGGCTTTACAGCGACGCAGGCTGAGGCGAGCCCCGATGATGTGCAACCGGATGAGACTTCCGATCGTCAGGGAATGACCGCGCTGACCGTTCGGGTTGAATATCAGCCTGCACAGGTCACGGGAGCCGATGCCGACCGGTTGTTACTGGCTGCTGTCCCGGATGCTGCACTTCTGGATGACTGGCTTCTCGCGACAGGTATCTCTCGCATTGCGCCAACGCAGGGAGCTTCTCTTGAGGCCGTCTGTGAGACTCTGCTACCGGTCACGGCCCCAGCGGCACGCTTCGTGGTGGTGGCCGACACGCGGGCCGAGTCACGCTCGATTCTCGAGTCCATCGCGCGCGCACTCGGCTCCATTATGGGCGATTCTCCTGCACACCTTGTTCCGGCCGACATGCATGAGCTGCTGGAGAACGCGGGACTGGCAGGTCCGCTTCCCGTAACGTTTGCCGCCATCCCTGATGTGGTGGCGGGCTGGATGTCGCAGTCGGACGATCAGCGATTGTGGCTCAATGCACTCTCCGCGCTGACCGTTCTGAATCTACCCGGGGATGCGCAACCGGTCGTCCTTTTGCTTGTCTCGGCTTACGAGGATGCCGAGTTTCATTTCGGCGTAACAGGTGGACGAGATGGCGATGCCGGTCAGCCTATCCTTCCGGACGGCGCGGACCGGACGGCGCTTGAAACCTACTACGGCGAAGTGCTGTCGAGGGTAGGCGTGTCGCTTGTAACGGTTTCGCCTGCGGCCTCTTTCGATGCGTTTGGGTGCGCTCCACGCGAGGCCGTTGAATCCGTTACAGCATTTTCGTTTCAGGCGGTTGCGCGGGGCATGGGCGGCATATGGGTAAACGGCTGCGCGGACGCTGTTCGCGGTGTGCTGTCCCGCTCATTCGCCGGCCTCGCTCCCACGCGCGCTCATTACGTTGTTGGACCCCAGGTGCTGGCTTCCTCTGCGCTGGGTGAAAATGCGTTGCCGCTGGCATGGCTTCCAGGGGAGCAGACACGCACGCAGCTTGCCGTTTCTGCTCGTGCACCGGTAGACGTCGAACAACATGTCGCGTATCTCCGATGGGTGGTCCGCCCGGACGAATGACCTCCTTCATGACACCGTGCCCCCTGTTCGCATGACTACACTGTCTAGTGTGTTCCGCTGTATGCGATGGCTCCTGTCAGGCGTCATACTCGTTTGGACGTCTTTAGCTGGCGTCGCGTTGGCCGGCACTTTACCGGTAGTGGTGGACATGGCCACCGACGAGCCCATGGCATGGTGGACCGGACAGCCCACCGTCGACAGCGTGTGGCATCGTTCCGTGAGCGCGGCAGCCCTCAACGATCGTCGCTGGCTCGATCCGCTGACGCTCACTCCGGCTCAGCAGCCTGCTGGACTCTTGCTCCGCCTCGATACCACGGCTTCCAACGCGCGTGCACTGGCACGGCTTTACGGTGGCGATGCCGTCCTGTTTGGACGATTCTACCTCGTTCAGCAGTCGGATGTCCCATGGTTGGGTCTGCAGCGATGTGAAGTCGGCGTTACCGGAGAGTTGATCTCGGTTGAATCAGGCTTGAACCGCGCCACTCCGTCTGTGACTGCCTCGGCCTATCGGTTTGACGCCGAGGAAGCGTGTCAGATGGCTACCGAGCTGCTGATTCAGGTTGTGTCCGATTATCTACCCGGTGAGGGAGAGCGACCGATCGGCATCGCCGCCGATGGTCTTGAGATTGTCGTTCGAAGCCCAGAGTCAGCGCTTCCTTTTGTTGGATTTCGAGGCGCTCTTCGGACCGTACACCCGTCCATTTCGGATGTCGTCGAGGACTGGGCAGCAGAAGGGCGCATCTCCCTACGGCTCTTGTTGAGCGATGTCACCGACCTCGAGGCTGTGGCTTCTGCGATCGAGGCGATGCCGACCCGTTCCGGTGAGTACCAGATTGACTCGATGGAGAGGGAAGGCTTGTCGATACGGGTGACAGTGCGTTCAGCGTTGCCTGAGTCGGTACAATGACAGGGCGGTGGTACGCCCTGTCTGCTGCGATGTTGCACACTGCCTGCCACGCACCGAACGGCACATTCACGGGTCAGGCTTTCGCGCCGGTGGCGAGCGCCGAGGTTAGCCCTGCAAACTCGGCGTTTGCGGATGGCATCGCCCTCGGGTTGCATTTTGAAGACTCGGGGCGTGGTTACGAAGGGTACCTCTGGGAAATTGCACGCACTGGAGCAGGACATGTCTCAATCGTTATTCAGTGGTCGATGACTGACATCCGCGCCAGCGAGGTCCGCCGCCACTCGCTGTTCACACCCACCGATGAAGACGTGATTCGTGTCATTCGGCAGGCGAAAGCATTCGGACTGGAGGTGACGCTGTTTCCAATCCTGTGGATAGAGGAGCGTGCGGACGGAGAGTGGAGAGGCAGACTTGCCCCCGAAGACCCTGCCGCCTGGTTCGCTTCCTACCGCAGTTTTGTTCTTCATTACGCGGCGATTGCGGCAGCCGAGGAAGTATGGGCCCTTTCGGTTGGCTCTGAGTTAGGTTCGATGGAGATCTGGGAGACGCAATGGCGAGCCTTGATTTCGTCGTGCCGAGAGGTGTTCGCGGGCCCCTTGCTCTACAGTGCGAACTGGGATCATGCGGAACGCACGCCATTCTGGGATGCACTCGATTTCATCGGGGTGACCGGGTACTACGAGCTTGCGACTGAGGAGGACCCTGAGCCGGGTGTTGAGCCTCTTTCCCGCGCCTGGCGTCCGATCATCGAACAGTTACGGGTACTCTCCGAAGAGCATGAACGTCCGTTGCTGATTACCGAAGTGGGGTACGTTGCGCAGCGTATCGCAGCAGCGCGCCCATGGGACTACACAGTGGACGGTGACATCGATCTTGGCGCACAATATGAAGCCTTCGTTGCTCTGACACATGCCTGGAATCAGGAACCCTTTCTGGCTGGCGTATTCGTCTGGAACTGGTTTGGTGACGGCGGAAGTCAGGACAATGGTTACACACCGCGAAACAAGCCGTCCGAGCAGGTGCTGCGACGGTGGTTTGGCGGCTCTATGAGTGGTGCCCGATGAAAGCGTGCGTCGTCACCAAGACATCCAAACTCGATGTGCTGCTTGATAGTGATCCTTCCGGGGTGCACCATCTGGCCGAACGTGACCCACTCGCGTACGCTGGCATGTTGGAGGGTGCGACGGCGCAGCATCGGAGCAATGAGACGGTAGCCGAGACGCTTGCCCGATATGGTATCGAGAGTGTGTGGTTTCGCCGGGACTTCTTCAGTGAAGTGCCAGCTGGCTGTGACGTGGTGATCGTCGTAGGCGGTGATGGGACGGTGCTGGATGTGTCCCATCGTGTCTTCGACCTTCCCGTGATCGCCATAAACTCCGATCCGATACGGTCTGTCGGGTACTACAGCGCGTGCGCCGCCGAGGAGCTGGCTCCTGTTCTTGAACGGTGGCTGGACGGTACGATCGAACAATGTACCCTTGCTCGGCTGACGCTCACGGTGGACGGCGAGCAGGTACCATGGCCGTGTTTGAACGACATTCTCGTGTGCAATGAGAACCCTTGCATGATGTCTCGTTACGTCATCATGGCTGGCCAGCGAAGCGAGAAACAGTCATCCAGCGGTTTGTGGATCAGCACGCCAGCAGGTTCAACCGCTGGAATCCGTTCTGCCGGTGGAACGGTCATGCCGTTGGAGGGGGCGCTGATTCAATATCTGATTCGCGAGCCTTATGTTCCTCGCGGCGTCCGTTATGAGCTGCTCAGGGGAGTTCGTCATTTGCGCGAGGGGCTGCGAATATCGAGCCTGATGCCAGGCGGCCGACTTTACATCGATGGGCCATGGATGGTGATTCCGTTTGGCCTTGGTGTGCTTCTTGAGCTTTCTGAAGGCCCGCCCTTTCGGATTCTGGGAATGGACCCTGCGGTGCGTGAACGTTGAAGCAACGGTGTGTCGGATTCTTACGGTGTTCCACCGTGATCCACCGCGCGTTTCTTGACGAAGAGAGCAAACCGGATGACATCACGGGACGTTGATGTGTCGTCAGGAAGTCAGGTCGTCGGGCATGGCCAAGAAACAACGAATTCACTACGTGCGCTTCGAGACGCCACAGAAGCTCGGCCTTCTTGTCGTTGGACTAGTCTTGATGGGAGGGGCGGGGGCCGTCGGTTACTTTGCGGGCCAGCTGAGTCCGAGAAGTCTGGACACTGCGTATGTTTCGTCGGCGCCGCTGGCGCTCGATGGCAGCGGCACGGTGAATATGCCGATTCCTTCAGGTGTGTTCACTTTCGATGGGATTTTTTCGGCCGATCAGTCCAACGTTACTCTTCCGCCACCGCCAATCGGGACACCGTCTCCACTCGACGTTGCTCCGGAAAATGGTTCGGTTCTGCCGCCAGCGGTCGATGCAGTCGCGGAACTCGCGCCCGTCGAGGCGCCGCCGTCAGAGCCTGAGCTCGCGCCAGAAGTGTCTGCACCGTCTCCAGTGCTTCAGGTTAGCCCGGTGTTGGGTTCGCCACAGGAAGAGATAGCGCAACAGGGTTCTACGGAGGTTCAGCGAACAGCCGTTGAGCTTCCGCAGCGACCAGTGACGGGAGCGGAGCTCGAACAGGAGCCGTTGATGCCGGCGCAGCAGACAGAGCGTTTGGCTACAGACTCGTTGAGTAATACCCGCACAGTCGCCAGAGGCAGGCCGCGCCCGCCAGCCGCTGGGTCCGCGGCGGCTCAGGAGGTTGTCGTCTCGCGTGTTTCCTCGCACGAGGATGCGGAGGCGGCTCGCCAGGCTCTACGTGGGGCCAGCTTGACAGCGACCGTACGACGCTCGTCCGATGGGGAAGGGTTCGAGGTGGTACTTCGTACTTCGGGAAGTGACGCGGATCGTGAGCGTCAGGAGCAGATTGGTCGCCGGGTGCTGTCAGACCAGTAATCCAACCCGCTGAGGATTCTTGCGCTCGTGGACGCGGTAACGCTCACTGTACCCCCGCGAGCGTCTGTATCTTCAGGGAATCGAGGAACCTTCCGACGGTGCCGTCTCTGCTGGGACAACCGTATCCACGGCTTGGACAGATTCGGGTTCGGGTTCCGCAGCCTGAGCATCGCTTTCGCCCTGAACGACCGGAGCTTCCAGCGCACCGCTGCCTTCCACATCGGGCGCGGGCGTTTCCTCGGCACCACCAGCCCCTGAACCTTCTGCTGGAGTGGTACCATTGGGGTCTACTGGCGCGTTCGATGCTGGAAGTCCTGGTCTGGGCAGTCTCGCCATCGTACCCTGTCGGCGCGTCCATTCATCGACGGTGCCATCGCCGTCACGGTCGATGCCGTAATGGGTCAATTCATTTTCTCGAAAATACTCATAGAACTCGAGGCGGCCATCGCCGTCGGCGTCGGACTCGATACGTGCAAGGTTACCACCACGATAGAATCGTACCTCTTCGGGCACCTCGTTACCGTCGACGTCCGTTCTACGCTCCGCCAGAATACCGTTCCGGTAGATGTTGGTGTAGTCCAGAACACCATCGAAGTCGATGTCCAGCAGCTCGCGTTCAAGCAACTGGCGATCGCTGTAAAAGCGCACGATGTCAACGCGTGTGTCCAGGTTGGTATCAATGTGGCGTTCAACCAGCCGCAGGTCCTGACCTGATCCCGATGCTATCACGGCCTCGTCGACAATGTGGCTTCCTTCTGAGTCGTAGACGTCAAAGAACTCCCAAAGGTCGGCATTGCCGTCGAGGTTGATGTCGACTCGGAGTTCCAGTCGCCCAGCGTTCACCTCGGAGCGCATGTTGAGGCTCATGGTCTGGCCGCTGGCGTCGTCTTCAATGGGGTCTGAGCCGCCACATGCAGCGACGAGAGCCGAACAGACCATGAACAAAATGGGAACTCGCCCTGAAACCATGTCGATACCGTGGAAGGATGCCAGAGACATAACGAGCAACGTCATAGACGGCGGCGCCGAACGTCGCAAGTGCGGCAGGTGTTTGGGGCGTGTGTAATGCGGTCAACGAAGCCGGAACAACCACGAATCGGCGCACAGGGAGCCCGTTGATCCGGTCTCGTCGTTGACAGGGGGGAGGGGCTTTCCTAGTCTGCGGCGCCTGCCCCGGGCTGCCTTGCGCTTTGCGCCACAGCTCATCGGCTCATGAACCGGGAATGCCGTGTCCACGCCTCAGTCGCTGATTCGCAACTTTTCGATCATCGCTCACATTGATCACGGTAAGTCGACGCTCGCCGATCGCTTGCTCGAAGTAACCAACACGGTTTCATCGCGTGAACGTCGTGAGCAGTTTCTGGATGGGATGGACCTGGAGCGAGAGCGAGGGATCACCATCAAGGCGCAGGCCGTTCGACTCTCCTATCAGGCTCGTGACGGACAGACTTATCAGTTGAACTTGATCGACACTCCCGGTCACGTGGACTTCAATTACGAGGTGAGTCGAAGTCTTGCCGCCTGTGAAGGCGCCATTCTGGTCGTGGATGCTTCACAGGGCGTGGAAGCGCAGACACTGGCTAACGTGTATCTGGCACTGGAGAACGATCTGGAGATTGTGCCGGTGCTCAACAAGATTGACCTTCCTGCAGCTGACCCCGAGCGGGTTCGTGAGGAGATCGAAGACGTCATCGGCATCGACGCTTCAGAAGCGATTCCATGCTCGGCGAAAACCGGTCTGGGGATAGAAGACATTCTGGAGGCAATCTGCAGGCATGTTCCGCCACCGCCCGGCGATGCGGAGGGGCCTTTACAGTGTCTGATTTTCGACAGCTGGTTTGATGCCTATCGCGGTGTCATCACGATGGTTCGCGTGATGCATGGCTCGATTCGCGCCGGCCAGAAGATTCGGCTCATGGCCACGGGCGCCATTGGCGAAGTGATGGAGGTGGGCTGCTTTGCCCCCTTCGCTCGTGCTACACCTGAGCTTCGAGCGGGCGAAGTGGGCTTCGTGGTGACTGGCATCAAGGAGGTTCGACTGACCAAAGTGGGTGACACCATTACGTCTTTCGAGCGTCCGGCCGCAGCACCGCTCGGCGGCTTCAAGGACGTAAAGCCCAATGTGTTCTGCGGTGTTTTTCCGATCGAGGCTGGCGACTACGACGAGCTGCGCGAGTCACTCGAGAAGCTTCGTCTCAATGACGCTGCGCTGTCGTGGGAGCCCGAGACTTCGCAGGCGCTGGGGTTTGGGTTCCGCTGCGGATTTCTCGGCTTGCTCCACATGGAGATCATTCAGGAACGCCTGGAGCGTGAGTACCATCTGGAGCTAATCAGCACGGCACCAACCGTCGTGTATCAGATTGTGGATAGCCGCGGAGGTGATGCGTGGGTCGACAACCCCAGCAAGTTGCCTGATCCTTCTTATATCGAAGAGTTCCGCGAGCCCTGGATCAAGGCGAACATCCACGTCACCCCGGAGTTCGTTGGTAATGTGATCGCGCTCTGCACGGAGCGACGTGGCCGGCAGATCAACATCGGCTACGTGGGAACACGCCGCATGCAGCTGGAATATGAGCTGCCCCTGAATGAGATCGTCTTCGACTTCTTTGATCGTCTCAAGTCTGTCTCCAAGGGATATGCGTCATTCGACTATGAGCTCATTGGTTATCGGCATGGTGAGCTCGTGAAGCTGGATGTACTGGTCAACGGCGAGAAGGTGGATGCGCTCAGTTTTATTGTCCACCGCGACAGCGCTTACGCTCGGGGAAGGGCGCTTATCACGCGCCTCAAAGAGCTGATTCCGCGTCAGCAGTTCGAAGTCCCCGTGCAGGCTGCCATCGGCGCAAAGGTCATCGCCCGAGAGACCATCAAGTCGATGGGCAAGAATGTCACTGCGAAATGCTATGGAGGTGACATCAGCCGCAAGCGCAAACTTCTGGACCGCCAGAAAGAGGGCAAGAAGCGCATGAAGCAGATTGGGTCGGTAGAGATCCCGCAAGAGGCGTTTCTCGCCGTGCTGAAGACGGATTGATGCATGGTCGCTGATGAACAACCCACGCCATCGGAAGCCAGACGAATTCTTTCGGAAGGCAAGGCACTCTATCAACGCGCCAGAAAACGATTGTCTGCCGGTGATCAGGAAGCCATCGAGACGCGTTTGGCCGCGCTACAGTCGGCCATCCGACTCGGCAAGGGCGACGCGCTGACCGAGGCCGCCGATGCTGTGCTCCGGTCCTGTGACACGACGATGGCCTTTGCACGCAAGTCCAAATTGCGTGAACTGGTCGAATCGGTCGGGTTTGCCTTTGGGCTCGCGCTCTGTTTGCGTGCCCTGCTGTTCGAACCGTTTCAGATCCCAAGCGGTTCGATGGAGCAGACCTTGTTGGTAGGCGATTATCTGTTCGTCGCCAAATCCAGCTACGGCATTCGCATCCCGTTTACGACCGATTACGTTGCTCGATGGAGCGAACCCTCCCGCGGCGACATCATCGTGTTCTCTTTTCCCGTGCAGGAGGTGCGTACTCAGTTTGGCGTTGCATGCCTAACGTGGCAGGTACGACAGTACGCAGCCATAAACGGAGGTTTGCCTGCGACGCTGGTTGATTCGAACGACGTCCCACAATCACCCCGTTGTAGTCTGGTTGATCGCACGGTCGACGCATGGGGAACGCCATTTCGCTATCAGGTAACTGGCGATTCGTTTGATTTACGCTCGGCAGGGCGTGATCGAACATTCGATACAGGTGATGACATGACGCAGGCTGATTCCGCCTTCGTCGATAATTCCAGTGGGTCGTGTGATGCCACGCAGATGTTCCTCGTAAAAAACTACATCAAGCGAATCATCGGGCTGCCTGGTGAGCGCATTGAGGTTCGGGACGGCGTTCTTTATGTGAACGATGTCCCTATGGAATACGGGGATTCAAGTCCGTCGGTCGGTGGACGTTATGCCGGCATGCTCACCACAGAGACAATGGACAGCGGACGATCGTATACAATTCAGACGCTTGACGGCACCATGGGCGATTTCGGTCCCGTCACGGTAAGGGAAGGGTACCTGTTCGTTATGGGCGACAACCGCGACGGTTCACTCGACAGCCGTTGTTGGGGGCAGGTGCCCATCGAAAACATCAAGGGTGAAGCACAGGTCATCTTTTACAGCCGCGACCGGGTGAACCGGCAGATTCGCTGGGAGCGGTTCGGACGAATCATTCACTGAGAACGAATATTGCCGAGTGATTGCAGTGGTTCACTGCCGTTCCCATTCTTTTGTATCTGCGTCAGGGTGCAGCGTTGTCGCACTGGCAGGCTTTGCAGTCACGGTCAGCTGTTGAGCGGCGGTCTGCCACACCGCTTCGTCTTTGGGCCAGAATCACCCGTTCCATCAGTCTGAGGCGTCCATCGGTGGCCATCCGGCATGCAGGTCGCGCGCTTGACATACAATCGCCGGTGCGTGATAGGCGCGCCGCCTTTCGTTGATGGTCCTGACTGAGGTTCTCATGGTCCCTGCACTCGTAGTTCTCGCTGACGGCACATCCTTCACGGGCGAAGCACTTGGTCACGAGGGGAAAACAACCGGCGAGGCGGTGTTCAATACATCGATGTCCGGGTATCAGGAGATTCTGACCGATCCGTCGTATCGAGGTCAACTCGTGACCATGACCATGCCCCACATCGGGAACTATGGTGTCAATGCGTACGATGTGGAGTCGGATCGCATTCAGGTTGCTGGCTTGATCGTACGTCAGGCGTCGCGTGTAGCTTCCAGTTGGCGTGCGATAGCTACCCTGCACGAGTATCTGGTCGACGGTAGGGTTTCAGCCATCACAGGGGTCGATACGAGAGCGCTCACTCGACACCTTCGTGACGGTGGTGCTCAGATGGGAGCGATCGTTCACGGCGCAACCCTGAGCGACATCCCGTCGATTGTGGAGATGATCAGGGCGACGCCTGATTACGGTTCCATTGACTACGTCGCTGCAGTCAGCACCCCGACAAAGAAGAAGGTTCGCCTGGTGGCCACGCCCGATCCGTATTGTCCATGGGTGGTGACGCTGTTGGACGAGCATACTCCGTGGACTGACGAGGAGGCGGCGCTCCCTGAGGTCGCGGTCATCGACTTTGGAGTCAAGCACAGTATTTTGCGTTATCTGACGCTGCAGCGCCTCAGGGTGACATTGTGGCCGCACACGACAACCGCCGAAGAGATTCTGGCGAGTGGTGCTACGAGTGTCATGCTCTCCAACGGGCCAGGGGATCCTGCACTCATGGGTAATGCCGTGGCGACTACGCGCGCACTTCTCGGCAAAATGCCGATGTTTGGCATTTGTCTCGGTCACCAGATTATCGGACGAGCGCTGGGCGGAACCACGTTCAAGCTAAAGTTCGGCCATCGGGGTCCAAATCAACCCGTGATGTTTGAGGCCGAACGCCGAGTTCAGATCACGTCGCAGAACCACGGCTATGCGGTTCTGATTGAGCCGGGTGCCGATGTGCAGATTTCGCACCGTAACCTGAATGACGGCACCTGTGAGGGGCTTTTGTCGGATCGACTGCGGGTCATGTCTGTTCAGCATCACCCGGAAGCAGGTCCGGGCCCCCACGACGCTCTTGTCGAGTTTGATCACTTTCGGCGATGGGTTGCCAAAGCCCAGTGATTAGTCGAACGGTCGATGGGGGCACGTCGACGTTCGAAAGTTGAAAATCTGATGAGGTCAGCTAGGCAGTCGTGAGCATCGTGCGAGGCCCTCCACTCCTTCTCCGGATACACCGTGTTGTCGCGCCTGGCGTGGATTCTGCGTCACTATAGCGTTCTTCTGGTGTTGCTCGTGATTGTGAGCAGCGCGGCCTGGCTGTTTCGGGACACGCTGCTACCTTTTCTGGTGGCCATCTTCATTGTGTACCTGATGGAGCCGGTGGTGGTGCGGTTGAGCAATCTACGGTTCCGGCGAGCTCAGCTGAGTCGGCTAGGCGCGGTTGCTGTGGTGTACACCGCAGTGCTGGCCTTTGTTGTGGTCTTCGCCATGTTGTTTGTGCCGCGGCTGATTGCCGAGTTGAGCACGCTCGCAAACGATTCTCCTCGCATTATTCAGCAGCTCAGGGAAGACCGACTTCCTTATGTGAATCGGGTTGTGGACCGGGCTCTTCGAATGGTGGGCGGCCCGGCTGAAGCTGAGAGCGCTGGGCTGGAAGCAGCTCGATTTGCGATACATGACGGCATCGATCGGTCAGAGTCCGCGGCCGTGACGACGCTGTTATTGAACGCGCCTGAAAGGGGGGCCGCGCTGCCAGTGCACGCGGCTCATCAGTCGCCCATGGCCAGCCCTCTGGAAGCGACCGCTTCCGGTGAAGGCAGCGCTTTGATTCAGGTGAGGCTGCGGCCCGATGGGAGCGGGTTTGATTTGGTTGCGTCTGAAGGAGGGCTGGTGGTGCACCGCGAAGGTGAGCACACGTGGCGGCTCCAAACGGTGCATGAACCAGACGGTGCTGTCGAAATGCAGGAGTTTGACCTGGAAGAAGCCCTGACCCATTCGCTTTCGTTCAGTGCCGATTCGGGAGGCGATCGCATGGAGTGGCTGTTCGAACTGCTGCAGCATTTGTTCGAGCGTATCCTGGAGACGGTCACGACACTCTTTATTACCCTGATGGTGGCCGCATTCATTGCGTCGGATGTGCCTAGATTCGTTGCGTTTTTTTATTCGCTCATCCCGCCACCACACCGACCTCAAGCGGAACGGCTCCTGTTTACGCTGAACGAGGGGTTGGCAGGCGTTATTCGTGGTCAGTTGCTCATCTGTTTCGTCAACGGTATTCTCACCGGCGTCGGGTTGGCGATGCTGGGAGTCAAGTTCTCGGTACTGCTGGCGTTCATTGCGGGTGTGTTGTCGCTGATACCGATTTTTGGCACCATTATTTCGACCATTCCTGCCGTCGCCGTTGGTTTGACCGATGGTTTCATGACTGCGCTTTTAGTACTGACCTGGATTCTTGTAATTCACTTCGTCGAGGCGAATCTGCTGAATCCGAAGATTCTGGGTGTCTCCGCCAAGATTCACCCGGTAGTCGTTGTTTTCGCGCTTCTGGCTGGTGAGCACAGCTTTGGTCTTATCGGTGCGCTTCTCGCCGTTCCAACAGTCTCTGTCGTACAAAGTCTGTTTCTTTTCCTGAAGGAAGTGCTGCAGGATGAAAACCGGTCGGCGCAACAACGCTCCCCCACCGAGGTGCCCGAATGAGCCTCTTTGCCAATGCATGCACTGATGTTGGTCAGCGCCGACAGCGTAATGAAGACAGTTTCCACTGTGACGTGGACAACGGTATTTTTATCGTGTGTGACGGTATGGGAGGGCACTCAGCGGGAGATGTCGCATCACGCGCCGTGGTGGACACACTGGTTGTCGGAGTGCATCGTCAGTTGAAGTCGTTTCGCGAGCTTGCGCAGGGCGGGCGGGACACTCGCAGGCTGCTGCTTGAGCAACTGCGGCAGCTGGTGCTGGAAGCGAACAACGTCGTCTATCAGCAATCGCAGGCCAACGAAGTCTATCGTGGTATGGGGACGACGCTCTGCATCATGCTGGTGTGTGGCGAAACGGGTTTTATTGCGCACGTGGGTGACAGCCGCATCTATCTGGTGAGGAACCAGCAAACGCACCAGATTACGACGGATCACACGGTCTTTCAGGAATTGCTTCGGGCTGGACGCGTAACTGTAGACGAGCGAAAGAAAAATCCAGCACTTGGTGCCCTTACGCGGGCGGTGGGTGTGTACCCGACGGTGCAGGTCGACACTCTGGACATTGATCTACTCCCCAGAGACGTCTTCGTGCTGTGCAGTGACGGGTTGCATGGTTATCTGGAAGACTTCGACCTGTCCCGTTTTCTGGACCATACCGATCCCGTATCCGCTTCATCAGACCTTGTGGAATATGCCAATCGGCGTGGCGGTCTGGATAACATTACGGCGGTGACCGTACGGGTCGCTCATGACAACGAGACGAGCAGTACCCTGCGCTTGCGCCTTACCCTGAAAACCTTGCGGGGACTATCGCTCTTTCAACACCTCAGCTACAGCGATTTGCTTCAAGTGGTGCCGGCCTGCGAGCCGGTCGAGGTCCCTGCAAACACGATGCTCATGCGCGAAGGGGAGCAGGGCGATTCGATGTACATTGTGATCACCGGTGAGGTACGCGTTCATCGCGGAGACGTGGAGCTTGCTCGGCTCGGAGCTGGACGACATGTTGGGGAGATGGCACTCGTGGATCACCGTCCCCGTAGTGCATCGGTTACCACGACGGTGGACTCGGTCGTGATTCGGCTTGAACGAAGCTCGTTCTTTGAGGTGTTGCGTAATGACCCGGTTCTCGCCGTGAAGCTGCTCTGGAATATCATTCAGACGCTCTCGGCTACCCTGCGCACCTTGAATGATGAACAGTTTGCAAGCACCAACAGCCCTGTACCGACGCTGGACCTGTTTGCAGAGGGTGCGGCCGACGGTTTGAGTGAACATTCAAGGAAATGAAGCACATGAATTCGTTTACGGTATCCGGGCTCGTAAAGGCGTTGGTGACACTTCTTGCTTTGGGTGTTCTGAGTGGCTGCAGGCCATCGACTCCTGGAGTTGCTCGGAGCGCGGATCTTGAAGGTGGCGTTCTGGTATTCGAGGACAACTTCGAGCGGGACGAGCTTGGCGACAACTGGAGATACCAGAGTGCTGCGTGGCGTATCGAAGATGGTTGGGTGGCGATCGCGGGGGCTCGGAACGATGCCCTGTGGCTACAGACTCCCCTGCCGGATGACGTTCGAATCGAGTTTGATGCCAGAAGCCTGAGTGACATCGGGGACATCAAGTTTGAGGTGTTCGGCGACGGTGCGACTCATCAGTCTGGCTATGTTTGCATCTTCGGTGGGTGGAGCAACTCAACGAACGCCATCGCGCGGCTGGATGAACACGGTTCCGACCGGCTTGATGGTCAACCGGGGGTGAGAGTCGTTCCACAGCAGGTCTATCGAATGGCGGTCGTGCGGACCGACAATCGGGTACGCTGGTTCGTTGATGGTGAAGAGTTTTTGGTCTTCGACGATCAGGCTCCTCTCGAGGGAGAAGGGCATCGCCATTTCGGTTTCAATGACTGGGACGTGGAGCTTCGTTTCGACAATATCCGCGTTTACGATCTGGCCGCGCAGGGGCAATGATGACCGCGGAGGCAACGCGTGGGATTCCGTCCGGTGACCTGACGATCGCTGCCGTTCAAATGAACAGCGGTTGCGACGTAGTCGTCAACCTGAAGTCTATTCGGCGCAGCATACGACGGGCGTCGGATATGGGCGCACAATTGATTGTTTTTCCTGAGAATTGCACGCACCTGGCGCCCGTCGACGAGCGACTCGCCGCGGCGGAGCCTCTCGATGGTCGACAAGTCAGTGAGATTCGAGAGGAAGCGAGTCGAGCGGGCGTTCATGTATTGCTGGGTAGCGTGTCGGAACGTTCCCATTCGCCCCGCCACACGTGGAACACCTCGGTGCTGATACGGAAGTGTGGGGCTATCGGTGCGGTCTATCGAAAGATACATCTGTTCGACGTGCAGGTGAGCGCGGACACTACGCTTCAGGAGAGTGCATCGGTGCTGGCTGGCGAATGGGCTCCTGTGGTCGCCGATGTGGAGGGTTGGCGTTTGGGGCTTTCAATCTGCTACGATGTGCGCTTTCCCGAACTGTATAGGGAACTCTCCGCCTCAGGTGCGCATGCGTTGATGGTCCCTGCGGCTTTCACATTTCGCACGGGGGCGAGTCACTGGGAGTTGCTTTTGAGAGCCCGGGCAATCGAGAATCAGTGCTGGCTTGTAGCACCCGGGCAGACCGGTCGACATTACGGACAGCGTGAGTCCTGGGGGCACACCATGATTATCGACCCGTGGGGCCAGATCGTCTCCCAGCGTGCCGAAGGTCCGGGTATCGTATTCGGAACGTTGGAGGTGGCAGCGCTGGCTGAGATTCGGCAGCGTCTGCCGGCTCTTCTCCATCGGCGTGACAGGACTCGCTGATACACCCGCTCGAAGCCGCTCGGCGCGTTTCTGGTGTAGGGCGATGTACAAACTGCTTGCCAAGTGGGAGTAGATTGGCGTAAGCCGGCGAGTGCGTGAAGACTACGTAGTGAGGATTTTGCTCCTGACTGCGGTCTGGGAATATTTCCCTGCTGACCTGGCACCGTTTTCGCGCCGTCCCACCAGTCGAAATTCTTCGCTGCTGTGAGGCTCAGGTGAGATGCCGGGTCTGCGGTAGTATTTGTGACTGGAATGACCGAGGAACTCCTTACAGGTACCCCACGAGAACGCGTTGAGCAGCTCTTGCTGCCAATTCTCGAAGAGATGGGCCTCGAACTTTACGAGCTGGACGTTTTTCCTTCCTCTGGTCGGATCAGCGTTACGCTGGATCGCAAGGGTGTGCGCGGACCTGGCACCGGTGTGACGCTGGAGGAGACAGTCAAGGTGACGCGGCAACTGCGCTATCTGCTGGAAACAACGGGTGCGCTGAGTTTTGACTGGTCTTTGGAAGTCGGAAGTCCGGGCATTGAGCGCGACCTGAAAACCGTTGCCCACTTTGTGCGGTCGGTGGGTGAGCGTGTGCGGTTGGTGCTAGAGGTGGAAGTGAACGGCAGCAAGCTGCTGGAAGGTCGACTCGTGTCGGCTGATGAAGGTATACTGGTAGTCGAAAAATCTACCGGGGAGAGGGCGGAGTGCAAACCGAATGACGTTCGGCGTGGCCGAACCGTCTTCGATTTTTCTGTTTATGATAGCACGCCGAAGAGGGCGGCCAGACCGCCTCGTTCGCGTGCTGAAAGGTCCGCGGATTCAGACACGGCGCCGACGTCAACTGAAGGGAAGAAGCGATGAATCTGAACACAGTGATTGGAGAGGTTGGACGCGAACGAAACATCGACCGTAGCGTGCTCATCGAAACGCTGGAGGCGGCCCTTAAGACGGCTGCGAAGAAGGTGTTTGGTGAGCAGCGCGACATCGAGGCTCAGTTCAATGAGGAAACCGGGGACATCGAGCTGTTCCTGATCATCACCGTGGCTGACACGGTGGAAAACCCGTATCGCGAGATTTCGGTTGAACAGGCGCGCCAGAACATCGACCCTTCGGCCGATGTGGGTGACGAGCTGCTCTTTCAGATCTTCTACCGCGAAGATGAATTGGAGAAAGCCAAGGATCAGGATCGTAGATACGGTAAACTGTTGAATCTGGAGTCCGCTCGACGCACGTTTGGTCGCATTGCAGCGCAGACGGCCAAGCAGGTTATCATCCAGCGTGTGCGTGAGGCGGAGCGCGACCGTATTTATGAGGAGTTCAAAGACCGCAAGAACCAACTCATCACAGGCATCGTTCGTCGGTTTGAGAAAGGTAACATCATCGTCGATCTGGGTCGGACCGATGCGGTGCTTCCGTTGGACGAACAGACGCGTCGAGAGTCTTATCGTGCGGGAGACCGCATTCAGGGATTTGTGAAGGATGTGGACCGCACTCGCCGCAATGAGATCGTGGTCCTGTCGCGAACCGATCCCGGTCTGGTCATCAAGCTGTTCGAGCAGGAAGTGCCCGAAATCTACGAGGGTATCGTCAAGATCGTGGCAGTGGCGCGTGAAGCCGGCGTTCGCTCCAAGGTTGCCGTGTACAGCAAGGACGCCGATGTTGATCCGGTGGGTGCGTGCGTGGGTATGCGCGGCAGCCGCGTGCAGTCTGTGGTGCAGGAGCTGCGTGGTGAGAAGATCGATATTGTGACGTACCATAGCGATCCGGCTCGCTTCGTCTGCAATGCGATTCTGCCCGCACAGGTGTCCAAGGTGCTGGTTGATGAGGCCAAGAACGCCATGGAGTTGGTCGTGCCCGATGACCAGCTCAGTCTCGCCATTGGCCGTGGCGGTCAGAATGTCCGACTCGCCGCTCAACTTACGGGCTGGAATCTGGAGATCTACAGCGAAAGCCGCCTGCGTCAGCTGATGGCCGAGGCGAAGCGCCAACTCCTCGAGTACCCAGGCGTGACCGAGGTGTTGATCGATACCCTGTTCAGCGTTGGCTACAACAAGCTGGCAGATATCTCACTGGCAGAGGTGACGGAGCTGCAGAACCTGCCTGGTTATAACGAGGAGAAGGCGCGTGCGGTGATCAATGCAGCCGCTTCCGTGCTCTCACGTCCACGCCGAGGTGAGCAACCGATCACCGAAGAGGATCTGGAACGGCAGGAGCTGACCAAGATTCGCGGCGTTGGTGAGAAACTCGCTGAGCAGTTGCATCAGGCTGGTTACACGCGTCCGCGCTATCTGTCTTACGAGGATAATGCTGAACGCATGGCCCGACTTGCCGGTCTCGACTTCAAGCGCTGCAAGCAGCTTCTTGCCCTTGCTTCCAAGTGGTACGAGCAGCAGAACTATCCTGCCGACGAGGCCGAAGAACATCAGGAGGAGCGCGGCGAGTTCCTGAGTCTGATCGACGACATGTACCAGACGCTGATCTCTCAGGCCTCTGCAAACTGATCTCAGGTGCGTGGCTTTTCGTTGTACCCTCCCTGCCCCCGGTTGCATGACCACTCTTCACTCCCAACGCACCAACGCGGTAAATCGTCGAAAGGCAGAAGCCTCGACTTTATTGCATTGGGTGAAGTCCGACGACGGAACCCCCTGGCCAGACTGGTCAGGGCGGCTGTCCTCGATGGGCGTAAAGGGTATCTGGACCGAATACGGTTTGAGTAGTCTTCGGGAAGCTGTACGCCGTCAGGTCTTTGTTCGTTCATGGGGAGGTGAGGCGAACGTTGCCTCATCGTTGCTGGAGGAGCGGTATCAACAGAGCGGGGAAGCTTACTTCCTGCAGCGTTTGGGTCTTTGTCTGCGCGCAGGGGCGATGGCCGTGGGTCACGAGGCTGTCCGTGAACGCATGACGGGCGCGAAAAATGGGCTACTCCTACTGGCGGTTGATGCGGGTGAGTCGTCGCGAACGCGGTATTCGCGGAACGTCGAACGCAAGCATGGCATTCTGGTGGAGCTGGCATCTGGCGAACGACTGGGTCGTGCGTTGGGACGAGAATTCGTGAGTTGCGTGTGGGTAGACACCGCCCCATGGGTGAATGATCTGTCTCGGTTGGCGTGCGCGCTGAACGGGCTACCTGCCGGAACAATTGTGAGTTATGACAATGCCGCCGAACGCGTCGGCAGGGCTGCAGGATCGAATGATTCGGCAGTACCGGGTGAAGGAGTCACACGTGGGGCCGGGCATGATGCCATCCCACGGCGGTGAACTCGGGAGAGAGCATGGATAAGCGATTTACAGAGGTTGCTGAAGAACTTGGCTTTCAGGTCAGTGAACTGCGTGAGCGTATGCTCGCGCTTGGACTGAAGCCGCCAGCGCGCGATGCGCAGTTGATCAAGGAAGCCGAGTACGAGAAGTGGTACAAGAAGCTGCGTCCCGCAGAGCGCTCGGAAGGTGAGGGCGGTGCCAGCGCGGTCCGTGTTCGCCGGACTGTAAAGCCACCTGAACCGACAGCGGCAGTACCGGCTGCGCCGGTCGAGCCTCCTGCGAGGCCGATGCTGCGCCCCGCCGCCGATGTTTCTTCTGCTCCTCCGGTGGTGACATCGGTTTCGGCTGCTCCGGCAGTTGTTGAGCCTGTGGTATCAGAGACGCCCGCAGCACCAGCAAAAGACGTGACTCCTCACGTGTCGGAGGTTCAGGATCCAGCCGCGGCCGATGCCGCAGCTTCTTCTGACGGCGTCCGTAAGCGTACCAAGTTCGCCACGGTCGTGACGCGGGAGTTTGTACCGGCGTCTTCGGCGCCAGTTGAAGTGTCGGTTGCCAGCGACGAAGGCTCCGTACCAATGGCGGCTGATGCAGTCACAACGCCCGACGCGGTTACAGTGCCTTCGGACGAGAGCGGGCCACGAAAGTCACGCTTCGCCACGATCGTGACGCGCGAGCCGGCGCTGCGAAGCGAAGCCCCGGCTATGGTAGCGACAGCGACGACGGATGAGTTAGGCCCTGATGCGTCTGCCAGCCCGAATGCGGCGGCAAGAGCCTCCCGTTTCCAGACAGTAGTAACGAATCCTGCCGGGGAGACAGCGGTTGGTACGTTGTCGCCCATGGAATTGGCTGCTCTTGCGCGTCGGGAAGCCGATCGTTCTGCGACGGGAGCTCGCGTGGTCGGCTCGATGAGTCGCGAAACGTTGTCGGAGCGTCTGGACGTCGAGCGACGAGATTTTGGCGGGCCAGGTGCGCGTGGTGCCGCCGGATCGAAGCCTTCCGGACCGGCTCTCGCAGCGCCCGCTTCCGACCGCGACGACAAGAAGAAGGCCAAGAAAGGCAAGCGTATCGTTCAAAGCCGGGATTTGTATGACAAGTCCGGCGGCGGTAAAGTGAGCGGTCCGAACGTGAAGGGTAAAAAGGGGAAGGGAGCGATGCCTGCTCCAGCCCCTCGCCCGAACGCTATGGCCGAGCACAAGCGTGTTGTGCACATGGAAGAAGCCATTCTGGTCAGCGAGCTCGCGATGCAGATGAGCATCAAGTCGGGTGAGCTGGTTATGAAACTGGCCTTTGACCTGGGCCTGCGCGGTGCCATGATCAATACGGCGCTTGACCTCGATACAGCCACGCTTCTGGCCGACATGTATGGCTACAAGGTGGAACAGGTAGGGTTCGATATCAATCGTTACCTGCCTGACTTTGAAGACGTGGAATCTGACTATGAGGCACGCCCACCGGTGGTCACGGTCATGGGTCACGTCGACCACGGTAAAACGTCGCTACTCGATGCGATCCGGAAGACCAGTGTGGCGGGTGGAGAGGCAGGTGGCATCACCCAGCACATCGGTGCCTACACCGTTATTCTGGACTCCGGGCGCATTACCTTCCTCGATACGCCGGGTCACGAGGCATTTTCTGCCCTGCGTGCGCGAGGTGCGAAGGCAACGGACATCGTGATTCTCGTTATTGCGGCAGATGATGGCGTCATGCCGCAGACCGTTGAAGCGATCAAACACGCACAGGAAGCGAAGGTTCCGATTATCGTTGCGCTAAACAAGATCGATAAGCCAGGCGCTGACCCCATGCGCATCAAGCAGGCGCTTACCGAGTACGAGCTTGTGCCTGAAGAGTGGGGAGGAACGACCATCTACGTCGAAACTTCAGCGAAGCAGGGGGTCGGAATCATCGACCTTCTTGAGATGGTGAATATTCAGGCCGAGGTACTGGAACTCGTCGCTAACCCGAAGCGATTCGCCGAGGGATTGGTGATTGAATCGAAGCTGGACACGGGCCGAGGCCCGGTGGCAACGGTTCTTGTTCAGCAGGGCGTCTTAAAAGTCGGCCAGACGGTGGTCATCGGTCAGTTTTACGGGCGTGTCCGCACGCTGTCTGATGAACGCGGTACCAAGCGGCCGGATGCTGGACCCTCGACCCCCGTTGAGATTACGGGTCTGAATGGTGTCCCCGCCGCCGGCGAAAAGTTTTATGTGGTGGATACCGAAAAGAACGCCAAAGCGATCGCCGAACATGTGGCCAATCAGGTCAAGCAGAGCGAGCTCGCCATCAGCATTCACAACGCACCGGTTTCTTCGGGCGATTTGATTGCCGACTTTATGAAGGCAGGCCGAACCAAGGAATTGAAGGTTATCGTCAAGGGCGACGTTCAAGGCTCGGTTCAGGCGCTGTGTCAGGCCATCTCCAAGCTCTCCACCGAGAAGGTACGTGTTCGTATCGTGCATTCCGGCGTTGGCTCCATCATTGAGAATGACGTCAACCTCGCGACGTCTACCGACGACGGCTCATCGTGCCTCATCATCGGTTTCAACGTCCGACCTGAGCTGCGTGCGCAGGCTACTGCGGAACAGCAGGGCATCGCGATTTACACGCACAACGTCATTTACGACATCCTCGACCAGGTCACAGAGCGCATGAAGCTCCTACTCGACCCGGTCTACATCGAAGACTATCAGGGCAAGGCAGAGTGCCGTGCGGTCTTCGAGTTGTCTGCCGGTATCATCGCAGGCTGTATGGTGCTTGACGGTCACCTTGAGCGAAATGCCAAAGCGCGGGTTCACCGCGGTGGAAAGGTGGTACACGAATCCAACATCAGCTCGATTCGTCACCACAAAGAGGATGTGCGTGACATTCGAGCCGGCTTTGAGTGCGGTATTCAGGTCTCTGGCTTCACAGACCTTATGGCTGGTGACATTATTGAATGTTACAAGCTCAAGCAGATCGCTGCGACGCTCTAGACGACTGAATGAAGACCAACCCCAGACAGGAACGTGTCGCAGACCAGATTCGCGATGTGCTCGCACAGGCGATGCTGAGAGACGTCAGCGACCCGCGAATCGGTCGGGTGCACATTCAGGCAGTCAAGCTTACACCTGACCTCTCGCAGGGGAAGGTGTACTGGACCTGCCTTTACCCCGAAGATAACACGCCAGAGTTGCGACTAAAGCTGCAGCGAGCTTTAGACAAGGCCAGAGGATTTTTCCGGCAACAGGTCGGAAAAGAGCTCCGCATGCGCACCATACCTGAGCTTTTTTTTCAGTTCGATACGTCAGCGGAAGTCGGCAGAAAGATGGAGTCGTTGCTGGCGACGCTAGAGATTCCTCCGGCTGAAATTGATGATGGAACGACCTGAATCGTTACCGTTCTCGAACGAGTTCAAATGCCGCAATCGCTGACTCCTCAGGCTCTCTCATGGGAGCCGGCTGGCGTTCTGCATTCCCTCCGCAGAACAATCGAAGTGCTGTTGCAGGCAAACCATGTCGTGGTGATTGCCCATGCAAATCCTGATGGTGACGCGATATCTTCTACGCTCGCTGTAGGGTATCTTCTGGACCTCCTCCGTATCCGAAACACTCTGGTGAACTCGGATCCCGTACCGTCCGGGTTGAAGCACTTGCACGGCGCAGCTCGCGTCGTATTTCCGCATCAGGTCGAACAGTCGCCTGACGTGGTCGTGGCGCTCGATTGCGGGGAGCCGCACCGTCTGGGTGATAACGTTCCTGCGGGCTGGTTACAGGGAACTCTGATTGTGCTGGACCATCATGACAAGTGGAGTTTCCCGGATCACACAGTCGCGGTGCGTGACCCCGATGCGGCGTGCACCGGTGAATTGGTCTATCGAATGGTCGTTGAGTCGGGTCTTCAGCTGGACCCCGAGCTGGCCAGGCTACTGTTGACTGCGCTTTACTTCGATACGGGGAGCTTTCGATATGGGTGTACGACGTCTGGGACTATGGAGCTTGCAGCTGCCTTGTATCGAACAGGAGTGGATGCCTGGGCTCTGACCAGCCTCATTTATGAAAATGTACCCCTTGCCCGCGTGCGTCTTCAAGGGGAAGCCCTTCGTGGGTTGCGCTTGTCTCCGTGTGGACGTCTTGCGGGGTTTGTGATCAGCGACGACATGCTGACACGTGCAGGAGCCACGCCCGATGCCTGCGACGGTCTGGTCAACCAGGCTCGTGCCATCGCCGGTGTCGAAATCGCATGGCAAGTTCATTGCGAGGAAGGCCGCGTACATCTCGCTGTTCGCTCCAGAGGTAATCTGGATGTTCGCCCCATTGCGTTGGCGCTGGGAATCAAGGGTTCTGCCTTCGCTGCGAATGGTTGGTTTGACGCAGGCGAAGAGCTCGTCGCTGAAGGCGTGGAGTCGAGTTTTGCAACGGTCTACGGTACGCCATGAGCAAGCGCGCTGGTTCCGACGAGAACTTTGCGGGCGTCGCTCTGGTAGACAAACCTGCCGGTATGACCTCGTTTGACGTAGTTCGGAACCTGGGGCGAGTACTGGGTACCAGAACAGTCGGTCACTGCGGAACTCTCGATCCGGATGCGACCGGGGTTATGGTCGTGTGTGTTGGATGGGCAACGCGGCTTGTTCCGTACCTGACTGCGGACGATAAGTGGTACGACGGCAGGATTCGATTCGGATTCGAAACCAGAAGTGATGACGCGGCGTCAGAAACAACCCACGCGTCCGGGCGTCTCGCCGTCGCAACGATGGAAGAGTTGCAAAGTCTGGCGTGTTCGCTGTTGGGCAACACGCAACAGATTCCACCATCGGTGTCGGCCATTCACGTAGATGGAAAACGCGCCCACGAGCGTGTCCGTGCAGGACAGGTGCTCAACATGCATCCCCGCGACGTAGTGGTGCATCGCTTCGACTTGTCTGAGCTCTCGTCGGACGGTGTGACGTTTGTCGCCCATGTGGGCAAAGGCACTTACATTCGGGCGCTGGCGCGAGATCTGGGACGCCTCGAAGGTTGCCTGGCCCACCTTCAGTCGCTTCGACGCACGCAAAGCGGGCGGTTTCATCTTTCGCAGTGCCACCCTCTCGAGGTGTGGCGGGAGATGGGCAAAGAAAGCGCGAGGGTGGCTCTCCTACGGCCATGGGATGCTCTTTCGGATATTCCCGCGGTCGAGCGGGTTGATGGCGCGACGCTTCGTGGGCTCGCGCAAGGGAAACGCCCCACGATACCTGCGCCGGAGTGGTTTCGGGGGGAGGCACGTGTTGCTCGCATCGCCGATGAAGATGGTGAACTCTTTGGACTTGTCCGAGTCGACCCCGTCGATTCCGAACTTGCGACGCTTACAGTGGAGCGCTTGCGACCTCAGCAGGGTCCAGGGAACTCCTGAACCCAAACAGGAATGGATCGAATGACACGGCGTTCGCATGAGCACGTCCCGAGCCGAGACGCCGCCCTGAAAATCTAAATGAATAACCGTTCGTTGAGGGGGACAATTCGGTCGTTGATAGGCAGCGGGCTTGCACATCAAGCCGATGAGTGCTTGATTGTTGACTGGTTCCGTCAAGAAACTGGCTCTTCTTTGGCGTCCCGTTGGTGTCATGAAATTTTCGTCCAAGACCATTTACGCCCTCAGGGCGCTCTTTGACATCACGTTCCACAACCACGGACGGCCCACAAAGGTGGAAGCAATCGCCGAGCGCGAACAGGTGCCGCCCAGATTTCTGGAACAGATTTTTCAGGACCTGAAGATCGCTGGGCTTGTAGGAAGCAAACGGGGGCCTAACGGTGGCTATTTTCTTCTTCGGTCCCCAGAGTCGGTTAGCCTCCTCGACGTGGTGCGGGCCATGGAGGGTCCGATGGAGCACGCCTGTTGTTTCGCAACCGACGCTGAGGTGAGAGAGAAGTGCGCCGTTAGCTCGAAGTGCGTGACAGCTGCCGTGTGGCGGGACGTTGCAACCTCGATGGAGAATGTGCTGGCTGCTGTGACACTGAGTGACCTCTCTCTGAAAGGCGAGCAGCTGGGTGTGAAGCGAAATAGCTCCTCCGACTTTACCTACGTGATCTGAAGCCTGAAGCTGTGCCCTTACCAACTTTCACCACCACACTCCGCTCGCTTTGTGAATCTAGCGGCCCGAGATGTTCCCGTCGGAACAGGTCCGGTGTTAAGGCATCGTTTTCTCTGTGCCGATGCGAAACGCAACGTTCTCGCCTTCACTCTCGCTGACTTCATAACAGGATATGCGCCGATTGCATGGACGCGTATTCGCCCAAAAGGAGCCCAAATGAGCGTTATTGTCCGTATCCCTACCGCCCTGAGAAAGCTCGCTGCCGGAAACGAGACCCTGAATATCGATGGCAAAACGGTGGGTGAGGTTATCTCCGCCATCCGTGAAACGTACCCGGCGCTGGCCGACCAGCTGGTGGATGAGAAGGGCCAGGTAAGGCGTTTTATTAATCTTTTCGCGGACGATGAGGATATTCGATTTCTTGAAGACCTCGATACGGAGCTTCGTAAGGGCGCCGAGTTGAGCATTGTCCCGGCGATCGCGGGTGGAATGAAGCGGGCCGCAGGCTCACTCGGGCACGCAGGGGCCAGTGCGTGGGATTTCGATGAGTAGTATGGATTTGACGCCACTTTCGCCCGATCTCATCGCAGAGCTTTATCGGGTGGTTGAGCCAGCATGGCCGCACGAGGGCTGTGGCTTTGTGTTCGAGCACTCCACGGATGGGGTTTGGACAGTTCTTCCCACTCAGAATCGGGCGCAGCTGTTGCATGAAAAAGACCCTGAGCGATATCCTCGGGGCGGGAGTGATTGGTTTGAGCCCGACATGAAGCCGTGGATTCGTGCGGTTCGGGACGGACACATCCCTCGGATGATTTTTCATAGCCACCCTGAAGGCGAAGCCTATTTTTCAGCGGGTGATATTGATTCTGCGCTGTTTCGCGACGAGGAAGGTCGTCTGCGCGAGCGGCACGAGGGAGTCTTGCACCTCGTGGTCAGCGTCAGACAGGGCCAGGCGCGTGAAGCAGCCCTGTTCATATTCGACGCCGATACACAGCAATTTGTGGAGATAGCGCGGTTTGACGCGCTGGGGCAGCGTCGCGCTTCGTAGCCCGGGGAACTGCCAGCTTCAGTCCGTCCCCTGATGGTCGGTCCTGTTGGCTTCTAGTTACACGCGCAGTTCGTCATCACGATGGGCGCGAGGGTGTCCCAGGGTCCGAGATAGGATTGAGAAGAATTCAATTGAATTAGGCGGGTGGAGACGGCGTCGAAAACTTCGGCGCCGCAGACGAAGTTCTGAACCTGAGACGCGCATGTCACGTTCTGGCCAATGAAGCTGCCGTTGACCAGCGCCGTGCTGGTGAGGCACTGATCCAGCACATCATCAAAGGCAGGTCGACCACCGCCGCAGAGCAGGAAACTCATATCGAGGGTCTCACACCGAGCCGTGCAGACGAGCTCATCCCAGGAGGCTGAACCTCGTGCCACTGAGAAGCTGGTTTGGACGGCCGCCAGCATGGCCTGCATGACCCGATCGCCAAGTGTTGCAGGGTCAGTCGAGCTTGCATCGGGTTCGTTCCTGCCGGTCAGGACAGAGAACGAAGGATGAATGCCCATTTCACTGACGCTGAGCATGGCTCCTGTGGACGGTTCAATTCGCCACCAGTGAATGAAGCTGGAATTACCAAACTGGATGGGTCGGCTGGGTGCTACGGCGACGTATCCCTGACTTGTGACTTCACTGGTCAGCCGGCGCTGCGCTTCAGGGGAGTACTCCGAGCCAGAGAGTCGACTGACGTTGCCAAGATGGATGGTTCGAAGCGAGGCATCCTCGGCGCGTGCCGTCTGCATAAACTCAGGTGTATGCAACACATCGTTTGAGGTCAGCGCCTCCAGCAGGACACCCTCGAGCTCGCTATCGACTCGGCCACGGATCGCCTGAAAAGCGTAGGTGGCTCCCCATGGGACATCATCGTAGGGAAGCGCATCAATCGCGTTTGCCCGAAGGTCGAGCTGAAACGCGAGGTCATCCCCCTGTCGGGTCACACCGGCGATGAGCACGCGAGGACGATCGTAAAACGGCCGGACCCCCAACATCATACCTACCCGAAGCGCTAATGAGTCCGATGCGTTCGCAAAGGTGAGACAGGCAACTCCAAGGAGGTCTGAGAGGCGCGTGGCATAGGCGGAGGACAGCGAGGCGCCGGCTGCAACCCCCGGCACTGGACTACGAGCATCCGAATCGAAAACGGATTCAAGACTCGCGGCGGAGTCTGAAAAGTCTTCCCAGATCGTTTTGATGACGGCTCTGAAATAATCGGGCCCCACAAATCCGGGCAGCAGGAGAATCGAGTACACGGATTGTTCTGCGGTAAACAGGTCGAACATGGAGTCTGAGTTGTAGAGCTCGCGGACGACACGATGGCCCAGACCGCCCTGGCGAAAGTAGATCTCCATCCACACGCGCTGCAAACCGCCTGACTGAATCGGCGAGCCTTCCACGACGGTATCACCGACGGTGAGCGTGGGTTGAAAGGTTTGACTTGCGCCCTGTTGAAGGTGAAGCCCGATGTTGCGAAACGCGAGGTCGGAGGTTGGCAACTCCAGTGACACGACCTCGCCGCCGTTTGTGCCGGAGGTGCTGTAATAAAGCGCCAGACGCGTCTGCTGTACGTAATTGGAGGGGAGCGAATCTGCGGCGAACGTCTCGGATGCCGAGGTTAGCGAACCGCCAGGCTCGAGCACGGGGTCACTGGTGTCCAGCGCGACCCATTCCCCGCCTATCATCGCCTCCACCCAAAAGTGATCCCGGGCGATATTCCGATGCCGGATGTCCATGGAGGCATCGTACTGAGTGAGATTGGCAGGCAGGATGGTTCCTGACCAGGCACCGGGACGTGTGGCGAGGTTGACGAGACGAACGGCTGCGTCGTCCGTTAACGTTCCGCGCGCGACTCGCCAGTCGACGTTGAATTCGTCGAGGAGCGCTCCCAGGAGCAATGAACGATCGAGAGAATTCCCGGCGCGAGTGAAGAGTGTACCGCGAGCCCCCCTCATCGTACCGCCGTAGACATCGTATTCGATGAGGTCCCGAACGTAGTAAAACGCGCCCGTGGCATTTCTCGGCGAGAGGGTGGTGGCGAGTGCGCCGGGTGTGAGGCGTGAGCTGTCGACGGAAAGTTCTCGTGACCCGCTGCGAACGGCCGAGACGACTTGTTGCAATGTCTCCCCGAAGCTCAGCGTCTGCGCTTGCGCTGACCCTGAGAAGAGGAGTGTGAGAAGCCCTGCCAGCAATCCCTTTCGGCTGAACGATCTACGCATAACTCTCCCTTGTCCTTGCATTGCGTCACGGTACGGGGGTGTGTTCCCAGTGTCAACCGGGCTCGCCGACTGCTGGGCTGGCAGCGCGCACTGGCACTGAATCTGTCTGCCAGCGCCTTCCATCAAAGCGAACGGTTGCGAAAGCGTCATCGGGATCATGCTCAAAGGCCAGAACCCACTGATGTCGTTGTGCATCTTCCAGAAACTGCTGTTTCTCGCGCATGGCAACGAGTGGCTGAAGGTCGTATCCCATCACCCACACGGGCTGGATATGGCCTCGGGTTGGAAAAAGATCCGCGACGAAGACGGTGTGCGCATCCGGCGTGTCCAGATGTACAAGCTGCATGCCGGGGGTGTGACCGTGTACGGGTTCTACCCGTAGGCCCGGAAACAGAGTCGCTGGTCCGTCCACAAATTCGATGGGCGCGCCATCCGCGGTGCCAAGAATACGAAAATTCTCCGGCCTGTAGCTGCCTGTATCGCGCAATGTCGGGTGATGGGCCCACGTCCAGTTCTCACGCTGAATCCAGTGGGTCGCGTTCGGAAAGGTCGCATGCAGTTCGCCGGACTCGTGTTGCTGTGTCAGTCCGCCCGCGTGGTCGAAGTGCAGGTGAGTCACCACCACATCGGTGACCTGGTCCAGGCGGAACCCTGACGCGGCCAGCGAGTCTTTCAGTCCGTTCGGGTGTCCTTGCACCGCATACATCTCACGTTCACGCGGCGACCACTTGGTTCCCATCCCGGCGTCGATCAGCACGACACGCTCGTCAGAAACCGCCAGCAGGCAACGCGCCGCCATGCGAATGCGATTGAGGTCATCTGCAGGGTTCGTTTTCTCCCACAGTGGCTTCGGGATGATTCCAAACATCGCTCCACCATCCAGGGCGAATCTGGATTCCATGAGCGGTATCAGACGGTGGAACATGTCGGTTTTCCGTTGCGCAGACTCGAAGTAGTATGCCGAATGTCGTCTCAGGTGTGCTTCTTTTGCTGCAACTTGTCACCTTCATGCATCCGTACGGGATGTAAACCGCCCAAGGCGCATGGCAGACCCCGCAAAGAGCCCTTTGTTCACCTGGGCCGTCATGGCGCTGGCTGTTCTCGTCTCAGCCATGCTCGCAATCTTTCCATGGTGGTTCAGTGCGCGTGTACCCACCACGGAGTCGCTCACCAACTCCGCGAACAATGAGGCCATTCAGCACGCTCTGGGAGAAGACAACCGCGGCTCGACTGAAGTCGGCGTCATCGACGAAGAAGACGACCAGGTACTCTTCATCCGTGGACAGGTTCTGCAGCCCAACGGTGAGCCGGCGCCTGATGCGACCGTGATCGTGCAGGCGTCCCGTGCTTCACAAAGTTATGAGGCTACGACCGATGCGGCGGGTATGTTTCAAGTGTCTGGAATTCATGCGTTAGTTTACATTGTCGAGGCCACTCACCCTGAGTTTGGTCCCGCGATGGCCGTCGGTGTAAGGCCGGGTGAGACGCCCCTTCGGATGGTTCTGCAGAGTGGACGGGAGTTGTCAGGTACCGTGCTCTACAACGAAGAACCCGTGGCAGGGGCTGTCGTACGTCTCGCGGGCCCGGGCCTGTACCCGCCTCGGCTGGTAGTCGCGGACGCTTCTGGGCAGTATCGGCTACCCGGCGCTCATGCGGGGACATGGCAACTGGTCGTGACTGCGCCTGGGGCCGGAACAGGATTTGGGCATTTTGTAGAGATACCTGATGATGGCCGGCACGAACGAATACGGCACGATATCGTCTTGCAAGACGCCCCTTCGTTCACGCTCACCGTCGCCGAGCAGGCCGGCGGACAACCGCTTGCCGGAGTAGTTGCGACGATTTCTGAAGCTCCCATACACCTGGTATCGTTGGGCGTCGAACTGTCAACGGGCGTCGTTGATGTCGATTTCCTCCCTTTGGGCGCATACTGGGTTCGTATCCTCGCGCCCGGCTATTTACCGCACGCGCAGCGCCTGTTGGTCACCGGCGACCCGGTTCGGGTCACGCTTTCGGCGGGCGCGCGTATCACGGGTCGCGTGGTCGATGAAGCCGGGAATGGTCTTGCCGATGTACAATTGACCGCGTTTGTTTCAGAGGGTGAAGGCCCTCGTTGGGAGTTGCGAAACAGTCTGTTCGACGAGTTGAACCGGATGCGGGCTGCCGATGGTTCGGACCTGTGGTATCCGGATGCCGGATATGTCAGCGATGAGGATGGCCATTTTGCTCTGACGGGGCTGCCAGAAGGTACGGTCGTGGTTCGGGCGACGCATCCATCGTGGGCCACCACGTCTACCCCCACGCTTCGACTGCGCGCGCAGCAGGACCTGCAGGGGATCGAGGTGGTCATGTCCCAGGGCCGCTCGATCCGGGGAAGGGTCGAAGATGCCGGTGGGTCAGGGCTGGCCGATTCCATCGTTACCGTGCGAAACGCTGACCTTCCTGACTGGGCTGAAGGCCTGCGCCTGCGAACGGATTCCACGGGTGTGTTCCGGTTCGACCGACTGGCGGCTGAGGTGATTGTTCGCGTCCAGCACGATACCCATGGGGGCATGGAGTTTGCCTTGTCTGTACCGGCCGAAGGACAGGACAACCTCATTATCCGGTACGGCGTTCCGGATGAACGGACATGGTCTGGCAGAATCTTTAATCCCCGAGGCGACCCCGCTGCAGGCGCCACGGTGTGGCTCATCGCGAACGATCGTGATGTTCCTCTGTGCAGGGCCACCGTGGATGATGAGGGTTGGTTTCACATGACCGACTGTGCGGGCTCGCCGGAGACGATGGTTGCCGTTGGTTCGGAAGGCGCCCCACTTATCGCAGACACGGGACCGTCGCGTGCTCCGCGGGACTGGACTCTCCCCCGGGGCGGCGAGCTGGACGTGGTGTCCCAGCGAAATCCTGTTCAGGTCGTCGTCAGCCCGCTCTTTTCGCTACCCGAGGTCTTGTGGCCCCGGCAGCGCTTTGACATGGAGCGGTGGAGCCGCAATCGCCTGTCACGCCTTGCGCCGGGACGCTGGCACGTGTCGTGTCAAACCGTTGGTTTTGGGCCGTCGAGCGTTGAGGTTCTCGTGGTGGATGACCAGCGAGTGGAGGCCGTCTGTCCTCATCAGACCAGACTCATTGCCATGCCCGTTTTTGTGGTGGATCCCATGGGGGCACCGGTCGCCAACGCTGTCGTCTTCGTAGATGGGGTCGATCCGCCCATACGAAATGTAACCGACTCAAGTGGCCGCATCGTCGTCGAAACGGTGCCCGATACCGCTCTTCACATCGAAGCCATGCACGAGGACTGGGGCACGGGGAGTGCTCGGCTGGCTGCGCCGTCCGAGCTGCCTTCCCAGCCACTGCGCGTCCGACTTGACCAGCCGATTGGTGGCGAAGAGCGCGACGCCTTCCTCGATGAGCTGGCCGATTGGGGAATCAACGCCGTCGTCGACTATCGTTCCATTGTCGTGGACACCGTGAACCTTGAAAGCCCGGCACGTGTCACCGGCTTGCGACGCGGCGACCGGGTGCTCTGGTTTCGGCAGCTCTCACAACGCCGACATTCGCTGGGCATTCGACGTGATAACGAGCTGCTTCCGCTCGAATTGGTCCGTACGACAGAACCGTAATGGATGCCGTAGTTGTGTTCGCACGGCTGGCCACGGCCCTTCTTCATGGGTTTCTATAGGTGGTGTTGAGCCCGCCAACGTTGTGAATCGTGTGCATATAGAGCTCCATCAGAGACGGGAATGGAGAGGGAATCAGCTCGAGCATCTCTTCTCTGTCCATCACCCGCACCTGCCGTCCCTGGGCCACGAAGATGATACGATCCGCGATTGCCTGCACCATATCGAGCACATGACTCGACAGCAGGATGGTACCCCCGCCCTGACAATATCGACGCAATTCTGCCCGCAGCTTCCAGGTGGACTCTGGGTCCAGTCCAGTAAAGGATTCGTCGAGAAGAACCAGTGGCGGTTCTCCGATCATCGTGCATGCAACGGCGAGTTTTCGTCGCATACCGCCTGAAAAATCGCGGACGATGCGATCCGTAAGTCCAGAAAGCCCGGAGAGTTCCAACCAACGGTCCACCCGAGCGGTCACATCGCGCTCGTTGATGTTACGCAGACGCGCCGACACCTCGAGGGACTCGCGCGCTGTCAGGAACTCAAACATGCTGAGTTCCTGAGGGGTTAATGCAGACTTCCATCGAAGGCCGTCAGGGTCTTCCGTGAGCTTTGTGCCGTCTATCTCAACCTCCCCGGCGTCTGGTGTCTGGAGTCCGGCAAGGATTCGCATGGCGGTAGATTTTCCGGCACCATTCGGACCAAGTAAGCACGCGAGCTGGCCTCGCTGGACCTCAAAGCTAAGTTGGTCGACGGCGAGGTGGCGCCCGTAGCTCCGGCAGAGCGAAGTCACGCGCAATGCGGTCGTCATGCGGATGCTCCTGAAGGTGATGACGAGCGAGATTCGTCGGCACCTCGTGCCCATAGCTGGTGCACGAGGACAAACAGACCCATGGCGAGACACGGGGCGAGCACGCGCCATCCTGCAGGTGCAGCCAGACACGCACAGATGACCGCCGGGATCGCGCGTCGACCGTATTCGCGCAGAATCACGCGGGACTCCGCGCGACGATCCTCCACAAAGCCGGGCGCCAGATAAGCAAATGCGGGTCGCAGCGTCTTCAGGGCAGCCCCGGGGTGCAACCAGACCCCGGTAATGCTGCAAGGAATCAGCGCGAATGTGAGCTGATACGCGTGGTGGGTGGAGTTAAACGATGCCAGACCACAAAGAATGGCCAATCCGATGGCCGTCCCCAACGCCCATGGTTGCTGTCGGGAAAGAACCAGTCGACGTACCGCCACAGCGGTCGCCGCCCGATCATGAGGCCACGTGTTTCCAGTATCCGATACGCGTTCCCGAACGTCGACCATGCCTTCCGCGTCGTCGAACGCAGACGCAATCAGCGAGTGGTGCCGACTCCACAGTCGGAGGGCAGATGCGAGGGTGACCACAGAGACTCCGATGGGCAGGCCGACGCCAACCTGGAACGAGCGCGCCCACACCAGAGTGCCGGAGTCATCTCCCATGCGAAGAGGCTCTTCCCAACCCAGTTTAAGGAGCAAGAGCAGGGCGGCGGTGATTCCGACGCCCAGTCCTGGAACCACACGGTAAAGTGCTGCAGTCATGCGTTGCGCGGTCGCAGCCGAGTGGGCGCGGCGACCTGACATTGCAGCTGTATGGCCAGGTAGAATGACGCTGGCGATGGAACCAGCGGAAATGACCGGCAGCGAACAAATCACCATGGCCAGAGCGAGCATCGCACCATTGCCCGGGCGCACCGCGAGGTGCGAGCCCATCCAGACCAGCGGGATCAAGAGCAGGCCTGAAATCTCGCGCCACTGTCGTAGCATACGGTCTATGCCACTCGCCAAACCGCCAAGGGGATAATGACGGAGTGCGTGTGCGTTGTCGGTCCGAAAGACGAGATCGACCGTTCGAAAGCCAAACCATGCGGCAAGCAGCACCGTGATGAGCCAGACCGTCTCCAGTGCGGCCGACTCTGACTGCGCAAAGGTCAGCTGCTCAGACGGTGTAAGGAGCGCCTGTCGCACTCCCAGAATAGAGGCGCTCATGAGTGCGGCGATGTGAACACCACGACTCGTCCGTTTTGGCGCACGGTTAGCTTCACGGCTGCGCAAGGCTCGCAGTGTTCGGAGCTGACGCTGCAGCAACGCAGTCCGGCTGCCAATGCGCATCAGGGGCGCCTGTGTGGCTGAATGGTTGCCGGCGGTCACATCATTCTCCCAGAGATGGAAGTCGCGGAGCCTCCAGACGAGGCATGGGCGGAGCATGGTCCGACCCGGCATTCTCGCCGCTTGTGTTCACCCGTACCGGCGATGGAGACCCCCGACGCCCAATCACGGCGTTCAGCTCGCGCTCGATCAGGCGCAGTCGTTGTTCCGCCAGAGGTACGAGAGGACTTTGAGGATAGGACTCCACAAACTCCCCGTAGCCAGCAGCCGCCAATTCATAATCCCCCCGTCGGAAAGCACTTTCAGCCTCGCCGAAAAGAGGAGTCTCCTGACGTTCGTTCTGCTCGCATGCGGCGAGAACGCAGGTTGCAATGAAGATCGTGAGTAGCCACCGGAGCATGGCGCTGCTATAGCGCCGTTTCCCATCGCCTGACAGAGGCAAGTGTAGCACCATGTCATCTTCAAATCTTCCGTTGCACAGCGGCTACGCCACGATCGTAGGCCGTCCGAACGTGGGCAAGTCCACTCTGATGAATCACATCATTGGGATGAAGCTGGCGATCGCTACTCCGAAACCTCAGACCACCCGTAATCGCATTCTTGGCGTTCATACGGTTGAGGGCCGTGGACAGATCGTCTTCGTTGACACACCTGGTATCCACGATAGCAGCCGTCGCCTGAACCGGCGCATGGTAACCGCCGCATGGGATGCGCTGGACCGCACCGATGTGGCCGTGCTGGTGATCGAGCAGGGGAGTGTTGGCGATGGTAGTCGTCCACCCGTCTGGGGAGACGACCTGCGCATTCTCGAAAAGCTTCGCACCGGCAATGTGCCGATCGTGCTGGTGGTGAACAAGGTGGATCAGGCGCGCCGGCGCATGGATCTCGTTCCGGCGCTGGCCAGGCTCGAAGAATTCGGGCCGTTCGCCGCCATCGTCCCCCTGTCAGCGGCAACCGGCTGGAATGTGGAGGCGCTGGTCAGCGAGCTATTTGTTCATCTTCCTGAGGCAGAGCCTCCGTTCCCACCCGATATGGTGACAGACCGCGCCGAGCGATTTCTTGCGGCAGAGCTCATCCGTGAGCAGGTGCTCAGGCAGACGCAGGAGGAGATCCCCTACAGTGTCGCGGTCACGATTGAGGAGTTCGTCGATAGCGCCCACGAGAATCTGCTGGTCATCTCCGCCGTCATTCACGTGGAGCGTTCTTCGCAGAAGGCGATCATCATTGGGCGAGGCGGGAGCAGACTGAAGGAGGTGGGGACCGCCGCTCGAATGGAGCTGCAGAAGTTTTTTGGAAAGCCCGTTCGCCTGGATACGCTGATTCGCGTGGAAGATGAGTGGACGGAACGGGATCGAACGCTCCAACAGTTCGGTTATGACGAGGACAACATATGACAGGTCGACGCGGAAATCGCCCGTCGGACGGCGGACGGCCGCATGATGAGGACGCTGAACGATTCATGGATTCCCTCGATCGCGCGTTGCCGCCGGAGGCGGAGGACTGGGGAGACGCCGACGAGACTGGCGATGAGTTCTATGCTCGAACCCTCACAGAAGACGATCTTGCAGGCGACGAAGACGCCGAGTGGGTAACCGGCGATGTGCCAGAGAGGCGCCACACACCTCTGATTGCCATCGTCGGGCGACCGAATGTTGGAAAATCCAGACTTTTCAACAGGTTGACAGGGACTCGTTTCGCGATTGTTGAGGATTTGCCCGGGGTCACCCGTGACCGTCAGTACGGAGACGGCAAGTACGGGCGCTATCATTATCAGGTTGTGGATACCGGCGGCTTCGAGCCCGATTCCGAAGATATTCTGCTGTCGCAGATGCGAAAGCAGGCGCAGCTGGCCATCGACGAGGCCGACCTCATCTTCTTCGTGATGGATGGTCACGCCGGTTTGATGCCTGCTGACCGTGAAATTGCTCGCATGCTCCGGCATACGGTCAAGCCGACGTTCTATATCGTCAACAAGGTTGACGGTCCGAAACACGAGTTGAATGTCTCGGAATTCTGGGAGCTTGGACCCGATTCGCTGTTTCCGATTTCAGCAGAGCACGGGCGGAACTACGACGAGCTGATGGACGCGGTCGTCCCGCACCTGCCATCGGAAGACGACGTCGAAATTCACGAGCCCCACGTGCGCATCGGCGTGCTCGGCAAGCCAAACGCAGGCAAATCTACCCTTATCAATCGGCTTCTCGGCGAAAATAGACTGCTGACCAGCGATATCCCGGGAACCACGCGCGACGCCATCAACACATTCCTTGACCATGGGGACAAGCGTTACCTGCTGATCGATACCGCCGGAATCAGGCGAAAACGCTCGATTGATGAGCAGGTGGAACGCTACGCGGTCGTGCAGTCTTTCAAGGCTATCGATCGCTCCGATGTGGTCATCTACATGATTGATGCCGTGGAGGGGCTGACGACACAGGACCAGCGGATTTGCGGTCTGGCCCATGACAAGGGGCGCGGATTGATTCTGGTCTTCAACAAATGGGATCTGGTGGTGAAGGACCACCGGACTGCGGATCAGTACATTCGAGCGCTTCGGGAAGACCTGAAGTTCGCGACCTATGCGCCCGTCATCACCATGTCGGCGCTGGGCGGGCAACGCGTGCATCGGCTGTTTCCTCTGGTTGACTCTGTTTTCGAGCAGTACCAGCGCCGGGTAACGACCGCGCGACTGAATACCATGCTCCGTGAGGCTATCGCTCGTAACCCGCCAAAATCACGACACAACCAGACTCTCAAGATTTACTTCTGCAGTCAGGTTGCGACTCGTCCGCCGACCTTTATGTTTGTCGTTAATGACCCGAAGCTGGTTCACTTCAGCTACGAACGCTACCTGCAGAACATCCTGCGGCAGGAGTTTGGGTTTGAGGGTGTACCTCTGAAGATGTTCTTCCGGGCGCGGAAGCAGCATGATCCTGATGAGCCCCGCGACTGACTGGATTCAAGTCGCCCTGGTCCTCGTGCGAGTCCACTCATCCTGTACGGAACAGGCCGCCCTGCATGGTGCGATTGCCGATACCAGTCGGCTTTAAGCCCGCGGCGGCCGCGTGGCGTGCGTTAGCCGTATGCTTCAGTTTTCAGGCTTCTCTGGGTGGACCGTGCCCGGGGGCAACAACTTACCGCTTCGCGTGTCTGTGACGTATCGGTTGAAGTTCGCCACCGCGACGAACCCGAACAGAAACAGAATCGGTAAGTTACCCCAAAGCATCAGTCCGGTTCCCAGGTCTGTGATTACTTCAAGGGCTTTTGCGTTGTAGGCCGCCATTGGAGCGATGGCTGCGAACACGATGAACACAAGCTTGTAGAGCAGCACCAGCCGAGGCCCCCAAAGGTACACAACCCCCTGCTCGCCGTAGTAACACCATGAGATCATCGTCGACAGCGCGAAAAGGAATGCGGCCAGACTGACGAGCCACTTACCCAGACCAGGAAACACGGAGTCGAACGCGATACCCGTCATGGGGGCGCCGTCCAGATCCCGATAGAAACCTCGGTCTCGAAGAGTCGGCATGGGCGCTCCGGCTTCAATCTGGAATGATTCCCAGACCACGTGCAACGCGTCACCCCCCTCGGTATCGTCGGCCGCAGGGGTTGACTCGACGCGCCCGATCAGACGCTCCAACGAGTTGCCGCGGTCTTCGGACTCGGGTTGATGGGTATCTACGACCACGAACACGCGGTCTCCTGCCCGCCAGTCCTGATGAGGTGACGGCGGAGCGATGCTATCGGCGCTGATATTGGGTGCCAGGGTCACAATAGAGCCGCTCTCCGTGGCTTCGGCGCTGATCTGAACCGAGTCGGGGAGGTCGGCTAGCGGCGGGCGAGACCACGTACCGGTCAGCAAAATAACCAGGGCGGTCATCGTGCAAATCAGCAGGGTATCGATAAAGGGCTCGAGGCCCGCCACCACACCTTCGCGGGCGGGGTGGTCAGTGCGAGCAGCCGAGTGGGCGATGGGCGCAGAACCCTGACCTGCCTCGTTTGAGAAGAGGGCACGCTTCATGCCCACTTCGAAGCCGTACCATGCGCCTGCTCCAAGAAAGGCTCCGGCGGCCGCGTTAGGCGTGAAGGCTGACGTCACGACCAGATTCAGCACTTCTGGTACGCGTGAGATATTTACCCCAATGACCGCGATTGAAGCACCCACGTAGAGGATGCACATGAAGGGTACCAGAATGCCTGCAGCAACTCCGATTCGCTTGATGCCTCCTATCACGACCAAACCAACCAGAACGGCCATCACTCCCGAAGTATAGAGCTGCTCGATGCCAAAGTTAGCCTGCAGCATCTCGGCGACGTTCCACGACTGGAAGATGTTGCCGCCGGTGATCGTGGACACGAGCAACGTCAGGCAAAAAACGCCGCCCATCATGCGGCCTATCAGAGAGATCAACGGCCCTTTGTCGGCGGTCGCTTTCTTGACCACCCACATCGCACCGCCCGATGGTTGGCGTGGGTCCTCTTCATTCCGATACATTAGCGCGAGTGTCACCTCGACTGATTTGATCGCCATGCCCAGAAGCCCGGTGACCCACATCCAGAAGAGCGCACCAGGGCCGCCAAAGCTGATCGCCAGCGCAACGCCACCAATGTTTCCAAGGCCGACGGTGCCCGAAAGTGCCGCCGAAAGCGCCTGAAAGTGGGAGATCGCGCCCGGGTGGTCCGGGTCATCGTACTTGCCTGTCAGGACGGCCACACCATGAGTCAGGGCGAACCACTGACTGAATTTCGTCGTCAAGGTAAAGATGATGCCCGCTGCCAGAAGGGCATAGAGCGTGAATGGGCTCCACAGATACCCGCTGAACACTCCCAGTAAATCCATCACAGCATGACTCCCGGTCCTGACAATTATGAGTGCGCCTGTGTCTAGTCCGCGTTCGTGCCGTATGTCCAACGGAACGAAATATGCTACAAGGCACTTCCGGGCGTGCACGCACCGGTGATGCATGGAGCAGCGGTAGGCTGCCACAACGTAACGGGTCTTACATGAGCAACGGTAAACGCGCCCACTGGGGCTCTCGGCTAGGCTTTATCCTTGCCGCATCGGGCTCGGCGATAGGTCTCGGGAACATCGTTTTCTTTAGCGCAAGCGCCTACCGCGGCGGCGGGGGCGCATTCTACGTTCCCTACCTGATTGCGCTTTTTGTGGTTGGGCTGCCTGTACTGGCCGCAGAGTTCGGGCTGGGTAGGGCCGCAGGTGGGGCATTTCCGAAGGCGCTGGGAAAGTACGCAGGCAAGACGGGCGAGTTCTTTGGCTGGTGGGGTATCGCCAACGCACTGACCATCACCATGTACTACATCAGCCTGCTGGCCTGGGTCACCGGCATGGGAGTCCTCTCGCTAACGGGAACACTCTGGGAACCCACGGCTGCTGTCCCCGCCTTTGATGTGCCGGGGCAGACCTTGGACAACCCGGTAGGGTCATTCTTTGCGATGATTTCTGGCGACCATGTGCTGTACGCGGTCTTGTTTGTATGGGCGCTGAACGTACTCCTTACGCTGCGAGGCACCCAGTCGATCGAGCGCGCAGTGACCTGGATGATGCCGACTCTGTGGTTGGTGATGGCATTGCTGGCCGTCGGTGGCCTGATGCTGCCCGGAGGAACAGACGGACTCTGGATGCTGGTCACGCCCGATTTTTCGGCGCTATCGAACTTTGATGTCTGGAAGGGAGCGTTCAGTCAGATTTTCTTCACGCTCTCGCTTGGGTTTGGTGTGATGTCGGCGTACTCCAGCTATCTGCCTCCGGACTCGGACGATGTGGCGAATTCGTCAGCGGTCGCTGGGCTAAACTGCCTGTTTGAGTTGATAGCCGGCATCGCCGTGTTCGCCATTCTGGCGTCGTTCGCGCTCACGCCAAAGGCAAGCACACTGGCGATGATGTTCTTCATTGTCCCCAAGGGCATCGCCTTGCTGCCATTCGGCGTGGCTGCGTTGGGCACCCTGTTCTTTGCGCTGTTGTTGCTCGCCGGAATCACGAGCTCCATCTCACTGATCGAAGCGGCGGTATCTGCGATTATCGACAAATTCGGTTATCGACGCGAGCGTGTCGTAGGAGCGCTCGCGTTAGCCGGCTTTCTGGGGAGTTGCCTTTTTGCCTTACCCACGGTGATCGACCCCGGTCTGGACGCCGCCGGAACCGTCGGTCTGAGTCTTCTGGACTATGTGGACCACTACGCCAACGGCTACGGACTCATGCTGGTTGGGCTCGTGGAGTGCATCATCATTGGGTGGTTCCTACCGGTGGAGTCGCTCATGGAACTCATGAACCGGACGTCGAAACTCCGGCTGGGAACGACGTTTGCCATTTTGATCCGATACGTGGTCCCGCTGGTCCTCGCCACGTTACTGATTGCAGGCGCGATAAGCGAAGTTCGCTCCGGCGTGTTGTACGGCACAAACCCATCGCTGGCGTCAGGCCTGGCTGCGCTGTTGCCCATGCTGGCACTTGCGGGCTGGCTTCTGTTTACGTGCGGCCTGGCCGCTCTACTCACGTTCGCACGTGGCTCACGCAGCAAAGATGAGGTGGTATGAGCTTAACATCCTCTGGACTTCGCATTTGCACGATCGTGGGCTTTTCGGTCGCGATGCCAGCGCTCGCGTTGGCGGATGTGCACGTGTCACCCGAAAGGCCGATGGAAGGTCAGACCATCACGCTCACCACAATCGAAGAACCGGAATCGGAGGGCAGCGGCACGGCGACCTATGCACCGGGTACACTGGTGAGCCGAACGGAGCCGTTCGTGGACTCAAACCCGGCTGCCGGCCTACAGTGGACCCCCGCCAGGGCAGGTTTGTGGGAGCTGTCGTGGGGTGAGACAAAAATGACGGTCGTCGTGGGTCGCCGCGCGGTTCCAGTCTCGGGACTACTGGTCCTTCTGGTGGCAGCATCGTCGCTTTTGGGCCTGTCCGTCTGGGGGCTGCTGCGAAAGTCGTAAGCTACCAGCGTACGGTCTCGACGATCCACGAGAAGCGCAACCAGACTACCGATTGCGTTGGATACTCAACGAAGCGGGGCAGGGCGGCGTGCCATTCCAACTGGATGCCAACTGCCCACTGTCGGCGTGGTCGCCAGTCGATTCCCACGGCCCCTCGGGCGGCTGGCACGACACCGCCCGGCGCGGCGATCAAACCAGGAGCAAGCGACACATAGGGGATGATCTCCAGCACATCGATGTTGAACGACGGGCCGACAAATGCGCCAAGGCGCGCCCCCTGCCAACTTTCATCTCTGCCAGTCCCGTACAGGCCGGCGACACCCACGACCGCGCCTACGCTCCAACTGGGGTTGAGTCCGTAGAAAGCGGAAAGTTGTGCGCCCGGCCCGCGCGGAGTCGATGCAAACGAGGGTGAGGCGCTGAACGTGGGACCTGCTCCGACGTGCACTTCTCCCTGTCCCGCCTGCGCGTGCGCGTCGCTGACGGCAAATCCCGACGTTGTGGTCGCCAGAAAGGACCACAGCGCGTACAGGTAACCACGAGTCGACGACAGGAGACGGGGCGTACCGCCGCCCTGAACAGCTGCTGGTAACGTGGTGCACATCCGTTTCAGCGACGCCCCAGCATGCTCTGCGTCTGCAACAGGAGCTGTTCGACCTCCGTGCGGTCAAGTCCGGGCAGGCGAGCCAGAATGGCAGCCAGGTTAGACCGTCCGGCCAGCCCTTGTTCGGACGACTGAACGATGATGGTACCCTGTCGCATCGCCAGCGCCTGCACACCGCCGCCGGCGAGGAACGCGCGCTGAAACGAGACCTCGCCCGAAAACGCGACCATTGCTCCGACCCGAGCGAATGCGACCTCGTTGGCGAGTGTCACCCGAATCATCTTCGCATTTTCCTGTTCGTATCTTGGCATAGGGCTTCCTTCCTGTCAGCGCTCACTCGGCTGGATGTACACGACACCCTGACCCGAGAACTTGAGTTGGTAGGATTCTCCAGACGAGTTGCCCGTCAAGGTGCGCCAGTTCACGTCCAGAACGAACTCCTGCGTGATGTTCCCCACATAGCCGAGAAAGGCGTCCGGATCGACGAACAGGGGGTCTGAAGGCGTGACCTGAAGGCAGATGGCTGGTCCGTCCGAGACGATGGCCACCTGCCCCTGGCCCTCGACGGTGGTTGTGAAGAGTCCCTGCTGGGACGCTGCACCGCGGAGTCCCGCGAAAGCTGTACTTGTTCTTAGCGACTGGTCGAACGCGAGCAGGGAGTCCGACTCGATAAACATCTTCTGTCCCTGTAGCGGTATCACCGTGATGTCGCGGGCTTCCAGCGCAAACCAGATGGTGCCCGAGCCCGCGCATGCCATGAGCGACATACGTTCGTTGGATACCGTTCGCTTGATGGCGCCAAACAAACCCTCGCCGCCGAGAACGAGTTTCTCAAACTTTATGGAGCCGTCGTATGCCACCATGGAGCCTGCGACAGCGTTGACCTTTTCGTTCTGCAGGGTGACGTCCAGCAGATGCGGATGCTTGCTTAGGAAAGTGCTCATCAGGACCCTCCGTGAGAGAAAACCACAGCCGTCAGGCTGCTAACACAATCAACGCGTGGAACAAAGGCGGACGCTGGTCGGTGGTTTCGCTCCGACTCGTCGGAAAACGGAGATAACGGATATCCGGGTTCCGAACGACACAGGACAGCATGGCTTGACACCCGGAACGCACCGCAGTTATACGAAACGGCCCTGATACTGGGCCGCACCGGGGCTATCGGTTCCCCAGGTAGTGCCAGCCATTCAGCCACTCTGGAACAGAAGTCATGGCGATCAAGATCAAGAAACGGAAGCCCGAAGCTCCTGAGGAGCCCGTATCGGAGTCAACGGAGACAGCCGAAGGCGAAGAACCCTCTGCTGAAGGGGCGGCTGTGTCAGGGCAGCTTCCTGTTCCGCTTCTGGCGGAAGATCCGGTCTACACGCGTACCTGGTCGCTGTTTACCTGGATGGAGGCTAACCGCAATCTCGTGCTGTCCGTCGTTGGCGGCGTGCTGGTCGTGTTTGCGGTATCCGGATTGATTTCTCGTTCCCGTGTGGCCGCCGCGGAAGAATCGACGCAGCGTTTGTTTGCTGCGCTGGACATGGCTGCAGCCTCGGCCGAGGGCAGCGGGGAAAGCTCGATTCTGGAGCGTGAGACTTCGATCGCTGCTTCCGCTGGCGTCGTGGCCGCGAGCGGAGATGGTCAGGTTGCAGGTTTGGCCAACCTGCTGGTAGCCCGGGCCTCACTCATGTCGGGCGACGCCAGTGCAGCGCTGGCTGCCTATGACACTGCGGCGGCTGCGATCATGGCGCCGGAGTCCAGCTTTGTCACGATTGCGCGCGCTTCGGCTCAGGCCGCCAATGGCGACCTTGCGGGTGCTCTGGCTGCGCTGGAAGCCATTTCGGCCAGCGACTCCGGTGCCTCGTACGCAGCCCGTCGACAGGCTGCCCTGCTGACGGACACCTGGGGTGAGCCAAGGCAGGCTCTGGAAGCCTGGCGCAGTGTTGTGACCGAACATCCGGATGCTCCAGGTCTTGACGTGGCTTCGAATCGCGTGGCCCAACTCGAGATTGCCCTCGGCGTTGCACCACTTGAGACGGAAGGTTCTGCCGAAGGTTCTGGAGACGAGCAACCTCCGGTTGAAGATGCACCCTGAACGGTCGATTGCGCTCGCTCTCGCTCTTCTGGCGGTGGGGTGTGCAGGGGTTCAGCGGGATACGGATACGGACCGTCTTAACGCTTCGGTCATGGCGGCGCAGGGCACTGCTATCGCTCATGTGTTCTGGTCCGTCTCGATTGGTGAGCCTGAGCCCTTCGACATAAACGCTCGTGAAGTCGGAGGGGTCGCCGTTGCGGCCGAAGCCGGCGTTGTCGTCGCATGTGGCAGAACGGGACAGATTCAGGGCAGATCCATTCATGATGGAGAGCTCGTCTGGCAGATGACCGTTGAGTTCGGCCTGCAATCGACGCCCGCCGCCGGCGGACACAATGATATCTATCTGGGCATGTCTGACGGGCGCATTCTGAGTCTGGACGCGCGAACGGGCGACATCGTCTGGTCGTATCAGGCAGCTTCACCCTTTCACGGCGCCGTGACGGTTGGCGAACGCTCGGTCTACGCGATCGCTGCGGATAACACGTTGTACGCAATGGACAGGGCAACCGGACAGCTGCTTTGGCGGCATGCACAGACGCGTCCCACAGGTATCGTCCTGATGGGTGCGCCGCATGTGCTTGAAAACGAAGACGGTTCAGTGGTGGCCGGTTTCTCGGATGGACGCCTGGTTCGACTCTCGCCACGGGGTGATGTGCTCTGGATCGCAGACCTGTCGTCAGAGCAACGGCAGCTGGTCGACGTGGACGTCCGTCCTCTGGCCATGGCCGATGTTTATGTGGCGTCGTCGTTTACAGGCGGCATCGCGGCGGTTGACCCCGGGACCGGGCGGGTGATCTGGACTGTGGATGAACAGGGCGCGACGTCACCCGTCGAGGTCGATGACGAGACCCTGACGCTCACCACCTCCGGCGGTAGAATGCTCTGGCTCCGCGCCCGTACCGGAGAAGTCCTGCGTGTGCTCGACCTCGAAGCGGAGGCCGTGACAGCTTTGGTGGAGCACAACGGAATGCTGCTCGCCGCTTCAAAGGGGCAGGGCGTTTTTGCCCTGGGAGCAGCATCACCCTGGATTTTCACGCGGTTTGACGCAGGCACCGGATTTAGCGCCGCGCCGGTCGTCGGTGCGGACAGCGTCTTCGCCCTGGATAACCGAGGTTCACTGTATCGGTTTCAGTTGTCGAGAACGAGCGCACCACCCGGCACTGTCAATCCTTGAGCTCCGTGCGTCGGAGAGGGCGCTGCATATCCGTTGCCACAGGAAGACCACAATGCGGTTTTTTCCCGCCAACCGCGTTGACGGTTCTACGCCCGCATCCCTAGAGTCACGCAGGTGCGCGAAGTTCACTGCGATGGAGTTTCATGACACGCTCGCCAGGATGCAAAGGAGTCGTGGATGGTTTGAGACTGCTGGCCGCCGTAACGTGGTTTTCGGCGTGCGCGGCGCAGACCGGTTCAGACGATTCCAACGACGGTACCACCACGCCGGATGCGGCGTTGTCCGACACGCAGGGCATGCAAGCAGACGTTGTGGATGCTGATGGCAGCACCTTGCCCTCCTGTACCGATGTCGATGGCGACGGCTTTGGCGCTTTCTGCGATGTCGGGGAGGACTGCAACGATAGCAACGCTAGCGTGTTTCCAGGCGCTGAAGAGCTCTGTGATGGGTTCGACAATAACTGCAACCAGCGGGTGGATGAAGGCTGCCTGTGTGTCGAAGGGGCCGTCGAGAGTTGTTACGAAGGTGCCCCGGAATTGCAGGGCGTGGGGGTTTGCCAGGATGGTCTCCGCACGTGCGTCGGTGGTGACTGGACCCCATGCGACAACAGTTTTCCGGTTGAAGAAATCTGCGACGGCGTAGACAACGACTGTGACGGTGAGCTGGACGAGGGAGTATCCAACGATTGCGGTGGCTGCGGTTTTGTCCCTCCGGAAGTGTGTGGGGACTTACTCGACAATGACTGTAACGGCCTCGTCGATGAGTTGGACGAGTGCAACTGTGGCGGACGCATCAGTCAGCCGTGCTATACAGGGCGTCCGGCTACTCTTGGCTATGGCGTTTGCGCTGGCGGTATCAGTGTTTGCGAGAATGACCGATTTGTTGCGTGTCTGGGTGAGGTCCTGCCCGCGACGGAGGTGTGCGATGGGCTGGACAATGACTGCGACGGGTTGACGGATGAGGGTCTCGCCAATCGGTGTGGTGAGTGTGGGCAGCCCGAGCGACTCGAGGTGTGTGATGGCGTCGACAACGACTGCGACGGCGAGGTTGACGAAGGGCTGACTAACCTGTGCGGCACGTGCAGCGCCAATGACCTTTCTGAGCTCTGTACCGACGGTCTGGACAACGACTGCGACGGCGAGGTTGACGAAGGGTGCCCGTGTACCGATGGAGAGTCCACCTGTTGGCCAGGACGTCCCTCACAGCGAAACGTCGGCGTTTGTCGTGATGGTTCGCGTACCTGTGACTCTTCCGGAGAGGAGTGGGACGATTGCAGGGACGCGATACTACCCGGAATCGAGATTTGTGACGGGCTGGACAACGATTGCGATGGCCTGACGGACGAAGCCGCGGGTGGTTGTTCGGTCTGCGGAGCCGACCTTGAAGTCTGTGACGGGCTGGACAACGATTGCGACGGGCAGGTGGATGAGTTTCTTCGGAATCCATGCGGGCAGTGTATCGCTGATGTGCTTCCTGAGGAGGGGTGCGGAGCGCTCTGCTGTGATGCGGTCGATAATGACTGCGACGGGTTGGTGGATGAGGGGCTCGTCAATATTTGCGGCGAGTGCGGTCGTCCATGCTACTCGGAGTCATGGTCAGACTCGTCCGAATGGCAGGAAGGGGAACTCGACGGGGTTGAGATCGATTTCACGGAGGCGTTGAGGCTCGGTAGTCGAATCAGCGGACTGCCCTATCTTTGGATTGCGAACTCTGGCGAAGCTACGGTCTCCCGCATCAACACCGAAACGGCAGTCGAAGAAGCCCGCTACACGGTTGGTCAGAGCCCCAGTCGGACCGCCGTTGATTTCGATGGAAACGTATTCGTCGCGAATCGCGCTTTTTCAGGGCAGGGCACCGTGAGCCGCGTGGACGCCCGTGAGTGTACAGGAGCAGAATGTGTGCAGTACAACGCACCGGTCGGCCCCAACAACGCGGTGCCCCGAGGCATTGCGATTGATGGCGAAGGTAACCCCTGGGTGGGTACCTACAATGACATGAGTCTTCGTCGACTGGACCCCGACACAGGCCTTGTTCTGGAGACGCATTACGTGGGCGCTCCGGTCTATGGAATCACAATCGATGCCGATGGTTTTGTGTGGTTCGCGAGTCTCAACATCCCCTCGTACAACAACGGCCAACTGGGTGCGTTCGACACCAACACGAATACACTGGTGGGAACCTGGCAGATTCCGGGCTGTTCCAACCCGTATGGGATTGCGGTGGATGGATCAGGTAACATCTGGCTGGGTAATTTCACCTGCAATACCCTGGTGCGCTTCAACCGAACGCTCCGCACCTTCAGTACCTACAGTAACCCAAATCTGGACCGTACTCGCGGCGTCGCGATCGACGGTGACGGCTTCGTCTGGGTTGCCTCGTACGGAACGAACCGGGTCGCAAAGTTTGACCCGCTAACAGAGACGTTCGTCGGGACGTACCCTGTGTGCGAGGGGCCAATCGGCGTGGGGATCGCCAATGACGGGAGCATTTGGGTACCGTGCTATCAGAGCAATAACGTCGTTCGACTCTCGCCGACGGGAGTCGAGTTGGACCGGGTTTCAGTCGGACTGAATCCCTACAGCTACTCCGACCTGACGGGCTTTCAACTTCGCAATTTTACAGCTCGCCGCGGCTTCTGGACGGTCCAGTTCGATTGCGGTGCGCCTGACTGCCAGTTCGATGAAATACTTTGGCGAAGCACACTTCAGGACCGAACGGAGGTGCTCTCTAACGCACGTGTCTCAACAGATGGAATTCGTTGGTCACCGTGGGCGGGTCCGTTCACGGGCACAACAGCCGATCTGAGCGGATTGCCATCGGGTCGATACATTGAAATCGAGATGCAACTCCGAACGGCATCCGCCGGTTTTACACCGCTACTGGAGTACGTCGAGGTGTTCTGGGGGCGTCCCTGATCGACATTAGAGTCGTGCTCATGGAAGGGCAGTAGTACCCACACCCATGATAACATCATTTTCGGCGGCGCCCGTGTGTAGCGCGTTGTTGCCGGTCAACCAGCGGCGCGCCACGAATGAGGCTCAGCGGGTTGACCTCCTCATCGACATAAAACTGGTCTGCACATTCCGGCACCAGTGGTAGGGTCGGATCAAACGAAGGGTGCTTCTGCAGATACATGCGACCATATGGGATCGCTCCATTGCGGCATTTTGTCTCCCGCGTGGTGAGTGACCAGTTCACCTCCGAAGGCCAGGCGTGAGCGGGCAGCGGCCGAAATGCCCCGGAAACCTCCGCAAAGGTGCGAACCCGGTACAGATAATCGAACACATCGCTCTTCAGGTATAGCCTGCCACCGTCAACAAGACGACGCGCGATAACACGCATAAACAAGGGCTCCAGAACCCTTCGATTCTCGTGCTTTGCCCGCCACCAAGGGTCAGGGAACGTAACGTGAACCTCTCCGACGGATTTCAGCGGGAGACACAGCGGGAAACCGATCTTTGCATCACCCTGAAGCAGCACCGCATTCCGAACGCCCCGCCGTTCGAGTCGCTCGCGCGCGAGCTCGCAGTATTTGGCTCGCCACTCGAATCCGACAACGAGTCGATCGGGATAGGCTCGGGCCAGCCCCTCGAGAAACTCTCCCCGGTTGGAACCGATCTCGACAGCTGCGATGGGTTGAGACCAGTCAACGACGTCTCTCGCCTGCTCGAAGCGTTCGATGTCTCGCGACTGAAACTCCAGATATCGAGGATCGAACAAGCTGAGTAGTTCAGCGGAATAGACTCGAGTCATGGGGCGGATCCTTCATTCGGGGCGACCCCCTGAAAGAGAATACGACTGACGACATCGCCGGTCCGGCTCATTGCGAACAACACAAAGATAAGAAGCCCGGTCAGCACGGCGATGGTGATAACGGACGAGCCTTTGTTCTGGCGACTAGCCACATCCGAAGCATATCGTCTACGGGCCATAATTCAGCGTGATGGTGCAAAGTCTTTCAGTACCAGCTCTATGGTGGTCTGATCGCCGTTTCGGACAATTCGAGGGGAAAACACAATGTCCAGATTACGTCGGAGCAGGTCGAAGGAGCGACCGAGCCCAAAGCCGAACGCCTCATAGACCCGATTCCCTTGCCGAATACGAAGTCGCAGGTTTCCACCATGCACGGTCTTCGCCTGAATCGCCTGGACTTTTCGAGCCTCCAGAATGGGCTCGGGGTTGCCCGCTCCAAAGGGGGCAAGATCCTCAAGTTCGCGGACGACGCGGTCATGCAGGTCATCCAGTTCCACAGTCGCGTCGATGTCCAGCATCCGGGGAGGGAGCTCACCTTTGGGCAGTTGGTCGCGGACGGCGACGTACAGCCGTTCTCGAAGCTCATCGAAATCCTTGAACTCAAACGCAATTCCAGCCGCAACGCGGTGACCGCCGTAAGTATCCAGCAAATCCCGACATTTACCCAGCGCTTCAAGCATGTCGATTCCCTCCGGACTGCGAACGCTGCCTTTCACCATGCCGTGTGCATCGATGGCTGCAACGATGGCAGGGCGATGATATCGTTCAACAAGTCGGCTGGCCACAATGCCGAGGACCCCCGGGTGCCAGTCACGATTGGCAAGGAGCAGAACGGGTGCGTTATCTGCAATGAGCACCTCGGTGAGCGTGATGGCGTGTGCGAGTGCATCGCGCTCACAGGATTGTCGCTGTGTATTGGCTTCGACCAGCTCGGCGGTAATCGAGTCAGCGACCCGATAGCTATCTGTAGTGAGCAACTCCACACACTTGTTTGCGTCTGCCATCCGTCCAGCAGCGTTAAGGAGCGGTGCGAGTCGAAAACCAATCGAGCGTGCACTGACCCCATCGCTACTATCAGGCTCGCCGTCCCGAGTGAGTAGTCTCGCTGCCCGCATGAGAGCACAGATACCAGGTCGTCGGGCACTACGCACAAGCAACAAGCCCTCGCGAACGAAGATGCGGTTTTCGTCCGCTAACGGCACCAGATCAGAGATGGTACCCAAAGCGACCAGATCGGTAAGCTGGTGGAGCGGTGCCACGGACCAGTTAGGGTCTTCCCGTTGCAGGAAGAGGTTGAGCGCGTACACCAGATTGAACGCGACCCCGACCGCGGCCAGGCTCTTGAACGGAAACTCGCAACGCGGTTGCATCGGGTTCAATAGCGCTGCACATCGTGGAATGCTCTTACCTGGCATGTGGTGATCGACGACAATCACGTCTATTCCATGCCGAGCAGCCTCCTCGATCCCGACGTGACTCGAAGTTCCGCAGTCAGCTGTGACGATGACCTTCGGGTTGTGAGGAAGGTGGTCTCGTTGCAGCGATATCAAAGATAGGCCAACCGAAGCGTCGTTCCGGTTGATAATGTGGTAGTGAACGTCGGCGCCTGCCGCACGTAAACCCAGCAAGAGCACGGCGGTGGCTGAGATTCCGTCTACGTCATAGTCGCCATGAATGTGGATGCGTTCGCGCCGGAGTATTGCACGGCGCAGTCTCCGCACCGCTGCGTCCATGCCTTTCATCAAAAACGGATCGTGAAGCCTTGCAAAGTCGGGTGACAGAAAGTGCCGCATCGTCTCAATGCCATTGAACCCACGGTTCAACACCACCTGCGCGGTCAACTCGCTGATCGAAAACTCGCGTGCGTAGTGGGACGCGGTCTCGCCACGGGTGCGATGTCTCTTCCAGAGCATCCGGGGAGGGGACATGTCCTCACAAGGGGCAAAGCCGCTAGCCACAAGCTACCAGAGAATCTGGGCAGCCACTTTGAACCATAACGCACGATGCCACGCAAGGTACTCCCAAAGGACAACAAAACAGCAAATAGTGTGCGTGGTCTGATGCCTGAAGATCTGCGTCACGTGCAAAGTGCCGAGGGCTTCCTTACACTTCAGCTGAAGGTGAATGCTTCTCCAACGACACCGGCTTACGCGATTCGATGAAATGCGTCGTCATGATCATCATCATGTTGGAGATGTAGATAGACGAATAGGTGCCAACGATAACGCCGATGCCCATCGCCAGGGCGAAAGTGCGAATAAGCCCGCCGCCGACGAAATAGATCACCACGATGGCAAGCAGGGTGGTGAACGCAGTCAGGAACGTTCGGCTGAGGCACTCGTTGATGCTCCGGTTCACGATGCTGTTCAACGATTCTCGTCCGCTGGTCTCGCGGAGGTTCTCGCGAATGCGGTCGAAGTTGATGATGGTATCGTTCAGGGAGTAACCGACGATCGTCAGCAGAGCGGCCACGATGGTGAGGCTTACTTCCTCGCGCAGAACTACAAAGATTCCGAGCGTGAGAAGTACGTCGTGCGCCAGTGCCAACACGGCCCCTGGCGCATATCGGATGTCAAACCGAATCGCGATGTAGACCAGAATGAGAATCAGGGAGATTAGGACGGCCTTGACGCCATCATCCCGCAGCTGTTGACCGACGCGCGGTCCGACGGTTTCGACGCGGTCAATCGACAGAAACGCCTCCCCCATATCAGCGCGGAAGTGCTCCTCGAAGTAGGACTGAAGCGCCTGAAGCTGCACCACAAACCTGCGGTCCCGTGAGGCTCCGTATGGCTCGACAACCGAGCCCTCAAACCCCGCGGTGACAATTGCAGTAGTGAGCTGAGTTGCCAGCGTTGCGGCTCGTTCAAGTACCGCATCATCGGCGGCGCCTGAGCCTTCTGACGAGCTGCCCTCGGACATCGACAAGAACGCAGATTCGGGAACGCGCAAATAGACTCGGTCCCCTGCAGTCTCATCGAACTCCACTTCGGTTCCTGCCACCGTGCTCTCGATGGTTGCCTGCAATTCACTTCTACGGGCGTCATCCAGAACAGACACCGACTGTGTCTGAATGAGGTAGCTCAACCCATCGCCCTCGCCAAAGGCCTGAACGGAAGCGTCCTCAAATCCGAGCGACGCAACTGATTCGCGAACTGTGGCGATGTCTGCCGTGGCGTCAAAGCGAGCGATGACGTTTGTGCCACCCATAAAGTCGATGCCATACTTCGGGCCAGGTACGACCAGAAGCACCATGCAGGCGATGCACAGAATTGCAGACAAAAGGCCAAACGTTCTCGCGCGGCCAACAAAGTCATAGGTCCGCCGCGCGGGCGTCTCTGAAGCGCTCATGGTAACCCTCAGATGCTCAGACGGTCAGCCCGACGGCCGATGGTCAGAAAGTCAAAGCCAAGTCGAGTGACAAAGATGGCCGTAATCAGCGACGTCGCGATCCCCAGAAGCAGCGTGACAGCGAAGCCGCGAATCGGACCGGAGCCAACTTCCATCAACACAAGTCCGGCGATGGCGGTCGTGATGTTCGAGTCAAGGACCGCCGTGGTTGCCTTGTCGTAAGCTGCCGAGAGCGCTTTGCTAACGGACACTCCCAGACGAAGCTCCTCCTTGATGCGTTCGTAAATCACCACATTGGCGTCGACGGCCATGCCTATCGTGAGCGTAATGCCCGCGATGCCGGGCAGGGTCAGCGTTGCATTGAGCAGCGCTAGACCGGCCGCGATGAAGGTGACGTTCATGGCCAGCGCCAGCACAGAAAACAGACCCGCTACCTTGTACCAGTAGGCCATAAACAGCGCGACCAGTACGAACGAGATGGCAAGCGACATGCCGCCTGCCCGGACCGAGTCTGCGCCGAGGCTGGGTCCAACCTGAGTCTCGAACTGCTTTTCTATCGGCGCGGGAAGGGCTCCGTTACGAAGGACGATCGACAGGGCCTCGGCCTCCGCCATCGTCTGGTCAATGGAACCGCCTCCTCCCATGGAGATCTGTGCTCGTCCGTTGGGGATAGGTTCGTTGATATTTGGCGCGGACCTGGAAACTCCATCCAGAACGATGGCCATCTGCCGGTTCACGTTCTCGGCCGTCAGACGAGCGAACATACGGGTGCCCTCTTCATCGAAGCTCATCGAGACCACCGGGCGGCCGGTATTCGGATCCGCAGTCACGATCGCTCCCGTGATGTACTCGCCCGTTAGCTCAGACCCCGTCTCCAGCAGCATAGGCACATAGGTATCTGCCACGACCTGCTGCCGCGCTCGATCATAGGTTTCGCGCTGCGAAACGCGTAGCTCTGTACCGGGAGGTGTCTCCACACCGTCCAGAAGGGATTGCAGAAGCACGGGATCCGCGCTGGTCGGTACCGGACCATCCAGCACGATCCCGTCCGCCGCAGGCAGATTCATCGAGGAGATAAAGGCTGCGTTCTGGAGCGATACCATCTGAAAATGCAACTGCGCGGTTTGTCCGATCACCGCCTTGATTTGTTCAAACTGACTCTCTTGAAGGCCGGGAAGCTGCACAATGATATCGCTCTCGCCGCGCCGCGTAATACTGGGCTCAACAACGCCAGACGCATCGATCCGCTTACGAATGGTCTCAATCGCCTGTGCGATCGCGTATTGACGTGTCTGCTCGACGAACTCGGCGTCGAGGTCGAGGCGAAGTGTCGTGGCTGAGCCTCCAGCCTGAATCAGGCGCATGTCAAAGAGCCGATCATTGTCTACCAGCGTGGTAGGATCCACGCTGGCTGTCGTGATGAGCAGGGCATGCTCCCCCTCGATGCGGTCCACCTGAACACCGGCTGCGTCGGGGTGCGATTCAATGATGCCATCCCGGATCTGCGCAGCATAGCGATCCAGTCGGTCGCTGATCGCCTTGTCTACGTCGACCTGATACTGCAGGTGCAAGCCTCCCACGAGGTCGAGACCCCACGTGATGCGGGCGCCGCCGACCAGGCCATTCACCGCCCTGAACCAGCCCGGCTGCTGTTCTTCGGGCAGGCTGCCATACTGACTGTCGAAGGCCGTCGGAACGAGTAGCAACAATGCGACAAGTGTCGCCGCTGCAAACGCGCCCACGCGGGTCCACCAGGATTGAGGCATTTTCATCGTCTACATCCTCATCGTTCCGACGTCATGACGTCGGCAAGACCAAAGTTACTTCTTTTCAAGGTCGATGGATGCCGGAGAGTTTCCGGCTGACTCGGGCTGGCTGGAGACGATCTGGTCACGCTGACAGCGGACCCGCGTCTTCGGAGCCACCTCCAGAAGCGCGACGTCCCCTTCGAACTCAACAATCGTTCCGTATATGCCCCCTGATGTAATCACGCGGTCGCCAGACCGGAGGGCGGCCCTGAACTCGCGCGCTTTGCGAACCGCCTCCTGCTGCGGTCGCAACAACAGAAAGTACATGACGACAACAATCAGGAACGGCAACATCAACGAGCCCAGTATTGACCCGGCTGCCTGCGCAATCAGCATGTGAACGTCCGTCGAAAACCTGAAGACTGTTCGGCACGTAGCCGTCAGACCGTAATAATTGAGGGCTATCGTAGCTACCAGAGCCCCCCGGGGTGGTCAACTGCTTTCCCCTTCCCAGTCTTGCTGGCAACGACCTCGGAACGCATCCCAGCGGTCAGCCAGAATCGACTCGCGCGCTTCCTTCACCAGCCGTAGATAATAGGACAGGTTGTGCTCGGTGGCCAGAATAGGCCCCAGCATCTCGCCTGCTCGAAAAAGATGGTGCATGTAGCCCACGCTCATCCGTCTGCACGCCGTACACGTGCACGTCGGATCCATCGGGGCATCACTTCCAGCGAAGCGCGCGTTTCGAAGGTTCAGCTTCCCGAACCGCGTGAACACCTGACCATTCCGGGCGTTTCGAGTGGGCATGACACAATCAAACATGTCGATGCCTCGATGGATTGCCTCGATCAGGTCCTGCGGACGGCCGACTCCCATCAGATAGCGTGGTCTGTCCTCTGGCATTTGCGGTGCCACGGCCTCGAGCGTCTCATACATCTCCGCAGGGGCTTCGCCTACCGCCAATCCTCCCAGAGCAAGTCCGTCAAATGGCAGCGAGGCCAACTCGGAGAGGTGTTCAAGACGCAGCGTTACGTCAGTGCCCCCCTGCACAATTCCAAACAGCGCACCTCGAACTTCACGCGCTGCCTCGACGCTCCGCCGAGCCCACAGGGTACTTCGTCGAAGTGCTTCGCCCAGACGCCTGGGCGTGGCGGGAAGTGCGGGGCAGTCGTCCAGCACCATCATGATGTCGGAATCGATGGCTGCCTGTATCTGGATGACCTTCTCGGGCGTGAAAAGGTGGCGGCTGCCATCAATATGACTGCGGAACTGTACCCCTTCATCGGTCGTCTTCGTGAACTGCCGCAGGCTAAAGAACTGATAACCGCCCGAATCCGTCAGGATGGGTCCGTCCCAGTCCATAAACCGGTGAAGACCACCGAATCGGGTCAGAACCTCTGTGCCGGGCCTCAGATACAGGTGGTACGTGTTTCCGAGGATAATCTGAGCACCCACCCTCCGCACCGTCTCTGTCGTCAGGCCCTTGACGGAACCAACCGTGCCTACCGGCATGAAGGCAGGAGTTTGCAGCGTTCCCCGCACCAGTTCAATCGTCGTTGCTCTGGCATTGCCATTCGACGCACGGGCGTCGATGCGTTGCTGGAGGCGGCCCCTCACGTGGACTCCGGGCGAGCAATCAACATCGCGTCGCCATACGAGAAAAATCGATACTCGGCGCGCACGGCGTGCCGGTAAGCTGCCATGGTCATCGAATAGCCTGCAAAAGCACTCACCAGAGCGAGCAAGGTAGACTTGGGCAGATGAAAGTTGGTCACCAGCGCGTCCACGAATCGAAATCGGTGGCCCGGGCGCACCATCAAATTCGTTTTTCCCTGTCCGGGCAGGAGCTCCCCGGCGAGTCCGGTCAGGGCACTCTCCAGAGTGCGCACGACCGTTGTTCCGACACAAATAACACGACGACCGGCCTGCCTCGTCCTGTTGACCGCTTGCGCGGCCTCGGCAGACACCTCCCATGTCTCGGAGTGCATCCGATGTTCGCTCAACTTATCGACTTTCACGGGTTGAAACGTTCCGGCGCCTACCCAGAGCGTTACCGTGGTGCGCTGAACGCCCGCATCATCGAGTCGCGACAACAGGGCCTCATCAAAGTGCAGTGACGCGGTCGGCGCCGCAACAGCGCCGGGGCGTGAAGCGAAAACGGTCTGGTATCGCTGGCGGTCGATGGAATCCTGCGCAGGTAGCCCCAGATCCCGCCGACGCTTCAGAATATAAGGGGGCAAGGGCAGGGCGCCTGCACTATCAAAGGCCTCCCACGGGTCCGTGGACGTCGTGGGCCGCATCAGGTGACGCCCATCTTCCGTGGCGTGTTGAACCACAACCCCCAACTGCAGGCCGGAGAGCAAGAGCGTTTCGCCTGGTTTCAGCGCTTTGCTGGACCGGGTCATGCATACCCAGTCAGCCTCGCAATCGAGCCATTCCCCTTCGGTGCCCAGGCCAACTACGAGCATCTCCACATGCCCGCCCGTAGTGCGAGTGGCATGCAAGCGCACCGGCGATACGCGAACGTCGTTAAACACAAGGAGGTCTCCGGCTACCAGCCAGTCACCAATGTCTGAAACACTCGCGTCGACCAGTTGCCTCGCTGCGGGGTCAACCACCAGCATTCGCGCAGCAGATCGTTCCAGCGGTGGGTGCGCTGCGATCAGAGAAGGAGGAAGCTCAAAATCATAGTGTCCGATGTCATCAAGATCGTCGCGACTCATGCAACTCTTCAGCGTGGTACAGGCTCCGGGAGGTGCAGCGAGCTACCACAGGTCGACAGCTTCCAAAAGGACACACTCTACTGCTGCCGACGTGGGCAATCAGTGTCAGCAATTTTGACAACGTCCCGTGATGTACTGCCTAAAGAGACGATGCACTTTCCCTACAGGTAACGCATGTCACTGTCTTCCACCGCAAAGAGAAATTCCACCGCGCGCGCCATCAACGCGACTGCGTTTCTGCTTACCTTTGGTTCACTCTTCGTCAGTGCTTCTGTCATCATGTCGCAGACGCCGCCACGCCGCGAGGTGGTTTACACCTCTGCGATGCCCGTGCCGCCGGGAGCAACGGCGGAGGATTTTGAGCCGCCGCCCACGCCGCTGGAAGTCATGGAGGCTACTCAGGATGCGATGGGAGTTCTTCAGGTCGCCCTTGGCGCTGCACGCTCTGCGATCCCAGCGATTCCATGGAACGAGCACGGACTCGCAAAGGTGGAGATCCTTCCTGATGCCATCCGATTCGATGAGGCGCGACAACGGTATGTTGCGGACCTCCCGAACAACCATCTTGCCGTGCTGACGCTCGACGTCCTTGCACAGAGGCGAATGGAGGCGCTTCTGTCCCGGTACTCCGAGCCTGGAGAGGCCGCGGTTGTCGTAGAGGCGGAGTCTGGACGCGTGCTGGTGCTTGCGGATGGTCACACCGGCGCTGGCGTGGGGCCCGGGCTGGCGCGTCGTTCACCTGCATTTGCCGCGTCCACATTCAAGGTCATCACGGGCGCTGCGCTGATTGCCGAGGGGCACGCCGAGCCTGACACAACGGTGTGTTTCACTGGCGGAATGAGCGGCTTCAGTCTGACTCAGCTGGACGCTACTGAGACGTCCGGTAACTGTGAAACGCTGACCGAAGCCATGTCGCGCTCCTCCAACCTCGTGTTCGGACGGTTAGCCGATCGCCATCTTACGCCCGAGGTGTTGCAGCGCTACGCGGACGCATTCGGGTACAATCGGAGCATTCCGTTTGAGATGCCCCTTGAGCGTTCCCGCGCCGTGATCCCAGACAACTCTCGACTCGAATTTGGTCGCTCAGCGGCCGGCTTCCGCCACACATGGCTTACTCCACTCCATGGAGCCATGATTCAGGCGGCTATCGCCAATCAGGGCGTCATGATGGTCCCGACCATCGTTGACCGGATTGAGGACGGGCAGGGCGGAGTTCTCTATGAACATGAGCCGGTGGAATGGCGGACCGTTTTAAGCCCCGACGTCGCTGACCTGGTAGAAATCACCCTGGAGCGCACCTGCACGCAGGGTACGGCGAGAAACTTCTTTGCAGAGCGAGATGGTTGGCCTTCTGATATTCGAGTGTTCGGAAAGACCGGTACACTGTCCAATCGGCCTGTCGAAGGTCCCGAACCTGACCCGCTACATACGTTCACCTGGTTCACCGGCTACGCACCACACGACGGTGGGCACCTGGCGGTCGCTGGACTTGTTGTGAATGAACCCACGTGGTGGATCAAAGGTTCTTATCTTGCTGCGGAGGCCGTTCTTGCTACCGCAGGTCAGGCCGCCGAATAACAGATATTTCGGGAAGTACCGTCTGATGCGGCGACAGTTGCTCCCCGTTAATCCGAGATCTGCGACGATGGTCTGTCCGTGCCTCGAGGGCCGGACAGGCGCCTCGCCATAGGCAAAGTGGAGCCTGGACTCGCGTGTGTGCACCCCTGGCACGCAGAATGGGAGGCTTCGTCGCGGGCCAACCGACGAGCTGGCAGAAAATGTGTTGACACGGGACTATGAGGACTGGTAGTGTGCCGCTCCCGCTGCGGTTAGACCGCCGCATTGGTGATGTAGCTCAGTTGGTTAGAGCAAGCGGTTCATACCCGCTAGGTCCGGGGTTCAAGTCCCTGCATCACCACTGGTAGTGACGAATCCATGCATCCGCGTCCGAGTGTGTCGTCGATGCACGTCTCCTTTTGAAACCGTTCCCGTGCGCGGGACCATGAAGGGTAGACATGAGTCCGTCTGAGTTGCAGGCGAGCGTGGAGGAGATGGAACGCCGGCTGAAAGGCTCCACGCTCTATGAGCTCCTCGGCGTTTCGCCCACGGCATCCGAGCCCGAAATTCGCGCGGCCTATCGCACGCTGGCGCGACAGTTTCACACCGATTCTTACGGTGGGCAGTTTCTCGGACCGCTTGCACCGCGTATGCAGAGTATTTTGGGAGAGCTTACCAAGGCTCAGGCGAAACTCATCTCGACAACCGACCGGGCGGAATACGACGCACGCCTCGCTCTGGAGGCTCAGGGGGTTCCCACCGATGTGCGGGTCATCTTCGAGGCGGATGAACTGTTTCGGGCAGGAAAGCGTCTGCTGGAACGAAACAACTTTACCGACGCACTCCAGAGGTTCCGCACGGCCTTTGAGATGTATCCGGCGGAGCCTGACTACCAGGCCTATCTTCGGTGGTGTGAATACTGCACGCTTGAGACCGACAGGAATGGGCGCCCATCGAATCGCTCCGCCGTCGGTAGGCTACGTGAGATACTCGTCGAGATTGCCAGCAAAAATCCCAAGCTGGATATGCCGCGGGTCTTTGTCGCAAACATCTACCGTAACGACGATAACCTCGCCGAGGCCACCAAATGGTATCGGGAAGCGCTCGAAAGGAATCCTGACAATCTGGAAGCTCGGAGTGCCTTGCGACTTTTGAACCTCAGGGACAAAGGCAAGCAATCACAGGGTGGCTTTCTTTCACGGATCTTCGGAAAGAAGCCATGACGCCGCAGCTCCTTCGAGTTGCCGTTGCTTGCTGACGGAGCCAAGGGTCCGTTGGGGTGACGGGTTCTACCGTACGATTGCGCGGGCCGAGCCAGATGGCTGTTACGAGCTGGGTTTACCTGAGTGGTCGCGGGTGTCTAGTCACTGGTCGCCAACGTGCACACCAACTGATTACCAACGTCTGATAATGAGCATTATGTCAACTCGTTCGCGTTGTTGGGTGTTTCTGCAATGAACCGGCTCCAACCGAGCTCCGCCGCAACGGCGCAAACAAACGTGTTCACCGCGCTACGCCTCAGTTGCGTATCCATGCGTCGAAGCGACGCTGGATGGGCCGCGATATGAAACAACATGCCTTGACCTGAGATGCCGGCGCCATTAGCTCCCGCGCGCGCACATCGGTGTCTCTCACAGCAACCGGATTGAGATGATTCAGATATCAAAGCGCGTTGAGTACGCATTGCGCGCCGTTATTTATCTGGCGTCCTTACCGGCGGATCGTGTCGAGAGTTTCCGTGATATCGCCGAGGAGCAAAAGGTCCCGAAGGACTTCCTTGCGAAGATACTGCGTTCTCTCGTCGATGCCGGCGTATTGCGGTCTGTTCGAGGTTCTGCAGGAGGGTTCGCACTCCGCATGGACCCAGGTCAGATCAGTTTTCTGGATATAATTGTAGCAACCGAGGGGCCCATCGCCCTCAATGACTGCTGCGCCGCTGGTGAGGGGTGCACACGAATGGGGAGTTGCTCCATGGAAACGGTCTGGCGCCGCGCCGAACGCGCCATGCTGGAAGTATTCAGGCACACCTACATCAGCGACGTCATGCTAAAGCCACCAGTACAAGATGGATCCGCCGTGGTATCCGAGCGTTCGACCGTGTCGTGGGTCGGCTAGTCGTCGGCACCACTCCGCGACAAGACGAACAGATTACTCTCTCCGATCCCCTCCGAGCGACCAAAGACTCAACACAGGCGGCTTAGTGTGTCAGTCGCCTGGTTGAATGGTGACGCGCTGCCCGAGGCTTAACTCACGGTCACCACCGTCTGTGACTACCGCAGTTGCATACTGGCCGGTGGTATAGACAATCATCGCCTCTCCAGCGACCTGCCATGGCAGCAACTCCTGGATTTGTTCGTACGTGAGTGGTCGTTCGCGATTGCGGCGCCGACGTTCGCCCTCATTACGCTCTCTGCGACTTGTCGTCGTCTCCTGACCCCGCTCCGCCGTGCTTACATCAAAATTTGCGCCTTCGTCAGAACGCTCCCAGATGCGTACACGATTTCCCGGAACGACCCCATCATCAGACCCGATGTCGAGAAAGATGAAATGCTGTTCATGGAGAAGTGTGAGCGGCAGAAGGCTGTCAATGATAGAACCCTCAGCCTCGACCTGATTCGGAACCGGCGACAGCGATAGAAGCTGAGGCTGGCTCAGGAACAGTGGATCGCCCCGCTCGATGGTGTCCCACATGTCGGTGATGACGGCCGAGACGAGCTGAGTCTCCTCATGGAATTCGGTTACGACGACGGATCCGGTGACGATGTACTTCACCCCCACCAACGCATCCTCGCTATCGTAAAGGCGGCCATCCACGCGATTGAGCGCAAACCGATCACCTACACGAACGTCGTCCCGGTTGCTGAGGTCGAGATAGACGGTGTCGAGCTCGGCCAACAGGCGCCGTCCTGTGTCTGCATAGCGAAGAGTGCCCTGCACTTCCACTTCGCCGGCAGTGTAGAAGCCTCCCAGCGGGAAAATCCGACCGTTCGCGTTGGCAAACGGCGACGTCGGTGTTCCACCCTCGGGACGCAGGAACACGACATCACCCGGATAAATCCAGTGAGGATTCGTGATCTGGGGATTGTACGACCACAGCAGCGGCCACATCATTTCATCGCCCAGATAGCGCTGGGCAAGGTCATAGAGCGTGTCGCCGCTATTCGCGATGTGAAATTGCCGCGAAACAGGGCCCGTGCCGCGAGATGGACTAACCATCACAGTCTGGGCACTGGCATGGGCGACCATGCCAACCGCTAGTGCGGCCGCGAAGGTAGGAGCGAGGAGGCGAAGAGTGCGAGAAGCCATGGGAAATGGTCCTTCGGCTAGGCCAATCAATTACTGAAGTGCGCGCAACCTCTCGGTGGCACGTCTTGCAGCATCGGTCGACGGGTAAGTCTCGACGAGAACAGAGAGAACTTCTACGGCTTGATTCGGCTGTTCCAGCCGCTCGTGGCTCAATGCCACTTTTAGCAGGCTGTCGGCCACCTTATTTCCGTCTGGGTATTCAGAAACGACACGCTGGAAGTAAGTGAGCGCCTGCGGGTAATCGCCCATTCCATAATGGCACTCCCCCATCCAGAAGAGCGCGTTGTCCATGTAATCGGCTTCGGGTGCAGTCGCGACGAATGCGGTCAGACTTGCGAGAGACTCTGCATAGTTGCCGGCGTTGAACAGATCGAGTGCAGACCGGTAGTGGGAGAGTGGTGAGACGCCAGGCTCGGCAGCCGAAACCTCTACGCTGACCGATGGACTATCGCTCGTAGGGACGACCGGCAACGACAGCCCCTGCGTGTCGACAGGCGCGTAGGGCCCGCCATCTGGTCGAACAGGTGACCTTGGCGGTTCCGCGGCATCCCGATGGCTCAGGTATTGATCTTCCGAGCCATACCGGGCGGCCAGAGTCGCCATGTCAACGAAGACCTCCTCGACGGGTTCTTCTGGCTGCATATTCGCCGTCGCGACGTTCCCGGGAGCGCTCGCCGATGTCGGTGTTGGCCGGACACGCTGCACAGGCAAATTCGTCGGCACCGACAACGGGTCGACTTCGGGAAACGGCGGAGGAGCAGACGCGCTAGGCATGGGCCGGTAAGCGTCCGGAAGGCCTCCCACAGACGCAATGGTACGCGATCCGAGCGCCTCACTTTGCGAGTCCCGTCGCTGCAATGCCAGCCGGGCAGCATCCACACGGTCCTGCAAGAGCAGGACACGCTCTTCCATCTCTTCCAGAGTAACCCGGTTGCGACCGTTCACACGCTCGAGCTCTTCGATCCGCGTCTGGAGCCGGTGCATTTCGCCCTGCGTCTCGACGTAGCGAGACCCTGCACACCCCGACAATGCTAGCGCCGTCGCAACTACTCCGACGATGAGGAACGATCCGATGTGCATATTCCGCCTCATCACAATGGCCTTTCGAGTCGACCATAGCTCACGCTGCCGACCCGTCAAATTTCAAGCGTCCCACCCTGGCCAGTAGCTTTTCCAGCCTGCGTTCTTCAATGTTCTGCCACACGGGTTCATGTGGACTGTTCAGGAGTCATCTGGTTCGCGGAGGCGTTGCCACTGGAACTGGTAATGAGCAAGACCACGACCAGACCAACGACCAGCGTCCAGCGCAGCCACTCCCCAAAGCGCATATACAGGGTGGGCGTAGCACGCAGCATGGGGACATCGTGCAGTAGCGTCTCTGCGTCTTCGAGCGAGGTTTGTTGCACAATTCTGCCGTTCGCATCGATGAAGCACGAGACACCCGTGTTGGTAGAACGGACGAGCCATGTGCGCTGCTCGATTGCCCGGAAGGTCGACAACGCCATGTGCAGGTATGGCTCTGCCGATTTACCAAACCACGCATCATTCGTCAGGTTCAGGATCACGTCGGGTGCCCCCATGGCGTGCAATTCCCTGCCCACGGCGGGGGCGATATCTTCATAGCAGATCATGGTCGAGAGTCGGAACGGCTCACCGCCATTCGGGTTCGGAAGTTCCATCGGGGGCTCAGGCACGCCCTGATGCATATCGCCCGACTGTGGGATCAGAGCGTACACATTGAGCCCAAAGGTGTGCCACAACCATGCTCCCAGAGGCACCTGTTCACTGAATGGCATGAGAACATTCTTGTCGTAGACATCCAGAACTTGTCCCTGAGCGTCGACGAGCATGGCCGCGTTGTGAATCACCGTTGTACGGGGCTGGCCAGAACGCCGGGGTGGCGCCTCTGCCTGTTCTTCCGGAGTAAGCGCACGAAGCATGATCGCCCCAACGAGCATGGGTACCGCGAAGCCACGTTGCAGGGCAACCCGGTCGGCTGTCCGGGTGCCAGCCCGCAAATCGGCTTCGTCAGAGTCCGCGATTGCCACCTGACTCGGCGGAATCCAGGATGTCTCGCGAGGCAGCCATGAGACCAGACGTGCCGTCCTTCTGGCATCCTCCGTCGAACTCAGGGGCTGGACGGTGCTGGCAAATGCTCTCTCAGGGAAATATGCAGTTTCGGGCCAGAGAATGAGCTGGGCGCCCTGCTCTGCCAACTGCGACGATAAGCGCTGATGGATCAGAAGGTTGTTGCGCGTGAGCTCGGGGTCAGCCTTCTCGTGCATGCCGATATTGGCCTCTACGAGGCCGATTCGCAAAACCGGAGCCTCTTCCTGCGCAGCGTCGAACGTGCGCATTCGCAAGACTCCCCAGACATGCGCGACAAGGAGCACCAGTGCGATTGCGGCGAACGGTCGTACGTTCGCCGGTTTCAGGTCAGTACGGGATGGCTTTGCCTGCCGTGATATGAGCCACCAGAGCAGGCTCAGCAATGCGGCATTGCCCGACAATACCAAAGCTGAAACCAGCGTAGGGCCACCGAGCTCTGCTGTCTGGGCAAGCGGCAGATTCAGGTATTGGCTGTTGCCGATATACCACTTGAAGATCATGGGCCAGAGTGACTCGGTCACCACAAACGTAACAGGAAAGGCCCAGACTGGCGCCATGCCACGCCTCTGGAACCAGCGGCCTGCCGCATTCGCAAACGCAAACGTCGCGCCCTGCTGTACGCACAGCAAAAAATACAGAAGTCCGCATAACCACAGCGGCATGCCGGCAAATTCAACCAGAAGCCCGACAACCCAGTAGAATCCTCCCAGATTCGTTACGACGCCAGCGACCCATCCCAGCAGCGCTGCCCGAAGAACTGAGTGAGTGTTCGCCGATACGTGCCAGAGCGGTACAAACGCCAGAAACGCCAGGGGAAACAGGTTCCAGTTTGGAAAGCTCAGGAACACCAGAGCTCCCGATACTGCAGATGCAAACACTGCCCACCGCTCACTCCATACGCGTGATGTAAAAGCGGTGAGTCTGGTAAGAACGCTACCCATGTCAGTCAGTGCCAGGTGATGGCTGTCCAGAGGACAGATATGTGGGCGAGATACCGGTGACGCGAAGAACCTGGGGCAGAACTCTGACCGTTACAGGGCCCTCCCCTAACGGCTCGCCGTCGATGTCTGCCCAGGCATGGCGCTCGTGTACATCGACCTGAACAACTGCGGCGCGCGCCGAAGACACCAGCCTGTGGCCGATGTGTGTCCCGCCGTAGGTTCGGGCAAGTAGGGGAAGCGACTGCACAAGGCTACTATGCGCAATGGCTGTGACATCGAACATGCCGTCATTCACAAGTGCTTCTGGCGCAATCATCATGCCACCACCGAAGAAGCGACCATTGGCGACAGCGACATTGCTTAGGCATCCATCAAATAGGACATTGCCATCGCAGCGAATCGTTACCCTCGGCGGTTGGTACTGCAGGAATGCCCGGATCGACGCAGAAGCGAACGCCACCTTTCCACCGAAACGTTTTCTGGACTCGTTCACCAGTCGGTCGACCATCCCTGCGAGACCAAAGGACGCGATATTTAGAAATCCTACGGTCTCCGTCTTGCCGCTGACAGTCACAAGCTCACATTCGCCACCGTCAATGAGCGCAACGGGTCCGTTCATGCGTTCCAGCGCATTGCGAAGTGTTCGAGGACCGTTCATCAGGCGCGAGAAATCACCACCTGTGCCAAAGGGTAGCGGCGTGAGAACAGGGACACCCTGATCGCGGACGGACATCAAGCCAGTGGCAACCTGACCATGTGTTCCGTCGCCGCCCAGCGAGAGCACGCGTGTATAGCCCTCGAGCACCGCTCTTCGGGCGAGTTCGGTCGCATGCCCTGAGCGCTCCGTCATCATGACGGTGATGTCGTGGCCCAGCACTTCGCGGACTTGTGCGGCTACCTGAGGTAATTCCCGACCTGCGCGTCCGGCTGCAGCAGCTGGATTGATGATGAGTGCAGCGCGTTCATTCATGGATCGCTCCCCTGCCCCTCGCCGAAGCTGTTTCAACCACGCGGTCCTGACTCTCCGACGTCGTCAGGTGGTTATCGATAAGGGTTCGTGAGAGCCACTGGAGTGCCGGTAAGCTCAGCTGGTTGGCAAGTTCAGCTGCGCGTATTCGCGCGTCCTCGTCCTGCGCCTGCGACGCGAGCCATGAGGCGAACTGGCGGGCGTACTCAGTACTGACCAAATTAGCGGGCAGCTCGTTGTTTCGAACCGCGATCATCCACTGAGACAGAGCCTGTAAAGCCGATGTGATCGCCACCTCAGACGGCGCAGAACGCGTCGCCTTCGCGTTCTCGGCCCCCTGAGAGAGGGCCAGAAGAACGGATTGCGGTACAATAGATTCCCGGGCCAGAATCGACATGATTGCCAGCATCGGAGGCATTTGCCGCTCCCTGATAGACCTGGAGATTTCGTCAGCAGCCGCTTTGGCGGACTTCCATACGTGGATGAAGTTCATTGGCTGTCTCGTTGAGCGCTGCCCGTCAGGAACGTCTCCTTCCCCAGTTGGGGAAGCTGGTATTGAACGTCTCGCAGGAGCAGGACACCACACGGGTCAGCATGGTCGTCCTCGACCTGTTCGACCGCCCTGCGAAACGCTTTCATGGCTGATTCCAACTTGTCGAAAACAGATATTCCCGGGACATCGTTCAGCTCGGGAAGATGGCGGCCAGAAACAATGATCGGGTGCGCGCTCGCTGCGCGGCCAAGTCCGTCGGAGAGGCGGCGTCCGACAAAGTCTGCCGAGGAGGTGGCCGGACGGCGGGTGACAGGCCAGCGCAAGCCGTGCATGAACGCGCTTGCCGTTGCGGCGTCCGTCCAGGCGTCACACGCATCGGGCATCACCATGAGGATTGGAGCGTGGGCTAGCAGAGGTGGCTGCTGTTGAAGCGCGAGCAGGATAATGTCCACAGCAGCCGAGGCAAAGTCGCTGACGAGTTCGTGAGAAACGATAATGACGCCGCTGTGCTGTGACACATTGACGACCATGCTGGCGTCGTGGCGGCCTGCCAGCAGGCGCGTGACGTCTTCGGGGTTACCTGCTGCATGGGACGTGGAGTCTGCACCCGCCGCTTCCACGACGGCAAACACCTTCCCCATTCGCCGACAAACCAGATTGATAAGTCTGTTAAGCGCCAGATCTTCGAGTTTGCCGATGCTCTCGCCCGCCCTTACGGTAGAGGCAAGACGTTCGATGCAGAGTCGAGTCGCCTCTCCGGTGCAGCCACGCGCAAGCAGTTCCGAAGGCGACCTCAACCCGGAATCCGGTCGTAGTGCCAGACGACTCAGGCAGATAATCAGGTCGGCTTCGTTGATCAGGGGATGGACTACAAGAGGCACCCCGGGAGCGGCAACCGCGCTCGCGATGTTTATGACGCACCTGTCGTCGTCATGAACGATAACCTTTAGACCGGCTCGAATCAGAGCCGCCACATGAGGGCATTCACCGATAGTGTCGGCATCGTACTGCCCGATACTGCCGCGGGCGACCAGCGCGCTGATACAGGCGTTCTCGGGCAGCCATGCGTCAACATGCGCCCACACTGCTTCCACGAGGTCGGTGCTTACGGGCTCAGCAGGGGGTGGCACAACAAGTAGAACGTTTCGCGAGACAGCGAGACGTTGAGAGAGGGGGAGTTCGCCCACCGGATCTTCGAGGCTGGCCGTTATGGTTTCTGCCAGGCGGGACCGACGCGATCCGGGTGGAGCGTAGCGACCAGGGAGCAGCGCAACCGCCCGAAGAACGCTGAAAGCGACGTCTACCGCCCTGTGCCAGTTGGAAGAGGAAGAGTTCGACATGCGTTGGTTGCGACCTGAGTCTTCGGCATCCGGATACCGTGTCGGCCAGATGCCGTCATTCATGCACTCTGTCGACTGAACATCGACTAAAAAGGCATCTGGCCTGCCCTTTCGCACCACGCGTTACGTTGACGCAAGTGAATCGCGAGCATTACAGATATGGCGCGCTTCGCTCCACCCATCATCGGAAAGACGAACATGAAACGTAGTACCTCGTCCCTTGTTGTTCTTGTCGTTTCTCTTTCGGCGGCAGCACATTCGGCGGTGGCCGCCGATGGTATCGTTGGTTTTCTGGCAGAGACCGGTACGGATGAAAGACCGATGCTGGCCGTTGGAACCG
>Ga0169931_10000310_pt1 | contig 79624 bp, 77 predicted proteins | sample Kivu_15m_20L_FD_129675 | JGI IMG/M metagenome (GOLD analysis project Ga0169931, IMG submission 129675) | Freshwater microbial communities from Lake Kivu, Western Province, Rwanda to study Microbial Dark Matter (Phase II) - Kivu_15m_20L... | ecosystem: Environmental > Aquatic > Freshwater > Lake... | reverse complement strand
CTCAACTGGTTCTCAGGGCAATCAGGGTAACCAAGGCTCACAAGGAACTCAAGGTGTTCAAGGAACCCAAGGCAATCAAGGCAACCAAGGTAACCAAGGCTCAACTGGTTCTCAGGGCAATCAGGGTAACCAAGGCTCACAAGGAACTCAAGGTGTTCAAGGAACTCAAGGTGTTCAAGGGACTCAAGGTAATCAAGGAAACCAAGGTTCAACTGGTTCTCAGGGTAATCAAGGCAACCAAGGTGCAACTGGTTCTCAGGGTAATCAAGGTAATCAAGGTTCAACAGGGCCTCAGGGCAACCAAGGTAACCAAGGTTCAACAGGGCCTCAGGGCAACCAAGGTAACCAAGGCTCAACTGGTTCTCAGGGCAACCAAGGAAACCAAGGTTCAACAGGGCCTCAGGGCAACCAAGGTAACCAAGGCTCAACTGGTTCTCAGGGCAACCAAGGAAACCAAGGTGCAACTGGTTCTCAAGGCAACCAAGGTAACCAAGGCTCAACTGGTTCTCAGGGCAATCAAGGAAACCAAGGCTCAACTGGTTCTCAGGGCAATCAAGGAAACCAAGGTTCAACAGGGCCTCAGGGCAATCAAGGAAACCAAGGCTCAACTGGTTCTCAGGGCAATCAAGGAAACCAAGGTTCAACTGGTTCTCAAGGCAACCAAGGCAATCAAGGTGCAACTGGTTCTCAGGGCAACCAAGGCAATCAAGGTAATCAAGGTTCAACAGGGTCTCAGGGCAACCAAGGTAACCAAGGCTCAACGGGAAATCAAGGTGTCCAAGGTATCCAAGGTGTCCAAGGTATACAAGGAATTCAAGGCATTATAGGAGTTCAAGGTAATCAGGGCCCATCTGGAACTGTACTAACTCTTGCCTCTGGAACATATACTCCAACTCTTACAGCAACCCGTTCTGGATGTAATGAAAATGTAAGTGAATTTACAAGTTTAACTGTTAATTGTTTTCAATATTTAAGAGTAGGTTCTGTTGTAAATGTGAGTGGAGAAATTGTTGTAGATTTACCAGATGGAATAGGCGGGCCTCCTCCTGACCAAACAGATGCTATTAGAATTACTTTACCTATTGCATCTAATTTTGCTATATCATGCCAATTAGCAGGAACTGCAGCATTAGAATGCGGCTCTTTTAATGGAGTTGATATAAATCACGCGGGTAGAATATTTGGAGATGTAGGTAATGATGAAGCAATAGTTGAATTTAGAGCTATTACTACAAGTGCCTTTAAAATTTCTATAATTTTCACTTATTTGATAGTTTAATGTAAAACAAAATTAAATAATTTATTATATCAATTCAATTTTGTTTTCTTTATAAAAAATACGATATATACTTGTTATGATACATCCAGCAGACATATTTGTTCAAATTGAACCAAATGTAGAGTATGTTCCAGAAAATAATGAATCTGTGATTTACCAAATACATTGCTTAAAAACTAATGAATGCCCAGTAAAAATATGGACCTATAGCTCACAAACAAATTCAATAGAATTTTCACCAGGAAGTTTTATTCAAGGAGCTGTTTATCCTATAATTGTCTATAAAATGGAATTTCAAGTAGGTGAAGCTTCTTTTATTGGATATAAAAACGGTAGTAATATTATACCTAATTATATGCCAAAAGGGTGGATGTCAAGATATGTAAACAATAAACAAAAATAATAAACATGAGCTCTCTTATCACTGAATTTATACGAAGAGTTGAAAAACTAATTGTTGGCTCCAGACCTAAGATGCCACCTGTTGGGACAAATCATGTAGATGATTATAATCAATGGACATCTGATACTCTTTATAAAGGAGAGTTGGGTATTAATGTAGAAAAAGGAACCTTATTTACTCAGGATGGAAGTCAACCTGTTGAATTAAATACAGAAGATGCTATACTTGGGGGACATGTTTTACAAACATCTGGTGTATCTTCACAATATCTTTCTGTTACACAAGGAAAGATAAGAATAAATGGAAAAACATATTATACACCAACGCCAGTTGATGTAGCAGATACAAATATTTTTATTCAACCTAATACTTCAAGTAATCCAAGAATAGATTTGATTTGTATAAAGGGAGACCTGACTTTATACTATCCTACATTAGAACTCTATGGAACTGAATTTTTGGTTGTAAAAGGAACACCTGCTACTGAACCAACTCCACCAGATGTTCCAGAAGGATATTATTTTATAGGTGTTTGTTGGATTTATCCAAACGGTCTTCCAACTTCTACACTTTATCCAACAAGTCATTCATTAGGTGATTTATCAACATTCCCATTACCTGTTGTAACAACAAAAGATTTTATACAAAGAAAGAGACTTACTGTTGAACTTTGGACTCCTAATAAAACTTTATTTAGTGAACAAATCGTTAAGTATAACCAACAGCTTTATTGGGTAATTAAAACACACCAATCTGATTCCTCTTCTATACAAACAGACATTGATAGTGGTAAAATTATAAGAATATGTTGTGGTTCAAGTGGTTCTGGTAATCAAGGTGCTCAAGGCCCTTTATTTAATGATATAGGAGCATATCCATCTGATGGAAACTGGTCAGATGGTTTCTTTGATACTTGGGAGCCAAATACCCTCATATTAGATGCGTTTGATGATATAAGTGAATTCATATACAACTATACTCGCTCAATGCCATCGAATATACCATCAAATATTATAGAAATAGATGTTCAAAATGGCTTTCCTGCGAGATGGTATGATGATGGAAGCGTAGAAAATCATGTTTTTACAGACCAAGAACTCCCTGTTATAGAAAGCACTAAACCTATGAAATCTTTTGAACAAGGCATCATATATGGTTATGCTGATTTTGGAGCAGGATTGGTTTCAACTGGAAGTCATAGTGTTACCCCAACGGTTCATCCTCCTGCTACAAATTACACCGTAACTGGTGGAGATATGTCTCTTTATTTAGAAAAGAATGATGCTTTTGCATCTAATGATGAATTAAAAGGAAAATTCTTTAATGAATATACTTTTGAATTATCTAAAACAGGCTCTCCTCTTGCTTCAAGTGAAAGCACATCATATAATATGGGAATATCATATGAGACATTTCATGGAATAGCCAATCAAACTCTTAATTTTTATGTAGAACAAATTGGTTCAGCTCCTGCATTAAGTAGCATATTTGTTAGTGGTTTATGGGGAAATAAATATATCTCAGGAGTTCCAGTATTAGAAGAAAATGATATTATTAAATTCTCCTTTGCTGCTGAAAATTGTGTTGGTCTGTTTTATCATAAAGACCATATAGTGAAAATATTAGGCCCTTATGTAGATGAAAAGTTATTACCTCAAACTGATTCGTCTTGCACAATTTCTCTACCTTTCTTGAATGATGGAACTCAGGTTGTTAATTTTACAGATGCTGAAGCTATTGTTAGCGCAGATGCTTTTAGTGATTCTATATCAACAGATTTTAATCTTTCTGTTCATAATGCAAAAGGAATTGGAACGATAGGGAAAACTGATGTAACAACATCTAATTATAAAATTTACATAGACGATATATCACAAGAAGTTGGAGTGCGTTATACTTCTGGTACTGGAACATATCCAACAACAGGATATGGCAATCTTTATACACTTACAGAAGCACAACAATCACTATATGCAAATGAGGAACTTCAAATGTGGGGTGGAATTTATAGATACCCTCAAGGTGATTATACATCATCAGATATGGTAGATGGCTCATCTGTAAATGTAAGTGGTCCTGACTATGATGGATTTGTTGGAATTCGTTGGGCAACATTTAATTTAGGTGAAATAGAAGATGAAAAGTTTGTATCATTTGTTATTCGTTCTGCTGAAAATATAGGAATAGATTTAACGAATGGATTAACTATGTCTGATGGGCTTTATCTTCAAGTTAGAGTAGATGGAACAAACCCAACAGCAGGATGGGTAGATGCAAATCAAGCGTATGACCCAATATCTGTTGAAAGTCCTTCTAATGATGGAGAAGCGGCATTAGATTTAGGTTCTTCTACTGCTACATTTAGAAGAATAACATTTGGACAAGAAGCAAAATCTGGGACTTTGCTCGTAAGAATAGGATTTGATTATTTATCAAGTATCAAATTCAGAGATATTGTAAAATATGAACAATCTAATATCAATTCTGATTGGGTTTATTTCACAATAGGTAATATTACAAATGCTTCTAATTTTGAATTTACTATAAATAATTCAAACGGAACAATTACATCTGATTTCACAGATGGAAATAAAATGACAAATAATTTAGAAGTAGAAGTTAAAGTAGTTGGTTTAACTGGAACAGATTGGTTGGATGCAAATACAAAGTTTATTTCAGGCAACCCTTCTAACTATGGAGACCCATGTCTTGATGTTGATAATTCAACAGCAACAAGCAGAACTGTGACTTTTGGTTCTACATTAAGAACTGGAGAAGTTCAAGTTAGAATTAGAGGAAACTACAAGGTATTTAGCGGAGTTACACTTGTTTAATATAAGGTGATTATATGAATGTTATATTTGATTTATTGAGCTCTTTTTTTAATAAAATGAAAGAAGATTCAAGATACTTTTATTGGTTTTTAATCGGTTTACTGGTAATTGCACTAATTTTTACATCAAAGAGCTGTGAGAATGCCAAAGAAATAGCAAAACAAGCCACCAGAAAGGCTCAGGACGCTCAAAATAACATAGATGCACTCAAAGATACAGTTAGGCAAGATAAAGACAAACTGGGGCGTTTACAATACCTAAAATTGAGTTTTGTAAGCGATGTAGAGAACTTAAAAAATCTAAATAAAGATTTATATGAAGAAGTTCAAGCTATGAAGGGTAAAGTTATAGGAATGTCAAAAACTATTGTTGAAATTAAAGGAACATTAGAAGGAGACACAATCAGAGGAAATTCAAATACTCCTGTTGCATTAAAAAATGATACTCTATTTCACAATTTTACATTCAAAGATGGCGGAAAAGACTGGGAAAGATTAGTTCAAGCTAAAAGTGCGTTTTATATCAAAGATGCTACCCCGAATACAAAAGTATTTCATCAGTATGATATTCTTCAAAAAGATAGATTGAAATTAAATATAAAGGCTACTTTGGTTAGAAGAGAATCAGATGGTAAATATGAATATGTTTTATCTACTTCCTATCCTGAGGCTAATCTGATTCCAGAAGGCTTTGTTGACCCTATGATGTTTAAGGATTATTTTCCTAAAGAAGAACAAGATAAATGGATTATAGGCCCATACATAGGTGCTGGTGTAAATAATACATTTTCTATAACACCTCAAATAGGAATAGGCATAATGTATAGAATTATAGGATTTTAACCTTTACGGTCTATCACCTAAATAATGACCACTAATAAATCCTGACATATACCAAAGATTGATATTAGAAGAAATATCAGGAGAATATAGAAGACCTACGCCTAATGATACATAATCATTCCCATCTAAGTATACAACATCGGAACAATTAACCGTCCACGTTGGCCAAGGTGAGCTTAAAGTTCCACCTGTTGGATTTTGAGCAATTCCTACAAAATAGTGATATGGATTCATGAAAGAACTTTCTGCTATCGCTACATGTGAAAACACTTCTCTATTCTTTTGAATCATCCCAGCTACTGTGTAATAAGCTCCAATTTCAAATGGGTCTTCTGTTTCATTTACTTGCAATAATCCAAAAGCAAATGCATTAATTTGCCAATATCCAGCTTGATTTGGTTGAAAGAATGTTTCATTTCCACTATCTATTACAGTACCTGGGAATTGGAAATCCAACTCATCTGTTGCGGTTGGAAATCTTAAAGTTCTTACATTTACTACCGTTCCATCATTATTTGAAGAAAGAGCAAATGATAATGGTGATGTACTTAAAGGTTGACTATTCACAGGATAAGCTGATGGAGTTTGACCGAATCTATACTTAAACCCTTGGAATGTATTAGTTCCTGCAATCGCACCAGTTGCACTAATTCTTATCCTATCTGTTCCGATAGGATTTGATATCGTTATCCCATCGCCCTCTTCAAATTTCAAAATAGACCCAGGTGTAGATGCAGATATTGTGAAATTCTGAGTTCCATTGTCGAAATAAACTTTAGCAGAACCAAAATCATTCGTCCCAGGGGAACCAGCCCCAGCAAGAGCAATTTCCCAAGCTTGTTTTGGAGTTGGGTCATTTACAGTCGTTGAAGTTATTACAATTCCAGTTCCTTCTTTCAGTCTTAAAGTAGTATTCCCAGAACTTGCATTTTGTGAACCATCTGCGGCACCCGAACTATCAAATATTTTGAAAACATCATATGCAGGAGTAGAAGCACCACCCGCTACGGTCTGTATAGGTTGCCATGATGGAGAAGAGCCTACATAAGCATATAGAGCATTACTATCATACACTATAGTACCTAATTGTGGAGTTATAGTAGTTCTATCTACTGTGTAAAACTTTAGAGGCGCATTAGCATAAATATAGTCTGTATTTATATCCAATCTATCAGCTGAAAGTTCTATTCTTTGTTTGTGATTAACATTACCCGATGGCATTCCTTTTATTCTTAAAACCTCAAGATGTCTATCTACTGAATCTAAAGCATAATCCCAGTCTACTGTTAATGTAAATCCAGACTTTTTATCCCAACCAAAAGAAGTATTTTCCAAAGAAGCTAAAGAATTTGCTAAGTGCATATTCTTACCAAATCCATAATAAGTAGAGTTAGAAGAATCCGCTTCTGATGTATAAATCTTCAACCCCATTTCTTGAAGCCATTTGCTTGCTGTTGAACCAGGTGGTATAGTTGCAAATGTATAATCTGCCGTATCTGTTGCGTTTGCAAATTCAGTTGCTTGATATGAAGAGTCGTAAGCAATATCTGTTATTTCTAATGTGTAATTTGTTTTTTTAGGTTTAATGATTGTTCCATCTGCTGTATCAAACGTATCAAAAAGAGAAGACTCTCCACCAGCAGAAACCGAACTAATTGTTCCCTTTACTAACCAGTTATTTGTTATTCTTTCATATACTTCGCCAGAATTTCCTTCTAAGAAAAAGTCTCCATTTATTATATCAGAACTTGTATAAGAACTAATATTAGGAGCGAAATGCCATCTACTTCCTCTTTGTCCAGAAGCTCCTTGCATACCCTGTGGCCCGATTAAACCAGGAGGCCCTGGAACGCCATTTGCTCCTCTTTTTCCTTCTTCGCCTTTTATACCCTGAGCTTGAGATATTATATCAAAATTGGTGTTGATTTTTTCAATCATTTCACCGAAGGTATCTTGACTTGTAACGAGTTTTGTTAAACTTAAAGTAGGCATGATTTTTCTCTAAATTTTATATTTTTTCAAATGTTATAGATAAACTTAATTGAGGATTTGATAAGTCGCTAATATCTTTCTTTATCAAAACATCTTCAATTCTATTGTCTATGGAAATTCCTGAAACCTCTGTAAATGAAAGATTCAATCTTGTTCCTTCATCTGTATTTAAGAATAAGTCTTGTTCTTTTCTATCGCCTTTGTAAAATAACTTAACAGAGGATATTCTATATATTTTAACTAAGTTATTTAGTATATATTCGTCAAAAAAATCTTCTGTAAATAACTCAGTATTCCTCAAATTAGATATCGAAGAGAGTATATTTTCTCTAAACTTATCTGTTTTCAAAGTCTTCAATAGTATATTGAAAGGAAGAAGGTGTATGTCTATTATTGAGTTATTTATTTCATACCAGAAATCTTTGCTATTATCTAAAGATGTGCTGTATGTAAAATTCTCAACTAATAGAGTCATTGGTGTATTGACAAGTTTTGAACCTAAAAATGCTTTAATTTCATTAGATTCTTTCAGTGGAGTTAATGAACTAAATGTTCTTTTGTTATCGTAGTATCTATAAAAATCATAATCCCAATTCGTAGATATTATAGATAAGTCTTTATAGTCTATACCTGTTTCATCAAGAAGAGGATATACACTTGTGTATTTTTGAGACTCAGCAAGAGCCAAAATCTTCTTATCTGATACTTTATGTAATCCTTGATTTTTAATTTTACCGAAATTGTTGTGATTATAGAAAAATCTTGTATTTGGTTTTAGACTTACATTAAATTCATCTAAGAATTTTTTAGATTCTGATGCTGTGAAATAAAGTGTGTTTTTAGTTTTAGGTATAAATTCTCCACCATATCTCATAATGCTAAACCTATAATCTGTTGTAGCCAAAGAATAACCTATGATATTTTCTATTAAAAATTCAGAAGGTATATCAGAATCAGGATAAGGTTGAACAAAATTATTTTTAGAAATAATCGAAGGTAAGATATAAGTAAATCCCATACCAGATGCTACTTCAGATTCTGTTATATCACCTGTTTCAGATATGATAGTGTGAGAAAAAGAACCAGATTCCATAATTTCTTTAATTGAAGCAAAAGATATATTCTTGAATATATCCTCAAAGAAATTATAGCCACCTTTTACATAATAAGAAGAGGAATTTAAGAATGAGTTTGGAGTTTCTAATAGATAATCTACATGTATAGGTGGATAAAATGCTCGTAATGAACTTGCTAAAAATTCATAAGCAATAGCTTGGCCATCAGTAGGCACAACATCTGGTAAATTATCTGTTGGATTGTAATTAAATAAAACCTTACTGTCTGTTATGGAATCTATGCTTCTTCCATAGAATTGCAGATAAATGTTACTTAAAGATGAATCTACGTCTCTTCTTCCATATCCAAATAATCTTAAATCATTAAAATTCAGATTTCCAGCTCTATTGATTTCATTCTTTAAGTCTAATGATGTATTTATAGAAATCTTAGATATCCCATCGACCTGAGTATTACTAAATGTAGGAATCAAACCACCGCTGAGTTGTATATCTGAATATGATAATGTAAACTTATCATAAGCGCCATGCTGAATTGAAATTTGTTTTGCAGATTCTGATGTGTATAAACCTAAAAGATTTAATCCCCTATCTGGAAAAATATACGAAGGGAGATAAGCATCTATTATGAATGTTAATGATTTCCATTTTTTATTTTCTACAAGAGTATAAGTTAAATTATCTCCCTTTGCGAATGATTCTTTTCTTTTTGGTCTTAAAACAGCAGTGAATTTCCAATTATCATAATCCGAAGGATTAGATACATTCAAATTAAATTTAGCACCCTTAAAGAAGAAATTAGATTTATTTAACTTCTTATCATATTTAACATATGTATACAGTTTTTTAGATTCTGTATTTAAGATATTTCCCTCATAGAGTTCTTTATGACTTCCTCTAATAAAAGCTCTTACGAAGCCATCAAAATCTACAGATTTTAAGTCATCTTCATTTACTTTTGAGAATGTATAATTTCTATCTTTTTCAACAGCACCAGAAGAATACCAAGATGGGATTCCTTCTAAATAATACCATTCGTGAGTAAAAACGATAGGATTTTTATCTTTTATGTTATAGTCAGGGAAAAAACCTGTATCCCCCATCGCTAAATTTAAGTTTAGTCTATACTCATTATTTCTAACATCTGATGAATTAGGTGCTACCCATTTGTTGATATAAGGAATGACTCTTCCTTTATCAAATAAATGTTTATTGAAATTTTCTCTCAAATAATCATATTCACTACCCAAAATGAAATTAGAAAATCTTTCTATGGAATTCTGTTCTTTAAGTCTTTTAATATCTTCTAATTCAGTTTGTTCTATCAAATCAGTTAGAGCTCCAAATCCTTCAAAGCCTATTAACCCTGATTCTTGTGTTTCCGATTCATTTCTACCAGTTATGTTTGCTAATGACCAGCTACTTACATTTTGCAAATAAGTTTCATTTGCTTTATCTATAGGATTAGTATTCTCAAAAATAAAATGACTGACTTCTACATTTCCTATTGTATCCGAATATAAAGCTGGAATTGTATGTATAGAAATTAAATCTGTGGATGTATTAAATGAGATTGTTCTTTCATCTGTTGAATTTGTAAGAGCAACCTGAATTTTATCTCCATCGGTAGTTATGGCAAATAACGAAATTTTTACACCAGACTCACAAAATACCCTGTAAATATTATTGACGGGTATAGGGTCTCCTGTGTAATAGATAGCAAAATATTTTTTTAATTCTTCTGCTGGTAAATAAGAATAATCAGATTCAAAAAAATCAAAATCGAAATCCGAAATAGGTAAGAAACTCATTACCCCAAGAGAGTTCTTATGTAAATTCAAAAATGAAACATTTGATTGATTATCGAGCTCTGGAAAAATTGGTTCTGATAATTCTAATTCAAGAACATCACTATTTTCATTGTATAAGTAGTATGTTATTGAATTTTGTATTGAATATGATTTCAGGTTTTTATTTGAATTATTTGTCCTAACCCACTCTTCTCCTGTTATATTATTTGAGTATTGTTTAGGAACAGTAAAAACCTTTCTATTTTTCGGATTTTTATATTCAACATTTATGATTTTCTTATAGATTGGATTGTTTGAAGAATCTTTTGAATATTCCAACCCAACGCTTTGAATATTATGTATAAGTATATTACTTACTTCTGTCGAACTACCCAATAAATCTACCCTAATTTTGTAGAGAGAACCATCTTCAAAATTAGAACGGATGATAAAAGAATCATCTGTTGCTGTTATAGTAAAATTCTTATTATCAAATGTATTAAACGCATTGACTATTGATTGTAAATAATCTTTGGTCGAACCCTCAGGATTGAAGTAATTATAGATTGTTTCATTGTAGTAGTAAATATGAACAAAAATATCATCTGTGTTGTTGACATCATTCAATATAGACTTAGTAGAATCTTTTATAGACAAAGTCGTTTTATAATAATCCAAGTCTTTTTCTACATCTACAATCTCACATGACTTTGATTTGAATACATCTGTTATATCAACCGAGAATCGTAAAGAATATTCAATAGGGTCTGATATGATATTATCAATTATAGATGCATTTTCAAGAGGTAAAATAGTATAAGTTGAAACATTTATTGCATCTGCATTTAAGTATAATTGATAAGTAAGCTCTGTTGGCAATTCTTTAACCGTAACTTTAGAGCCATTCAAATTAATAGAAGCGTAATTTCCTTCTATCTTTATTGAAGAACCAAATGTAATATTGCTGAATCCAGTTATAGTAGCATTCTTGGATATACTAACCGCATTAGTCATTGTATTGATAGCGGTAACATAACTTCCCTCTTGGATGCCATTTCCAAATACTGGTTGGTGGACGCTTATACCTGTTACGGATGAAACTGTAAAAATGTTTGTTCCTGATATAAGAGTAGTTTCTTTTAGAATAGAATTAGTAGCACTTACAATTTTGAAGCCAGAAAGTCTAACTAAAAAATTATGAGGAGTTGAAACTATATTTGAAATAGATTGAACATTTTGTAAAGGTATTACGGTATTTCCAGAAATAGTAAAAGTATCATTATTTACAGAAAAATAATAAGGAGTCAAATTAATTACATCTTTAATGCTTATTTCATCTCCATCTGAGACTTTATCTAAATGATTACCTTTAATTATGATAGAAGCTGAAAAGGTAATAGTAGAAGAACCTGATGTTGTTGCATTTTGAGATATTGTAATAGTGTTTGTAGTGGTATTTACATTTGTGATATAGGTATTTGCCTGTATTCCAGTTCCATACAAAGGTTGATTTACATAAAGATTAGAAGTAGATGCAACTGTAAATGTATTAGTTCCACTTGAAAGCGTTACTGTTTTTTGAGAATAAGGAGTTGCACTAATAATCTTATATCCAAAATCCAATAAAACACTCGAACCTATCGAAAAATCTAACAAATCTGGCAAAATAAATTTACCTATATTGTATTCTCCATAAGAGACAACAGAATCTATCCCTAAAGACTGATTTACATTAACAGGATTTGATATGAATTCCTGTTCAAGAGTAGAGCCTTTTGAAACAGCATACGAATTAGCTATAACTTTCCACTCTTTTTGTTTATCTCCCTTTTGATAAATAAAACTTATAGAATCGGAGTCTCTGAATTTATCAGAGTTTTTGATATGAAAAGGAAATCCTAAATTATCTTTTAATTCGGATTTTGCTATAATCTTTGTCGAACTAAATCCAGTTATATCCGATAAATCAATTCTCTTCTGAGATGTTTTTAACTTACCTGCTGTTTTTATTTCATTGCCAGTTCCTCTATTTTGAATAATCTCAGAGTCATCTATCTTATAAAGATTGAATTTTCCTTTGATATAAAAAATATGCTCTAAGTCTGAAATAAGAGAAGAACTTGGAATATTTGTTAAATCGTTTGTATGTAAATCTGCTATTATAGATATCCCACTTTCATCGTAGATTGTTACATTTGAACTATTATCAATGTTAAATTTATTTTTAGGAATCCAAGGATATAACTCACTCATAGAACCCCCATCTATAACAAATTTAGAGAGTTCATTTTCTGAAACATAAAATCCAAAATATCTATTTATATCATATTCATGTGCTTGTGTATCATCAAATAAAAATTCAAGATTTAATAGATTATATGAAATCAAACCATTCTTTTCAAAACCTTCTATAATTTTTTTCTCAAAAAATGATATTGGAGAATCATTTTCAACCAAGTCATCTATTAAAACATCTTTTTCTGCAAAAACCCCATTCTTGTAATCAATTCCTCTATATGTTATAGTAGGCAATTCATTAAAGACAACACTAATTGGAGTGGATTTATATGAAGGTGAATTAACTATCCCTCGAATATAATTTCCTATAACCGTTCCTTCTTTAAGTGAGAATACCTTTACTATCTTTGAATTTTTTATGATAGATTGTTTGAAATTATGGGTAAAGTCTTTTTGATTATCGTTTGTGATATAATTTGAAGAAAATACAACAAAAAAATCTGGTATATTTTCATCTATCCAAAGTGGAGCAAAGACTGAAAACTCTTCATCATAAAATAAACTCGATAGATACTCAGAACCGCTCCAATATTGAGTTTTATATTGTTCTTTATACTCTGATTTAACAGAGCTATTATCTTGACCATCCATGAAAAAAAGAGTCTTGGGTTCTATATTTCCATTATCTAATAAGTTTCTTAAATCGTATGCGTATGTATTATTTGAAGATACTTTATACTTTTTGAATTTATTTGCCGATAAGTCTATGTTTGCATCTATGGTATTTAACCAAACATTATCATTAGAATCTACCGTTATTTTAATATTACCAGACAACTTTGGATTAGTCCTAAGTAGTTGTTTTGTTCCATCAGAACTATCTGGAATATTATAGTTTGAATTAGAACTATAAATAGAATCTGATTCTGAAAATGGATTGTAAGTAGATTGATAATAAATAGTTGTCGATGGCTTACTTATCTCATCAACAGAAGATAATTCACATCTAATTGTAAGTGAAGTAGAAACAGGAAGCTCTATGTCCTTTTTCAAAGATATGGCTAAAGATATAGTGTCTGTTTGAGTTTTCGGAGAATACAAAGAAAAGGAGTTTGTTCTCGATGTATAATCGGAGCAATCAAAATCCCGTTCTATATTCCAGTATTCTGGTTTGGATGTAGTATTATTTTCAAACCAAACGAGTATTTCATCATTATCGTTTAATTGAGCTATATTCTTTTTTATAGTAACGAAAAAAACATCTTCTTTTGAAAATAATACAGTATCTAAACTTGTAAACTCTAATTTTGCCATTTTATGATTTTATGTAGAATATTTGTTATGAGAAGAAATCTCTAATAGTTCTTCTTGTTCTGTCTATGAATCCTGGGGATTGAACGACCTGTGTTAAACTTTCTCTCTTGTAACTTGCTTTTACGGTTAAATCAAAGCTGAATGTTCCTTCATCTTTAACGAAAATATCCATACCTATCTTTTTACCATAAGTAACATTTGTTAGATTAACATTTGGGTTTTGAGTGTCAAATCCTCCAACTTTTCCAGTCCCTGTATTCCCTACACCAAAATAATCAGTCATTCTAAATTGGAATATAACAGGTATTCTAATTGCATTATCTTCACCTTGTTGTAGAATATAATTAGACCTGAAATCTGTTCCATTTGCCATCATCTGTTGCGTAGAAGCTGGGGCAACCATAAGATAAGAACCACAAGTTTTCTTACCAATTAGATACCTATCATTCGGGTAGAAACCTAATTTATCTTGATAGTTTGTAAGCAGATTATTCAAAACATTATCGCTTATAGCAATATGGTTAGGGTTGTAATTAGTTGGACTTGGAGCCTGACTCCAATTAGAAGGTTTGTATGATAATTGCTTCAATCCATCTGGTTCATCAATCTTCAAATAAAATAAATTAGAATGTCTAATTCTTGGATTGATTTGAGTAGATGTTAATGAACTTACCTGTGGGTAGACTAATTGAGAATATGATTTAGAACTTCCTAATGCTATTTCAGGATGGTCTACATGAATACAGAAATCTGTAATTTTAGTTATTGCTTGTGGTGGAGCACTTAAAGCGGTTGTATTATTCCAAACAAAAGCTTCGTTTATATTTATACCACTATTAAGGTCTCTCGTTGGGAATAAGTGCCTATCTTCTAAACCCGTTGATTTATAGAGTTCATCGCTTTGGGTTAAACCTAAACCTCTACCTCGTAGATAAGCATATTGGCTTGGAACTTGTGAACTCATATAAGGAGCGTTCCAATATGCGCTACTTCTTGTGAGTAATTCAAGAGGAACATCATTATAAAGAAGTGGTGCTAAATGATAATCTCTTCCTGAATATTCTGAATTTCCTGTTCCGTATAAAGTTTGGAGTTTTTGATTTATTCCACCTGGGAATCTTGTTACAAGTTCAAGTGGAGTTGGATTTAGATTCTCTATAACAATACAATATTTCATAGTGACGATAGCACCCTTTCTCTCGGATTCTGGGAATTGCTGAACAATTTCAGAATAAAAACCAGCGTTTAATTCAATTGCACCGCCATTTGAAATGCTATATCTGTTATTAGCTTCATCGAGAATGTAAACATCAAGTTTTCCTCTACCTGATGTAACCATAGAATTCAAAATAGAGATTTGCTGTTCCATTGCTTTGAACTTTTCATAAACGGAAACTGGAGAACCAGCATCTGAAACGAAACCAGAAGCAACAGACTCGCCCTTTGCAACAAATACTTGGTCACCTTGAGTGAATACATTACTCAAAACAATGTCCAATCCTTTTGAATTTAAGTCTTCGATTACCTCAACTTTATTTAATTCCATTTGAGTTTCTTTTAATAGAGTAACTTCATTAGAAGGAATGAGCTCAGTTGGGAATGTGATTGTTATACTTTGAGAATAATCAGACTTCATAGGATTAGTTGGATAACCAGCCTCACTTACGGAAGCGACTCTTATTTCAACTTTTTCATTTGGGCTGATTGGAATATCAACTTGATTGATGTTTACGGATTCTGGGTCATTCACATCCTCATTTGCCCAAATATATCTTTGACTTACTTCATCGTAAAATTGTTTTCTAATTGGACTTTGAACTTCGTTCCATTCTGAATAATAACCTTTAATAGTGTTCCCAGAAGAATCTACAAATTCAAATGATTTCGGCCCAGTTGCTGTTCCATCTAATCTTAAATAACGATATTGAACAATAAACTGGATAATCTGTTGCTGACCAGTTTTATTTTCAACCTTAGGTGAAGGAATAGGGAAAAATCCTCTAATTCTATATTTAGGTGATTCGGTAGCAACTGTTGTTGTGCTTAAAGCGCCCAATTCTCTAACGGTTGTTGAATATAAACTTGAGAGGGAATTTCTTTTTTCTACAAGAGCATTTAACTTATTCGTTAAGGCTCTCTTATCAAAAGAAGTTGCATTATTTGAAGTTTGTATTTCTTCTTTTGTTTTCGAAATAGCAGAGTCGAGTTGTTGAATTTCTGATTGTAGCCTTGTTTTTTCTGAAAATTTTTGACGAAGAGTTTCAGAATCTTGAGATTGTGTTTTATGCTCATTTATGACTAAAACCTTAAAATCTTCAGTTCTTAAAGTAGGTGCATCTGGCTTAATACCGAGAATTTTAGGAACTGGCTTGTTTTTAGCCGCATCAAGCAATTGTGAACCGAAATCTATACAATATGTTCTATAATAGTCATCCAAACTCATTTCAGAGTCAGCGGTTCTAATTCTAAGTTCATTTGAATAAATGCCAACCCCTGGTGACCATTTTGTAGAAGCGACTTGAGTTCCAGAATCAACTGGTCTAAAAAATATAACCTGTCTTTCATCATGACCAACGGAAACTTCAACTTGACGAATTGTAAGAGCATCCGAAATGATATACAAAACATCGGTTCCTATACTAATCAATTCATATCCACTCGTTAAAGTTAATCTAACTGTATTCTCAATTTTATTGACTTCCTCTACTCTATATCTTGCACCGCCCTTTGTTGCTACAATATCTCCGATTTTTAGGGTTTCAGTATCAACATTTGGGCTTAAATTATTCGTATAGGTTAATTTATTTAATCTATAAGAGCGTATGTTTCCACTTGAAGCGGTATCTGTATTCAGAATGCTAATAACATCAAAAGTTCCTGTAAATTGACTTACAGATGGGGGAAACCTATATTCATCTTCATCAACAAAGTGATTCATTCCTCTTGCGTTTAAGAATAACATAAGGGTTTCATATTCAATATCATTTCTACCTCTTATGTTATCATCAAATATTTGTCTTTTTTCGTCAGTATCTGTGTTTACAATAACTCTTCTATACCATACATTTCGTATATTTGAAGAAACATAGTTTGAAACATCAAAACTAACCATCAACATAGGATTGATGAAATTATCAAAAAACCAATTATTTCTTCTTGAAAAAGAAGAAGGAACGGTCACATTTCCAATTCTTGAAGGCTCTTGATTTGTGGAAGATGTCATAATTCTTTTATATGTGCCATCTTCTAAACGGATATTAGCACTCCCTGAGTCTAATCCAGCAAGTCCTCTTACATTTTCTTCAAGTCTTTTTATCTCAGATTGTAAAAATCCCAAAGAAGGAACTTGATATGAAGTTGTTTGCCCACTATCTGTTTTTAAGTTAACAGTAACAGATTCTGTCGTAGAAGTAAACGCTTCTGAAAATTTTGATAATATTTCAATAGAATTGGCATGTGTTCTCATCAATTCTTGTAAAATATCGTGTAAACTATTATCAGCAGGTGTCATTTTTTTAATGTTTTAATTAGGTAATACTTTCTCTATTAGTATATATCAATTTTTTAGAAAAAGTTATTTTTTTAACAATATTTTCTATTTCCTAAAATTAAAAAATGACCCTTTTGGATTTTACCTATATTTCCGAATGAACTTATTTCCAATTTAGAGTATAATGTATAGGTCACGAAAAGACTCAAAAAGGAATAAAAGGCTTAATATTAAGCTAAAAGCCATAAAGTAAGGATAGATTTCTGGTATAGAAAAACCGAAATCGAAATAATTTGAAGAAAATAACCTTTGTTTCTGGTTATTTTTCAGAATTAGACTCTGAATACTATTGATAACGAATATATTTTACGGAGAAAAAAATGAAACAAAAAGGTAAAACCTTAAACTTTGTCAACATTCATGTCAACAAAGTCCATGAATTTTTGGATAGATTCCACCAATTCGATGAAAATCTTCTTTTAGAATTGAATGAAAGTGAATTATACGCCAAAACATATACTCCTGATAGAAGTGCTATTAAGTATTCTGCCTTGCCGTTTGAAGAAGTATTGCAGATGAAAGAAGATGGAGATTTACCAGAATTACTTAAAATTGGATTGATTAATATTAAACAATACCAACAAGCATTGAAGTTTTTGGATTCTTCATCTGACCAAGTTTCTTTGGATATTCATTACCTAAATTTAGCTGGTTTAGATGTAGAAGAAGAATCAGTAGCAACGAAAACTTCTCTCAATAATAACAAAGACCTTCAATTCTCATTCGAGAATGGTTCTCTTTCCATATATGGAACAATCACAAATGATAAGTTCTTCAAAGAAATAGCAAATATAGAAGAACCTATATTTGAATTTGACTTAGAACTTGAAGATTTATTGAAAATAAAGAAGTTCTCTGCCATAGATAAAATCGATAATAACTTGAATGTTGAGTGTAAAGTCAATGATATCGTCTTTGGAAATCAAACATTCAAATACAAAATCACATCTAAAAACACAGAATCTCGTAAAAACGGTACAGCAAGATTCCCTAAGAATTATTTAAGCATGCTTGACGGCGAATCATATAGAGTTTCTGTTGGAGAAAATCGCTTAGTATTTACATCCACAGATTCTAAAACCTATCTTGTTGTAGGAAGAAACGATGCAGTCTAATGGCTTAAAATATTGTCAAATAGACCCAGATAAAGCAACATATGAAGAAATCAAACTTGAAATAGCAAGATTGACAAAACTTCAACATGATTTGTTTAATGAAGAACAAGGTATTAAAATCTTCATCAATTCTGTTTATGGCGCATTTGGTAATCAACACTTCTTATGCTACAATATAAATGTAGCAGAGGCTATTACTCAGCAAAGTGTTGATATATCCTTACATGCAAAAAAAATATTTGACAATTATTTTACTAACCATTGGCATAAAGATAAAAAACTACATAATTTATTGAAATTAGACTCATCTAAGGTAACTTCTCTTGGAGAAGATAGCCTTCTAATTCAAGGAGATACAGACTCTGCTTATTTTAGATTTGATAGAGTTTTGGAGTCTGCGAATTATGATGGAGATGACCCTGTAGAATTTATTTTAGCAATCTATAAAAATAGATTACATGGTTATATTGTCAACGCATATAATATGTATGCTCAAAAAAGAAATACAGAAAATCTGATGGATTTTGAATTTGAGAAGCTCATTAGAATTGGTATTTTTATAGCAAAGAAAAACTATGCGATAGAATTAGCATGGAAAACAACTTCAATTTATTCTCTTGAAGATGGAACAGTTGAAGTTGAAGGAATTAAATATAAAGATGTTAAAATAACTGTAACTGGCTTAGAAGCAGTTAAACCTTCACATCCCTCATGGTGTAGAAAAAAGCTAAAAGAAATGATTGAAATTATTCTGACTTCTAAAAAGTCGGATGGTAAAATCAAGTATGAAGATATAGTAAAGGTTTTGAAGAAATGGCGTAAAGAAATGGAAATGAAGGAATTGGAAGAAATATCAGAGACTAAAAAAATATCTGATTATGATAAATTCATATTAAATGACCGCTCAGAGATTGCTGTAAAATCAGGATGTCCAATACATGTAAGGGGCGCTGCGATTTACAACTATACTTTGAATAAGTCTAAATATAGCATGAAATATCACAGAATAAAATCAGGTGATAAGGTAAAGTTATATTATGCAAAAACCTCATCTAAAAAGGATGATGTTTTTTGCTTTCTTCCAATGAGTCACCCAAAAGAATTTGCACCATTTATCGATTTCGATAAACAATTTGCTAAAAAAATCATAGAACCTACAAATAGGATTCTTGAAGTTATAGGTGTTCGACCTATACCTGAAACATTAATTGTAACAAATTCATTATTCTAAAGAAAATATTATGGCTAAGCAAAAAGAAGAACAATCACAGGATGGAGCTAAATCTGCAAAAGGTTCTATTTTATCAAGATTAAAAAAAATGAATCCAGATGCTGCTTTAATTAGCGAATCTGCTTTTGGTGAAATTAAAGAGTGGATTCCTACTGGAAATTTTGCTCTTAACTGTCAGATTTCTGGTTCTATTTACAAAGGTATTCCTTCAAACAGAATCATTGGAATCAGTGGCCCGTCTGGAACTGGTAAAACTTATCTTGCTCTAAATATGGCAAGAGAAGCTCAAAAAATAGGCTATCACGTTTTGTATTTTGATACAGAATTTGCAATTGATGAAAACCACGTATCGAAGTTTGGTATTGATACTAATGAATTTACTCTTATTCCAGAAGATGTTATTCATAATGTAAAACATCAAATTATTGAAATTTTTGAAGCAATGAAAGATGCTCAAAAAGCAAAAAAAGACCCAGGTAAATTTATCATCATAATTGACTCAATCGGTAACTTAAAAACTGCAAAAGAAGAAGCCGATTCTAAATTAGGTGAACATAAGAGAGATATGACAAGACCTTCTGAAATCAAATCTCTGTTCAGAACAGTTACTGTTCAATCTGGTAAACTAAATGTTCCTATTCTTTTTGTGAATCATACTTATACAGATACAACAGCTTATGTTCCAACTGATAAAATTGCAGGTGGTAGCGGTGTTATGTATAATCCTTCCGTCAACATTATCTTATCAAAAGCAAAGTTGAAAGAAGAAACCAAGCAATCAAAAGAAGCAAATATGTCTCAAACTGGTATCATTGTAACATCAAAACTTGATAAGTCAAGATTTACAAGACCTATTCCAATTAAGATGCAAATCAACTTCTTTACTGGTATGAATAAATACATCTTCTTGGAAAACTATGTTGATTGGGAAACTTGTGGAATCCAAAAAGGAAGTTTGACTAAAAAGATTGAAAAGAGACCAGTTCTTGATGAAAATGGAGAGCAGGTTATTTACAGAGGAAAGCCCAAGTTTGAAGAAATAGAAACAAATGAAATTGAGTTTGTTGCAGATGATAATTCAAAAACATGGGCAGTTAGACATCTGGGTAAAAACATCCGCTCTGCAAAAGATTTGTTTACAAAGCATGTTTTCACACCTGAAGTATTAGAAGCATTAGATAAAAAGATGGCTGGAATCTTCTTACTTCCTGAAGCTATCAATGATGATGAATTTGTTGCTTTAGATGAAGACTTGGAACAATTAGGTATTGATTCTGTCAATGATGATGGTGATGAGGAATAATATGGGAATACCATTAGACCCACAAAAAATACCCGTTAAATATGAATTGAAGATTCATAGAAAAACAAAAAAATGGCCCGATGAAGAAGGTGTTTTGTATGAAATTGCAAGATATCTTGAACATCAAGATAAAGATGTTATAAGTAGAAAAAAGATATTGGAGATATTATCCAATGATGAAGAAAAGTTAGAGATGCTTACATCAAAACTTTGCAAAAAACAATTTTTGAAGCAAATGGATGATGAAAACTTCCAGATGCTAAAACATGGCTGGGAATAAAATACATAATGGAATCTACTCAATTTGAGCGTTTATATCTAAGATATACCATAGAAAATCCTGATTATCTACACAAGATAAATCCAGAGTTCTTTAGAATTAAAGAATACCAACATTTTTTTAAGGTAGTCAAAAGCTTTTTCGAAAGATATAACAAAGTCCCTACGAAAAAGCAATTCGAGCATCTTCTTATTGCTAAGAAAATAACGGATAAAATTAGCAACGAAGCGGTAGATTCTGTTTTTGATACTGACATAAATGAGTATGACCAAGAATGGTTGAAAGAGAATTTTCATACTTTTCTTGAATATAGAAACATACTTATTAAACTTGAAAGTGCGGTTGATTATGCTCAAACAACCGAAGTCAATACAGAAAACATAAACGACTTTGTCCATACTCTTAAAAAAACCGTAAGTGAAGGAGATTCATTAGGGTTAGATTTTAATGGAGGTTTGGACTTCTATAATGCTGATTCTCACAAATCAAAAAGAATAGAAAGGTTCAAAACTGGCTATGATTTCTTTGATGTTGTGATGGGTGGCGGTTATGGTTATGGTAATTTAGTTGTTTTGCTTGGTGAACCTAAAGTTGGAAAAAGCGTTTGGCTTGTAAATCTTGCTTGTAATGCGGTTAGAAATGGACACAATGTATGTTACATAACACTTGAATTGCAAGATTTTGATATTACACAAAGATGTGGAGCTAATCTTCTGAATCTTTCCATGGATGAATATTCAGAATCAGCTGAAGATTCTGCAACCATGAAACAGAAGATAAAGGAGTTTAAGTTTGAAAATTCAACATCAAACTTTATAATCCCAGGTCAGCTTTTCATAAAAGAATTTCCAATGTCAACTGCTTCTGTACTTGACTTTGAATCTTATCTTAAAAGAGAACAGGAATTGCATGGTATACAATTTGATGTGGTTGTTATTGATTATATCGGGATTGTAAAAAATTGGCGTATTCCCAACTCAGAAAATACATATATAAAAATCAAGCATATTTCTGAAGACCTTAGAGCTATGGGTCAAAAAAATAAATGGTGTGTAGTTACTGCTATGCAGGTAAATAGAGGAGCATTTGCTTCTACAAATATCAATATAACAAACATAGCAGAAGGTGCTTCTCTTGCTCATACTGTTGATTTCATGGGTGCAATCATCCAAGACCCTCTTATGTATAGTGAACAAAGTTATATCATTAAAGCCTTATTGACAAGACATGCACAAGCTAAAAATTTCAGAAAGAGATTTAATGTTAATTATAGCTTAATGAGAATTGTTGAGGATGATGAGTCTGAAATAACACAAGATTTGGAATAAAAATAAAGGAAATAAATATGAGCAATTCGAAGTATAAAAGAGGAGATAAAATCTTAGATAATGATTATAACCAAAGCAATATTGAGTTCACTGCAAATTCAAGCAATACTCTCGATTCCGTCTTTGTTAATGATTATATGGACTATTGCACTGACCCACAAGAGTATGATAGAAAATCCAGATTAGAAGACCACCTTGTAGAGATAATAGAAAAATCAGAATTTGCTCACTATTTAGTTGAGCAAAAGAAATTTCCAAAAAACCATCTATCTGAATTATATGTTTTTGTACATGCAAATACTAAAAATTTAGAGTGGTCAAGAGTTGAACTTATCAATAAAACATCAGAAATTCTAAAGATTAATCTTTCCCAGTTTTTTAATGCAATCCCAGTAAAATTCAAAGAAGAGCTCTTAAACGAATTAAATGTTGATTATAAAATATTCAAAAATAAAAAAATAGGAAGACTATTCTAAAGTAAAAAATATATGGAAAATTTAGATTTTTTAGGGAATACAGAGGGCAGACTTGTCCACAAGTGGAACCATTATTTTGAACTTTACAGAAAATATTTCTCAAAGTTTAAGGATAAAGACATCCGTCTATTAGAAATAGGCGTGAGCGGTGGGGGCTCACTTAGAATGTGGAAAAATTATTTCGGTAAAAACTCCTTAATAGTTGGATTAGATATAGACTCAAATTGTTTAGAACATTCTGGTGAAAATATAGAAGTTTTTATAGGTAGTCAAAACAGTAAAGATGATATAGATAGAATTATACAAAAATATGGAAGTTTTGATATCATCATAGATGATGGTAGCCATCTGAATGAACATGTGATAAATTCTTTCACATGGCTTTTTCCTATCATAAACGATGGTGGAATTTATTTTATAGAAGATACTCATACATCTTATTGGTCATATTATGGTGGTGGATTTAGAGAACCTCATACTATGGTGGAATTTACTAAAAATTTAATAGACCACTTAACCGCTTATCATTTTGATAATCCAGAAACAGAGAATAAGTATTATGCAAATACAATTTCTGGGATTCATTATCACGATAGTGTTGTTGTTTTTGAAAAAGAACTAAGAAAACAAACTCCGTTTGATGTATTTTTTATTGACGGTAAAAAAGAAAGAGACTCGGCTATAATGCAACCAAGAGATATTTAATTCAAATCTTAATACATCTATAATGAGTGCAGGTCGAAAAATAAATACTAAAAGTCAAAGTTGGGGCACGCCTGAAAAATATGTAAACGCTGTAAGAAAATTTTTTGGCGGTAAAATACACTTAGACCCATGTTCTAATGAATACTCAATAGTAAATGCTATTGTTGAATATAGACTACCTAAACATGATGGACTTAAAGAGCAATGGAATTATCCATCAATCTATGTCAATCCCCCATATGGTATAGACAAAATTAGAAAAACATCTATTAAGCATTGGCTTGAAAAGTGTGCGTTTGCCAATGAAAAATATAATTCAGAAGTTTTAGCACTAATACCTGTTGCTTCTAATACATCCCATTGGAAAAATTATGTTTTTAGTAAGGCTAAATCTATATGTTTTCTATATGATACAAGACTGCGCTTTTTAGAAAATGGAAAAGATGTTGGAAAGGGCGCTCCTATGGCTTGTGCCATGACATACTGGGGTGATAATTATTCTAAATTTTTTGATGTATTTATTGAATATGGGGCTGTAGTTGATATAACACCATTATTAAGTAAAACTACGGGATTAAATAAGAGTAATTCTAATATATCAAGTTTGCTTTAGATAATAATTTTCTATAACCCAAGACTCATAATTCTTCAATTTTTTACGAGCTTTCTTTTTCCTTCCTGCACAGTGAGCCCTTTGAGAAAATCCCTTGGGGTTTTTGCAATTTATGCTCTTCTTGTATTTTTCAGACCATTTTTCGAATAATTCAAGATAATTCATAGTTATTCTATTAATTTGAGATTTATATATCTAAAATTTAGCATATTTTGCTTACACCATGTTAAAGTTCTAACCTGAAGTTTTTACTGTGGAATATACAAACACTTAAAAATATAAGATATATAGAGGGGTAATATTATATTTAATCAAAATGGCATCATATCTATCACTTCCTGGTGATTATATAGTTCTAACCCAAAGTTATACAAATCTTGATAAGATTGAAACTTATCAAATAGATGAAGATATACAATATGATGATTATGACGGAACTTCTATAGACCGCCAACTTCGTTGGAGTTATGACCAAGATACTTGGTCTGCTTGGATAGAATTTAACTTAACGAACCTTCAAAACATAGATGTTGTAGGCGAAGATATATTATATTTACAACTTAAATATATCCTCGCATCGGGTTCTCCGATAACTATAAATAGCATAGGGAAACTTATTACAACAACAGTCCCAGACCCAAGAGATAGCTTTATGCCAACGCCAGTGAATGCCTTTAGCGTTGGTAACTCTCGCGGAACAGCTTTCTTAAACGATTTTTCATTTGACCCATATGCCGTTAATTTAGGCCTTGAGCTTCAAAAGAATCTATCCTTAAATATAAATAAGATATTTGGTCACAATGCCGCTTATATTCGTGTAACCCCACAAATGCGTTCTTTGGATGTTATACTTAAAGAATATGGCATATATCAATCATCGAAAGACTATAAGTGTCTTAAAATTATGGTTCCTCAGAATCAATTCCCAGATTCAAAATTAAATTTTAATCCATTTAATATTGATTATGAAGAGCCATTTTTAGTTCATATAGACAAAAGATATTTTGAAGCATTTTTTGGAAAAGGACTAATGCCTCAAAAAAGAGATATCATTTATCTTCCTATTACAAATCGTTTATATGAAGTATCTTCTTCTTATCCACATAGAGATTTCATGTATAAAGACTTATACTTTATAGTTTCTCTTGTTAAGTATGCTGATAAAGCAAATGTTATTAAAGATGAAAGCTTATTGTCGGAAATAGACCAATTATCAAATTCAACAGAAGAGTTATTCGGTGTTGCTCTTGATAATGAAATAGATAAAATAACGAATGAACAACAGTTTACAATCGCAACAAGGCGTTCAGATAAAGTTAGAGACTATATTGACCCAAATCTACAAATAGAAGAAAGAGACCTACTCAATTATCATACACTTATATCACATTATAGATATGATTTAAGCGCATCTCCTATTGATAAAGAAGGAGTTACGAGAACTATGGTAGATTATCTCGTTCCTGTTTCGTGGGATACAAGTGCAGAAAGGGCATTTACTTGTTGGTTTTTACTTAAAAACCCAACGACTATCGTTAGAAGCGTAACAAATATTGAAGAATATGGTCTTGAATATATTATTACAACAAATGCCGATATTGGCGCAAAATTAGGAGAAGTCGTCACCTTCTCAAAAGCAGATAGTGGGTTTTCACTATGGGGAGTAGTCATTCAAAAAATAGCCGCTAACAAAGTTAGAATAAGCATTGAACCAGAGGTAAAAGCCTATGTAGACGGTAATTTTACAGGATGGGAATTTTATGTTGGCGTTAAAGTAAGAAAGAACTTACCAAATGTTTTCATAGATGGAATTTATACTAATAAAGGTGTGGTTTTACAATCACATGAAGGTAGGTTCTTTTTAGCAAGAATAGGAACTATAGATTATAATTTCGTTTTGCCTAACAAGTTAGAGCTCGATACTTGGTATTGTTTGGTATTTAATTATTCAGCAAAATATAAGCAAGTTTCTTTGAGCATCTTAAAAAGAAAGTGGAGTCCTGCTACAAATATGCCTACAACTACAGATATGGATGTTTTATATGAATACACCTATAATGATATTGCAGTAACAGATGTATCTCATGTTTACAAGTATAAGTTACCTGCAAGTTATATGAAGATTACAAATCTAAGATTGATGTCAGTTACTATTGAACCTGAAAAGATGCAAAAATTCTTGAATGAATCAATAGTTGCAGATTCTAATCAATCTTTAATCATAGATAATGCAATACCAAGAATTAAATTGCCTTACGTTGGTGGGCATCCAAACAAATTGCTATAATTTTATATAATAGTTAAAGAAAGGTTACAATATGGATTCAAATAGTCAAGAAATAGACATACTTAGAGAACTTGAAAAGGTAAATCAAGACCTCCAAGGAAAAATACGCCAAGACCCTAAAATCATGCAATCTGTTACAAAACCAAAGGTTGGTTTTACAGATTTCAGAAAACTTCTTGATGAAACTAATCAAAGTGTTAGACCAATCATAGAAGCATTTTGTGAATCTTATGTCACAAATGAAAATATGCTCGACCCAAAGATTCAACAGAGATTGAATATAGATTCAATAGCCTTATCTGAAATTCTTTGGAAAAAAGCTGTGAGTGATGTTGCGGTAATTCAAATCATGGAAAGAATAGATTCTGGAGATGATGACTATAAGATGTATGCCGCTCTTTCTTCTATTTTAGGAACAAAAAATAATTTACCCAAAGAATTACTCCAAACTATAATGGTTTTGGAGAAAAACTATAAAGATTTAAAGAGTGAATTATTTGAGCAAAACAAGCTGTCGATTGAAAACACTGAAAATGTTAATTCAGAGTCTCTTAAATTTCGAGGAACTAAGAATCTTCTCATGGCTATAAAAAATGCAACTGAGATAGAAGAAACTCGAAAAACTTTTGAAGAAGAAAAAAGAATTGACGAAATAACAGAGCAGAAGATTGATGTTATAAAGTTAAAATATGAAGAACCTAACGAAGAAGAACAAAATCCTGAAAATTCACTATAACTATAAATTCCAGTAATAAAGTTAGGATATACCCTCATGCAGATAGAACCAACTCATCATCATAACGAAGGAATAAAAGTTCTTGTACTATCTAAAGTAATAAAACCATGGAACGCAAGTGTTTTTGTATCTAATGAAGATTATTCAGATGATAATCCAAAAGAATTTATCATTAAGACTTTGGAAAGTAATAACTCAATAGAGTGGGTAATTTATGATACAAACTATCCATGGGTATTTCATTCAGGAGTTTCTAAATTTTTGTATGAAACATATCCTAATCTTAAATTTATTTTCACATCATCTGGATATGTATTTGGAAATTCAAACTGGAATGAATCTACAGAAATTGATGAATATAATCCCGAACAAGAATTTTTAGAAATCATTTCCAAAGAAGAAATTGTAAGCAACAGAGTATGGACTTTAAGATATGAATTGTTTGATGAAATGTCAATTAGCAATATAGACTTTTCGGAAGATAGAGTGTATCATGGTGCTATTGATATAAAACGTTCAATGATAACTAAAACTGCTCTTAACTCTTTAATTCAAACTATAGTAGAAAACCATACCCAAATAAAAGAAGGCACATATCATATTATACCAAAAGATACGCACACCGAATATGAACTTTTGAATTATGTTGCTTGGAAAAAAGGTAAAAGTCCTTATATCGAAAGAGCAACTTCTAATACACCAATAAATCATATATTGAAGACATCTAAATACTCAGAACTTGAAAAAATTTGGTCTCTTTCTAAGTATAGAAATATTCCAAGTTTCAAAGAGCTGTTCGATGAACTTTAAAAATAAAAAGGAGAACATTTAAGTTCTACTTTTTTATATTGTTTCTTCAAGTTTTTCCGCCGAAAATTCTATTGCTAATTTTATAGATGCTTCTACATCTCTTTCGCAATATTCGCTAATTTCTTTTATCCTTCCTTCGTAATATGCTTTAGAAACATACTTACCTTTAACTGAACCGCCCTTTGATGAAGGAACTCCCATCAATGTGCATACTAATTCAAAGTTACACATTCCAACTATTCCACTGGATTCAGTCCAAGTTCTATACAAATCATATGCTCTAACTTCCCATGGTTTTTTATCGCCATTATCTATTTGAGATGGTGGAAGTATCTTGTTAGCGAGCATTCTTCTGTAAACATATGGGATATCAAAATTTTTGATATTATACCCTGAAAGAACATGATTTCTAAAATCAGTATTTAATCTTTTACCGAATTCAAAAAGCATTTCTTTTTCAGTCATATTGGATTCATCAAGACACTCTATTTTCCATTTCTTATCTGATGTATCCCAATACCCAAAAGAAATACAAATAATTTTTCCATATTCAGGATAAAGACCCGCATTAGTTTCATAAAATCCCTCTGGGTTAGATTTGAACTTATCCATCATAGAACCTTTTTCCAACCAAATGTCAGCTACGACAGGTTCTTTTTCCAAACATTCATCAAATGTTTGACATCTCCCTACTGTTTCGATATCAAAAAACAAACAGTTTCTAAGATATGCAATATTATACATACAAATACCTCCTTATGTAATTGAAAATTTGTATGCAAATATAAGGAATATTATTGATATTCTTTCTCTAATTCAAAAATATTGAATGTGAAATCGCAGGTAAAATTACTTTGTTGAGGCAAAGCGGATGTGAAACTTAGTTCAAGAGTTCCTATTCCAACCATGGTTATTTGTTGAAGTCTAATAGAAACAAATTCTTTTCCACCATAGTCTAATAGCCTAAGTTTACATGTAGGTAGATATTCTATTTCATTTGAAAATTCAAGAAATAGACGAAGTTGGTCATATATGATGAAATAATTCACATAACCTTCAGTTAATTTGAAAGTAACGGAGAATTTCTGGTCTGTTAGTAAATGAAAAGGTAAACCTCCCCTCCAAAGTGTTCTTCTTGCACTTAGTCTTTGTTCTGCGGAAGGAACAGATATAGAAGGCATCCTAAATGATTGTATTGTATGATTTATGAAATCTGATACATTATCAATAGGCAAAGGTAAAGCCCTAATATACGGCTTATACTTCTCTTCTATTTCTGGAAAGAAAAATCCCTTTGGGAATCTAAAATCAAATAAGTTTTGTCTGGCATTTAGTATCATTTAAGAATGAAATTTTATAATGGTCGTTTAACTGAAGAGCCTTCTCCTCCGCCTCCGCCACCCTTCCCTTTATCTTCAGGGACAGGCTTGATTATCGTCCAAGAAATCTTGTTTGTATCGTATAAGGCTGTATTATAGATATATTGAGTTCCTGTTGTGCTTGTGATTCCTAAGTTGATAAAAGGATTATTGGTAGGATATTCCTTTGTTCCTTTTAACCAAAGAGCTATTACTTTATTTGGTGTAGTTACGCTTGTAATTTGAACATTTACATACCCATCACTACTTACTAAAATATCTCCAACTGATAAATATTTAATTGTATCAACCTGTAATTCGCAGAGATATCTTGAATTAACTGCGGAATTTCTTGAAAATACTTTATTGAGATTAATATCAGTCTGGAAGAATTGAGATTCATTATCTAATCCTACAATCCAATCTTTTATTTTACCAATAACTACCTTTTCTGTATTCCCTGCTGGTGGTGTAGATGAAGAGCCTGAGTTTGAGTCTGCATTGTTATTTAACTTTTTATTGTTACCTACACCAGTATTACTATAACTATCTGTAAAGTTATTTGAACGATTTGCACTTGTAGTCGATTTAGGTAAAGTTAGGCTTGATTTTGAGCCTACGAATGTAGCTGTAGTTCCACCTACTTTTGAACCTGAATTAGCTATACCGAAACCTTTTTGAGAACTATTAAGCCCAGAATCCGTATCTAATGGTTTAAGACCAAGGCCTGGTAGAACTCCTAAATCATTACCAGAACGTCCTGCAAAATCAACATAGTTTATCCTTGAAGCAACATTCGTTATTGTAACATTATTAGATACTCTGTTATTAAATGTGCCAGTAGAATTTATAACATCCTTCGCGGTAACTCTTGTTCCAGAACCTGTTCCTCCACCTGTACCTGTTCCTCCACCTGTACCTGAGCCTGTGCCTGTTCCCGTGCCTGTTCCCGTTCCTGTGCCTGTTCCCGTGCCTGTGCCTGAGCCTGTTCCTCCGCCTTCATCTGTATTAGAGCCTTGTCCTCCACCTGTTCCTCCACCTGTTCCTCCACCTGTTCCAGAACCAGAGGTATCTATGTTCTCAATAGCATCTAAGATTTTATTTAATTGGTTTTGAAAGGCGGCTATATTAGCATTTTCAGCATCAGCAGCTTTTTTGGCATTATCTCTCAATTCCTTTTCTCTTTGAGATAAAACTTTATCCCTTGAGGTTAAATCTTGTTGTAAATTATTAAGCAAACTATCCTTTGAAGTCAAAGAAGCAGATTGTGCTGTGAGTTTTGCTTCAAGAGCTAAGAGCTCAGCGGATTTTTTGTCTAATTCTGTTTGTCTTGCATTTAGAGATAATTGAGAAGTTCTAATCTGATTTATTACTTTTTCGAGCTCTGCTTTCCTAATGTTTTCAATTTCGTCTTTAACTTTATCAGCTTCTTGCATTCTTCTCCATTTTCCTGTGTAAAGTGTTGTTTCACTAACACCAGAACCATTTGGTATAACTTGGATTACTTGTAGCATATTCTTTGGAACAAAATAAGTAGTTCCTTCAAATATCAATTCTAAGTTATCTGTCTCACCTTTAGAGTAGAATTCCTTTGATATTATATTAGCTTCTCTATTTGCAATACCGCCTATGAAATTGTCTTTTACTTTAACTTTAATGAAAGAAGGGACTTTTGAAGTTATGTAAAATGTTCCACCTTCGTTTGCATATATCGCATTAGCTTCTCTGGTAGGTATCTTAAATATAACTTCACCTTCTGCTAAATTTGTTGAGTAAAACCCATCAACCTTAGAAAATCTTACTTGCTTTCCAGCATATTCTATTACTAAGAATAAATCAACTTCATATCTTAAATCTAAGTATTGAGTTTTATTTGCTTCTAAGAATCTATGTAATTTGAATTTAACATAATTCTCAAAAGGATGTAAAAGAATTATAGCCTCACCTTGACCAAATATAACATCCCAATTCCAAACAGATTCACTTGTAAAAGTCCCATCTGATTTTAGAATAACATTTGATGTATTTACTGCAACTTCATTAAAATCAAAAAATGTGGGAGTATAGAGTTTTTCTATTTTCCTTTCTACAGACTTTTTATTTATGCTAAGTTTATTTTCTTCTACAATCTTATTATAAATTTTGAATGATTTTACAGAACCATCGAGATTTACCTTCTCTATCTTTCTACCATATCGTTTGGGGTCGAATGAGGTTAAACTTGCCATCCTAATTATTTGATTACCACTGCCCCTGTCAGTCAGACGCATAACATAGTCAATGCTAAAAGAATATGCAGAATCTGCTTGTTTCAAAACAGGTCTAAATTTCTTTGGGGAATTGAAGTCGCCTTCTTGTAAGGAAACGAAATAATCTGTTTTTATTTGACTAAATCCAACTTGCTCATATACATAAAGTTCGTGGAAAACATAATAATCTCCACCTATCCCATTTAAGTTAGCAACTAAATCTTCTATGAAATTACCTTCCCATGTTGGATAATACTCAAAACAATCTTCCTCTTCATTTTCTTTCAAAACAGCTACAAGAGAGCTATAAGCATCTCTTTGTTTGAAAGATACGCTTCTCTCATTTCCTGTTGTAAGTAAAAGTTTTGAACCATCATCTGATGATGTTGCAATCTCCCTCAGAGTTATATTGATTAAGCCTTCTCTTACGAAACCTTTGTTATCGGATGTTAACCAATAAGCCAAAGAAGCGCTTGTAGGTGTTGCATAAAAAGCAGAATTCAAATAATACAAAGATGGAATCTGAACCTCGATATATCTATCATAAGTAATCCCATTTATGATGATAGGTCTTGGGTTTAAGTTTACATACTCATCGCCTTTCAAATAAGCAATCTGAGCTACAACATTAGTTTTACCAGAAACCTCTGGATATTCTATTGATAATAAAAGACCATCCAAGTCTTCTAAATTGTATCCAGAAAGTAAATGCAACTTTACAGTTTCATATTTTACTGGCCAATTCGTATTTGTAATTTCACTTAAATTATTTGAAATTAAATTCGATGCATCAAGAATATTGTAGGGTATAGGTCTATCTTGGTCTAAATAACCCCAAGTTCTTGTATCGGATAGTCTAACAGCAGACCTATCCAATATATTAGAAGTTGGATTATTTCCCTTTGTTTCGTTTAGTATTTGACGAGAATTCGTATATGAAGAATCTATTAAAATAAATGATATATCTTCCGTTCCCAACTCTGTTATATCATAGTTGTATTCAACTAAAGCGTATGGTGTTATTTGTAATAAAGATTGAACCATTGTATTTTATAGAGATGTTTTTACTGTTTTTGAAGTGCTTGCTACCTCGGCTGTCGCCGCTAAACCTGATAAAACTCCAGGTGAAGGTGGCCATTTAGCATCAGTAGCTGCCGCAAGAGCTTTGAGAAAAACCCAAAGTGGTTCTGCGCATATATTTGAAAATACAGGAGCCGCACCAAGCTCTGTTTTTACTCCATTTACATGAACATAAGAACTATTAATTTCTATCTTCGTAGGAGCAGTTATTTCCGTTTGATTATTCGCAACGATAGTTATATTTGAGCCATTCAATTCGATAACAGACTGTGTTGCCTCATGCTCAATAGTTATAGAATTATCTGGATTGATAGTAAGATGTGAGCCATTTAGATGATATTTAAGACCAATAGATGGACTATAAAGAACTTTCATATCTTCATCTTCATCATATGTTAAAACATGAGAATTAAGATATGAAGCATCTATCTCAGCTTTCATAGCTTCATTTACAATCGGTATACTCCAATAAACTGGGGTATACACATCTCCATTTTCAAATCTTACTCTAACTACTGTATCTTTTTTAGGAACACTTATAGAACCATACCCTTTTGATTCTCCTCCTGCAAAAGTAGAATTATATGCAGGAAAAGCCCAAGGTAAATCTTCATCTTTAAGTTCATCAAGAACACCTAAGATTCTAACCTTACATCTACCCATTCTTTCTGGGTCATCGCTTATGACTACTTTACCAAAATAAGTGTGATTTCTGTTCATAATTAGTATATATCCTAAAAAAATAAACTTAGTTAATCAGTCTTTGGAGGTTGTATTCCTAAGATATTTTTAATCTGAAAAGTCTCTTCTTTTGAAGACCCACTTAAACCTACATTTGTCATAGAAACATCCACAGTTTTAGGTTTCCCTTCAAGTTCAACAGTTTGTATTTCCAATGTTTCACTTGAAGACATAGTTATAAAATCTACATTTTGAGTCATTGTAACTGACGGATTAAAACCAATTAATTCTGTATTTTTTGGAACCATAGTATTACTTGGAGCAGCTTGTTTTAAGTTAACATTTTTTTGATTCATAGATGTTAATTTACCCGCCCCCTTTAATTCATCTTTATTCATCATGGAAGTTTGCTTTTGAGCACCTTCTAAATCAACATTCACAATTCTTGTAGCGCCTGAATTATTATCCGCTCCGACTAATTCTGAATTTCTCATAACTAAATTAGTTAAAGGTTTGGCTCCTGTTAAATTTTCTACTCCCAATATTGGCTGAGTTGGTTCATATCCAGATAATTCAACATTTGTCTGTAATTTAGAATTAGAGCTGTTTATATCTAAGTCAGCATTTGACATATTCATATTTCTTATGGGTTCAGAGCCTACAAGTGCTTCAGTTCCCAATGAAGAATATTCTTTTGTGTTAGATTGCATGTCACCAACATTTGTTTCTGTAAACTCTCTTAGAGCATCTTTACCTTCAAGATTTTCTACTCCTAAATTATTTACAGTTTTTGTAGAAGAACCAGTAAAACCTACATTTGAAGAATTGAATTTGTCAGAAGAAAGTTTACCCTCCAATTTTACATTATCATTATCGAATCTCATTGATGGAGAGGCTCCATTCAAATCAGCGTTTGTTTCCGTAAATGCTCTTTGAGCAGAAGCTCCTTGTAAATCTGCATTAGATGGTGTTAGGTCTCGTATAGGTTGTGTACCTTGTAAATCTGCATTAGACGGTGTTAGGTCTCTTATTGCCTCAGCGCCAGTTAAGTCTGCATTTGTAGTATTCAAATCTCTCATGGGCTGTATGCCTTGTAGGCCTACATTAGATGGCGTTAAGTCTTTTATTGCCTCCGCCCCCTGCAAATCTGCATTAGATGGAGTTAGGTCTTTTATTGCCTGTGCGCCCTGTAAATCTGCATTAGATGGAGTTAGGTCTCGTATAGGTTGTGCTCCCTGTAAATCTGCATTAGATGGCGTTAAGTCTTTGAGAGGTTGAGAACCAATCAAATCTGCATTTATAGGATTTAAGTCTCTTATAGGTTGAGCCCCCTCTAAATCTGCATTAGATGGCGTTAAGTCTTTGAGAGGTTGTGCGCCCTGCAAATCTGCATTAGATGGCTTTAAGTCCTTAATAGGTTCAGCACCAGTTAAATCTGCATTAGATGGCGTTAAGTCTTTAATAGGTTCAGCACCAGTTAAATCTGCATTAGATGGCGTTAAGTCTTTGAGAGGTCGCGCGCCTTGTAAATCTGCATTAGATGGCGTTAAGTCTTTAAGTGGCTGAGCTCCTTCTAAATCTGCATTTGTAGGGTTCAAGTCTCGTATAGGTTGAGCTCCTTCTAAATCTGCATTTGTAGGGTTCAAGTCTCGTATAGGTTGAGCACCAGTTAAATCTGCATTAGATGGCGTTAGGTCTTTAAGAGCCTGAGCGCCCTGCAAGTCTGCATTTGTAGGATTCAAGTCTCTTATAGGCTGAGCACCAGTTAAATCTGCATTAGATGGTGTTAGGTCTTTAAGAGCCTGAGCGCCCTGCAAGTCTGCATTTGTAGAATCAAAGGTTTTCTTTGGAGTAGCTCCAACGAGAGTTTCTTTCTGTGGATTTAATCGAGTTTCTTTTTTTACTTCAGTAAATTCTACATTAGTAGTAGACATCTTAGTTTCTTTTCTAACTTCAGTAAATTCTATGGTTTGAGGTTGCATAGCTTTTTCTATGCTTTCTGGGTTAGAGAATAAACTCTGACCAGGTCTACCAATAGCTTGAAATCTTGGGTCAGCTCCCTCTCCCGTTAAATTAGCTCTAACGTCCGTAAGAGAACGCTGAACATTTGGAGGAGTCAAATCCAATTTAGATGGAACTCCATCTCTTAGATTTGGAGGGACAGGATTATTTGAAAATTCTAAATTTATACCCAATTGAGCCGCTAATGCTGGGTTTGTAAAGTTTCTTGCCGCCGCATTTAAGTCTCCATTTAATACACCAAGAGCAGTTCCTGCAATAGAATTATAAAGAGCATTATCAAATACATTTTTAGTAACCTGTTCGGTCGCCATTCCTAATGCTTCTTGTGCTAAACCTGAAAGAGTATCGCCAACAAAATTACCAACTGAACCCAAACCAGGTCCGAAATTTGTTCCATTACCTAAAGCATCTCCTATACCTAAAGCACCTAATCCTTCATTTAAATCTGCACTTACAGCACTTTCAAAATCCCTATTTTCCAGTATAACCCTTTTATTATCACCCTTCTCTCTTAAAAGATTCTGATAGCTACCCCAAGAATCATATACAGGCTTGAATATTTGTTGATATTGTTTTGAAAGTATAGCTGCCTTTTCTTCTGTATCTTCTTTAGTTAATTTTTTCATTATATTACCATACTTCTTATCATCCGCTGTACTATTTTTAGTTGTTGATTGAGCCTGAGCTCTCAAAAACGATTGGTATAAAATATCATCAGTTAAAACAAATTTCAACAAACTATACACATTCGTATTTACAACTCTACCTACTCTAATTCCAAATGAGTTAGTTAAAGGATTCCTTAGACTATCTCCATGTGATAAATTAGAAAAAGCTTCAGGGGCTGAGTTCATTTCAAACTCACAATCATGACAATCAAATACAAGACATGAAAAATGATTATCCCACCACTGTAATCTTTTTATAAAACTTAAACTTCCTTCACTTACTCTTCCTAATAATTTACCACCAACATTAGAAGCATTAAATATATCAACATCTCTTAATGTGTCCATAAGTTGCCTTGGATTTACAGAAAAATTTTCTTCTGTAATAGCCATCTGGCGATACTCGCCTATCATAATTCTCATTCTGAATCTTCTGAGATTTACAGGTAACACCCATCTTCTATACTTTCTATCGAAAACTGATTTATTATACAAGTCCTTTAGCGCTAAAATTCTAAAGTCAATACTTTCAAGAGTTTTTACCGAAAGAAGAATATCCTGTTGTTCTGCAAATGGAGTTTTTGAATCAACAGGATAATGCATTTTCATAAGATTATCTATTCCAGATATACCTTGAAAATAATATGGTGTCTTTTCGCTTATAGTTTTTAGAGCATCTATAAACTTACTTAAACTTTCTGCTCTTTCGGGTTCAGATATACTTTTTAAGTAACTTATGGCGGACTCTGGATTACTACCAGAATCAAGCAACCTATTTGCGACATAGTCTGGATGTTTAGCATCTGGCAATGCTGGCCCAAATTTAAATTGGACATGAAACATAGGATATGTAGGGTCTTCATACTCTGTATTAGCCAAAAGAGCAGGATTCCTTATACCATTTAAACCTAAAAACGTTCTTAGATATTTATCAGCAGCGTATACCATTAAAATTCAATACTTATGTTTATACTTAATTGTTTAATTAGAACTATTTAATCACCAGCACCATCATATCCACCATCATATCCACCATCCCCAGATTCTGGGCCTGTATATTGTGAATCTGTATTTATGAAACCTTGATAATCATCATTATGGTCATTAAAAGAATTGGAACTTGTTGTTCTCAAATTTTTAATGAAGTCTTCAAAATATACAATACTACCATGAGGTTGAAAATTAACTATTCCTTTTTCAGGATGATAATGTTTCATAGGGTCTGTTTTTTTAGCTTTCCTATCCTTTTTAGTCTTTTTCAAAAATCCTTGTGTGTATAAACCGTATGCGTTAAATACATCACCACTTCCAGGAGTAGTTGCTGTTGGTGGAGTTACATCCCCCATACCAGGAGTAGCATCAAGAGTTGCAAACTCTTCATCTACATGCATAGGCAAACCCTTTTCAGGTGTTGTTGCATATTTTTCTAACTCCTTTATTGTCATGGAGTTAGCTATTTCTTTAGCCGAATCTGAGACTTCACTTGCTTTCAAATGACCTTTTTTATATGCAAGGGCTATTCTCATTAAACGACCTTGGGCTTTAGATTTAGCAGGCATGTTTATTATGTTTATTTTATATATTCTTTTAGTAAAATCATCAATTATAAACCAAGAACCAATCTGGTGGTGCTTCTTTATCTATCTGTTCTTTTACTTCTTGAAGTTCTTTTTCACCAGCATCCTTTAAGATGCTTCCATTTATTGTTACGCCACCTGGCAATTGATATGTATAAAGTGAATACATATACCCAAGTGCTATTTTACTTTTAGCAAAAATCCACCTAATGAATAAATCATCATCATATAGATTAGCTTCTGGTATTTTAGAAAAGCATTTGATAATTGTGCTTGTTCTTGGATTTCTACCTAATATTTTTATTCTTTTTGTATTTTGATTAAACGTGTAAGCGACTGTATCTAAGAAATATGCTTTTGTTAAATCCCAGTAAGCATATTGGGCAGTCCTCATAACAAGGTCATCTCCAATAACTGGTGAGAGGAATAATTCAGAAGCTATGATTTTATTTTCTGTAATGTCTCGGTCAACTATACCAATTCTTGAACCACCTCTAATTTCACGAAAATCTTGGATAGTCATAACACAGTCAGGTAATTGAATATATCTTCTATCTGTAAATTCAGATGAGGTGAAATATGAATGAGGAACTACATAAAAATCAGATTCAACCGCATTTTTATAGTTTATGAAAAACCAACGTTCTGCATTCTTTATTATACGCTCTATTTCTTTTGGAGAGATTGAGTTAGGCAATCCACTCGAAACTGTCAACTCATCTTGGACAAGTTCAACTAATTCATCACGCGTCATGTGCAATAAGGTTAAATTTTATGATTCTATATATCTTAAAAATTAAATATTAGGTCTACTTCTTAAAAAAATGTATAATGGCTCCATAAAATAAAAAACCCCCATTTTTGGGGGCTTTTGTCATCTGTATATGTTTATCAGAGTTTTTTGTATGTCTATGTAATATTCAAAATAAGACTCATGTTCTTTGCATATTTCTATTAAGGCTTCTGATTCTTCAGTTGCTTTCATGTCTGAGGTCATTAGGTCTATTTCTGTGGATATAGCATATAAATCAACAAAATCAGGTAGGGTTTCTATTTCTTTTTGAAACTTTTCATTTAACACATATACCAAGTTTTTGTCAGACTCAATCATTTCATCAAAAATATCATAAAGAAGGGTATCGAAATTACTTTTGATTTTTTCTATTTTCTTTGTTGAATCACCTATTACCCTTGTAAGTTCTTCAATATTTCCCCTATTTTCATAAGACTCAGATGCGCCTAAAATTACCATTGTTTAATTTTTTATATTATTTTTTGTTTTTTTCATTATATGTAGAGAAAATAACTAAATCCCTAAAAGTAAGAGTAAACTATATATCAATTATATTAAATAAATTTTAAGAAAAAATTGAATATGAGAAATATATTTAAGATAATCATACTAAAGTTAATAGTCGTAAGTATAATATAAAGTCTTTTTCTTTTGGGAACGAGTGTTTTCCAGTATCTATTTAAAGTGTTAAATAGAAAAGAAAATGTAAAAATGGAAATAAGCAGGGTAATCGAGAATAAAAACAACATATCAAAGTCCTTTTATGATTTTACCAAGTCAAAAATAATATAAGATAATGCTATAGCTATGCTTAAATAAGGCACCAATTCTTCTATTTGTATTTTCTTTTTCATATCTAATATATAAGTTTTTAAGTTATTTGTTTACTTTTAAGCATCCTCAGAATCATCATCACCATCACGAAGAAGCAGATTATTGTCAAAATAATCCCAACCGTCTTTATCAAGAAATATAAATTCACCATTTTCATCATCGACATAGAGTGTACTTAGAGGATAATCTAAGAATAGTATATTTTCTCCTTCATCTTCAAATCTTCGATAGATTATCTGATATGACTCTAATTCTTCTGGTATATTATTCAAAAATTGTTTTAGTTCACTTATTTTCATATTGTTCTTGTTTTTTTTCTTCTTTGTCTGGATTCGGAGGATATCCAAACTTTAATCCATATGCCTGTAAGACATTAGTTATACATTCACTTTCTTTAATAGAAAGCTCAGTCTTTCTTTGAATTTTAGCCATGATTGTAGAATAGTTCATTCCACAATCTTCACATATCTTTTTTATTTTCACTACCTCGATTATACGAGAGAGGTCTTCTATGGTTATCATAACCAAATCTCCATTTGGGTTGCATATTTTTATATGCAAAAATAGCAATTAGTTCAAGACAACCTAAAAAAAATGCTCTCACATGAGAGCATTTGAAAATAACTACTTAGTCTATATAGTAATTTTTTATTTTCTTTTTCCTGCTTTTCCTTTTCTTGTAGCCTTTACTTCAATTGCAGGTTGAGCTTTTTCAACAGCTCTTTTAGAAGTTGTAGGAGCAGGAGTTGGCGTAGTTGCCTTTTTCGCAGGCTTTCCTTTCTTAACACTTACAGCAGGAGTTTCCTTTGTAGATTTTGCACTAACCTTTTTTGATGCCTTTCTTGCAGGTTTTGCTGAAGTGCTTAATGAAGGAGTTGATTCAAAAGGACCTCTTGCCTCTAAATCAAATCCAACATTACTTGATGTTTCGCCACCATCTGAATTTTTTGTAGCGATACCGATTGCTCCAGCTATAACAGCTAAAAGAACAACCAAAATAATTAATTCCATAAACATGCCTATTTATTTTTAAGAAATCACCATGTATAAGTATATATCAATTTATAGATTAAAGTTTGAAAGACTCTTTATTTTTAAGTTTTAACTAAATTTTACCATGTGGATTAAAATAATGGATATATAGAAAAACAAAGAAATTTAACTTAAAACAAATGAAAAGAATAGCAAATTTTGAGCAATTCGTGAATGAAAGTTTGAATTTTTCAGAGATAGAAAGCATCTTAAACGAAAAATATCAATACAAGAACTTGAAAGCTGGAAGCATAACTTACAAGGATTTATATGATTACATTCACGATAGAATGTGGAGAGTAGCCAAAAATATAGTTTACGGTAAGGAATTTCAAGGAGACCCCATGAACAATAATATTGTCATAAAATATGGGACAGATGAAATAAAAGCCAATGAGTTGTTTTATGTTTTATGGTCAAATATAGACCAATATACAAGTGATAGAAATATAAGTAAAGAAGACTTAGAAGGAAAAATGGATTATTTGACAGATGGAGCATCAAAAGATTATAGAAACGAAGAATGGTATATCCAAATGCAACAAGAACAAGCGGTCAATGCAGGTTATTACTCAACTGGATATCTTGGAGGACTTATAGATAAACTTATAAATATGTTAAATCAATATGGTAAGTGGAACATGACATTTAGCCCCAGTTTGAAGAAATATAAATTAGAAAACCCAGAAAATGTAAGAAAGTTGGCAAGAAGCGGTCAATTAAGAGAAATACTAAGAATGGAACCCGATTATGTAACTGTATCAGAAATCCTTAAAATTGTAAATCAAAAGGATGAATGCGTAGAAGCATATAAAAAGCAAACAAGCGATGGAGTTAAAGAAAATCCAGCATTTGGAATGGAAGAATATATCGAAGTTCTTTCTAATGCAAGAGGGTTTTTACAAATGAAACTAAAAAGACCAGATACAACAGCATCTACGATTGGGTGGAATATACTTCACTATATTAATGACTTTATGTATGAATTTATACTTCATTATTTTTCAGAAGAATTCAGCAGTTCTATTGTAAGCTACGAGTAAAAAAGGAGGCAAATGCCTCCTTTTTCATTATTCACTTTCTCCATCCTCTTCAAAGGAACCTTTCTTTTTCTTGTAATTCTCAAGTCTTACTAAAACATCTTTTTCATCGGTCATGAATGACTCTGAGTTCATCTTCTTTATCATCTTTTTAAGAAGAGGATTCATAGTTTCTTCATTCAAGTCAATAGAAGGTTGTTTCAAAGGTCTTAATCTATTATTTTCCATATTGCTCACTCAACCATTGTTTATTTTTATCTCTGTTTTGTTCAAGCCAATCAGTATTGTTTTTATACCAATGGGCAATATCGCTCATTCCATCTTGTAAAGAATAAAAAGGTCTCCATCCAAGTCCCATGAGTTTAGAACTATCAAGAGCATATCTAACATCATGCCCTAATCTATCACCTATGAACTCAAATGTCACATCTTTATTCAACTCTTTTGCAAGAATTTTCAAAAGTTCTATGTTTGGAGTTTCTACTCCCGTTCCTATGTTGTAAATTTCTCCAGATTGACCGTAGTTAAATGCATAGAGAACTCCGATACAATGGTCATTTACATGAATCCAATCTCTTTGTTGCATACCATCTCCATAAATAGGTATTGGTATATCATGTAAAATATTGTAAATAGAAAGGGGTATTAATTTTTCTATTGTTTGATATTCGCCATAGTTATTACTACAACGGGTTATTATAACATCAGTATTGAAAGTAGTATGGTAAGAAAGTCCTAACAAATCAGAAGATGCCTTTGATGCTGAATAAGGCGAACTTGGATTTAATACATCCGTTTCTGAAAAATGCTTTCCATCGGGAGCTGAACCATACACCTCATCTGTTGATATAATTACTATTCTTTTTTTTATTTTTTTAGCGTATTCTAAAACCTTTTGAGTTCCGATAACATTCGTTTCCAAAAATATATGAGGATATTTTATAGAACGGTCAACATGAGTTTCTGCCGCAAAATGAAATATAGAATCTATATCATCAGAGAGAGAGTCATAAGCTTCATCGTTGCATATATTTGCACGTTTAATTGAAAGATTTGGATTCTCGGAATTTACTCTATTTTCATCAGAAGCATAACTATAATTATCAATTATTGTAACCTTTACTCCATATCGAATCAATAGTCTTACAAAAGAGCTACCAATAAATCCTAAACCACCAGTAACTAATGCATGTTTCATAAAAGGCTTGAAATTAAGTTTTGAAATTGAACCATATCTTCTTCTGATATTTTATCAAAAGTATCTTCCATGCTATGACATAATGACCAAATTTTGGGGTATCCTGTTGATTCAATAGCTGTAATTATATCATCATCATCTAAAAGACCAATGCAAATAGCTGGAACATCATAAAGAGACAAAACATATGCATCATTAAAGGGCGTTTTAACCCTCTGAGCATTTAGTTTTTGTATTATATCTTGAGAAGATTCGGGGAATTTTTCATAATTACTAACCCATATATTTTTCCCAAGACCTGTTAATTCTAAATTAATACATAACTCTACTTCTCCGAACTCTCGATTGTGTATATCTTCTGATAAAACTTGGCTACCGCAACAATTAAAATTTTTATGTTCTTCTGAATCAACAAGTGCAAAATGAATAGGTCGAGTCAATTCTTTATTTTTAATTATTTGCATCAATGAAAGTAACTGACAAACAGAAGATGTATTGTCTTGCGAGTTCTCAGACCTTTCATTAGTTATGTCATGGTGGGCAAGGAAAATAAGACCTTTCTCTTGGCTATCCTTATTAAATGAGACATAGAAATTAGTAAAATATCTACTCTCATAACCAGGAACTACATAATGCTTGACTTTATATGGAATTTGAAATAGTCCTAACAATTCTTTAATTTTAAGTAGCCTCGGTGTCCAAGTTGGAGCTAATTTATCAAAAGAAGAATTCGACTGTAGTTCAGAGAATATTCTCAATAATTCATATTCTGAGATTTTTTCATTTTCCATAGTAAATTTTAATGCCTAATCTTTTATTTAATAAGTCTTGCTTTTTTGATAAGTTCACCAGCTCCTTTCAGATAAGAACCAATCCAAGTATGACCTTGAACTGAAGCTATACCATCTCTGTCTTTTCCGATTCCTTTTATAATTCTCCAATGTCCTCTTACTGTCCAAGTATGAGACCAATCTATTTTCTTACCGCTACCTTTTATATTCTTGGTATTTCTTTTTGGAGTTATATGAATAACTCTATTTATTCTTCTAATTTGTTTTAAGTCACCTGTTCCTATTTTTAACTTTGTTTTTGGTGCTTCCAATCCCCATGCTTCTTTGTTTATTCTATCAATCATGGATTCAGCAAGAGAGCTTAAAGTAGAAGTTTCAATTATGACTAATCGTTTTTTATTTAAGTCACTGAAAGCTCCATAAACTTCAAACAAGCCCCATATTCTAAAAATCTTAGGAGTAGTTTCATGAATAAGAATCCCAAGACAATCAACAACTGGTTCGTGGATTTTGTATGGATGTTCATCGACAGTCAGTTTATATTTTGAACCATTCAATTCTCCCATTTCTATCCAAACAGTCTTGAATGGAGAATCTAAATCTCCTTTATACCCTTCTGGGTCATGGATGAGTTCATGGTCACTTTCAATATGCGTAGGGTTTGGGTTATTAGGATGAATACAAAAAATTTCACATGTTTTTAGTAAATCTAATAATTCCAAGTCACTTTTAGTTTTTTTCTTGCTCGGGTCTGATGCCATCGAGCACATTTTCTCATAATATTCCATAACATTAACCTTAAAATAAAAATAAAAAATTGTGGAGGTGGGGGGATTCGAACCCCCGTCTTGACTATCAAGTTACCAGACCACTACAACCATAGTCCTTTTATAGTAAGAATTATTTAGGCAAAGGACAGCCGATAATTCTTTTGCTTTCAAAAATTCACTATAAAGTGAAAGCCCTTTATAGTATATGCTGTTATAGGCGACGAGTGATATAATGAGAACAGCTACAAATTACATCACTCGGACTCAAGCCGCTACTGCGTATTGTGTCTGGGTATTTCCAACCAATGGATATTGATTGAAAATATGTGTGCTATTATTGCCACTTATGATTTACTCAGTTGTATTATCGTGCTCCACCGAGTATCAGCACGGGTTGCTTCTTAGTGCGTCAAAAGCCAATCGAAACCAATGACACCCCCATTTTCAATGAACTATTACAAATATAATGAAAATTCTGATATCTGCAAACTATTTTTTTATTTTCTTCTTTGAATCAAAATTCTTCTGATTCTACTATTATTCTTTACGGAATATGGCATCAGACCGTTATTGTCTTCGATAGTTGTGTCTGCGCCCGCTTTGTAAATAGATTCTACCAATATTGCATTCTCTCTCTTTACTGCTATATGCAATGGGGTTTCACCAAACTTATTTTTTGCATTTATATCAGCCCCATGTAGAACCATAATATCAACCAATCTTGATAAATTACACACACTATCTGCTATTCTATGTAATGTAGTATATCCATCACAGTCTGACGCATTGACATCAATCCCTAATGGTATTAGGAATTTAAATATTTCTAAATTATCCGAACAATCTATATAATTATGTAAAATGGGGAACTCACTGACTCCTTCCTTTACACTTAAATCTGCCCCAGATTCGACTAATAATCTAACCGTTTCGATGTTGCGTGTATTATGTATTGGAACTCTGTCCATCCAATCTTTTGCATTTACATCAGCCCCTAAAAGAATTAAAAACTTCGCCAGCTCTAAATCTTTTTTGGATGTAGTATAGTGCAATGGACATCTTTTTAATCTATCTCTTTTTGTTATATCTGCTCCTAAATTCAAAGCCCATCTAACTTTGTTGATATTATTTTCTCGAGTACCTTCAAAAAGCATTTTTTCTAAATTTTTCATAGTATTATTTTGCTAAAACAATTAAATAAGCCGTTACAAAAATAATAAAAGATTTGACTAAAAACAAGAGCTTCTAAAAAAAATCAATAGAAAGACCATGTGAAAATTGTATTTTTTTCAAAAACTGCTCAGTTCTATATCCTTTTAAGGTCTCTCTATTTTCCATGACTATTAAATTTCTGTAAAAGTTACAAATTCCTCTTATTATATCTTCTTCAGATTCTACAAAAAAAATACACTCATGTAAGTTAGAAGCCGCCCAAATCATGTTTGTAAGATATTTGTCATTTTCATCTACTGGATAAAATAAAACTAAAAAATCAAATGCGGATTCATGTATGTAAATTCTTTTTTTGGATTTATTTAATATAAACTCGAAATTGCTTTTGATTATAGAAACAGACTTGGGTTCATCTATTTTGATAATCCATCTTTCGCATACATTGTCCCATTCGATGCATACAATTTTACAGACATTCTTTTTCTCTAAAATACCCATGGTTTTTTGATAATTAAACTTATCTCGTATATATTTTGAGAATACAAGTCTAATTTCATATTTCTACGTATTTCACCTATTCCTTTGAATAATAAGAGTTTAGATGATATAGCTAAAAATAATAGAGATTTTCCTGTTTTGATTTTGTCATTTATTGGATAAATTGTAGAACATTTATTGATATTTGACTATAAGTGAAAGTGTAAGAAGTGGCGATTCTTATCAAAAACCTCAGAAATTAACTATTTAATCCTCATTCAAGAGTTATTATGTATTCACATCTTGTTCCTTATGTTATAGAGCAAACCTCCCGTGGAGAAAGGTCATATGACATATATTCACGTCTTCTTAAAGATAGAATCATCTTTTTAGGAACTCAAGTAGATGATACTATTGCTTCTCTTATTGTAGCACAAATGTTGTTTTTACAATCCGAAGATTCAACAAAAGACATATTTCTCTACATAAATTCCCCAGGAGGGAGCGTAAGCGCTGGTATGGCTATTTATGATACAATGCAGTATATTAAGCCTGATGTATCTACAATTTGTGTAGGTCTTGCCGCCTCTATGGGTCAATTTTTATTGACAGCGGGAGCAAAAGGAAAGAGGTTTTCTTTACCTCATTCAAGAATAATGATGCATCAGCCCTTGGGAGGAACAAATGGTCAAGCCTCCGATATTGAAATCTATACGAAGGAAATGATAAAAATAAGGGAAACCTTATATTCCTTGATTTCTGAACATACTGGACAGGATATAAACAAAATTAGAAGCGATGCTGATAGAGATAATTGGATGTCTCCTCAGGATGCCTTGAATTATGGCATAATTGATAAAATACTCCAATAAATTAAAGATGATATGTCTTTTATCGATATATACAGAATAAGTTCGTTTAGACGAAAATTATAGAACTAAAAAGGAAACAGGATAATATATGAAAGGAAATTTTTCAGATGGATTACAAGAAGTCATAAGATTTTCAAGAGAAGAAGCTCTAAGACTCGGACATGATGTGATTAGCATCGGTCACCTTTTACTTGGGGTTGTTCGCAGAGGAGAAGGTTTGGGTATTGAAGTTTTGACATCTCTTGGAGTTAATTTCAAAAAATTAAAGAAAGACATAGAAAAAGAGATGGAAAATTCTATTGTCACTCTAATAGGAGAATCATCTACCCCACTTTCTAAAAATTCTGAAAAAGTATTGAAAGTAACATACCTCGAATCAAGACTTTATAAGTCAGACAGAATCGGAACTGAGCATTTGATTCTTTCTATTTTGAGAGATGAAGAAAATGAAGCAACAAAATGCCTTCATAAACAAGACATCAATTATGACGTTTTCAGAAAAGAATTGGACAAAAGTTTGAACTTAGATGAAGAATCTGATTCTGATTCAGACACAGATGTAAATAATTCTAAATCAAGAAAGCCTTCCTCTAAAACTGGAAGAAATAAACCAGTAAACAATACTGGAACAAACAAACTCAAAAAGACCCCAGTTCTTGATAACTTCGGTAAAGATTTAACTCGTCTTGCTATTGAAGACAAACTTGACCCAGTTATTGGTAGAGAAAAAGAAATAGAAAGAGTTGTTCAGGTTTTAGCAAGAAGAAAAAAGAATAATCCTGTATTGATTGGTGAACCAGGTGTCGGTAAAACCGCAATCGTAGAAGGATTAGCTTTAAGAATCATTGAAAGAAAAGTCCCAAAAGTTCTTTTAGATAAAAGAGTTATAACTTTAGATTTAGGTTCTATGGTAGCTGGGACAAAATATCGTGGTCAATTCGAGGAAAGAGTTAAGTCTGTTGTTCAAGAATTGGAAAAAAATGATGATGTTATTCTTTTCATCGATGAATTACATACAATTGTTGGGGCAGGTGGTGCGTCTGGTTCTTTGGATGCTGCGAACATGCTTAAACCAGCTCTTGCAAGAGGAGAAATCCAATGTATAGGAGCAACAACATTAGATGAATATAGAGAAAACATCGAGAAAGATGGTGCTCTTGATAGAAGATTTCAAAAGATTTTAGTTGAACCACCTTCGATTGATGAAACTCTTGAGATTCTACATAATGTAAAGAATAAGTATGAATCGCATCATGGTGTGAGATATACAGACTCTGCAATTGAAGCTTGTGTTAAATTCTCAGATAGATACATCACCGATAGATTTTTACCAGATAAAGCATTTGATGTTTTAGATGAAACTGGCTCTAAGGTTAAAATCACAAACATAAAAATACCTAAAGAAATAGTTGTTATAGAAGATAAGCTCTCAGAACTAAGCATAGAAAAGAACTCAGCAGTTAAGTCTCAATTATTTGAGAAAGCCGCTGAGATAAGGGATGCTGAGCGTAAACTGAGAGAGGAACTTGAAGCGTTCAAAAAAAATTGGGAAAAAAATCTTGAAGGTGATATTCAAACTGTAACAGAAGATGATGTCGCATCAATAGTATCAATGATGACAGGAATACCAGTTACAAAAGTTACTCAAAATGAAGCAAATAGATTACTTACTCTTCACGAAGAGTTAAACAAAAAAGTAATTGGACAAGACGAAGCAATAGAAGTTATTTCAAAATCCATAAAGCGTTCAAGAGCTGGTCTAAAAGATAAATCAAGACCTATTGGAGTTTTTCTCTTTACTGGGCCAACTGGTGTAGGTAAAACAGAACTTGCTAAGACTTTGGCTTCTCATTTATTTGACTCAGAAGAATCTCTAATTAGAGTAGATATGTCTGAGTATATGGAAAAGTTTTCTGTTAGTAAGCTGATTGGAGCTCCTCCTGGCTATGTTGGATATAATGAAGGAGGACAACTTACAGAAAAAGTAAGAAGAAGACCATTTAGCGTAGTTCTTCTCGATGAAGTTGAAAAGGCACATCCAGATGCTTTGAATACTCTTCTTCAAGTTTTTGATGATGGCCATCTAACAGATGGTTTAGGAAGAAAGGTCGACTTTAGAAACACCATTTTGATAATGACATCCAATATAGGACAGAAGGATATCAAAGCAGGTGGTAGCCTTGGTTTTTCTGTTGATAAAGGTGGAAGCAATGAAGTTCATATTAAAGAAACAATAGATACTTCAATAAAGCAAAATTTCTCACCTGAATTCATAAATAGACTTGATAGAATCGTATACTTCAAGAGATTGAAGAAAGAAGATATGATTAGCATTATCGATATTCAAATTAAAAAGCTCGAAGATAGATTATCTGAAAGAAGCATTACTCTTTCAATACCGAAGCCCATTAAAGAGTTTTTGGTTGATAAGGGATTTGATGAGAAGTATGGAGTAAGACCACTTCGTAGAAGTATCCAACAACACTTAGAAGACCCGCTCTCAGAAGAATTGCTATCTGGTCTCATTAAAGATGGCAGTTCTGTGAAAATAAAACTGGATAAGAAATCAGAAAAACTTATATTCACCTCTTCGAGTTCAAGTCAAATAACAACAGAACCTGAGTAAAGAAAAAGCCAATCGAAAGATTGGCTTTTTTGTTTTAGTCTTTTTTGTATTGAATCCACTCTAAATAAGGATTGAAATAAGAATTTGCTGAGTTTGGATGTGAATAGGAATTCTTAAAAACGACCTTTTTTATTCCAGCTTGAATAATAGATTTCGTGCAGTTTTCACAAGGCTCATGTGTACAATAAAGAATACTGTTTTTTCTTACATGCATATCAACAGAAAGAATAGCATTTATCTCAGCGTGTATTGTTCTTATACATCTTCCTTCTTCATTTTTTAGACATCCTACTTCTATGCAGTGTGGAGTTCCCTTCGGAGAACCATTATACCCCGTTGCTAAAATTCTATTATCTTCTGCCACAAGAACAGAACCTACCTTTAATCTTAAACAAGTAGAGCGAGTTGCAACCTTTTCTGCAATATCTAAAAAGTATTCGTCCCAATTTGGTCGTGTATCCATATGTCAATTTTTAAAAAAATGCGAGTTAGTTTTTGATTAAATATAAACTCGCTATAAATCTTGGCATCAGGGCAATGTTAGATTTGACAAAGACTCAAACGGAGTAAAAAGAATCTTAATCAGCTCGCGGTTTATATTTTCAAACTAACTCGCAATTAGCATGAGAATTACCTATTATAGAGTTGAATCAGAAAAAGTTTAATCCAATCAGAAAAGTTTAGTTTAATCAGAAAGTTTTATGTTTGAGAGAATTTCGTTTATTTCTCCTCTTTCTGAAATTACTAAGAGAGGTTTGTTTGAAACCCTTGCTATCCGTATAGCATGTGCAGAATCTTTAGAGTCTCCATCCCAGAATGAAACTAAAATATCGGAGTGCTCAACTATGAAAATATTTCTAACATAAACAGCCTTTTTCCCATAGTTTGACCAATCGGCATAATAAACCTTTATATCTATTCCATTCTTTTTAGCCCAGCTCTGTGCAAAGCTATCAGTTCCACCAACACCACCTATGATGATTTTGTCAAATGGGCCTAATTCTTTATGTAATCTATCCAGCCAAGCATGAATTAAATCAGAATCTTTGAAATTTTTAGAGCCTATTATTCCTATACCTAAACACATTCGAGTGTTTTCATCAAGTTCCATATATTATGCCCTGATAATTTTTAACTACTATATAGTGAAATATAGTTTACTTAAAATGAAAAATTTAGCCATTTGACCTTATTTTTCTGAATAAATGTAATCATTCATATCCGTTATTTTCCCGATTACATTCAAAAACATCACTGGGGCATTACTTTTTTAATCATATCCCGTTTATACTCTTAACCTTATGAGTTACAATAAAGTTAAGCATGTGACTTTTTTAATTTATTTTATATCTCATATATATCCCTATTTTTAAGTAGGAATTTCCATTTTTTGACTTTCATTTTAATTTTGAACAATACTTAATCTAAAACTATAATAAATAAAATATAAAAGTAAAAGTAACATGAAAAAACACATATTCTATCATATTTTTCCCAGATTTAACTGGTGCGATTTAGTTCAGGAACAACTTTCAAGAGTATTTGAAAGTGGCCTTTATGATAAAATAGAATCCTTAAACATAATACTTTTATGTTCAGATAAAAGTAATTTAGAGTGGCTTTTGAATTTAACTTCAAAATTTGAAAAAATAAAAGTTATTCTGGATGAAAATGAATATTTAGCAGAAAGAACTACTTTATCAAGAATAAATGAATTTGCAAAAGAAAGAGAAGAGAATGAAATGATTCTCTATATGCATACAAAAGGAATATCGTATTTTCTTGAAGAAGACTATTCTTTATCTGGAAGTTTTAGGAGAAAACAAATCGCTTGGCGTAAGTACATGGAACATTTCAACATAAACTTATGGAAAAACGCAGAAGTAGTTCTGTCCAGTGGTTTGTGGGATTCTTATGGTGTAAATCTAAGAGAAGCTAATGATTATTATGGTTATCACATCCACTATAGCGGTAATTTTTGGTGGGCAACTACAAAATATCTTTCATCGTTAAAAAAAGAATATTTTCTTGAAGACCTCGGAAGAAAAGATGACAGAGTTTATTCTGAGTTTTGGATTGGTAGCGGAGATAATGCCAGAATGTATGAAGCCCATAATTCTAATGTAAATCATTATGAGAAAGAATATACATTTGACAATTACATAGAATTTGAAGAGTATAAAGAAATAGAAAGAATAGAGTATAAAACAATTGAAGAATCTTGGAATAAGCCTAAGTATGATGTTATATCTGCTTGGGTTGGTCTTGAGAGAATAATGGAGCCTATGATTCGGGATTTTAATATCAATCCGAATAAAGCATTAGAATTTGGAGTAGAGTGGGGATATAGCACATCCGTATTCTCTGGTTGCTTCAAAGAAGTTATAGGAATCGATACATTCACTGGCGACATACATAGTGGAGTAAAAGAAAATCACTTCGAACATACAAAAGAATGTTTAAGAGACTTCTCAAATATAACCTTAATCAAATCAGATTGGGAATCATGGTCTAAAACAATAGCAGATGAAGAAAGATTTGATTTTGTCCATATTGATATAATCCATGATTATAAAAACACATTCTCAGCTGGAGATTGGGCTTTGAAACATTCTGATTTTGTTGTTTTTCATGATGTTGTTAGCTTTGAAGAAGTAAATGTGGCAGTAAAAGACTTGGCAAGAAAATATAACATGCATTACTACTATTATCCTTTATACAACGGATTAGGAATAATAACAAAAAACCCAATCAGATAACTGAATGGGTTTTTTTGTCTTAGTGGTGGTGATTGTGGGAAGCCATCACATAGAATAACTATGATTCATTCCATCATTACCGAATAATAGCTTAATATGCTTTGCTACTATCTCACCATTCGGTTTTGTATAAATTTGAAATTCCACAGCATCGCCTTCTTCTAAATGATTAAAGGCTCCGTCTATAACATCTGAGGCGTGGAAGAATATATTACTCGGTGGATATAATATAAAACCAAAACCATTCTTTATATTCAAAATCTCAGACTCTATTCTATTATCTGGGTCAAAAGGAATATCTGAATTTTGAACTTCATCTGGCTTAGGGTATTTTGAAAATCTTTGTCTTGCAGAATATGTTTGAGTTGAATACTCTTCTGAATTTTCTTTATATTCTCTTTCTATCTTTGGAACAAAAATTTTCTTCATTCCTTCTGAATCTTCATTAACCTTTGATGCAACATCAATAAACCAATTAACAGATTCTGTCAATTCTCTCGATGTTCTTGAAATATAAGGGCCACCTTCTCCTTCCCATTCAAAATTCCAACCTAAAAGCAATGTTTTAGCATTCAAAGAGTGCAATTTTCTAATAAGCGGTTTGAAGTCAGTATCGCTTGTCACCAATACAACTACATCCAAATCTTTCATAGATGTTAATTCATATGCATCCAATGCCATCCAAACATCTATACCTTTATTTTGAATTCTTCCATTTTGGATTTTGATAGGAAGATAGTGGGTAGTAATCCCATCATACATACAAGCATCATCAAATACACGTTCTCCATAGAGAACATCTCTTTCATCTGCTTCTCGGGCTGTTGAGCGCCCTCTATACACATGTGATTCAATAATTTTACAATTAAAAGTAGAATCCAAATTTTCTCTTTTTGCTATTTCGGCTATGATATATTCTTCCAATCCCTTTAGAGATAGCCTACTTTTTATTGGATGTCTAAATGCGTAATAATCTGAAACATGATTTACGAAATTACCATCATAAAATACGCCAATTTTCAAATTTCTCTGATTTTTTGTTTGATTTTCCATAGTGTTTTTACCTAATTACAAATACAATATTAATATAGTGGACTATTTGAGGTTCAATATAACTTTGTCCGAAGTTATACAGGTGGGGTAAAGTATAGGGCTCTTCTTCGATGAAGAAAAGCCCCATCTTATTTATTTAGAATTTCCAGCAACAATATCCTTGAGGGATTTTGATACTGCAAATTTCGCAACTCTTTTTGCTGGGACTTGAACAGTCTCACCAGTCATAGGATTGCGTGCTGTTCTCGCAGGTCTATCAGAGACCTTGAAGATTCCAAGACCTGCTACTGGGACTGAGTCTCCATTAGAAGCACTTGTCTTCACGATTTCATCAAGAGCACCTAAAACAGCATCTACTGTTTTTTTGTCTTGACCAGACTTTTCGACGATTGATTTAATCAATTCTGTCTTATTCATAAAATAACTCCAAAAAATGAAAATGAAAATTATACCATTTTGGTATATGTATTGTTAAAAATTCTTTCGTTCTGTATATCAACTTTCCGATTCACAACTGCAAATATAAGGGGTTTTTTCGATAAAGCAAGGAAAATCTGAAACTTTTTTTCTTTTTGGTGATTTTCGACATTTTAGAGCATAAAATAGATTAAAATTTCTTTCATAACACAAATATAAAGGAATATTCGATAAAAAGCAAGTGTTTTCGCGGTCTATTAATTTTAATAGAATTTCCCTAAGTCTAAATCTTTCAAAACAAAAATAGACTTCTCTATAATATCTATCCAATGGTCAAAAGCTATAATAACAGCTATGTTCTTTGATATGTCAAATCTTTCTCTTTGTTCCTCTGGTTTATCTCTATCTCTACATACTTCATATTTCTTCATAATCAAGATAACCTTTGACTCTAATCTATATGGCTTCAATAGTTCTAAATATACATCATTATAGAATGTCTTTAGTTCATATATCGTATAACTTAATTGTGCATCTAAATCTTCTTTATTCATAGAAGAGAACTTTGGGTCTGAGCTTCTAAACACCGAAAGGAAAGAGTTAACGAATCTACTCCATCTATCCGTTTTGCCCCATTGTGCTAAACCAAATCCAGGTCCTCCCCCAATTTGATTTTGATGCGGATTGAATCTCGATTCTTTCCAAAAGTTAGCAGCCAACGCAACTGCACCGCTTTTAGATAAACCCGCCGTCATAAAGAAGCGAACAATATATTTCGTCAAATCAACGGGCAAGTTTATAAGGTCAGGTAAATTACCATAATCATATGCGTAATTTGGAATTTGATTTTCAAAGTTCAATCCTTGTTTCGCTACTTCTGGATTAACTAAAACTTTCAAAGACTCTATGTATTTGAAAGTTTTCAAAAAGAAATCTACATCCTTTATTAGTTTCATTTGTTCAACAGTCTTTGCGCCTTTTTCCTTTTCTTCAAAATCTAAAAACTTAAATCTCCTCGCTACCTCAGTAGAAACTGCGGGTTGCTTATTAGGCATAAGATTTGAGATGGTGTCCATCAAGCTTTTTTCAGGCGTAGCTTTCTTTTTACCTGATTTTTCGTTAAGATTCCATTGTTCAAATGAATATACAGACATTTCTATTAGATTTTTTTTAATGAGGCCAAAGCATTATCGAAAATATCTCCACGCTTTTGGATATTAGCCGCCCAAGCAAGCATTCCAGCCGCTTTTTTCTGGTCTCCTTTAAGAGCTTTAACCAAAGCTTTTGCTAATTCCATACCTGTTTTGTAATGGTCTTCAATCTTTTCTCCAGAAGGAACTCCCAAAAGTTTATGCATTTTTCCTTCTTTAACATTTACTTTAGATACCGTTTTCTTCGCTTCGTTAAGAACATAGTCCTCGAATTTAAGAACATTTCCCATAAAAATAAGGTTTTTTTAGTTTTTTATCTATAGTCCTATATATCTAAATTTTTTTAAGAATAAACAAACTTTCCGAACAACTCTATAAATCTACAGACCTGATATGTTTCATAAAAATAGCAAAACAAAAACATGAGAGAAAAGAATTTACAAACTGAATTAGCATTATGTTTTGATGATGTTTTACTTCTCCCCCAATCTAAGTCAAACGTAGAAAGCCGTTTTTCCGTTGATTTAGAGATGAAATTAGGTCATGAAAAAAATGAGAAAGCCATAATTTCTCTTAAAGTTCCTATTATAGCATCTCCTATGGATACTGTATGTGAATATAAAATGGCTCAAGAATTAAGTAAAGCTGGAGCTATTGGCATAATTCATAGATTCATGGAGGTGGAAAAGAGAATAGAAAATTTGAAAAAAGTAGAGGGCAATAAAGGAATAGCTGTTTCTTTATTGGAAGCAAAAGATAAATCTATAATCTATAGTTTATTAGATGCTGGTTCAAATGTTATCTGCATAGATACTGCAAATGGACATGCAAAAAGGGCATTAGAATCGGTCACAGAGCTTCGAAAAATAGTTAACCCTCATATTCATATCATGTGCGGTAATGTATCAACCTATGAAGCTTATATTGATTTAATCAATGCTGGTGCTGATTCAGTTAGAGTTGGGATAGGAGGCGGTAGTGCTTGCACAACAAGAATAGTAACAGGCCACGGAATGCCTACTCTTTCTTCTATTATGGATTGTAAGCATCATGAAGAGATTTTTAATAAAAAAGATGGATTATATTCTATTATAGCAGATGGTGGTATAAGAAATACAGGTGATATGGTAAAAGCATTTGCATTTGGTGCTTCTGCTGTTATGCTTGGTTCTTTATTGAGTGGTTATGATGAATCACCAGGAGAACTCATTCGAGATGGCTATAATTCGCCAATGAAGGAATTTAGAGGCATGGCTTCAAAAGAAGCCCAAGAAGACTGGCTGGGGGGAGTTTCTGTCTCAGAGGGAGTTTCTACCGTTGTTCCATATAAAGGGGCTCTGAGAGACTCTATGAGGTCAATAATAGGTAGTATAGGGAGCGGTTGCTCTTATTCAGGTGTGAATAAGTTATCTGGCCTTTATACAAATGCAACTTATGTTAGAGTTTCTAATTCATCTATAAATGAAAGTAGACCCCATGCTCTTTCTTTACCCAGATGAAACTTAAATTTGTTTATCGAGCGGTTTTAGATAATTAAAATTTGGACTATTCTTGTACATATAAGAAAGATAGTAATGCCAAGTCCCATCAATTGGATTTTCTTTCATAGCAAGAGCATCTTCGCTAACCAGTTCATTTATACAATTTTGAACTCGTTCTACATTATACATCTCTAAAGCATTCAAAATTTGATGTTTTTGAACAAACTCAAATGCCTCTACGAATCTTACTATTTTTTCTTTAATCATCTGCATAATCTTTTTCCTTTTTTATATAATTTAACAGTATTGGATAAGCTACGAACAAATAAAAAAACATGCTTATCACAAAAACACAAAAATAAATGTTATAATCCACAAACTCCCTTGACTTAAGAAAAGTCTGTATAGATTGAAGTATATAGAGTAAATGTTCCATGTGAGCAATATACAAAAACTTTCTTTTATGAATAAAGATTTAAGAAAATTAGTGTACAGAAAATTTGATGGAAAATGTGCTTATTGTGGTAATTATTTAGAATATAAAGACTTAAAAATTGACCACTTTATTCCTAAAAAATTAGGTGGAACTGAGGAATTTGAAAATTTAATGCCAAGTTGTGAAATATGTAATCACTATAAGGGGCATTCAAATATATTCAAATTCAAGTCTATGATGCAAAATATTCATAATAAGATTTCTAAGCTCTATATCGTGAAAGTAGCCGAAAAATTTGGTTTAATCACAATAAAAAAGTTTACTTCATTTTATTATGAAGATAAGATGTGAATTAATCTGTTAATTTACACCAAGCTATTCCAACATCATCATGTTCCCAATAAGGATTATCTATGTTCATATATTCTTGATGTTCAGTCAAGAAATCAATATATGCGGTATTTACTTTACCACGGAAAAATTTAACATCATCCAGAGCAATGTATTTTGCCCCAAGTCTTGCGGCATTTCTTAAATCAGATAAAGCTTCTTCGTATTTATGACCACCATCTACCCAAGCAAATGCTACAGGTTCGTCTATCGTGTAGTTATTTAATATATGTGTTGAATCACCACAGTTAAATATAACATTCATACCCATTTTTGCAAGAATTGGAACTACCTTCGAACTTTCCATATTTACATCTACTGTATGCAAAGTTCTTTTTCCCAAAATAGTTGAAGCAATATATCCAAAGAATCCTTTATTTGTCCCTACTTCTAAAAGACAACCTTCAATATTTTGATTCTTTATTATATTTAAGGCATACTTAAAAAAGGAAATTTGAGCATTTGTTGTTTCTAAGTTTACAATATTCTCTAATAGATTTCCTTCTGGTGAAGTATGAGCTTCGCATAGCATTTTATAGATTTCTGTGCTTCTTAAAGATTCCAATGTAATCTCTTTGATTATGGGCTGTAAAGAAAAAACATCAGGGATATAATGAGATAAGACATTATCCATAAGATTATCTATTTCAAAATCTTCAAGAATTTTTCTTGATTTTGTAATAGCCTCAGAATCATAAGTATACATATACATAGAAGCTGAAACTTTATCTTTGATGCTTTTATAGATTGAAACCGCAGAAATAATATCAGACTCAGTTGTTAAAAAACATCTATTTGAAAAAAACTCATCGAGAGGTTTTTCCTTTCTATACAATTCAGAAGTTAGAAAGTATTTGTTTTCAATCAACAGAATATAAAATTTGGAATCTAAATAAGAACCTTGAGGCATAGCTTACCTTATATTTTAAGTTAATACTTATTATTTATAGAAAAATAGCCGATTTAGTTCAAAAAAAATTATGGAAGTTTTATCCAAATCCTGTGATGGTCTACTGAAGATTCTGCCCCCTTTAATCCTTTTGTATCTAACATTACATTTATGTCTCTTGTTATGTTATTTGAAAAATCAGTTAAAATTTTGAATTTACTGTAGTCTATTTGAATTGAGTATATTAATTTATTAGGGTAAGACTCAACTAATTTGTAAGAAAGGGCATTTCTGTATAAAGTATTGTTTAGTCCATTTCTGAATTCTTTATCTTTGAATAGTATTGTTTCTGCTGTTATTATGAGCTTTAATTTTGTAAGAGTTCTATGTATTGTTTCATGTAACTCTTCATACTTAAATATGTATTTTTTTGATTTCATAAGAACTTTATTTGTTTGCTGGTATATATTCTAAATAGAAAAGTTCAAATTAAAAATATCAAATATCATGCTTTTACTGTTATTTCTGTCAGTAATATCAATCGCTAAACTTTTTTTAGAGATTCGTATTAAAAACAAACCCGATTTGGAAAAAAAGCTTAGGGTTATATCTATAATTATATCCATATTATATTATTCAACATCAGCATATATCATCATTAAATATGCTCCGATTTTTTGGAATGTTTTCAGAACATTTCGTTCTATACTTTAATATTAAAAGAAAACCCCAGAAATTCTGGGGTTTTTGTTTTACAAAACATGTAAAGTAAAATCAGCAAAAGAGACCAATAATCTGATTCAATTCCTCTAAGTTTTCTACCTTAGCTAATTTGATTGTATCGTATTCATCATGAACAAGCAAAGTTCCATCCTTTTGCAAGATGAAATGAGTTCCCTTTTGTTTTGTCGATATTGTATAACTATTTTCTTTACCTAAATAAGAAATAGTAAAACCCATTTTTAACAGGGTATTTTCATCAAACTCCATACGCATCATATGGTCATTTTTAATGTCAAGCATCATAGTGCTTTCCTTTAACTGTGATTTAATCTAAGAGACTCATTCTAAAATGAGTTCTCGTTCTATAACTCTAAAATGAAATTCATATTTATTTGTAAATACAGATAGGTTGTATCTATCTTCATTTTGGACTTTTATATCTTCATTTAGCCTTAATACCTTTTCCGAGGGAGACATCATTTCTTTGTAGAAAGATTCAATCTTTTCTTTTGCGAGTTCTATTGTTGAATAAAGACCCATTTCTTTTACATCGATAGTTGATGCTGAATAATCATCCCATATCCAACAAAGAGGCTCATATACTTTCATAAATTAACCAATATAATCTGTTTATAGAAATTAACTCAATTTACAGAATATAGTTGTTACTTTTGATTATGTTCAACGGGATGTTCAGATTTTTCAGATTGTGTATAAACTATATTTATCTTTTTGTTTGAAGTTGTTGTTGCATAATATACAGTATCCCAACATACTAAATCACCTGTATCTTCGAAATCAAATTCAGAATTGTAATTCATATAAGTAATATTATTTTTACGCTTTTTTGAATATAGTCTTTGTGAAGAATTTATCATCCCCATATTGAGTTGAAGATAATGCACCTGGAATTTTGAATTCAAGAGCAATATAAGCAGAAGATTGACCTACAACACAATCTTTCGCTTCTCCTTTTGCTATACATAAACTATCTAAATTTATAGCTAAGTCTTCTTTATCGTAAGGTTCTTTGGGTAAAATTACTATGACTGCGGATTCTGTGGATACTTTTATAGAACCATCTTCAGATTTTGTGATTACTTTTGATTTATCAGTTGCTTTGGGATAAACTAAAAAAGCATTTTTTATTTGTTCTAAACCCGACTCGGACTTTATATCATATCCCATTTCATTCATCACGCTTGTAAATCCAGCGGTAACTTTCAATTCAGTTGTTATAGAAACATCTTGTTGGGCTTTTGCGAACTTAAAAGACATTGAGTTTTTTTTAGAATCTATTGACTTTATCTTTATATTAAAAAAATTAATAACACCATATGGGTCAGTCTCACTGACTTCTTTCTTTTCTATACCTCTGCTATAAAGACTTGCCAAGGTTTTTCTGAAGTTTTCTTCATTTCCTGTATAAAGTTCTCCTTGTGTTATTTTTAACATAGGATATGCTTGTGGCTTACTTACATCAAATTTTGTGGCTTCTGCTTCATTTACCCAAGATTCATAGATTTTGATATATTTCATAGGAAAAATTTATTTTCTCTATATATCAAATCAATACTTCTCAATTTTTAATATACTTTCATATGGTATGAAATCTCTACATTCAATCGTAGAATTATCATCAAAACAAGTTGTATTTGTCGGCGAAAACAACTTAGTTTTATCTAATTTACTTGAAGAAATAGTCAAAACGACTATATCTCTTAAATAAGACTCAGGAACGATAGATGAAACTTTTGCGTAATTATAAGCCATCATAGGGTCTCTTGAAAGATAATTCACACCTATTTTAGAGTCTATCCAATTAAATTCAGATAAAGAACTATCTATCCCATTTCTTTTAATACTCTCAATTAAAGGAGCATATGTAGCATGGTATAAATAAGGCTGACTAAGGGTAACAATATTGTTGTTGAGCAAAAAATCAAACCAATTAATCAAATCATCCCAATTTTTACCATTTAAGTTTGAACCAAGAGGAATTGCAAAATTAAAATCTGCGATAAATTTTCTATCGCTATGGTCTGAAAATCTAACAGAATATTGCTTTTCATTCTGTGGGAGTTTGAACATTAAGTAAACAGAATCTGTATTATTTGATTGTTTTATTCTTATTTCATCAATCCATCTTGAAATATGCTTTTTAAGTTTTACTGCCCAATCATAATTTGACATATAATTATAATCATAGATGAACTTAGCCGTTGCGAAATTTATCTTATCATCATAAATAGAGCCAATATAGTTACTATCCTTTCTATCAAAGGCTTTGCCTCTATTAGAATAGTCTATATAAAAGAAATCTCCATTTTCACATAAAACAAGGTTTTGATAATTTTTGTTTTTGTGATAATAGTCTAAGATAGCATTTTCATACTGCTCTCTTTCATTATAGCGTTTTAGGCTATCATACCCTTGAGGTATTCTGGTGTTTTGAATCATAAATAAACCCTCTAAATTATCGTTATGTTTTAACTAATATCGTTTAATATCACTATTGTTACAAATCTAATAAAAAGAATCGGGAAAACAAAAAATAAAATTTTCAGAAAAATTTGAACTTTATTGGAAAGTTCTTTATATTTGTACAGGAATTGAGCTTGTGAGTATTAAATCTCCTAATGCTATGGAAACCGCCTTTATATCTAAAACTTAGTTCTTTTATGTTTTAAGATATAAACTCCTTAGTCCATCCAGAAGAATAGTTTGGCGGAAAAGGGTAAAAGTAATTTTCCCTGCGATGAGTGTAGATTTTTCTTAGATTTTTCTCACTGCACTTAAATATCGTTGTTTCGTTTCTGGCGCAACCATATATAAAGTCCCTAAATAAATACTTTTAGGGGCTTTTTTATTTTTTTAGTTTAATAGGTAATTGAATATTTGGTTTTATCTTTATCTTTGATATGTCTATCGTATCCATTACAGGTTTTATCCTTTTTTCTTCAGGAACCATCCTAAAAGGAGGGGTTATAACAGTATCTTCTTCATATTTTGTATAACTTCTTCTGATTTTTTTATCTGGATGTATCTCATTTTCAAGCTGGACATTTTTATTATAGGTAATAGCCATTTCATATAACCTTTCTCTTAAAAGTTGTATTTCGTTTTTAAGTTCTTTGTAGTTTTCATTTGCTGATTTTATACCATCTCTTGTTGTTTCTATCGTGTTTTTGAAATACCAGTACCCCCCAATAATTGTAGATATGGCTGATATTATGCCTATAAGGGTAGTTAAATTAATAGTAAATTTTCTGTTCATCAAGTCCATTCTAAGGGTTTTTATTTATGTTTATACCAGATAATCTTATATATCGAACTTAAAACTTAAAAAATAGTTTCCGATTAAATTGAACTTTTTTCCAACTCTTTATATAAACTATGATGCAATCTAATAAACATAAATGAATGGAGACCACAATGAAGTATATCATTGCGCTTTTTCTGTGTGTAGTTACATATACTACTACATATTCATGTTATACCATCGACTTGTTCAAAAAAGTAGTAACAGGTGGTAATAACAACGCTACTATCGGTCAGGTAATAGCAGGATATAAAAATGGAAATCATATTGGAATTAGAATACCAAGAAGACTAACAACTTCTGTTGAAGATTTTTCAGGTAAAGAAATTTCATATATTTCTACTGTATATCCAAACCCGACAAATCAAGAAACTGTATTTTTTATGATGGATGATGTTAAGTCTATTTTGATTTATGACATCTACGGAACAATCATCACAAATGCATATGATTTGTCAGCTCGTAAAATCACTCTTCCTTATAGAGGCGTATTTTATATCACATTCACCACAACAAACGATAAAGTTTACTCATCAAGAGTCATTTTTAACTAAAAATACGAGGATTTAATGAAAACCTTTTTGATTGCGTTTCTTACGCTTATCGCAGTTAATCTGTCCGCTCAAACAACAGATTTGCAATATCAAGCACATGTTCCTTCTGGAGTTAGCAATGAAATTAAATTTTCAGCTTATCTCGCAGATAGTTCTTTTAATGAGAACTCACACTTAAACACATCAGCATTCTGGTATGTTGAAGAAAAATCAGTTAGTGTAAATAATGGAATGATTAATGTTCTTTTAGAAAACATTGCAGATTCTATTTTTACAAGAAATCAAGGAAATATCTTTGTTTATGCTTATGTAAATGGAGTTTCTCTTGGAAAACTTGCTTTGCATAAAGTTCCTTATGCTGTTTCTTCAAGATTCAGTAGCAAAGCAGAACTTGCACAAAATGCAGTTAATGCTGAAAGAGCTGTTGTAGCAAGACGAGCAGGAATCGCAGATACATCTGTTCTGTCACTAAGAAGTTTAGTTTCTGGTGTAGCAGATTCTTCTGTGAAATCCGCTCATTCAGTTCGTAGTTCTATTGCAGATTCTGCAATCAACTCTAAACACTCTGTTCACTCAGCATTTGCTGATACTTCTGATGTAGCTCTTCTTGCAATTTATGCAAAAGTTTCAGGATATTCAGCAAGTTCAGGAAGAGCAGATATTGCAGATACCGCATTTTATGCAGGAACTGCTGGTCGTTCTTATCGTTCTGATTCTTCCCTGTATGCTGTAAATGCAAATCACTCTGTTCATTCAGATACAGCACAATATGCTCTTAATGCAGGGCATTCAGCAACTTCTTCAATCGCAAGCAATCTTCAAGATTCAGTGATTGTAGCGAGTCACTTCAAAAATGGTTCTGTTAAATTGAACGCTCTTCATGGTGGAAACTCTGCTACCATTGGTTCTTATGCAATGGCTGGTGTAAGTGGTCTCACATGGGCTGTAAATCCACATCATTTTACAAGTTCTGTGCAACTTCACACAATTTCACCTGCAACTCTTTCAAATACATCACGCTACATTGTTAGCCGTGTTGCAGTAGACTATAATATGGTAACTATTACAAATCCAATTATGGGTCAATTGGTTACTATACACAATGGTTCTACAGCAAATGTTGTAACCCTTAATGGCGTTACTTGGAGTATTGATACATTCTTGAATGTTGTTATTCCAGCAGGTCAATCAAGAACATTGTGGTATACAGGAACAAATTGGATGGTTATCCAATAATACCAAAGAATAATAAGCACCTTCTAATAAACAAGACCTCAACCAAAATATGGTTGGGGTTTTGTTTTATATAGATATATACATACAAATATAAATTTACAAATGAAATATATCAAATTATTTGAAAATTATAGTTCAATATCCGAACACTTACAATATCACATTGATAATGATATATCTATAACTGACAACATATTCAGAGTAGGTTCTGAATCTTACTATGAACTTTTAAAAGAATCGAGAGAATTATTTGAAAGAGGAGAACTTATAGAATTAAATGAAAACGATTCTTATCTTTTTGAGAATACAGACTTAGGGAAATTTGAGGAGTTTGACGGGGAGATAGTTCCACTTGACTTGCCTTTACTTGATGAATCGGAATTAAATGAAGCTGAATATGCAGGTAGAAAAGTAGAATTAAATAAACCTATGCGTAGTTCAGGCCCTAAAAAATATAAGGTTTATGTAAAAAACCCTAAAACTGGTAGAATTATGGTTGTTCATTTTGGAGATGTTAGCGGAGGTCTTAAAGCAAAAGTATCAGACCCAGAAGCAAGAAAAAGATTTGCAAGTAGACATAATTGCAAAATGAAAAAAGATAAAACAAAGGCTGGATATTGGGCATGTAGAGCAAATCGTTATGCTTCTCTTTGGGGTGGTAAAACTTATCCAGGATATTGGTAAAGGAGTAGACTTATGGATGCATTTCCATTTGAAGAAAATAAGATAGAAGAAGCTGTTTTTATACGAACATTCTATAATGATGTAGAATCAGGAGATTTAGTTTGGCATAGAGATAGAGAAGATAGAATAATTGAATCGATAGAAAAAACAAATTGGAAGATTCAATTAGATAATGAATTACCAAAAGAAATCAATTCTCCTACTTTTATACCTATGGGTGTATATCATAGGTTAATCAAAGGCGATGGTGATTTGAAACTTAAACTCATAAAAATAAACAATTATATCCATGAGTAAATTTATAAAAACAAAAATTCAAGACTTTTTGGGTGAAAATTTTAATAATCAAATTAGTAATCCAAACTCTATTAATATGAAAAGAGAAGAGAAGTATTTCGCCGTCACAGACAAAACAGGAAGAAGCGCTAAGCCTTATAAATTAGATAAAACCCATATTGAGCAACATTGGGATTTAGATGAAACAGATTGGGATTCAGAAGAAACATTAGGTGACTTTTTAGAAGATTGTTACATAGGTGATACTTGGAATACAAGAACAGAAAAAATTGAGTGTATTGCTATTATGTAATAGTAGTTTCTTAATATTCAATTCATATTTGCTAAAACAAAAAACCCCAATGAACTTAATCATAGGGGTTTATTTTTAGATATTTAATAATTAAATAATTAAGTTATGATTCATCAGATTTCCACTCTACATATAATTTCAAAAATTTCATGACATATACTTTTTTAATTGTAAGTGTGTATATTCAAGAATTAATCTTCTAAAATTACAAGATTGACTTTGCCCGTATAGTCTTCATACAAAAAAGAGCAAGATTCACAAAAATCCCCAGAATTGTAATACATTTTATCTTCAATTTGTTCTATACATGGATTATGTATATGTCCTATCATTATAGAATGACAATCAGAATTTTGAATTTTCTTCATGGCTATATGCTTAAAATCATTCAAGTAAAATATAGCATTCTTTACTTTTGTTTTTAGATACTTTGAAAGAGACCAATAATTCAAACCCAAAATCCCTCTTAATTTATTATACAATTTATTTACAGAATAACTGAATTCATATGCTATATCCCCTAAATGATAGATAATAGGATGAATCCTAACAAAACCATCAAACTGATCACCATGGCAAATATAAATTTTTTCTCCACTTATAGTTTGATGTATAAGTTCATCGCATATAGTTATGTTTCCTAACTCCAAATCTTCTTCTCTAATTAAGTCCCTTAAATAAAAATCATGATTCCCTAAAATATATTTAACGGATATATTTTTTCTTGACATCTTCAACACTTTTTGTAAAACAGCAGAATGATTATTATCCCAGTAAACCTTTCTTTTGAGGGATGTTAAATCAATAAAATCACCTATTATTATGAGCTCTTCAAATTCATATTCTTTGAATACCTTTAAGAGTTTTTCAGGTTGGGACTTTACTGTTCCTAAATGAACATCAGATATAAAAAGAGTTTTAACTTTCATAAATTTCAAATATTTTATCCATTATTGATGTTATGGGATTTTTCCAATCATAATTTATAGATTCATACTCTTCTATCCATTTTTGAATATTACTATAATCTAAATCTTCTATGAATACACCCATATCTTCCAAAGTCTTTGAATTACAAATTTGCTCATATTGCTTCTTTATAGGAATAGACCAAAGTTTTTTGCCCAATACCAAAGCCTCTGCGGTTGTAGAAAAACCAGATGCTGTTATTACCCCAGAACATTTTTTAAGATGCTCTTGGAAATTAATCAAAGATAGTGGAAAAACCTTCACATTTTGGTCATAGTAATAGTTATCCACTTCCTTTGAGAATATAACCCATTTTTTACTTTTGTGTCTCTTAAACGATTCTATGAGGTATTTTAAGTTATATGCTGGTAGATAGACAGAAATAAAACTTTCTATCTTATATGGATTGCTTAGTATAGATTTAGGTATAATCGGTTGAAAGATTTGATTATGGTATTGTTGATAGTGTATTCCTATTCTATTTTTGGAATAAGCAAAGTATTTTAAGAAAAACTCTGCTGTAAAATCTCTATTGAATTTAGGCGTTGATTTGAATAAGAGGGAATTTTGATTTGATATATTAATACTTTTTACACCACTTTTGTAAGCAGACCAAGCTGAGATTGGCTCAAAATCTGAAATAACTAAATCATACTTACTTACATCGTAGTTAGTGTCTTTTATGAGTTGATATAGATTAGCATCTTTTATTGAACTAAACCAATCTATTGTTCCCTTTGAGTTATAGTATAAAGAAAGCCCCTTGAATTTTTCCTTTATTGGATGTGTTAAACTTAAATTTGAATTATTACCCGATGCTATAATGTCCACAGAACATCCTATCTGATTTAATTGTTCTATTATCTCAGATGCTCTTGTGATATGACCGTTACCATTAAGCTGTATTCCATATAAAATTCTCATGAAACTATATATGGAGTGGAATTTAATCTAAATAGTTGAAAAACTGTGAGTTGGGAGATTTCTAATGTTAAGATTTGGTAAAACAAAAAACCCCAATGAAATTAATCATTGAGGTATTTGAATTATACTAATGTCTTACTTGCCTTGCCCTCTATATGCTTTCTTTTTATGATTAGAGGGAGTTGCTGATAATTTAGTGTTGATACTCTTGCCTTGTCTTGTTTTCTTAGGTTTAGACTCTACCTTTTTCTTTCCTGTGTTGTTTGATGACTTCTTCATGCTGTTTTTAGTCTATATATCAAATCTACCTTTATTTTTTTGATATATAGTGTATAAGTATTAAATAACCTAAAACTATGCCATTCACACAAAATGTACTATTATTTGAATCTTGGAGTGAAAATTCTTCAATAAACGAATCTGAATCTTATAATAACATGGGATTTACATTTGATGATATTATGAAAGTTCAGGATTTTTTAGTTAAAAATTCATTTATGAACCCCATAAGAACAAATGGGAAGCCAGCGATAGATGGTAAATTTGGAGAAGAGTCAAGAGCATCTCTTGTAAACTTTCAAAAATCAAAGGGGTTAGAACAAAATGGAGTTGTAGATTCTAAAACCTTAAAATCTATGGGCTTGGATATTATAATACCCGTTATGCAACCCCAAGAACAAACAAAATCTACAATTAAAGAAATAAAACCAGGGGTAGAAAAACTCTCAAAATCTGCCGATTTCGGTGAAGATTTTATACAAATAATTGACCCAACCGCAATACAAATGGGGTTTAATTCTGATTTCAAACCGCATAATGCAACCGAATGGATACAAAAAGGCTATAAGAATTTTATAAATTTAACATATTATGAGAGAAATTACAGACCAACTGGTAATTTTTATTCTAACGGTGTAAACTTAGGAGAAAAGTTAAATCAATTTAGACATTGGCCTATGATGATTTTAAAGCCAGAACTTGAAATCGTAGAAAGAGGTGAAGGGGCTATGTATCCAATGGAGGCATTTTCGGGAAGTGATTTGCTTATAAAAAACGGTTCAATTCACGATGTAAATGGCGGGCCTTCTGAAATGGCAATGAGACCGAGAACTGGAATCGGAATAACAGCAAAAGGCGATATTATAGCTTATGTTACTCCTAAGGCTAATATAAAAATATTAGCTGAAAAAATGAAAATGGCTGGAGCTATCAATGCGATTTGTATGGATAGTGGTAATAGCACATTTTTTGTAAGGAATGGTGAGATTAAAATTGCAACAAGTAGAAAGGTTCCAACGATATTATATTGGTAAAAATAAAGGAGATGCAAAAAACATCTCCTTTTCTTATTTGCTCAGTGCCGAATAAAATTTCTTGAATTTTGCTATCCTATCTGCCAAACCGTTTGTTCCACCGTTGATTCTTTTCGTTAATTCAGTAACAACGGCATCTGTCGCACCTTTATCACAAATAGACCAAAGGTTATTAGAATGAAAAAAGAAACCAGCAGAAGTTAAAGGATATTTCTTAGCTACTAAATCTGGATTTGCAACAACATCTTCCCCGATAAAATCAGAAAACCTTTTAAAATTATTTTTACCAGTAAGCTGGATATACCCTCGGCCTCTAAATTTAAAGCCTTCGCCAGTGGTTTCTGGCCCATTACCCATTCTACCACCATATACTCTCGATGCTATTTTTTCAGGTTTTCTTGCATAAGATTCATTCAGAGTTCCTGGGAAATATTTAGGAAATGTTCTTTTTAACCCCTGTGCTGAATAATTCAAATTTTCAGAAACTGCCTTAAAATTGGCTGATTCATGGGCACATTGACTTAAAAAATGTGCTAATCTAAGTGTTGTGGTTATGGCAAATTTTTCAATAACACTCGGTAATTCTTCTAAAACCTTATCCGTAACCATTCCCTTTAATTTTTCAATTTTTTCCATATGGATAAACTTTATTTTTGATATATCTATATATCAATACAACATAACTCATTATTATTATTTAAACTCGGGTTTAATTATGTTTACTCCAGATGATGAAGTTCAAATAACCAGAAAAATGTATGGGATGGATTGCTTTTTCCAAATAAAGAAAAAGAAAAAACTTTCTATATTCGAAAAGCTAAAAAAATTCTTTAATAAAGCAGATGAATGGATGGAATATCAGTATTTATATTCCTATGTATATTCAGATGTAGATGCCCAATTACAAGATTATGATATGAACCCAAGTTATAGAAATATGAAGTTCATAGAAGAAAAATACAATATGGAAAAGGTTTTATGGGGAGTTGTAAAATCTCTCGGTAAAAACTTTATAGGTGATGAATTTACGATATATGGAGTCATCTTTGGAAAAAATGTCCATAAAATCTATAATTATGATATGGACACTATAGAATTTTTAGGAACAGATGTTTTTGTAAATAAAAATTTTGAATCACCCGATGCTTCAAAACTCATTTTTGATACTCTTCTAAATCTTCCACATGTTGAAATTCTCCATACAGGAGAATGGGACGGAGAACTCCAAGATAGTTTTATCTATGATAATTATGTAGAAACAACAGAAAAAAGAATTCCACATGCAGGAGTAGTTATCAAACATGTTTCTGGTGATAAAAACAAAATGACTACAATCTACAATCCTGATTTCAAATTATGGATTGGTAGAAAGAATTTACCTAATTAATAGGATTTTTCTTTAGCGAATTCAGCTTGTTCATCGATTTTAGTAATGATGAATTGAGAAGCTTTTGAAATAACTGCTAAATTAGCTTCAATAACATCTTTGTTTGCTTTCCACAAAGCCAAATAAGTAGAATGGTGAGTTGCAGGTAAATCATAATGTTTCAATACAACATATGATACACTCTCTGCTTGTAGCTCCATCAATTCTTTTGTTAAATCAAGCGTTTCTCCTTGATAGAATATAGAGTTTTTCCTAAAGTGCATTAATTCATGTGCAACTTCATGAATCATTGTTGATAATCTTCCAACGCCCTCTACTCCTGATGATATATTGATATGGTCACCCGCCGCATAACCTCGTTCCCCTCCTGTAGCTTGTTCGGTTGTTATTTTGATTCCCATATCCTTTGCCATCTCTGAAACATAACCGAACAATTCATCCGCCGTTTCAGATGGGGTATTTTCGCCCCACCATTGAGGCGCATCAGGAATTTCACCTTCTGGCCCAACGGCTTCTGTATCTGATATATCAAATACTACTCCTATTCTATAACCAACTAAACTCTTCTTCATTTCCTTGGTTTCTTGATTATCTCCATCAAACTCTACGGCATTTATTGCATCATCATCTTCTTTTGATACTTCTTTGTTTTTAATTATGGGGACGAATATACTAATTCCCTTTGCGCCCTTTTTAACTTGTCTGCTTTTTTCTTTCCATTTCGCATATGAAGCGACTCTTGTTGCATCTGGTCTTTGGATATAAATCAAAATTCTGTTATTGTAACTATAATTATGGAATTTAGAGAAAAAGTCTAAGTATTTCCTGATTTTTTCAGAAAGCACTGTTTCATCTGTTGCATTTGCCAATTCAAGTATAAATGCAGATAACCTTGCTTTTAATATATTCTTCTTATCGGACTCTTCTACATTTTCAACCATTTCTTCAAGTTCTTCAAGAGAACCAATAATATAATCGACTTTATTTATAAGACTTATCACAGATTTAGCTTCTTCAAATTTATCTGCTGTTATAGTCCAATTATTTTTATTCCATCTAAAACCGCTATTTTTAAGTACATTTTTATTTGCAAATGTTTCTTGACTTCCTTCTCTTCCTTCTAAATCCGATACAACTACCAATTCATTAGCCTCTTTGTTTATTTTAAGTTTAAGAGCTTCATGTAATGCCATTTGCTCCACGCTTCTTTCTTTTTTATTAGAAGAATCATCGATTAAATAAATAGGTGAATTTGATTTAGTATTCAATTCCCATTGTTCAAAGAGTTTGATGTATTTCATAACGAATTTATATTAAATTTTGCCATAATTAGACATATTTCTTATATATCCTCAAGTTTAATTGAGTTCTAAACAAATTTGAATAAAATTCTATAAGATATATATCTAAATAGTTAAAAATAAAAGAAGTATATGAAAAAAGAAATTGCAAAAGAACTATACGAATTTGCAAAAGTGGTTGAAAGCAGATTCAGTAGAGCTGACCGAGAAATGAATTTTAACTCGGAGAGTTTTACAATACAGAAAATAATACCAACGAGCGACCATACAGCATCAGTTATTTTTTCTAAAAATTCAGGAAAACAAGGAATAGCTTTCTTTTATTATATCCCCAATGGGATGAGTAAAGGTTGGAAATACTTTTTTCCAACCGATAGCCATATAACTGGAATGCGTGCATTTGAATTTCACAAACTCCAAGTTGAAGAGTTTAACTACGACAAGAATTTCATCTAAAAATAAATATAAGGAAACCCTTATGCAAGACGTGCAAAACGAAAAGGTTTATAATGTGGAAGCGGATATTTTATCCATTCCTATTTATATTTTTCATGGAGAAGTTTCTCCGATTGAAGAAAATTTGAATTATGTCTCAGATGAAAATGGCATAATCACACTTATCACTCCTGAAGAGGAAGCAAAGCAAATTCTTTATAGTCTGGCAACTCCAACAAAAGAATATCAAGAAATTGTCAATAAAATGATGGATGAGGATATTCAAGAAAGAAAAAATATTGTTGAAATTAAAAATGATGAGAAAAGTTATGTTAAAGATGCCAGATATAATCTTTCATTTGTTTTCTTAGGTCAAGATGAAGAAACTGGAAATCTTAACTTTCGATTGATTCAAGATACAATCACAGGCGATTTCAATAAAACTAAAGAAATTCTATCTCAATCTATTCTTAGAATAGAAGAATAAATCCTATTCAGGAATTACCATGAGTTTTCTTAAAAAAGGAAAAGAGGTAGAAAAGAAATTTGCTCAATTTCTTGAACATTTTGGAGAAGTCAGAGAAGCAAATCAAAATGAAGATATGTATGAACATTGGGATATTGCTTTATATGACACAAAGTTCGATGTTAAAGGATTAAGAAAGAAAAATAGGCATGATGAAGAGTTTGATGAAAATATACATTGGGTAGAATTGCGTAATGTATATGGTCAAAATGGTTGGCTATATGGTCAATCTAACTTTATAGTATTTGAGACACTTGATTATTGGGTAGTAGTTAAAAGAACTAAACTCATAAAATTAATTGAAGAAAAATGCACAGATGTCGATAGGTTTTATACTGAGCCAACTCTCTATAAATTTTATAGAAGAAGCAACAGAGAAGATACAATAACCTTAGTTAAAACAATAGACCTCTGTAAAATTTCTAATATTATACTCTCAAAAGATATAACAGAATATAACCAAAATCAATTAAAAGTTATTTCTGACAAACTAATCACAAAATCAAATTTAATTCCTGCAAATGCATAGAATTAAAAATAAAAATAAAAGGTTTTTATGAGTAAATTTGAAAAATTTGAAGAAAAGATATTTCTAATTGCAATATCAACAATTTTGATATTTGTTGCTTGTTCAATTGTAATTAGTGTTATTCCAGTCTTTAATATAGTCTCACAAGTAGAAAAAAGATATGTTAGAAAAAATATACATAGCATCGAAGCTAAAAAAGATGTTGATGCTATGATGAAAGCAATGGAAATAATGCGGAAAATGCCATGTGATAATCCTTTAAGTTGGTATTATCAATCGGCCATCCACTGGGTTCCAGATTCAATTTCAAATAATCCTCTTTGCGAATCATATCATACATTTACTGATAAAAAAATAGCTTGGGATAATTGTACTCACTCTCCAAGCAGTAAAGAGAAAATTCATTTTTTAGTATGGCATAGATTGTATATCTATCACTTCGAGAAAATAATCAGGAAACTATCTGGCTATCCTGAATTTGCACTTCCTTATTGGGCATATACAAATAACTCCACTAAGGATAAATCTTTACATCCTGCATTCAGAACAACGGCTTCTTCTCTTTATGAAGCATGTAGATTTGATAGTTTGAATTTAGGATTCCCAATGCAAGGCGAAGTGGAACGCTCACTTGATTTAACAAAACTAATGTCATATACACGATTTGATATGTTTAGTAATGTTATAGATGCCGCTCCTCATGGAGCTATACATGATTATGTTGGACATGGAAATGATACAACAGAAAAAAGATTTAACAATCCAATTACAGGAACTATAACCCCAGATGGACTTATGGGCTCAGTTAGAACTGCTGGATTTGACCCTGTTTTCTGGACACATCATTCAAATATTGATAGAATTTGGCAACAATGGACAAATTCAGAAAATGGAAAATTAATCACGCTTGAAGAATTAAAATCAGTTCCATGGGACTATGTGTTCTTTGATGAGCATGGAAAAAAGGTCGTTTACACCCCAGAACAAATAATAGGCATCATCTATGATTTAGATTACGATTTTGATGATACAAAGGTAAAATCAAAAAAAGAAAATCAAATACTATCAGCGATAACTTCTATTGGGATTTCAAAAAAAGTTAACATTAGTGTATCTGGAAAAAGAACAGACTTTACTATTGATATGCCCCAACAAACTCTAAACAAAAGTCAAAAAAAGGTCTTATGTAGAGTAACAGTTTCTTTTACAAAGAAACCAAGAGGAGTATATGAAGTGTATGCAAACTTACCAAAAGGAATTATCCCTCACCCAAGTATACCCTCATTTGGCGGATTCATGACATTCTTCGGTTCAGACCATCAAATGAAAGAAGAAGGATGTGATGGTGGTTGTTGTAGAAAAACAACAAAGAGTGGTAGAACCACAATGTCATTCGAATTTGAAATAAACAAAGCTCAATCTTATTCTATTTCTGTGTATAAACATAATGGAATGCACACATCAGATTTAGTTATAGAATCTATCAACATACGATAATATATAGATATAAAACCCATAGGAGTTTTTTATTTCTGTGGGTTTTGTAGATTCTTACATCTATATTCAAATAATTAAAAAAATAATGAATAAGCATACTTTTAACAATAGTTATACCAAATTTGAACTTGTTAGTTTTAGTGATGAAGAATTACTTGATATTATCAAAGTAGAAATGTCTTCATATGAGAAAAGATTTCCAAATGTAGACTTGTTATTGGACTCTATTTATTTCTGTAATAAAGAAAAAGAAATAATGAAAATAAATAATAGGTTTAAGAAAGAATATGCAAATTCTTTTTTACTGATGGCTTCTCAATATGGACATGCAAATGCAATCAGCAAACTATTAAGAATGGGTGATGATATAGAGTTTTCTGATGACTTAGGTTATAGAGCAATTATTATTGCTTGTAATTTTGGTTATATTGATTGCGCTCAAAAACTCTTAGATTGGGGTGCTAATCCAAATGTGTGTAACCATTCAAATGAGTTTCCACTTGATTTTGCTCTTAAAGTAGGCCCAGAATTAATAGAACTTTTACTCCAATATGGAGCAGAAAGAATGGATGAACGGTATGAAGTCATAATAGAAGATGTGAAATCTCTATTAAATTAAAAATAACACAATATAAATAAAAAAAGCACCTCAAAGGGTGCTTTTGTTTTTATTGGTTAGATTCATCTTAAACAACATTAAACCAACCCTGAAGGATTAGTCCTTTCCCACTTCCAACAACTGCTTGTCGTGTTTTCTTTGCAACAGAATCACCTTCTCTTGAACCTTCTGAATTAGTATTTCCTTCAATCGTAATCATCTTTTGACCATTCTCAATAAATTCAACAAGAATTCCAGTGTGACCTTTTGTTTTGTCGGATGCACTTACCCAAGAAATATACGCACCAGGCTTGGCTTGTTTCCAATTAGTTATGAGAGGATATCCCGCTTTCAAAAAGTTAGCTCTTGTTTGCTGAACGCTTGGAGAAATATATTTTGTGATAAGTTTAGGGTCAAGACCTACTTTCTTACTTGCTTCTGTATAAACCAATTTACAGAACATACTACACCATGCCCAAGACTTTTTCCATCCGATACTTTCCATAAGTTTTAGAAAAAATGGTTGCTTAAATCCCATATTACCAGAAATTTCTTTTTGGCCTACAAAAGACTGTGCAGTTTCTAAAATTGCTTCTGTAATTGAAGATGGCTTAGATTCAGATGGCTTAGATGCAACAGTTAATTTACTTATGATAGCATTTCTTGTCATTTGTCCAACGATACCATCTGATGTAAGACCATTGTTTTTTTGGAATGCTTTAACAACAGATTCTGTAGAACTATCGAATGTTCCAGTTATAGTTAGACCATAATTACCTATTGAGTTCAGAGAATCCTGCAAAAACTTTATATCATCCCCGCTCATTCCTGTTTTAAGTGTTCTTGTAATTTTCATATTATATTTTTTTATTTTTATGCTTTTTCTGGTGCAGATTTATGCAACAGATTTTGCGTCTATATCCTTACCTATATTTTCTACTTCAAGAGGGATGAATAGATTGATAATAGGAACTCTTACATCATAGTAAATCCCATCGAAATTGAGACTTACATCTCTAAACAAAACATCAAAATTAAGAGCTAAACCTACCATAAAATTATGAATAGATTCATATGCTTTAATGTTTTGTTCCTTTAAGCTATTCTTATCTATATTATATGCATCTATTGTATTTTTCAAATGAAGTATCCTTTCTCCCTTTACAAATCCCCTATAAAGATACTTGCTTGAATTTTTAATTGCAGTTTCTACGTTTTTAATATCTGTAAAATAAAATACTCTTGGGAAATCTGAACGTTTGTAATCATTATTAGACCAGAAATTTCTTTTGTTTACAGTTTCATTCGGGTCTAATACGGCATATTCTCCCATATCATAATCTGTAAAATGATAAACAGGAATACGCCCCGACAATGTTACACCGTCAGGGCTGTATTCTGAAAATTCTTCGTATAGTTTAATATGGCGCATTTGAAAGTTCTTCTTTTTCAGTATATATCTGAGAATTAGAAGAACTTGGCTGGAAATCTTCCCACTTGAAATAAGCGGTTCCATCTTCAGTAAAGGAAGGGATACCAAAATGACCGAATTTTGCGGTTTTGAGGTAAATTGGAGAGTCTAATCCAAGTTTTTGAATTATACCCTTTGGTTTCAAATCATCAAGACTAAAGCCGACTAAATCATATTCCTTCTGAGTAGTTGGGTCAAAAATTCTGTATGATACGGGATATTCATACCCAATGGCATATGATAGTTGAACTTTGATTTTTTGAGCCTCTGGGTTCGATTGTAGCGTTTTTAGGGCTATATGGCGAGCCATATAAGCTCCGCTTCTATCAACTTTACTTGGGTCTTTTCCAGAAAATGCTCCTCCTCCTATTTCGCAGTCTGCTCCGTATTGGTCCACGACAATTTTACGCCCAGTCAATCCACAATCTGAGGCAGGGCCTCCAATATTCCATTTACCTGCTGGATTGATATAAAAGGTAGTATTATCATTAAAAAGAGCTTGAATTTCAGGAGGTAGTGTTTTTAATACACTTGGCATCAATTCATCATGGAATAATTCTCTTAACTGTGGAAGTTGGAGTAGTTCTTCGTGACAAGTTGAAAATACTACCGAATGAATAGAAGAAGGGATACCATCTTTATATTCAAGTGAAACCTGACTTTTCATATCAGGTCTAAACTTATACTTCGTATTCATATTATCATAAGCTTCTGTTATAAAAGACTTTGCGAGATAAATCGGTAGAGGCATAAAGTTTGGAGTTTCTCTTGTAGCATATCCAAACATAATTCCTTGGTCACCCGCAGTTATTTTGTTAGCACGGGTAACAGCATTTGAAATTTCTCTTGATTGTTGAGAAATATTAAAATGTATAGAACATGTTTTTCCGTTAAACTTCAAATGATTATCATCATACCCTATATCACATATAGTTTGTCGAATTTTCTCTTCGAGCGATGATTCAAAAAGTGTAACTACTGATGAAATTTCACCTGCGATGTATACATCATTTCCCTTTACCAAGGTTTCGCATGCTACTTTTGCACCTTTGTCATGTTTTAGATACAAGTCTAAAATAGCATCTGATATTTGGTCTGCTATTTTGTCGGGGTGGCCTGGAGAAACATATTCGCTTGTCCAGATGTAATTTCCTTTTTTCATAAGGCCTCCTAAATGGTTGTTAAAAAATAAAATTGAACACTAAAATTCCGATAACATAGTTCAAATCAAATAATAATCTTTACGAATATAAGAGAAAAGCGGACTAAACGCAAGAAAAAAATAAAAAAACCTAACTTTCTTTTAATCTTCTTTCTTCAAATATAAACGATATATTCAAAAATAGACAGAAGATTCTTAGTAAATTAGGCTTAATTTTACAATTTAGTCCAAAATCTTTTAAGGCATTCTTTTTTCAGGATTAAATTCGTCATTCATATTACCACACTTTACGCAAACGCAAGTTTCTATCGGTATAAGCATTTCTTCCCCAGTAGGAGAAATTATTGCTGAAACTTTCTTGAACATAAGAACAGGTTGGAATAAGTTATGCCCACAGCTTGAACAAAGTAAATCGCTCGCATTAGAAATATCTAATTGCATTTTGTCATTAGTCTTCTGACTATTCATAGTAACTCTTTTATTTTTTATTTATAGTTGAATTTCTATTATTTGTTTAGAATTTCTACTAAAAAAGATATATAATGATGTAAAATTAAAAACAACATGAATTACATAAAGACATTCCCTAATTGGAAAGAATCTATAAATGAAGGGTTTTCAGAAATTCTTTACCATGTAACTACATTAGAAAAAGCAATACAAATCTTCAAAAGCGATAGATTTAATTTAGCTTGGGCTCAAGATGATATGGAAGCTATGTCTTCTGATTATCTTTTTAGAATGTCTTTTGCAAGAACAACAACAAGCGGTTATCCACAATTCGTTAATCCACGATTCTGTTCAGTTGTTTTTAAGATAGATGGTTGGAAATTAAATCAAAGATACAAGTCCAAGAAATTTAATCATTGGAGAGATATGCATAGTTATATTCATACTATGCCGAATAAAGAAGCAGAAGATAGATTAATCAGCAAAGATGAGTTTGTGCCAAACGCTTCTGAATATATCATAGAAGCTTATATTTATATCGAGAATCCAAATGAAATTGGAGCTCCGCAGATATTAGATTTGCTAAAAGAATTAAAAGATAATTCTGACTATAAATTAGACTTCTATGATTTAATACTTTATTGTAAAGAAAAATCTATTCCTCTATTCTTATTTAGCGACAAGAAAAGTTTAACCCACATAAACAAGAAAAAAGCGTTCGAGCTTACCTCCCCAGAATACTTAGACGAACTCCTTAATTTTTTAGGCGATATTTCCGCTTAAATCCCCATTACTAAAATTTTTTTCAAAAAAAACTTGGATTGTATTCAGAAATAAACTATATTTGTAATTATTATTTGTTCAATTATTTAAGGAGTTATGTTATGAAAAAATTTAGAGAATTTGAAGAAGCAAGAGAGTTTGTGAGAAGCCTGGATATTAAAGGTGTAGAAGAATGGAAAGAATATTCCAAGTCTGGTAAGAGACCACATGATGTTCCAAGTGCGCCTTATGAAACATACAAAGAAAAAGGTTGGAAAGGATTTAAAGATTTCTTTGGAAGAGAAGGTGGATATAAAGATTTCCTTCCTTATGAACAAGCAAGAGAGTTTGTAAGAAGCCTGAACATTAAAGGTGAAAGAGAATGGCAAGAATATTCCAAGTCTGGTAAGAGACCTCATAATATTCCAAGTTCTCCTAATATAGCATACAAAGGAAAAGGTTGGAAAGGATTGGGCGATTGGCTTGGAACTGGAACCATAGCAACATTTAATAGAGAGTTCTTTCCCTTTGAAGAAGCAAGAGAGTTTGTGAGAAGCCTGAACATTAAAGGTCAAACAGAATGGCAAGAATATTCCAAGTCTGGTAAGAGACCTCATAATATTCCAAGTGCACCTGATAGAGAATACAAAGGCAAAGGTTGGAAAGGATGGGGAGATTTCCTTGGGACTGGGAGAATTGCAAATCAGGATATAGAGTTCCTTTCTTTTGAAGAAGCAAGAGAGTTTGTGAGAAGCCTGAATATTAAAAGTGTAAAAGAATGGAAAGAATATTCCAAGTCTGGTAAGAGACCTCATAATATTCCAAGTGCGCCTTATGAAACATACAAAGGCAAAGGTTGGAAGGGATATGGAGATTGGCTTGGAACTGGAAATATAGCATCGTTTGATAGAGAGTTCTTTTCCTTTGAAGAAGCAAGAGAGTTTGTGCGGAGTTTAGGACTCAAAGGTGTAAAAGAATGGAAAGAATATTCCAAGTCTGGTAAGAGACCCCATGATATTCCAAGTAATCCTAATATAGCATACAAAGGCAAAGGATGGAAGGGATATGGAGATTGGCTTGGAACCGATAAAAAGAACTATACATTAACAAAGAAAGAAGTTCAGGTTGTGAAAGAAATAACCGAGAAAAAATCCGTGAGCTCAAAGATTAAGT
>Ga0169931_10000309_pt1 | contig 79681 bp, 101 predicted proteins | sample Kivu_15m_20L_FD_129675 | JGI IMG/M metagenome (GOLD analysis project Ga0169931, IMG submission 129675) | Freshwater microbial communities from Lake Kivu, Western Province, Rwanda to study Microbial Dark Matter (Phase II) - Kivu_15m_20L... | ecosystem: Environmental > Aquatic > Freshwater >... | reverse complement strand
GAGACGTTTTGCAGTTTGGCGTACGTCACGGCACCGTTGTCGATCGTCAACGTGGTGCCGCTGGAGCCTACGGTGATGTCGCCCTTGTCGCCGTCGCTGAAACCTTGACCGGTGGCACCAGTGGCACCAGTAACTCCCACATTGCCTTGCGGGCCAGTGGCGCCGGGAATTGGGGCCACAATACCGTTCAGGCTAATGCCGAAAAAATCTGTTCCTTCCGTCGGCGCCTGTGCAAAAGTAATGTTGCTGCCGGATACGCTGTAGTCTACGTCGGGTTCTTGTACGACGCCGTTGAGTGAAATAATTAATGTGGCAGCAGTACCGGGAGACACCGTAGTTGCGCCGCTCGCCAATGCAAACGTCGTCGTGGAACCGTTAAACGTCAACGCGTTTAACTTTAACGCCGTACTTGCCGGACCTGTAGCGCCAGTCGCACCGCCCGGATCGCCGGTTGGGCCTTGCGGACCGGTAGCGCCAGCGGGGCCAGTCGCACCGGTCGGACCTTGTTCTCCGGGAAGATTTAATTGCTGGATGGTGTTTGCGTTGTTTTTGTAAAACAACTTACCGTCAGCATAATTGATTGCCAGTTCGCCGTGATCGAGCGTTTCTGGCGTTCTTCCCGGAATGTCTGATTTTTTAATTCGGATCAGGTTTGCCATGGCAAAAAAAAAATTCCCGGCAGAGGCTATTAAACCTACTGCCGGGAATCGTAATCGAAAACCGAAAACTTGTCTAGAGCAAAACAAGTCAAAATTATCGTCAGAAAGAACCTCCGTCGAGGGCGCAGTTCGCGATCGCCGTGCACACGGTGCTTTCGTACACAACCGTGCCGCCAGTGCCGAACGCTACGCTCGACGAGTCGGTACCCGTAAAGGTCAGCGTGTTGCTGGCCGTCAGCGTCTTTCCTTCAGCGATTGTCAACGTCGCGCCGGTAGCCGGCTCTGTGATCGCAACTTTATTTACGCTGGTGGCAGAAGCCGCGCCGAGAACCGGCGTAACAAGCGTCGGGCTGGTGGCGAACACCAACGAACCCAAACCTGTCTCGTCCGAAATCACTCCGGCAAGTTCAGCCGACGTTGTAGCGGCGAACGCGCTGAGTTTATCAGCGGTTAACGCTACTGTGCCTGTTGCCGCCGGAAGCGTGACCGTGTTCGAACCAGCCACATCCGGAACCACAACCGTCACAGCACCCGACGTGGCACCAGCCATGATCAGGTCTTTGCCGGCCGCCAACTTAACGTGCTCAGACGAGGTCCACGCGTCATCGGCGTCAACCCACTTGAACTCTTTGTCGGTAGCGCCCTTGAGCGTGATACCGCCGCCATCAGCCGTCACGTCGGTCGGAGTTGCGACTTTGCCCAGCACGATGTTCTTGTCTTCAACTTCGACAGTCTCGGCATTAACGGTCAACGTTGTACCGTTCACAGTAAGATTACCGTGAACGACAAGATCGTCCGGGTCTTCCGACGTGCCGATATTTACGTTACCCGTAAACGTCGCGCCGGTAAGTTGTGCATAACCAGACAGGTCGGGAGCAGCGTCCCAGCCCTCGCCGCCAATGGCGAGAATGCTGGTGGCGTTACCCGACTGATCTTCGCCAACACCGTAGTACAGAACTTTGTTGACTTCATTAAAAGCCAACTCCGCGTTTTTCAGCGACGACGGGGCGCCGCCAACGGCGCCTCCACCCGCTAAACGACGCTTGATACGAATTACATTTGCCATAGAAATACCTCATTTTCCGCTCTAGCGTCAAAATTCTCCGCCGTCAGTTATTTTATCAAGTCCAGCGCTTCGCCACAACTGTGTTTCTGGATCAAAAATTAAAGCGGCGAGCACGGATGGCGACCCAGTATCGACGCCGATGACGTCGTCAAGCGTCATCTCCGGAATTCCAGTCACAATTTCCTGCCAGTAATTCAAAATGTTCGGCACCGGGCCGGCTAACACAAATGTCTTGTTTAAATCGGTTCGAATAGCGAGGTCGCCAGTTTGGGCGGGCAGCGCCAACATTGCCGCCTCTGAGACTACGCTAAAAACTTCGGTAAAAGCCGAGTCGGGAATTTGTTCGATCGGTAATTTGCCCGTGGCGCCATCCAACGTCGCCACGCCGCCCGGCACGCCGCGTTCCGTATTGGGCACGGCATCGACAATTTCAATAATGTCGGCGATTGTGGTTTTTTTAGATTTACTCCGCTGCAGTTCAGAATCGACAATTGGTACAATATCTGTCGGCGCTAACTGCTCTTTGGCTTCTAATTCGGAGATTTTTTTGCGCATATAAGCCTCGGCAAAAAAGTACGGCGGTTACGCGCATTAAATTTTACAGACTCAACGATGACGAATAAACTCGTCATCGGCGTCGTCGTCATAATTTGCGCGGTGTTTTTTACGCGAATTATCTTTGGTTCCGTCCAACAAGTCGGCGGCTTTCAGCAACCACTTCGACAGTTTTCGCGCATTTTCAGCGCTTAACAGCGGCGCCTGCGCCCCTTGCACATCGACGACGATTCCCGCACCGATGCCGGAATCTAATTCCCATTCGCCCGCCTGAAAGATGACCGTGGGAGTTTCATCGGTTGGCCGCGCGGACCCTTCGACGAATTGCAGTACATCTGACGAATTTACAACAATATTAGCCACGAATATCGTCCTCAAACATTTCGAACATGTCGTCAATAATGACCGGCGTATTAATGCCGGCGGAAAAACTCACAAAACCTTCAAGGTAATAAGCCGTCGCTTCTTCCCGAGAAAATCCGTCTAAAAACAACGTGCTGAATATCCGCTGTTTACTGTACACAGCAACCGGATCATGGTGCGCAACGGTACCGAAACCGATCAACGCCGCGTCCATGTTTTCAAAAAACACGGCGTCTGGATTTAGGTCGCTCAGCGCGTTTTTGATGGTTTGACTATTCATCGTGATCAACGGCAGCCTCAAAGTCTGTGGAAATTTCCTCCAAGAACGCCACGGCCAGATCGCTTGCCCGCTGAAACGCCTCGCGCATTCCACGGCGAAAATCTGCTGAGCCGTTAGATGCGGCTTTTTCGGCCAGATCGGCAATTACAGATAGGCTCGCAATTGTTTTGTTTTTCAAGTGCCGGTACTGAAATGAATTGATCACAATGTCGTCGCCGAGCCGATTGATGCCCTGCCGTAATTTTGTGTCAATTGGCGGTTTTAATCCCAATTCGAGCAATATGTTGGTCGCCGCAAGTAACGTACTGTAGTCGTCAAAGTTTGCCGGCGTGTTGGGCACGTGTTTTTGCGCGAGTGTGTGCAGTAAAAAACACGCGCGGCGCAGAGCGGCATTTGCTGTTTTTTGCGAAGGGCAGACAATCAGCCGCCGTTCTAAATTTCTGGCTTCTTGCTGCGTCGTAAAAATACTGCGTTGTCGATCCGTCGACATCTCAGTTTCAATAGCACTGGCACTACTCACTGTGACCTCCGTGAAAAAACATGTTGTTGGCACAACGTGTAAATATCTTCGTGCAAACTTTCCGCCGATTTTTCTGCGCGCAAAAAATACATATCAAATAACTGGACATCGGGTAACAAAGCGCCGAGATTAACTGCGCGTTCGGTGTAGTGCTGCCGCAACGTTTTAAAGTGCTCAAGACACCGGCGCTCGTAACGATCTTGGTGCGGGCGTGCCGTGACGCGCGAGTAGGCTGTTTCAGGCTCGACGTCGAGCACTACGTAAATGTCCGGAACCTGACACGCCGTGGCGCGGAAGATGTCGAAAATTAACTGCTCGTCGACACCATTGACATCGGCCTGATATACCAGCGTCGACAGAAGCCAACGATCGCAAATAATCGTGATGTTTTCCGCCAGCCTTTGCCGTATGTAATCGGCCAGTTCGGCACGCGCGGCGGAAAACAACAGCATTTGCGCCGCAGCCGTAATTGGCGCATCGGTGTCGAGCAGAATGTGGCGGATAGCCTTGCCGATCTGTGTCGTTCCGGGGTCGGCGACTAATTCGGCTGGCTGATTCTGTTTTTGAAAGCGCTGAAACAGCATGCGCGCCTGCGTCGTTTTACCGGCGCCATCGACTCCGTCCAAACAAATAAACACGAGCCACTCCTTTGCGCGCCTATTTGCGATGACCTGAAATCGGCAACGATTTTGTGTCCAATACGTAATTGTTTTTTACGCCGGTCGTGCTGCCGCCGGTAATACCGACTGCGGCTCCGCGCATTTCGACAAACGCGTCGAGCGGTTTAAAAAACAAAAATTCATCGCCGTTTTTTACGCGCAACGACAGCCCGAGTGGATTGTGCCCGATACCGACAATTCCGATATCTGTGAGCCATTTCGTAGCGTATTGTGCAAATTCTTGCAAGAGTGCTTCCGCGGCAGGAACCGGATTTTGTTCAGCGAGATAGTCGGCGAGTATTTTTTCGATGAGCGTGTTATTTGCGTCCATTGCGCTTTTCCTTTTTGCCGGGATTCGTTTTTTTTGACTTTCCGCCAGACTCAGCGGCAACTTTGGCGCGGAGCGTCGCCGTGTTTTTCTCGACAAATTTGTCGATTTTGGCTGCTTTGCGCCGCTCTTTTATCTGCTGACTCAATTCGGTCAGCATATTTTTAGCAGCATGACAGTACATCCGCAACACGTAATAGCGGTTTGCCGCCTGAACGGCGAGCAGATCACCATCGATTTGACTAATGCTTTTTTTGAGCCGCGCAACCGCTGACAGCCCTACGCGATCGAAATAGGCGCGCATGGTTTTCAGATTGCATATGGCGTCCGCCACCACGACAATTTGCGCACTCAGCGGACTTTGGCTCACGCGACCGCGAAATTCTGCGTCACGTTTGGTTTCAATAAGCCGGAAATCGCGGCTGATCTCGGCGATCATGGCCGCAATTTGCACGTTGGTGGCTTCGGCAATTTGCTCAAAATTGCACGCGCTAACATTGAGCACATCATGCAGAATTGCGCAATGCACCGCGGCTCCGATATTGTCACGATCACTTTCGAGAAAGTAATCAGCGCGTAGGTCGGCGTACAATTTCGTGGCAATTTTTTCTGTCTGAGCAGCCACGCTCATGCCATGGTCGATAAACCGCTCGTCAAACTCGGTGGTTTTGTCGGCATAAAATCGTTTTGCAAACGCAGCCGTTTCAACAACCTGCAACTCGTTTATTTTTCGCATAGTGCCTCCGTGCACATGCCAACGCTCACACAAGTCGCAGGATCGTCTGCCAACCGAATTCAAATGCGCGCCTTCGCGCCGCGAAGTTGTGCGTAATGTTTTTGCTCATAGCGTTAATGTATTTCGGTTCTGCGATCAACGTTTGTAATGCGTCCGTGTAATGTTCGTAATTGGGAGCGGCGTGGGGTACGCCATTTTCGTCATAATCTACCTTAGTCCTGACAAGTACGCCATTCATTTTTGGACTGACAACGTCGGTTTGCGGCGCCACACCGAGTGTTAAAACGGGAGTACCGCAGTTGATAGACAGGGCGTTCGTATAGCCGTAGTTGTCGCATTCGGCGGGGAAAACGGTCAAATCATGCGCGGTGAACAGCGCCGGCCGGGCGTTGACGTCAATATTTCGGCGCAGCACAACGCGGCCGTTCGTTTTGCGCGACAACGTCTGAAAAAATTTCGCGATCGAGGGGGCGAACTGGCTCGAATTAATGACAACAGTTAGATGCGCTTCCGGCATACGCGTCAAAATACGCTGCAAATGCGTCAGCAAATCTGGCTGCGTGCAGCGCGCATTGCGATCAAACCACGGCAGCAGCAGTTTAATTTTTTGTGCATTGGCTTCCGTGTCTTTTTTTACCGCAGGAAGTCCGGCGTCATATGGAATAAACGTTGTGTGTTTGAACTTGTATATCGTCTGAAACAAGTCACGGCATTCGGCCGACAAAGCAATTAAATGATCCGCTTGCCGAATGGTTTTTTTAAACGGCGGCACGATGTCCTGCCACATGGGCGCCAGCACCGTGACAATACCGCAACGTTTGGCGTAGTTAATCTGCTCAATTTTTGGAATGTGCGTCCAAACAATCGCTGAGTGTTTTTTCGCCCAGTCGGTGTAGCGAATTTTTTTCTTGTGCCGCACAACGTTATCGTACGCAACGCGCAATTTGGCCGGCGCTTGGTCCGAATAGATAGAAAAATCGGCGCCTTGCTCGCCGACATAATCCGCCAATCGTAGCGCAAGATACGCCTGATCGCAGCGGGCGTAATGCGTGTAAATGCCGACATTCATAATTTACATCGGTGCCGGTTGACCGTACTGCTGGGCCATAACCATCGCGCCGCCCTGCGACCGCGCCTGCTGGCGAATATCGTCAATAATGCTTGTTACCAGTGCGTGCATTGTTGCGTCAGCGCGCTTCAGTTTGAGCAATTCTGCGTCTTTGAGCGCATCCGGCATTGACAACAATTGATTGGCGATCAGTTGCGCCTGCATTTGCAGTTCTTCAGGCGTGCGCGGCACATTTGGCGAATTCTGCCGCTGCATTAAAAACTGATCTACGGCACTGGGCGCCTGTCCGGGCATCGGTGGTGCGCCACCGGGTGCGCCGCCCGGGGCTGGTTGCGGCGGAGCACCGCCGGCTGGCGGCGGCATGCCCGTAGCGCCGGCGCCGGGATTGCCGGCCCCTTGCATCATTTCGGCCGACTGTGCGAGGTCCTGCATTTGCTGCGCCTGCGCCATCTCTTCTTGCATACGCTGCTGTTCTTCTGCGTACACTTTTTCCTCTTGCAGCATTTGCTGCACTTCTTCTTGATAGTCGATGCCGACGCTCTTGAGTCCTGTCGTCTTGCTGATTTGCTGCCCCTGCATGAGTTGCAGTTTCGCCATCTGCCGATTCAAGTCGTCAGCATGGGTGACGCGCGTCAGACGGACACCCATCGGCTCCCACGACATCATGTTGGACACGCCGTCAACAAGATTTCCCAAAAATGAATTCAGATTGTGCGGTAAGTGCCCCCAATTTGCTTCGAATAAACGCAGCGCGGCGGGCGCAGATTGAAACGACAACGTACCGTTAAATAACTCGACGGGCATGCCGATACATTTCAGCAACGTGTCGAGCGCTTGGTCCATCAAATCTCTCGGAGCCAACGTAGTCGCGTCGCCGCCGAGGGATTGGTAATTTACTGGAAATGGCAGCACATTCCAACGCGCGGGATCAGTACGTCGAGCGCGCAACATCGACTGCACGCGCGATGAAAAACTAGAGAGATTGATCGTGTGCACCGGATCAGACGATTGTTGATCGCCGCCGCGGGGGGCCGGCGTGATCACGCGAAATGGAATAATGTAGTCGAGCGCGATCGCCTCGTTGTAGCGATGCAAAATCTGCACGTACCACGCCTGTCGAAAATTCGTCAAAACGCGAGAAATGCCCCAGCCGCGATTGCGCATGCCGGCCAACGGGTCTTCTTTTAGGTGGTACACGACACCCTTATCAAACATTAAATTCTGTTCGTTTTTGATCGCCTGTATTACCTCCCAACTGGCGCGCTCTAAATGATGCAAATGGCCGGCTTTGATCAACGCACGATAGTCAGCGGGTATTTTCCACACATAAGAACACTCGCCGGTATACGGGTCCCACAAAATATCAATTTCATGGGGACTCCAGCGTTTGACGTGCACATTGTCGGCATCACCGGAGCGCCGATCGATATGCCGCCACGGTCCGCGATTTTTACACTTAGGGCAAGTGGCGTGAAATTCAAAATTTTGCCACGCGAACGCGCATTGGTCCGAGTTGTGCACTTTGTCCAGCGGCATTTCCAAATGACATTTTTTGCACGAAAGATAGCGCCGGAACGGTACCAACAAACTCGTAAACGAGTTACCGTACGTCATGTAATCCATGGCGATGGTGTGCAGCACATTTTTGATGCCGAGCGTGTCTTCCAGAAACGAACGAAATTTTTCTTTTTCTTCTGTGCCTGTTCGTTTGTCGTCAATGTCGTAAACTTCGATATCGGTAATAAAGTACGACACAACGCGGTCAATCGCCTGCCGGTAGGGCCCGTTGGCGTTCATAATGTATTCACACCACCGCAGGGCAGTTTGAATACTTTCCGGCATCGACAGACTGGCGATGTCGCAGAATGGGTCTGGAAAACGCTCGTCAGATTGGACGCCGCGGCCGAGCGAGTTATAGCCCGTAGATGCGGTAGGTGTTAATGACACGACGGCCTCACGTATTCTTTACGTTTTTTTCAACTACGGCCGCTGCCTGTTTGCGAAAATCAGCATCCAATTCTTGAATGGTAATTTGCGGATTTTTTGTCGGCAATTTGGCGTCAGATTCCGGCGGCGTGTGTTCCGGTGTGATAATGCCGCGTTTTTCCATGTCACGCTCCACTTGCAAAAACAGCCCGCTCTACTGCCAGTATACAGTATTCACGATCGTCATAAACATACTGAAAACCCGTTGTTTGTACAAGATACAGCCGAGAATCGTCATGAATTTGCACAGCCCACGGTCGTCCATAAGGGTCGTTGGCGGGCGGAAACCAACGGGCGGCATTCTGCTCAAAACGCAAATCGTAAATTAAAACCATGAACCCGGTTTCTTCGAGGTCATCTTCGTTTTCGGCGTTTGTGATAACAATAATGTCGTGAAAAAACGCCGGCACCGTACCGATGCCTTCTTTTTCAAAGTAAACGAGTTTTTGCGGCGCCGCGACCTTGTCGTCAATCGGCGGCAGTGGAGCGGGTTGCGACGATGTTGGTTTCTTTTTCATGCCAAAAGCGCTCAGCGGACTATAACCCCGATCAATTTTTTCTAACGGCGGACGGCGTGAGTTTTCCTGCGAAAATCCTCGCGACTCGATCTCTTTTTGCGACGGCACGGGTGGCGGAATCGCCGGCGCGGACGCAACTTTCGCGCGGCGGACACCAGAGTTTCCCATTTTCGCCAATTCTTCAAACGTCACTGCCGCCCGCTCGCGAATAGCATGAATATCGTTACCGGCAACTTTCTGCCGCGCAGCGGTAATTGCGGCCGTGACGTGCTCTTTTGTAATCTGGCCCATATTGCATTTCAAACCATTTGGATTGTCGGGCTCAATGTTGATCTCTACTTTCGAAAGGTCGTGAGGATTGAAGTTCAGCGGTGCGCCTCCCGGACCGGCTTTACCGATAATGACACCGCGCAGTCCATGACCGCTTGGACGCATTAACTCCGACATGCTGCGCCCGTTGGACAATTTTTCAGCGGCTGGATCGAGATACATGAATACACCTGATATCTAAAAAAAACACGGCGCGGTACTAAATGTCAGCATTTGGACAGACACTGTATACCGCTTTTTTGGGAATTTGGAAATACAGGCGTCCCAGAGGCACCCCGCCGCCGACGATGCTTGCGACATCATCGGCAGCGGGGATTACCTCTGCGAACACGTTGCCGGACAGCAACTGCGCTACCACCAACGCATGATCTGCGTCCGCCGGAAAAGTCGGTAGAACGCTGGGTTGGTCGTCAAAATTTAACAACCACTCCAGCACCGGCTCATCTGGCTTTAGTAGGTAGCGCATGTCAGTCCGACAAAATTAGGCCGGCAGCGCCGAGACTTGCGGCGTGCTCGCTGTCCGCAGCGGCATGCCGGAAAATCCCTCGGGCAACTCTGACGACAAATAAGCGTCAAAGAGTTGCACGCGCGACAACCGCATCAGCCGCACATGCGACGTCATGTTGCGCGCTGCGGCCAGCAACTCATTCCGCGTCGCAACCGTCCGCCACCTGAACGGCAGCATCGTCCGCATCAACGTCGCGACAGCGTTTTCGTCGACGTTTAATGCGTCGTCTACGCGCATACGCACGCGCAGCGGCAGATGCGGCGACACAAATGCCGCGTACGCGTCTTCGTCGGCGACGTGCGGCGCGATTTGCTCGCCGAGCAGTCCGCGAAACTCGGCGACGAGAGCGTCGACAGTTCCCTGATCGACGCGCTCAAAATCCGCGCAAGACAATCCTGCGCGCGCGAAGACTTTTTCCGCCGGATTGTCGGCTGTCATTTCCACACCCGCTGTTTCAGTCAATGGATTTACAATCTCCATACCGAGCAACGCGGTGTAGTCTTCGGCGACAATATCCCCGCCGGATTCGGCGGTGCGGCGCAAAGCCGGAAATTGCAGCCGATCAATTTCCGGCGTTAAACCGCGGGCGATGTCGCGCCCGCAGTTTACGAGCGCCGCCAGCAGGTCGTTCGCGCGCCGCGCCAGCACGGCATTATTCGCCGGCAACACCCGCTTGCCGCCTCGGGGGCGCATGACGAGATTAAAATCGTAATCGAAAATTCTCTCGTAATGCATATTGCCGTTGCGCAAACGGCTGACGGCGCCGGTTAGCGCCAGCACGTCGTCGCGACACTCAAGTGTCAGCAAGACGGGGCGCACGCCTCGGGCGGCGAGACCCTGCGTGGCGCGAATCGGCCGCTCGAACGTCTGTCCGACGCCCGGCAACCACATGGCGGCACCAACGCCGTCAAGATATTGCGCCACGGAATTAAACCGCGACAGCAATTTTCGCTGCTGCCGAATAACTGCCGCTGCGCGGCTGGACATACGCGGCCTCCGCGTATTCGTATTGTTGTTTTGTGTTGTAGGGATTTGCATCGAAACTCTCTCAGAGTGCGCGTACAACATTCTTACGACTTACATTATTGTCGTAATACCTATTCTCTTTCTCGGCGTCCCATTCTTGCGGAGTAACCACAAGCGGGCCGCGCGTAAAAAAGCGCAACTCGATTTTATCGGGCGCAATTTTCCGTTGTCGTTTCACCGCGTATCCCCGAAACATGACCACTCGCATGCCTTTTCTCCTACGTTGAACGTCACGCAATACAAAAAGCGTGACACAGTAATATGCCGGGCTATTGCCAAAAATTTAGTCTTCCGGATCGGGAAGTGCGCTGCTAAAAATGTCCAAAGTGTCGTCATTGTCGTCAGAGAAAAACTCATCCTCGGCGACGGCGGCCTGCGACGGTTGAACATTAATTGTCGGCGGCGCTTCTAGGTGTACCGGATCGAGACCGAGATAACCGCTCGTGTCCTCTTCAAGATCGACTGGTTGCTGCGCGAACAACGGCTGTGAACCCCACGGCGTAATTAAGTGCCGAAACGGCGGCTTCGATATTCCCAATTTTGTACCGGCAAAACACGCCACCGATACGTCATGGTCAACGAGTTCGCGCAGATAATCGGCGAGGGCTTCAGGTGTGTCAAAACTCCGCGTCTCTAATGCTCCGGTTGATGTCAACACGGCGGCGTAGTATTTGATGTCAGGCAGTGTCGGCGGAAGGTTTTCGGTGCTCATAAGTCACGCTGCTCAATGGGGTCATAAAACTTGCCGGGCACAAAAATGCCATATTGTTTGCCCAAAAATTGTGCGGCAGAAATTTGCGAATTCATAGGTATGTTTACGGCAATCGGACAGCGAAACGGCCGTGAACGAAACAGCGCAACAAATTTATTGGCTAGAACACCAAACACGGTGACAGGCAACATTTCTTGGCGTTTCGACGTCGGGTCCGGAATCATCATGTCGTAAGAAAATGTACTTGCAAAAAATCCGTTTTTGGGATCAGAAAAAGCGATGCCATTTAAAAACGCGAAACACTCGTCTTTGCGCGCGATGTCAATTGCGTACAGCCGACGATCCCAGCGCACCGGCGTCGTTTTTTGACCGACGGCTTTTACGCCTAAACCCTCAAAAAAAAATTCTTCGGGTTGTGTCAGTTCAATACAGAATGGCTGCAATTGTTTAGACGCCGGAAACCGCGCTGCAAATTCGACGACGGGGTCACGATCAAAGTTTCCGTGCGTGACCAACAGCGCCGGCGTGAATAATGCCACTTCTGGTTGCCGATTGCGGAGCACATCGGCGCATGACAGCCGCGGCGTTGGGTCAGCATTGTGAATGTTTTCCGCGGTCTGGAAAACATCCGACAAGATGCGTTTAGGCTGGGGGTTGTCGGACATGGCCAATACCCGCCTGCGTTCGATGCAACAACAACAAAAGAATAAACGCCGCGTCCACGACGTTATCAATGCCTGTGAGTTTATACTTGGACTGGTCGAATGACGAGCCCAGCACGCGATTCGCCGCTGCAATCATATCGTCTTTGCTGGCTTTTCCGCTACCGGTCGCGTATTTTTTAATGGTCGCGATGCCGAATCCGTTCGAGATTAAACCGCCCTCTTCGGCCCACGTAGCGACAGTCACTTTCATGCCGCCGAGCACTTCTGAAGCCGTGGCGACGCGCGAAAGCACAGCGGGAATGCCGAATTTCTTATTGACGAAAAACTCTTTTGGCGGCGAATATTTGACGTCTTCGTAGCCAATGACGTCGGGATTGACGACGTTTAAAAAACTGCGCAGGCGCACAAATCGTGCCGCGCCGGATTCTAAACCCTGTGGCGACAAATCCCACTGAAACAACTGCAGTTTTTCTTTCAGCAAACCCTGATTGGGCACGTAGTCATAAATCGCCACGCCGCAATTGCTGCCCAAATCGAGTCCTAAGAACCGAATGACCCGTTTATCTTTCGCCTTAAGTTTGGGGGCAAAAGCCTCGGGGTCTTTATACATGCGATATTTCGGCATTCACTTACTCCTGAAAAAGTTCTGACACGCCGAAAAAATTCGCGCATAAAACGATTTTGATTTTTCATCTTGTCGCAATTGTTCGCGTAAATCGGCTAGTTGTTGCGCGTCTCGGTAGGCTTCGAGTTGTGTCAACAAAACAGACACGCGCGATGCTAACACGTCATTTTTGAACTTCAAGGTCTCAACCGTTTCCGCACAGGGAATTGGCGGGCCGACAGATTTCTGCGCAAACGCGGCGACGACCGCCGCAAATCGCGCCATGTCGCCGGCGGCGGGCGATTCTTCGCCGACAATCGAGACTTCGCGCACGGCCTGAAACCACGCTGCGCAAAAGACATAGCCCACGCTGGCGAATAAAAATTGCCGCACAACAAAAGGCAATGAAGCAAAATTGCGTCGAGCCAGCGCCTGCTCGAAACTGGCTACTGGATCAACGGCGTTGACGAAATCACGCTGAGCCTCCGCCAGCGACGTCGCAGCGGCGGCAATGGCGGCGTCCGAAATACCATGATCGGAACGCCACGCACGAATTTCATCGTCGTCAGAATCAAGATTTTCGATCGCGGCCCGCATGAGTGTGGGCGTGATATACGCGTAATCCCGCTCAGGATTATACATCGGCGCCGCGACGCCTTTGGGGCGAAAACCTATACCGCTCATAAAGCCTCCTGCTTAAATACTTTTAGCGCACTTCATGCACACTATATTTGGATGCTCAGGATCGAAGTAGGATTCGGAGTCGCAATTTCGACAGTAGCGCGCCACGTACGTTGTGCGGTGCACGCCGTATCGGCAATCAGTGTAGCCGACATGACAATTTGCACAAGGATGGCTGAAATTTTGCGGACACGGTTTATTGCGGCAACGTACGTCCAAGAGCAATTTGTTCTGCCGCAACATGCCGGAACTGACACTGACTTTATGAAACACCGGCTGTGAGCGACTTTCAGCCGCATCAATGTGCGCAAAAAACATCAAATTGTGAAAGTGTAGCCCCAGTCCCGAATATTGATGCGGGCCAGACGAATTGTTAGAAAACCCAATAACGCGCGCAATCGCGCGACAACTGTTGGCAGAGAAAAACTGCGTAAACAGCATCGGACAGGGAGTGCCGGCCAACACACGACACGACAACGTAAAACCAAAATCCTGCCGGCGGCGTGCGTGTTGAATGTTTTCGATGAGCACCGGCACGATTTCATCTTCGGTTTGTTGCGTCCACGGCAACACAGTTATGCCGACATTTAGTCGGTCCACATTACCGGCCATACGCCAAGAAAACTCTTTAATTACCCGATACGTCAATTGCGTACCGGCCAGTAGCCGTACAGAATCAAATATCGCCGATGACGAGCACGAAACCGGCAGGGTTTCCATGACCGTATCGGCGATACTGTGCAGCGTTGGCCCGCTGACAACGGCGTCCAGATAATTGTCGTGCAGTGCGGTGGTGAGTTTGTCTCGGCGTGTTTTTAGTTGTGTGTAATTAAAACCTTTGACAATCATGATTCTGCTGTTGTTTGACTGACCGCGAGTTCGCTGCCGGGTTCTGCCTGCAACGACGGCGTGGTTTCTTCGATCCGCTTGTCTTTATTTGCCTCTTCCCAAGCCTTGCGCGACTTTTCGCAGAGTTCTTTGGTTCGCGCGCCGATGTCCAGTACGCGATCCACCTCACTTTGAAGTGTGGCAATTACGGCGCCAAGTTCCGTGGACAACAGTCCGGCAATATCGCCGACTGTTTTGACATGCTTGAGCGCGACAGATATCGGTTCCGATGTCTTGCCGTTTTCCACCGTGCGAAAATTAATCGTGATATCGTCGATTTGCAATTCGGGCGGCAACTTGTCGGACACCAGTTTGCCGTTCAAGTGTTTGCCGATCATGCGCAGTTTGTCGTAAACCGCGTAGATTTCCGTCATCGCGCGGCCGGCGTCAAAAATGAACTGCGCCGGATTAATGCGCTGCTCAGACACGGGTGGCGTATTTGCTTCGATCACCGATTGAATGGCTTTCGACAATGCTGATGTATCGAGTTTAACCGGCACGCTTGCGGAGCCGCTGTTCGAAACCGGTACCGAAGGCGCGTCAATAATCGTTGTCTTTGTCATGGCTTATCTATCCTTTAACGAAAGCGCCAGACCAAACCAGTAGTCTAGATAATGCGCGCCAATATTGTCATCGCCGGCGTCGACTAAGTCAACAGGAAAACCCGTGACTAAATAGAGGTTTTCAACCGAAGAATGCAGCGTTCCGACACAGGCTACAGCCATTTCAAAAACTCGCGCGAAAGCGGCGTCAACTTCGAACGGCAACCGATATTTGAACAACGGAATGCGCAAATAGCGGTCCCGCAAATTGTCGGCCCACACCGGCGGCACGTCTATAACTAACGGCGCGTCGAGCACAAAAAACCGCGTCGGATCGCCGCGTTTGGGCAACACGACAGCCGGAGAAAACGGCTCGTCTGGCGGCCAGTTTGCCGCCGTTCGATCGAGGTCCAGTCGCAGAATTTTTGTGCGCATATCGAGTTATGTCGCGGTTTAATTCAAAATTTGAAACGTGTCGTGGGGTAAAAGGGCGAGCGTACGGCCGTTATCCCACCGTACGCTTAATTGGTGATACTCAACTGGCCCGGAACTGTTGACGGCGTAAATCGTACCCTCTAGCCCGGCCGGCATTTCGTCTTCGACCGGTTTCCACTGCGAATCGGGATTCACCATCGGAGATACGAGCCGAACACGCTTACCGACCATGGACTGTTCTAACTTTGTCATTGTAGGATTTTTTCCTTGTAACTGAAGATTCAACGCCTTCTTCGTTTGCGTTGATCCAGACATTGTCACGAAAATGTTGTAACGACAAACTCTGTTGTCGACATAATTCGCCGAATAAAACATCGCCTTGTTTTTGCTGTAAATCAGGTGGCGGCCAGCCAAACTGCTGCAGTATGTCTGTTTTTGCAACCCACCAGCCGCCAGTTGCGTATGCCACATACGAACTGAACGGCTTCTGCGCATACCACGTTTGCGCGGCAATCCAATCGGCGTGTTCTTTAGGAAAACGCGCTGTGTATCGCGAACCGATGACGTCACAACCGGAGATTTGCCGTTGAAGACGCGCAAACCATGTTTTGACATCGGTGCCGGGTTCAATACACGAGTCGTCATCGAACCACATCACAATATCGGCTGAAATTTTACGCGACTGAAATAATCGACGCATCATCGGATACTTGTAAATGTTTTCCTGACAATCGACGATGACGGCGTCAGGAAAATACTGGAGACTTCGATGCCGTACAAAATAACGGATGGCGTCACTAGATGCGTTTAAACCAAAACGAAAGTCAATGTCGGGATGCGTTTGTGCAAACTGACACATTTCATCGTTTAACACACGGCGCGCAAGCCGATAACAATAGTCGTCAGCGCCGTAAAACAAAACGCACACACAGGCAGCGGCTCCATCCGCCATACAGTCTCCATAAATCTACCTTCAACCGGGTGACGTTTCTCTCAACGTCGCGACAGCCGCGGGCACAGGCTCTGCGCGAGAGCGCGACAGCAACGTAAACGCCGCCACGACATCTCGCGGATCAACCATTTGATCGTTATTGATTTGTGTCACCAGACGATCGATCAAGGACATAAATTCCGCTCGATTTTTGTGCGAGTTAAATATGTAGCGCACAGAGAATTTGGTAATAGCGCGGCCGGCATATTCGTCCGCTACGTGTTCTTTTTCCCACGCGTCTTTCAAATGCTGCCGCGTATACAACGAATGAATGCGACCCAAATTGTCGTAAACAACCAGAATCAGCGCTTCGCTTGGCTTGTCGGATAACCCGAACACGTGCGGTACTTTTACCGACGGAACGAACGGCAGATTTTTGTAAGTCTTTTTGTCTGCCGAAATACGGAACAACTGCACAGGAAACGTGCACGGCCGATTATTGCGCCGAACGAAAAACTCAGCCTCTAGAACATTAACTCCGGGCTCGATGACAATGGGGATGTTTTTAATCGAGATCATGTGCCGCCTATCGTGTAAAGTTACGTGACCGCCTTGTCGGCTGTGTGTTTTCGTCCGCTTCGGAATCCGCTGCATCTTCTGCGGCGTTCTCCTGTGCCGACAATTGTTCGCGCACACGTGTGCACATGACATTGTGATCCGCTACAAGATCAGACATACGCGTAAAATTTTCGGCGATTTCTGCCAGCAAATTACGCATATTCAGATCAATTTTTTCCGGCGGCGTATTGGCCACAACGTCGTAAAAGTTTTCAGAATCTTCCGCCAACCACAATTTTTCCGAACGCGTAATAAAACGCCGCTGATTTTGCAACAAATCCTGCATCTGCTGTTTCAGGCCCTTCGGTGCGCTGTGGTGCCGGCCGGCTCCGGGGCGCAAATTGCCGCGAATTTCCTGCAACTCAGACGCCAGATTTCGGGCCGTGTACGCCTCTTCGGCGCATTTCTCAGCCAGAATAGCGCGCTGGTCGTCATCGGGCACCTGCGCCAACATCTGGGCGTGCGAGATGGTCATACGCCAACGTGGACGATCGGGACAACGCAACGACAAAAGTTCATTGACATCAGCCATGCTGGGATACTTTTCGTAAAAATTGACAGCATTACGCAACTGATCGGCGGAATAGATCGGCGCGAAAATCGCTACGATCAAACTGGCGCCGTCGATCTGGCCGGCCTGCTGTTCCTCTGTTAAGTACTCTTCTGGATTCACACGTACGTCGTAAATAATTTTGCCGATGCGCCAAAACGACGTCAAACCGGCAACTTGTACGTCGCCAAATATCTGGTCAATTTCATCGATGACGTCGCGCAGGCGTGGCGTAAAATTCTCAATCTGATCATTTGGAATCAGATTCGACTCCAAAACTGTATCTTGGCTTATTGCTGTTGACTCGGCTTTTTTCCGTGCCACAAAAACCTCGCTTTCTATTTCTCGTCTAAAAACAACATCTCAAAAGCAGCGTTCTGCATAACATCTTTAACGCTCGCATACTGCGTGCGAGAAATTTTCAACAACGCGCAAAACAAATCGTACATAGTGCGCGCCGACGCCGATTGTTTCGAATAGATATCAACTGCGGATTGCGACTGCAAGTCCGCGCCAGAAAATGCCGCTGTTCGACATACGTTTTTTGCCACGTCGAGCGGAATTTTGAATCGTGTCAAATACGCGAGCCAGTGTTCGAAAGCCGCGTCGAATGCATTTTTGGATTCCGCAAAATTCAACGACATCGACTGCAGCCGCGACACGCCGCGCGCCAATTGCTCAGACGACACGGTATCGCGGGCGGCTTTTTGAATCAACTCCACCGTACGGCCCAACAGATCGGCGCCGACGTGCCGTAATGTACTGCTTTTTTTACGTGTGGGCACGGCGGCGCCAAATTTCGTCAATACCGCTTGCGCGGCCCGAATGGCCAGACCAGCGTCTTCACGATTTGAAAAAAACCAACCCGCCGCAAACGTATGTTTCGCGTCAAAGTACAAATCGTTGCGTTTGGTGCCATTGTGCACGAAGTACAAGCGCAATTCGCGACCACTTATTTCCGCGCGATAAAAAGCGCTGTCCGGCTGTTGCGTGCGCAATTCGTCGGTGATGAGATTAAAAAAGACAAAATTGTCAAGCATGCGATGTTCAATACCGAGAAAACCATCGATGGTTTTATCAGCGTGATTAACCAACAGCGTGCGCTCCTGCAATAACTCAAAACGTGCCCGCAGTGCCGTGTTGTAAATCGCAACGGCCGCCGCCAGATCGCCATTCGTGATGCTCTCGGCGTACCGATTTCGCGACTCGCCGCAGAGTTCGTTAAAAACGCTGCTCAATCCGCCGATTAACGCGCCGCACACGGCCGAAAAACCAATAGCGTTGAATCGATAGCCATTTTCTAGCACGCGGCCGTCGGCGCCCATGAGCAACTGCCGCTCATCCACGATGGGAATACATTCCGTATCGGCCACCCGCGCCGACAAAAACTGTTCGCACGCGTCGACCTGCGCACTGGAGAACGAGACTACGGCGACAGGTGCAAACACACTGCTCATAGTGCGTTGTAATGTCGGTCGGCCCATGACGGCTCTCAACAAAACGGATACCAGTTGTTCCAACCCGCAAAAAGACTTTCAGATGGCTCGATCGTCATCCGAAATTTTTCAAGCGTAAATTGTGCGCGCATACAAGGCTTGTCGCTATGTGCGGCATCTGGTTTCACCAAGTCAAGATTGTGCGCGCAAAACATTTTACGCACAATCGGAAACATAAAAATAAACGGCCGCTCACTGTCCATGTCGCTCGCCCACATGGCTTTCGATATGGCGCGGACCAGCAAATTCGACGTGGCGGCGCGCGTGTTGAACAAGTCGACTATTGACAATTGATACAAATAAAGCGACTCATTGTTGCGTTTGCCGACATACGTGATGCGTTTACCGCCGAGATGCGCTGGAAAATCAAACTGCCGCTGAAACCAGTTAAAACTCAACTCAGGATAACCGGTTTGATCCCGACATAACCGTACGAATTGTCCGAGCGGCGCGGCGATGCCGCACTCACGAAAAATGCGCCGCACACAGCGATCTTCAAATGACAATTGGCGCTGAAACTTGGTTTCAGCAGCGCCGCGGCCATTTTGGTCGAAAACGTTCTGAAAAAACTCGTCGCGCGGGTCCATCAATCCACCTGTCCGAGCGGATCAAAATCCTCGGGAATTACTGCCGCGCCAGCGGCGGCCATAAGTTCTGGCACATCAGTCATTTGCTGCTCGCGCAATTGATCCATGACCTGCTGACGATATCTCTTGGCTGGATCGCAAATCGTGTACTCGTTGACGCCGAGCAAGCCGTGTAACACGCCTAGTACGCGCTTGTTCTCTTCCAACGCGATGGACAGTTCGACCTCAGACACCGCCTCCTGTTTTGAAATACCGAGCGCGGACGAATAAACCAACGGCGTGTCGGCATTTTTCGTGCCGTGCTTGTATTCCAGATCGCAGACCTGTTTGACAAGGCCCGGAAGTTTAGGATCAACGCCGGGCGCCAGTTTTTTGTCTGACGACTGCAACTCTATTAACAACCGCGTGGTCGCCGTATGCCAATCCCAGTAATGATACTGTTGATTACGATAGGTTTCATTGCCGTCAGAGTCGGTCACCGCCACAATGTCGTTGTACCACATCAAATTAACGACAAGACGGCGACCGGGAGCGCCGAGATTGTTTTTGGTGGCAATGAGGCGTACCGGTTGACCCTCTGCGCGACCGGCGGCAATATTTTTACTCGACGCTTTTTGCATGTCAATAATTAGCGTCGGATAGTAGTCAAGCGAAGCGCCGCCGGGAGCATACTTTTTCGGCGGGCCGAAACCCATGCTGTTAATCTCTTCTTTGAGATGATTTGTAGCAATCAAAGCGATCGGATAGTGCCGCAGCGTGGGCACTAACGCAGTCCGCATGAAGTCCGACAAATTACGGGCCAGATACGGATGGCCTGCGGCTGCGTGTCCCTCGTCGGCCACTTTTTCGACACGCCGGTCAACCTCAACAGCAGAGATCGAGTCGATGCCGATGCATACTGGAATGACACGTTCCGGCGCGTTGGCGGCGTCGATTTGCGCGTGAATGGCTTTGCAAAATCCCATATATTTGCCCTGCCACTCTTCCACACTGGCGGCCGTCTCGACGCGCGTGCGGCCGACATACTGCGGATTGTGACCGAACATACCGCGCAACATCGTCTCGGAGCCTTTGTTCTCCGTGTCGATTAAAATAGCGCCGCCGCCGTAGACATGAAACCACCGCATAATTTCCAACAATAACGCGGATTTGCCGGCGCTGAATTCTCCCCGTAATTGCGTAAAACGTGACAGCGGAAAAATATTCGCCTGCAGCAAATACCGCGCCGCCAATGTTGGCAACGGCAAGCCGATCAGTGGATCGTGATCGGCAGCGTTGGCCTTTAAAACCTCAGTAATTACTGGATGCTCGCCGTTTACGCCGAGCGACCGAACGGCCTCGACGCCCGACATTTTCTTTTTTCGACCCATGGATGATGTCCTTGGTTAACCGCCTCAAGGCCGGGGCGTTTCGCGCGAGCCCACGGCCTCAAGGCGGCAAAACGGGAACATAAATTGTTCCCTCACAAACGATCAACCGCGCCGAGTTTTGGCGCGGGCAGCGGCGAGAATATCCGCACGGTTTGGCACCGCATCGCCGCGTGCTGCCCGTACAGGCGCAGGCGACTGCGCGGCCGGCGTTGACGTCATCGCAGCCGGAATTTCAGCCGCGTTAAACATGTCGGCGACGCTACTGGCAGCCTCGCTCGAAATGTCGCCTGCGGTGTTAAACGCCTCAGAGACGCCGGTCGAACGAACCGCACCAGCCGACGCAACCGGCCGCGACGATGCCGGCGGCGAAGCAGGCTCGTCGAAATCGTCGTCCGGCAGCATTGACGCCGTTACCGTACCGCGAGGAATGGTGCGCGCATACTCAGGAAATTCCTGCCACGCATACTCCAGCGCCTCACGCGGAAAAACTTTCGCCAACATCTCGGCCTGCTCTTCGTACGCGGGTACGTTGAGATACTCGTCCCACGACAGCGACTCGTTTGCAATTTCACGCGCATACGGATCAAGCGAAACTTCCTGACCCATAAACGTGTCATGAATAATCGCAAAGTGCGAATTATCCGTACGCGACTGCGGATAACCCACGACATACTGCGCGCTACGCTCGCCGCGGACAAACTTCGGACACTGGAACGTCGCAGGGCCGGAGACGCTGTGCCCAACGAGATTCTGTCCGCCACTCATGTAACTCAGCGGCAGGAACGTCACGATCGGCGCGCCGTTGTTGGCGAGCATGTCGGCAACGGCAAAACCGCCGTCTTCATTCTTGACGCTCAGCGCCGACAAGAACGATTGCGCCGCCGTCTTTTTGAGGCCAATGATACGAGCATTCCGGTCGCGGTCGTCGGTAAAGGCGCCCAGCGTAATTTCATTGCCGTCGTTAACGAACACCGAACTTGCCGAAATAAACAACGTCTCTTCCGGCTTCTTCAGCGAGCCGATGTGCGAATCACGCGTAAACGTGTTCGACAGCAGTTCGGAAAACAGACGGCCGATGCCCGGAGTCTCGCGATTGTTCCACGCTACTTTGCGCAGAACATGCAGCGGGCTATCGTACAAATTCAGATTGGGATTGCCGTCGTGCACAATAAAGCACACACCGGGATTTCCCACCCAGTGGGCGCAAGTCACCAGTCGGCACCAGTCGCCGTACGTTTCCGAGCCTTCGCGGAACGTGTCGACCAGTTGGCGCGAATCACGGTCGTCGGTGTCGTAGAGCGGCATCAGCCGAAGACACAGACCGTTTTTGATCGCCTCGCCCGCGGCGACCAAGACATTGTTGCGCTTGCCGTACGCGTAACGACTGGCTTTCGTCGTTCCGCCGGCTGAGATGTTGTGCGCTTTGCGAAATTCAGGACTTAAAGCGGCCAGATTTTGAGAATTATAACGTGGCATAAATCACCTGTTTAAAGTAGCAGTCGAACTCCAGTGTTCGACACGGATAGCCCGAGTCTAACACACGAAAACCAAAAGTCCAGCCCCACTATTCCCCGGAAAACCAGCCTAATCCGAGATTTTTTGCCGCCTCCGGCGAGAGGTCTTCGCCCCAGTGGACGAAGACTTCGCGAGATGCGCCAAAGTGGTAGGGCTCAGACACCTTGATCGGCGTACCGTCAAGTTTTCTCGGCCAGAACGGCACATCGTCAATCATGCATTTTGGAATGACCTCCTCATATACGCGCTGAGCGTGCTCGATCGGCACCATCAACACAATGGCGTCATGAATCTGCAACACAATTTTGTAATCGATATCTGCGTGCGCTTCGCGGTAGCAGTAGAAGTTTTTAAGCGCCAAAGAAACAGCGTCGGCGACACCGCCCTGAATAGGAAAATTCTGCGCCTGCCGTTCCTGCTCGCCGCGAACGGCGCGATCATCGCTGGCAACAAAACGTCGATAGCGGCCATACGGTCCGACGATCCAGCCGGGATTTTGCGACCGCGCGCGACATTCGGCAAGAAATTCTTTCGTGCGTGGATAGGTCGAAAAGTACGCGTCAATCATTTGCGCGCACTCGTCTGACGTCACTGTTACGCCCTCTTCTTTACACTGCCGAGCAATCGCTTCGGCGCCGCGACCATATGGAATACCGAAATTCACGTTTTTTGCGGCGACGCGCAAACCGGCTTTATCGATACTTTCCAGACCTTTTTTCGTCGGCGGAATACCGGTGATGTTAAACGTTTTCACCGCCTGTTGACTGTGGATATCGTAATGATCCGGATGGCTTGACGGCAGATTGTTGCGGCGCACATGTTCGATCATGGACTGATCCTGACTGAGCCACGCCAACACCGCCAGTTCAGCGCCCGTTAAGTCAGTTTCGATTCCGACATAACCGTCCGGCACACGCAAAATAGAACGCACCGGATGACGATACTGATCGCGACCGATGATGCGCTCGTAATCGTCTTCGCGCTTTTTGCTCAGGTTTTGGAGCGGGGGGCGGGACGACGAGGCGCGGCCGGTTTCCTTGGTCTGGAAAAAATGCGTGCGAACCTTGCCGTCGGCATGGACGCAGCCAACGATTCCCTTGTCGTATTCGTAGTTGCCGTTTTCGTCTTTTTCGACATCGCCGTCCTCCGTGAGACTGGGTTTTCGCAATACCGATTGCAACGCCTGACTAATAAACTTGTAGTCGCGAATTTTGGCTGCCGTGTTATTTCGATGACCTAAAATTCCCAGACTCTCTTTGTCTGTACTCGGCACGGCGGTATCCGCATTAACGCCGCGCCAACTCATATCCGCCCACAGCACCGGACGCTTGCCTGTTGTTTTGACTGGTCGTAAACCAAGCAGGCGCGCGTCCTCGGGAATTTCTGGCGCGTTTTTATAGCGGCCCAAAAACGACCGCCCGAACAACGCCACAGCCAATTGCGGCTGCGACTTGGGATTAAATGTCGGCCAATTGAGTTCTTCACGAATTTCTGCCAGCAGGTTTTCCTGCGTGGTCATAAATAAATTCGTTAGTTCGTCGGCACGATCGCGGTCGACCAGCAAGCCGGTCAACTCCATTTCCAAAAATGCTAGCGACGCGCCGTGCGCTGTCCAGTATGGCAACCAGCAATCGTTGCCGTGGGTGTCGCACGCCAAAAAGCCGTCAGCGCCATTTGTGCCGTAAAAATGCAGCATAATCCGCCGCGTCACATCGGCGTCATACGCGGCGTACGGATGCAGTATGTGCGCCGGACAGTTGCCGTAGCCGCCAAGATTGCTCGTTTTGAGTTTGTGCTGCGCGCAGTACTTTTTACGCCAGCGATCCAGTTTTTCCCAATAAACTGGCGCCGACGTAAAACGCATAGAGCACGCGTCCAAACCATATTTGGCAGTTTCGTTGACGGCGTGATACATCAGACTGGTGTCCCAGCCTCCGCGATGGCGCACCTGCGGATTTGGATCGGGCGCGTACTCTGGGCGTAAATCAAGACCGAAATCTATGAGCCACGGAAGGTCGGCACGCAGAAAGTGCCCGCCAACGCGTACATGCCGCGTCTCCGTACTCTTCAAAAGACGGCGCAATTCTTTTCGTGCCGCATCGAGGCCCGGCTTAAAAGCAACCGCGCCGCCCTGATACCGCAAAACAATCGTCCGCGCCCATTTGTTTTTGTTAGAAACCTGAATTGTTCGCAAATACGCGTCGGGTTCTGTCGGATGATCGCCGTGCCATTCGCAGTCAATGGCGATAATATTGGCGTTCGGATCGGGATCGGCGATCATTTCGTCGACCATTTCGCGCAACGCTTTGAGCGTGTAAATATCGGCGTGGTCGACAGATTCTACAGTCGGCATGTCGTCGTCAAGGAGCGACTTAAACCGCTGCATCTGCCCGCAAAAATCTTCAAATGCTTCTGGCTTTTTGACGATGTAACCGGGATGCATCACAGGCATTACCGACACCGTGCGTGGCTGGCCGTGCGCGTCGTACGTTTTGAGCGGGACAACACGCCCCACCAGATCAGATACGCTGCCGGATGTCCGCAAAACCGCCTTCGCCGCCTCCTGCCCGAGGCACAAAATGTAATCCGGCTGCACGAAACGAATTTCCTGCTCCAGCAAAATAGCGCAATTTTTAATCCACGCGGCCGGCACAACGGCGGTATCGGGCGTCGGCGTGAGAAATTTGCACGCGAACGTAATGTACCACTGCGCGTACGCGTCTTCCTGAAAACCGCATTCGTGAAGCGCCGCCAGAAATGGCTGCATGATGTTGGATTCAGATATGGCGCTACGGGCGCTCAGTTCAATCGGCCCGGGAATTTTGCTGACGACCATGACGCGGGCGGGCGAAGGCCCAAACACTTGCGCATCGGGCGGCAGCAGATAGTTCCCGATCAAGTGCCCCGGCAAAAAGTGCACAGACGCCGTGCCGTTTTTGGACAGCACAGGCAGAATAAAATCCGGCGAATACAACGCGTTGCGATACAACGCCTGTAAATTCTCGCCCGGCGGTGGCGGATTTTTCTTGCGCGAAGAACCCTGCGCCGCATCTCCGAGCAATTCCGCGTGAATTAAAAAGTCGGGGCCCGGAGCCGGCATACCGGGCGCGTCCAGCGGAATCATTGGAAATAATTCCGCGGTCAACTTTGCGCTGTCCGGATCACGCAATGCGCGCACGTGCCGGTGCGACAAAAACGTTGTACGGCTCATAATACGTCAGACCCGAAACGTGATAAGTCCACAACAACGCGCGCCGTCTCAGCCGCGGCAGTCAATAAATACCGCAATTCGTCCCGAGAATAATCGGCCGGATCGCGGGCATCTGGCAAATGGACTGGCACCAGTTGTAGTCCAGAACCGGCAAGTTGCAAGAGAATTTTTTCTGTTTCGTCAGCAGCGTCGGAATCGAGCATCACGAACACGGGTTTTCCAGCCCACGTTTGCACCAACATAGTCTGCTGCCACGACGACAACGTTTTGCCAAAGATTGCCACACCGAACGGATTCAGCCGCCACGCCGACGGTACGCCTTCGACAATGACGACAAATAATTGCGTCGCAGCGCGGTCGTAGTTATAGAGCGCCATACTTTTTTTGCCGGCGGTGTAGTATTTCATAGGCTGATTGCCCGCCGTTGGGCGCCGCCCTTGAAACATCACCAACTCTCGGTCGTGATAGACCGGCATATAAATACGCTCGCGCATGCTCGGGTGCTCGCGCGAAGGCTCTACACAAAAGCCGACGTCAAAAAACGTTTCCAATTCTCGCGGATCGAAATTTCGCGACTGCAGATATTGCACAGCCGCATGCTCCTCCGGCAATTCAGTTAATTGACAAATTTTGCCGGGGACGCTGACCGTTGTGCGCGCGGCATCCACAAAGCCCTCGCGAATCGGTAACTTGGTCGCGAGCGGGCGGCCGGGTCCAAAAATCAAATTTTCTAACTGCTGCGATCTTCCAGCAACCGCAAGGCAGTTATTTTTGTAACAGCACGCCAGATACGTGCCGGACCGACGACCAAACGCAGTATCATATTCGGCGCCATACAGATGATTGATCCAGAGTTTAAAATCGATATCGTTACAAAAGGGGCAGCATACTCGATAGTACTCGCCCCAGCACTGCGCATGACGTAAGCGCGTGCCGGGACGGGCGGGATTGGGAAACGTGTGCACAATGGCAGAAACACCCGGATTGGCAATCCGAACTTCCCGAAATTTGTGCTTTAAACGCTCGAACAGCGCGGGACTCAGTGGTTTCTCATCGACTGGCGACATAAGCGCCATAATCTCCTCACATATCGTCGCTGAACGTATCTCGAACAGGCAGCGGCGGTCGCACGCGCCGCTGCGCCGGTTGCATCAATGTGCTGTGCTGCACCGGCTCAATTTCATTGCGCCGTTGAATTCGTTTGGCGAACTCGTTGATCATGTACTGATCGTCAACCAACGGCACGTCGACAATATTGTCGTCAATGCGAATCAAACCAGTACGAGTATCCGGACGGCCGGCGCGAATTTTGGACCAATTTAGCGTCGACACTTTGGTTTCCGGATCGGGCGTATTTATACAGGCGCACGCGTGCAGATTTTCGGCAAATGCTTTAGAACCCATCGCGTCCAGATGTCCGACATACCGCCACGACGGAATATGCTTGATATCCGAACCGGCCAACTGATGCGCCAACATAACTGTCGAACTAAACGGTATTGCGACCATTGTTTTGAGTTCGTCCGGCAGCATCTGTAACGGCCGCCAAACCTGTTCCATGTTACGCGTACGGGCGTCACGCGCGAGAAACCGGTTTAACAGCGGCATTGAATAGTCCACTCCGACAAAACCAATGTCCATTTGCCGGCGTTCAGACAATTCGGTCAGTGACGCCACAATTTCATGCACACCGCCGCTGCCGCGGTTGCCCGTGTTTGAATTTGACGAAAAATCGAAAAAGACAAAGTGAGAATTAAACCACGACTGCACGGCCAACCACCGCTCGCGTTCGCCCATGATGATCTCGCCGTTTCTGTTCTCGGGCAACAAACGGTCGTAATCTTTAAGGTTGTCACGTGTGGAAAAATTGGCCCAAAACGTTTCTGGGTCTGCTGCGTTGAAAACACTTCGAGAAATGTGTGCCGCGGCTGACCAAAACAGATGATTCATCTTGGCCGCGCCGTCTTCGTAACAGATGTAGACAGAAAGACGGCGGCGGTCGGTCGCAGCATATTGCTGCGCCATTCGTACCGCTAATACAGACAACATTGTCGTCTTACCGCCGCTGTACGGCCCTATCAAACCGAGAATGTCGCCGCGGCGAAAACCGCCAATAAAATTGTCGACCCACGGCACGGTTGTCGGCTCAGGCAACGGTGGCAAAACAACATGGCCGCCGAACGCGGGCATTTCTGCCGCATTCGTTGTGTCAATACCGACCTGCTGCACGGCTTCGGCCTGCAACTTAAACCGCGCCAGCATATCTTTAAAATTTGCAGGCGCGGCATCGTTCGTCGAGACCGCGATGATTTGATGCAGTTGGCTCCGCACCAATCGCGCGTTTAAAAATCGCCGTAAAATGCCCTCGACAAACTGCCGTTCGGCGGCGTTTTGTTCCGCCGTTTCGTTGTTGTTAATCTCAAAAACGGCAGAAATGAATCCGTCATCATTGCTGCCAAACAGAAATTCTTTATGCGCCGGACTCAGCGGCTGCGCGCCGATTTCGTCCCACGACGACAATTCTGTCATGACCATATTTTGTGTCACAACATCGTAGCGCTCTATTAGTCGCGTATAGACGTTCAATAATACATGCAGCGGAAACTCTCGTTCACCATTGAAATGCGACGCCGTCAAACCGACGCGCAACGCCGACTGCAATAAACTGCGGTGTCGAATCAAGCCGCGTGCGAGTTCACAAATCTCGACAAACGAAACTGGAACTTCTGTTTCCGGCTGCGTTTGCCCCTCAAAATTAGCCACAATACGCACTCCATTTTTGTCGAATATTGATGACTTCCTGCAATAAATCGTTTGTACGCCACCACGCGACGTTTTCAACTATACCGTCGTCGATTACGCGGTCGTACATAGATTGCTTGGCCTCGTATTCGATCGCGGCTTCGAAGATGTAGCGGGACTCAACGCGATGACAATTTGCTAGCGCGCCGAAAGCGTGCCGAAAAAACGGACTTGCGTTCACGTATGCCGTATCGCACAACACGTAAAAGTAATGATCGTCCGGCGGCAACTGATAAACCGTCGTAGCCGAATAACGCGCCATAATCGAATTGTGCGCGACATGATACGCCTGCCGAATACTGAGCGGGCACGCGGATAAATAATCGCGGTATGCCGCGTGCGACGACGGACCGCGCAGCATTGCCGGCTGTACGCTAGTGAAACCCTTACGGGATTCACACAGCAGCGATGAAAACGACGGCGAGAAATGTGCGTGCACCCACAATCCGGGTACAACGTCATGTTTTAGAATTTCGTCGACAATGTCAGACCAAATAGACTTATGTCGTACGCCATCGGCACTCCGGCCGCCGTCCCAGCGTTTGTAGCGTGTGACGTGCGCGCGGGCGTCAAAATCGTATTGACGAAAATACGTCGACAAAAACTGATAACGCACGTAGGCCAATAACTGATCACGATCAAGGCGGCGATACCAGTCGTGCGAAAGTAATTCTTCACCCGCCAGTGCGCCAACTTCTTTGAGCCTCATTCCAGTTTTGCTCCCATCCAAGTAAACGATAACTGTCGCGGCGGCCGATGCTTTTGCGGTAGAACGTCGGATCGAACGTATCCATGCAATCCACGACTTCGCCGAATTCTTTTACCGTACCGTCTGGTGCCGTATAAATACGGCTCACACGGCCGGGGCCCTGAACGTCGACAATGTCGCTGTCGCGATCATCTGCGCGGACCAACACATTTAATTGCTCGAAATCGACGCCGGTTGACCACACATCGGTAGCAATTACGCGTTTTAATTCACCAGACTCGAAAGCGTCGCGCAGATCGTGACGCTGGATGCCGGTCAAGGGCGCGTAATCTTCGGGCAACAACTTCATCTTTTTGTATGCCGCGCAGTCGTACGGCGCCATATTGGCGTACACCAGCGTGAAATCCGGCAGCAGCGAACCGAGATGCACGGCATGCTCAATCGTCTCTACCAGAATTAAAATCTGCTGGTCTGGCGCGTAGTCCCGCACGGCTGCGGCGATCATGCCATTTCGCTCACGGTTTGTCCAGATGCCGTACCGCTTTTTCGCGACTCGGTGTTTGTACCGCTCAGCGGGATTGTGCACCAACCGCATCGGCAGCCACCGCACGCGTACGGGCACCACGAGCCCCAGTTCGACCGCTTGCGGATACGGCAGGTCAAACACCATCGGGCCGAACAAGGGCTCCAGAACAGCGTGCGCGTTGTCCATACGCGCGTACGGTGTGGCGCTCAGACCAAAGTTCCGAGAGTTCCTATACCGCGCAGCCAGCGCCGTCGAAAAATTGATCGTCGCTAACTGGTGCACTTCGTCCGCAAACAGAAAATCTGCCTCACCATCTGCGTGCGCCAAACTGCCGGCTGTGATCACAGTGACGCGCTCGCGTTGGCGATAGCCGTCGCCAATCATGCCAACTTTCGGAACGAACCGACGTAAACTGCGCACAATCCGCTCGGCGACGTCGACCGACTTTGTCACTACATCGATACGGGCGTCTGGAAATATCTGCGCCGCGGCACCGATCAGCGTAGTTTTTCCGAAGCCCGCGACGGCTTTAATGACGCCGCATGGCACACGAGCAATAATTTCAAGACACTCGCGCTGCCGGGGCCGAAATTGAAATGAGTCGGGAATGCGCGACCATTGCGGCACGTAACAATTGGGTCGCTTACGCGGCGGAGTTTGATCGACAATCGCCGCGCGGCACCCGAGTTTCTTCAGCCGGCGACTCATGCGGGCTAAGTAACCACCGAGCAACATAATATGCCCGTTTTCAACACGAAATAACTTGTACTCGGTCGTGTTGAAAAATACGCGCTGCCCGGTTACAGGATTACGGCGAGACTGTCCGTGCAATTGCTCGACATGGGAATACTTTAAATCGTGAGTCAACGCGCGAATCAACTCCGGATTTAACGCCGTATCGCCCTCTCCCGTCAATTTGATGACATTGCCGACTTTTTGAATGAGCACCGGATAATTTTGAAATCGCGGGTCATTCCCGTCCGGAGTCGTTGACCGGTTCGATTGAGATGATCTCGAAGGTGCCATATTTTTCTTGCGAATTGTTGAAGGGCGAAAAACCTTTGTATTTTCCTATAATTTCGACCAGCCGCGTGAAATCCGGCAATGGTATCGTTTCCGGTATCACGACGTACACAATAATCGTATCTCCGGGGCGAAACGCCTCGTGCAGTGCGTAATGACTCTTGGGTACGCCACCGGTTGGCGCGCTTACAATTCCGCGCCGCCAATCGGGGCGCGGCTCGCCGACAATCACCGGACACCAATCGATTTTTTTTACTTCGGTATGATGGCGATTGGCGAGTTTTGCCGCGTACCGCATGCAGGCCAACCACGCGGCCGGCATAAACATGACGCGATGGCCCGGATCGCGATCAAAGCAAAATATAGTCTGCCCGTGCCGTCGTTTTTTGGCGGCACCCAAACACACACGATTGAAACGCAGTGTAAGCGCAACTTCAAGCATCAGGAACTCTTTTTATTGTCGCGTTGCATATGGTCAACAAACGATTCGCGCTCGGCCGGTGTTTTAAAGTATACGCCGGGTAAAAACAAGCCGTCATGCGTGCCGACGCGCGAATCTAACGCCGCGAGCCAGTTATCGCAAAAGTAACGAACAAACGCTTGTGAAGCCCGCAGATCACCCCGCCATCCGCCACCGAAGTTACGCCAGATACGATATAAAAAGTTAGCCGGCAGCGACATATTTACGGTGTCGGGGCGCGCCGTTTTCCATGTCGACAAAACAGCGCCGCACCGTAAATCGCGCGTTTTGGTGATAATTTTTTTCGGATCGGACACCCGCTGCTGCGAACTTGGCGTGAGTCCAAGAAACAATTCCAACTTTCGAGGCGAGTCCGGTCGATAACGATTGACGTACCAGCGCGGATCGACAATTGTCGTAATCAATTGCGCCGCCATTTTTTCGCAAACGGTGGGAATAAAACTCAGCGCGCGATAGGCGGGGTGCAATCGCAAATAAGTGCGCGCAGACTCGTCAAAAACGAATCCGGCCCGTAAATTCTTCGCCAGTGCGGCGTACACAGGATAATCCTGCATCGACAGCGGATGCCAGCCGCCACTAGCCGACGACAAATTTGAACTGCGCATGCGCTGCAACACTAGCGCGGGATCGTTCAATTCGTCGATGTTGTTTAAAATGTTCGGCCCGGCAATATCGATATAGCGCACCTCGCCTTTGCTTTTGCGAAAATACAGGGCGCAAATCAACTCAGCATTTTGCGGCAAACCAAGTATTCGAAAACATAAACCCATGCCGGACACGACAGATGACAGCAAAAAACTGTCGACAATGCGCCCGGAGTCCGTCGGCTGGCCAATGCCGACAGAATACCAGACGTGTCCGTTTTTTGCCGTGTAGAGTTTAATTACACGTTCATCTGCGCGTGCTGACATTTCGTACCTCCGGAGGTTCCAGTGTAATCGATGACTCGAATAAGTGCGATAGTCCTGTCGCATGAGTCACCAACAAACACTGTAAACCCTTTGCGGTCGAAAGGTCTCTCAGTTTTTCCAAAACCGGAGCGAGTGCGCGAATACGCGGCGCATCAAGTGACGCAGTCGGTTCGTCCAGCGCGAGCAGTCCGATTTCTTCTGCGAACATTGCGTTGCAGGCGACTCGAAACGCAAGAGCCAAGACTGTTTTTTGTCCGACTGACAATCGCTGGGCAACTTGTTTTCTGCCATCGAAAAACTCCGCCAAAAAGGTCAAACTGCCATCCGTAGCGACACGCACCGAAAAATTCACAGCGAAGATTTGCAGGATGTCGTTTACCGCGGATTCCAAACGCTGAAGATTTCTTTGCGCGACCAGCCGCGGTGCGTTTTTCAACGCCTCGCGGGACTGGTTCGCAATTTCTATCCACTCACGAAGTTTAACGGCGCGCTGTTCGTCGGTGCGCGCCTGTGCTTGTTTGTCGGCCAGTTGTCGTGCGGTGAACTCCAATTCTGTAATTTGCCGCTCGGTTTCTTGCCGCGTAGCGAATTCGGACTTTAACTTTTCAAGCATTGTCCGCGCAAGAAATTCGTCCGCCTGTGTGACCGTAATTTGCGCAATGGTGTCGGCTAACGTTTCACGCTGCGCCCGAATTGCTTCGATTTGCCCGGCCAACGACGCGCGCTCTTCCCGTGCTTCCTGCGCCAGCGGCGTTAATTCCTGCCGTAATTTCTTGAAATCCTCATACTCATTGACCGCCTGTTGTAACGTTTCTTCGGCATCTTTTGGCGGCGCAATCGTCGTCAGATTTACAACTGAGGCTTCAATCTGCTGCAATTTTGTTTGCCGAGCCTGTTCCCGCCGCACCCACGCCGTATGTGCCTGTTGCGTCGACAGTATCTGTTGCTGGACTGTTTTTGCAGCGGCCAAATCAGCGCGCAATTTGGGTAATTGATTTCGCGTCTCCGCAAGATGCTCGTGTAGATTCTGTGTCGGCGTATGACACGTCGGACAGGCGACCACGCCGGCCTTATCGAACACGGCCAGCAGATTTTCCGCCCGCTCGACGTCGGCGCGTAAACCTAGCACAAGCGCCGCGGCATCTTCAAGTTCAGTTTCCACGACTGCGCGCGGTTCAATATCGGTCTCGCGTTGCGACGAGATTTCAGCCGAGTCTTTTTGCAAGGCCGCGCGTGCCGCCGCCACCTTTTTGTAACTGTCCCAATGCGCCAAAGCGCTGCGCGCATCAGCATACGCTGAATCCTGTCCATTGACGGCGCCATCCAGTGCGTCTAAATCTGCCGCATATCGTTTAACCGTCTCTTCTACGGTAGCGAGTTGGCGGTTATGCTCAATTTCTTTGCGATCTAACGCGGCGAGTGCGTTCGCGGCCTCTGACCGAGCCTCCCAATCGGCAAGCGTTTTTTGCTGCGTTTTCTGCGCCGTCAAAAACGTTTCAAAACTGGGCAACTCTGCAATCTGCTCGCGCAGTATTTCAATTTGTTGCAGCACGCCCAAGCGCTGCGTTTCAATCTGATCGGCCGTCTCGACAATTTCGGGGACTACCAATTTTGTCGTAAATTTTCCAATCGCATCCTGACACTTATCGGCTTTTACCGTATTGAACAGGCGTTGAAAAAACTTATCGGTGTCGGTCTGGTTGTCGTCAATAAACGAAAAAATATCCATCTGACCGACGATAATAAACCGCGAGATAAACTTGGCATCCACGCACAGAATTTTTTCGATGCCGGCTGTAACAGCCTTATCGCCGCGGGCGACTTCTTTATCGTCGAGTGTCAGCGTCGACGGTTCTTTGTCCGGCAATAAATGCCGTGTAACAACCGCGATGTGGCCGTTATGCTCGAACTCCAGTCGGGCAAAAGACGGCTCGCCTTCTTTGGCGTATTGCGAAATATTGTCGGCTTTGACGCCGTAATTCGGATTCTCGCCGGTCAGCAGCCATTTAATAGCGCCGAATAAACTGCTCTTACCGGAGCCGTTTTCACCGAGAATCGCAACAAGGCCGCGAGTAAATTCACAAATCTGATGCCGATGGTGCACCCAGTTCTGAACTTCCAGCCGCAACAGTTGCATGTTCGGATTCCTCCATATACCGCTGAAACAATACGTCAATCTCTTTTGCCGGCTCTTCCGCGTTGTACACAGCCGCGGCTACTTTATACGCGGCTGAATTGGCGCCCAGCAATGTCTCTAACGCAGAAAGCACGTCGTTTTTAGTCGTATCCACGGCTCGCGCCGTCTTAACTGATGAATTGCCGGCAATTGGGTCGCAGAATACATGTGCGGCATCAGCGACGGCCGTCGTCAACCGCAACCACGCGTCGGGCAGTTGTTTACTGAACTTGATCCGCACCAGCGGTTTTTGAATATGCGCCGGAATACCGGCAGACGTCGCGACTGCAGTGGCGTCCGTAATCGCGCGGACAAGATTGCCGGAGCACAACTCGTCGAGTTCTTCTTGCGTCTCGACCGTGTACTTTAAAAACGGCCGAGTTTTCAATTGTTGCGGCTGAAATACAAATTTGTTGTCGGCATCTCTGGCGACAACGAAGAAAAACTTTTCGGGTGTTTCGCCGATGTCCTGCATCGCCGTAGACCCCGGCGACAGCATCCGAATCGACTGACCTTGTGCGTTTACACCCTCGACCGTTTTGGTGATGTGAAAATCACCGGCGAGCACGGTGCGCACATGATGCACGTCGGTTAGTTCGCACTCGGTGCGCCCGACAGTGCCCATGAAATCTTTCCAGACTTGATGCGTCACCAGAATATCCGTGTCGGCCGGCACGGATTTGAACGCTTCTTGAATGTCGCCGCGCGGTAGCCAGTCAAGTCCGTACACTCGCGGGCCGGCGACGTCACCAAAAGGCAAACCGTATTCGTGTAGATGCACCGGCCACGGATGCACAGTTAGCCACGGCGCATTTCGGTCATACTCGTGATTGCCCTGAATGTAGTAAACGGGCACGCAGGCAGCCTGTAACCGCGTCAGCCCCTCGCACAATTTAGCGATCGGGCGTGCGAGGTTCTGTTTTTTTTCCAGAATGTCGCCGCCCATAATAAGCGGCAATTTATGTTCGATGCAGTACGCGACAATTTGATCGAAACTGTAATATGCGTCACCGTAAATTGCCGGCCGAGAAGACCACGCGCCGTCTTCGAGATGAAGATCGGCGCAGAACACAAACAGCGGTGTCATGTATTCACACCCAGATTAAAGAAACCAATTTCCAAACATGTCGTCAACATCTTCGTCGTCCTCGTCGTAGTCGTCCCAGTCAGTCGCGGCTTCGGCGACTGGCCAAACTTTTTGCGGAGCATTTGGAGCGTCGCCGTTTACGACGTGTGCGGTGAAATTAACGCCGCTAAAAAACTGCTGTAGCGTTGCGAACAACTTCGTTAAAGAACTATTCTGCGTCGGTTTTGCGTTTAATATCGCCGCCGCAGCCGGCTGTTCGTCTAACAACGTTTTCAATACAGCGATAGATGCCTGCCAATCCTCCGGCTGCCCACTGTACCAACCGTAATCCGACGTGTTTTTCGTGACATCGTTTTCTTTTTGCAACTTCAGCAATTTGAAGAACGACAGCGAAAAAAACTTTGCAAGCGCGATCCAAAACGGATCAGTGGGCGCCGATCGTCGCAGTTTATTTTTTGCAAACGGAAGTTCCGCTAAACGGCGCTCAAAATTTTGCTGTAATTCGTGCACGCCGCGCGCGACTTTTGTCGCACGCACAATGTCTTGAATTGCCAGACTGTCAGGATGAGAAACGGCAAATACCGTGGCTAATTGATCGCAATCGCGGCGCAATGCGCGCACGTAAACACGGACAAACCCCAGTTCGATTTCCGACATGTCTGACAGATTGAACATGGAAACCTCCGCCGCTGTATGTGCAGAACCATGCCACAATCTGTCATTTTAGTCTATTTCTCAGGAAAAGACACTTTAACGAACCGGCCGGGCATCGAAAACGGCGTTGTACCGCAAACTTCAAATTCAATCTCGGCAAAATTGCGCCGTATTTGTGCGTCGGCGAAAAGTGGCGCAACCCGCCACTCAATTTCAGGCCGCTCTGAAACTTTTAATATGCGTTGCGCGAATGTCGTGGCCAGCAACTCGGACACAAATGGTCCGTAAGGGATTATAACGCCCAAATTCTTTTTGTCCGCGTCAATTTCTCTTGTAATGACACAGTACATCAGCGCGCCTTTTCTTTTGACGACTGCATTGCACGAACGGCGTCATAGTCGCTGTAGCCTTGCTGTTTTAGAATGCCGAAAATAACCGCGTCCTCTTCGCTGTGGCCACGATTGCGCATGTCCTGATAATCACTCACGGGTGCCGGAACGCGCGACACCGGCTGCGCATCATCTGAACACGAGCCGATTGCGACGACTAAAATAAATACGACGCCGCCAACAAGCCACAATGCATTAGTAGCGTTGTTCGAGTCATTGCTATTTTTTGTGTTCGACATTGTTTTCTCCAGACTGTAAACGATCCAAGAGATTTCGCAAACATTTGATGTCTTCAGGACCTGCGGCAAGTCCGCGCTCACACACATACTCAATCGCGTCGCGCTCGGCCTGCGACAACCGAAGCCGCAAAATTTCATCTGATTGGCGCGCGATTAATGTCTTTAGCAGATCGTGGGAATCGTTGGCAGACTTCACATGCGGCTCGGAACCGGGCACCCACTCTATACAGCGCGCGTCATTTACGCGACGGCCAACTTCCGCATCCAAGTAGTTCGGCTCGGGAAACACATAGATACGGTGATCGTATTTGCCGCCGCGACTTTGCCGATGTTCCAGCGCGGCCGTAACAGCCTGCTGCCGTGTCGTAAAAACACCAATCGGAAACACGTTGTCAAACGTGCCATAACGAAACGCCAACACAATATACATGCGATCGCCAACGCACGAATTTTGAATATGCTCGGCCGCGTCGAGGGCTGCTTGCCCCAGCGCTGTTTTTGGTTCTTTTGCGCCAAGTAACGTCAGCCGCTTTATAAGCGCAACACTAGATTGCATTAAAGACCTCGCTAGAATTAAGAAACATCCGCTCGCGCCACCACGTTTTCAAATCGTGCCAACTGCTGCTGTAAATTTTCCAACTGTTGTTGCAGCATATCTCGATACACGTCGGATGACACGTTTGTCATCATCATCGTTAATCTCGCTGGAATTACGACTTTGTTATCGCACTCGTTGCAACACCTTCCCGTGTTTATGGGTTCAGCGTTGTTACCATCGGTCCAATTTCCGACCGGCTTGATTTCAGTAAAACAGATTGAACACAGCATCTTAGCCTCGTCAAATGTTAGATGTTTGTTATGTTTGTCGAAGTAGCAAATTACGCAACGTAGCGGCGCGCTCGGCGTGCTGATGCGCTTCCGCCTCCATTGCGGCAGTCTCCACCGCCTCCCGCTCCGCGTCGGTGAGCGGGGGGGCGAGAAACAGCGGAGCCAGTTTCACACCCGGCCGCGTGTTTATCCAGCGTCGGGCTTTTGCTTCGTCCCACCAGATGAACTCCGGGTCGGGCTCGCCGTCGAAGACACCGATCCATGCGATAGGCTTGCCGCGCATTTCAGTCGCTCCTGCCGTTAGCATGTCAGCCTCTTTTTGCCGCAGTCGCTCGATTTCGTCTGCGGCTTCAATCATTGTGCTCGACATTGCGGTACGTTTGTTGGTCGTCGCGTGTGAGTGGTCAAAATGATCCGCCCACTCGCGTAGTTTTGTTGTTATGTCCGACATGCGTTACTACCTTTTGCTATGTCGTTTTGGCTAATTAATGACTTACAGTCACGCATCATCGTCATCACCGCCGTCACCCTCTATGAAATTTGCCTTGTCATAACCGAGGCTTTCAAAACCAATTTGCTCCATCAACGTCTCGTCCGTGTACCACAACTCCGATCGGCCGCGCAGAGCCCGCGGCGGCCCCTCAACCCGCAGACAAATAGCAATGTCAACTTCACGGCCATCGGGCAGTTTGAATCCGTAAATTTCGCCGGACGCGCTAAACAGCGGCTCCAAAGCCGCGTCGATGTAGAACCCGCCTGTCACCTCAAACAAATAGTGCTTGAATTTTTTAACCATGTCCCACCACTTTATCTTTCTTTTGCTGTATCGTTTTGACTAATCAGCCACTCTGTTCCGCGAATCAACGTTTCGCAAGCAAATACGTAAATTAAAATTGCGGACAAAATACACCCCTACATACTAAGACGCGATACTTCAAAGCCAAAACCAAGTAACCGCAGATTAAAACCGTAACCCCAGTCATACGTGTAAAAATAGCATTCCGTCGTCAAATCAAATTCAAATCCGTAGCAGTGTAAATCGTCGGACGGATCAAACTCGGTGTCAGTTTCCGGCCGCTTAATTCCCACAAATACAAACGGGTGATAAAACTGCCACCGCGAGTAAGGTTGCATAGTTTGTTCTTTTTTAAGTTTGCCAGCCCGCACGAAAAGCAACGTCTAGCGCAACTATTTCGACAACGAGTCGGCTACGTCTTCAATTTGTTCGGCGATAAAAACTAACAGTAGCGCAGGCAGTGCAAATATCCGCGCAATAACTTTTAACACGGCAGAAAACACAACTGAGACGCGCATGCTTGCATCCTTGCTCAGTTACCGCCGTAATGTTTTCACAGACTGAAAAAACGCTTGCGGGCACACGCGTTTTTCTTTCCATTTTTTTGGCCGCCAACTGTTTTCCCACGCAACATCTGCCGCTACAGTGCCGGTTAACAGCACAGTGACATATTCAAAATCATCTGGCGTTTTGTTCGCCCAGTTCAATACATCCTTTAAATCAATTGGGGTAATATAGGCTTGCACAAGTTGAATTTTGTCGTCGGCTTCTTGCTCGAAAACAGGAACACCAAAATTCAAATGTCGCGTGCGGCGTACTTCGATGTTTTTGCCCACATCCGGCAAACTTGTGGCCGCGGCGTGATGTTTCGGGCTCCAATACGCGCCGTTCCATTTTTGATTTGTGTACAGACTCGTCGCCAACTCGCACAAGCACGACGCTATATTCGCTTCAATGTCGGTTTGCAACGCTTCTGGTTTGGCGTCGTAATCCGGCCGATTTTTAACTTTACCCGTATTGCGTTCTGTCCTCTGGCTGCCGGCATATGCTGCCCACTCAACTTGCCATGGATGCAGAATCACCGAAACCGGCAGCACCATTTGCGGTTTTGGCGGCAATGTCATTTGTTGAACCATAGTCTCTCCGTAACTCAATCGTCAGCCTCCGAATGCCCGACTAGGATTCGAACCTAGACAAAGAGAACCAAAATCTCTTGTGCTACCGTTACACCATCGGGCAATCCGCGCGTGCGTCCTTGCGTTTACGACTTCCGACATCCACTGAAAGGAGACGTCTTGGCGTTGTGCTGTCGGCTTCGCGGTTATGGCCCACTCACGACTAGGGCGCCGAACCGGCTGGAACAAAACCGGCTTACAAACCCCGGGGCGTCGGCGCGCCCACTGTATGCGATGCACAATCCGTCATGCTCAGAAACTTTCGTGCCAACTCAATCGTCGTCACGTTGTCAATTTCTGCGTTATGGGCGTCGCCGGAAATGTCGGGCAGATATTTCTGCCGCAACGTTGGCAACGAGTATGTGTTCGCAATAAAACCGGCCGCATGCATGAATCGTGCAATAACAGCGGTGTCAAACATGGGATACGTAAAAAAATCATCCCATAGTTCCGCCGGGCACAGGTACGCGCGCACAAATTGCACGTCGAAACCTACGTTGTGCCCGGCGGGAACAAGCCGTTTCTTTTGTGCGACATTAATTGCCGTCCGAACAAAGTCGACGAAAACGGCCCGCGCTTCGTCTAGCGCGGTTGCCGTTTTGTGGTGTTCAGCAAGATTGATGTGATTGACGTTTAATGCGCCGGAAGTCACCACGTATTCTTCGTGTTTTAATTCGAGGTACAGCGGTTTGGCTATGACCTCGAATTTTTCGTCAACAAGGATAAACGACGCCGTCAGCAGGCTGTATTTTGGCGACAGCCCGCCGGTTTCCGTATCCATGAATAAGTACATCAGGATTTCCAATCTTCTCCGGAATCGTATTCGCCAAAACTCGGATCATCGTCGTCATCGGACAAACCGATGTCTGATTCGTCCTCGTCGTCTTCCGACTCGTCAGCAAAAAACGACTCGTCAAAACTGACGAATTCGCCGCCGTCGTCGTTGAAAATAATACCGGGCATTCCGCCCATTTCTGCGGCAATTTTTTTACTGACGCGCTGCATCAAGTTGTAAATGTCGTCACCAACGCGCTCGCCAAAATGCATACCCAGCAACGCCCGCACGGTGAGGTAATCTTCGAACGAATACAGTTGCTCCGCAGATTCGTGGCCGGGCCTGTTCTCGTCGTCGATGTCTTCGTTGAAATCAAAAGTACTCACGAGTCCCTCCGTTGTTCGGCCGCAGGCAAAATCGACAACGAAACCAACGAATTTTCAAGCGGAAACACATACGCGCCAAATACCGTGAATAATCGCGGGGCATCGGCGCGCATCACAACTATTTCTCGTCCGTCGGCGTCTATTTGCGTTATGCGGCTAGTCAGGTACGGCTCTTTTGTACCAGAATAAATTTGCAATGCAACATAGTAATTTTTCGAATCTGCCGTGGTAACCTTGCACCGCAGCCCCGCTGCAGCAGACGCCGCAGAATTGGAAACTCCCGTGGTCACGCTGTCTTTAAAAACTCGCTCAATATCGGCGACGCGAGTACCCGAGACAATCAGCGCCGAAACGGGTGCTTTAAACTTGCCGAATCTTTCCGAGCAAATGAAATCGGACTGCTCTTTGCTGATCAGTCCGGCGCGCAGCAAACTCTGGCACAACACGCGCAAATTCAACATCAGCAGCGGCGACACGTCTTCGTAATCTTCCGGGTCCAACGAAATCGCCGTCGAAATAAAATCAGTTTTGGGCACAAACACCAGTTCGCCCGTTTCGAGCAACACGGTGAGCGTGTCGAGACCATTGTCGAAACAAAAACCCGGCATTTCGTGACTATAGCGAAAACCCGATAATTGCCCGACAAACTTAACGACCGCAATGTCGAACTGCGTCGCTACCTCGATTGAAAATGGCGCCGGCTGAAACACTCGGCGCACATGTGCCGGATGCAAAAGTTCAGGCGCATGCGCAGCAGACACAGGCGGGGCGACGGCTTCTGGTTCTGGCGCTGGCGGCTCGGGAAATTGGCTGGAGATCGTCGCCTCTACAATGTTGTCAAACAAGGCCGGTGTCGCTTCGTCGCCGTCGGCCCACGCCTCCAGAAACGACACCACAATAGCCCAAACAGTCTTGTCGGCAGTTTCCGGTGCCAAGCCGGCGTCAATAAACCGCTGCCGCAGTTCGACAAGTTCCGTCGGACTGGAAAGCGCAAACAACGCCGCCAGCCCCTTCTCTAATTTGTCAATAAAAGCACTCATGTGATTGTCCAACGTAGTTTTTGTAGGTGTCGAACAGGCGCGGCAATGCGCGGCCATAATCCTCGACAAGGGCACGCCGAATCAGGCGTTGTTTTCTTTCTTTGTTTTTGACACCGCGGCGAACTCGCGAATTCTCCGATCGCCGGATTTGCGCAATACGCCGGTGCCGTCCATCATGCGCCGGTCCATCGTCGCATGTAATTGCACGGCGACCAATTCTGGATCGGCCGTCAGCAAATTGTACGGATACATCGCCGCACGCATGAACATATCGGCGACGTCTGTCTCGATGTCCGTGCCACGGCGTTCCGCCCACGGCAGGCTGCCGTCTACGGCAATCCGCGTGTGATACACCACGCGGGCATTGCGGGGGTACTTGAATCGCGGCGGGCGGTTTTCGGTCGCCAGCACCAACTGCCGCAACTGCACGCGCCAGCCGGACACCTCGGGCAGAACGGCCAGCCGCCACATCGAACCGACGCAGCGCCAACGCCGCGATCGCCGCTGCCGTGAAAGATGCCGGCGATATTCATCCAGCAACCCCGATAATTCTTCGATAAAACCCTGCAGGCGCTCTGGCGGGTTGAACTTGATCAACTCAAAATCCGTCGCTGGCACATACTGCTCGACAATATGGGCCGTGACGTACAAGGGCTCAGAGTTCTTTCTGCACCACGAATTAATCGCGCCTTTGAAAACACGATATTGCGAAGACACAACAGCCGCAAAACAATGCGGGCAAAAGTTGAATTTTTTACAGGGCTTGTAGCGAATCAGTTCGCCCTGTTTGTTGCGTTTCGCCCGCATGAGCGCAAACGCCGGGCGGCAATACACCATGCGCCGAAAAGCAAAAATAATGCTCGCCGGTTCGATGGCCAATTCGCCCACCACGGCGTCCCGCAGCGGAAGCCAAAGATTGTGCGCGCACAGTGTGTGCACGCGTTGCACCCATAATCTATGTACGCGCCGAATTTCACGGGCGACGTACTTGTTACTTGACGCCCGCTCGCCGTAAACACAGAGCCGGGCGACGCAATGACTGGCTCGGGTCATCACGCGCATAAAAGAAAAACGCCGCCGAAGACAACGGGCGGCGATCGCGTTTAGGTCGCGAACAAAGTGAGCCACAATTTACTCCGCGGTTAAATTTTCATCCTCGTCGGCAGAAGCGTCGTGCGCCGATTCTCCGGGCAACTCCATCGAATCCATCTGCTCTTTGGCATACTCAATTCTTTCGCGCACAAGTGCTACGGCCGTCTCGGCATCTTCGACTTCGACGTACGGAAGTTTTTCCTGTAATTTACGCCACTTGGTTTCGCCGACTCCCGCTACGTTGATTTCACCGACTTCTTGGTCTTCAAAATCGGGCAACGTGGCAATAACAAACGCGTCGGCGCGGTTTTTAAATACGATGACTTTGTTGTCTTTTGTCGAGAAAAAACTGGTGCCAATGCGATCGGCAATAACATAGCGCACGGGGTCTTCGCCGGTATCGATGTAATCCAATTGGCGGGCCTGCATTTTTGGCGGTAGCACAGGCGTCGAAAGCGATTGGGCGTGATTGATGCAGCAAAACTTGTATTTTCTACCGCTCCCGCAAGGACACCGATCATTACGTTTTGGGTTCTTAATTCTTTTGAGCATGCGTAGCGTCCTTGCTCGCGTCGACGGAACGTACTTTTGGATCGTCACGTAAAATTATGGCGGCGCAAGTCGAAGTTTGCATGCCGCGAGTGCGTTCGGTCGGTCGCGCATACACCTGCGGAAGTTCAGCATAGACTATTGTGGCCGGCCCAAGAATTTCAATCGTGTCGCCGAAAAAGAAAATGCCCTCGCACTGCACGACCGTCGAACTGCTGACAGCGTCACGAAAAATGACTTTGTGCGGACCCGCCGCAAGTTCAAACGAGGACGGCTGATTCGGCGTCGCGGCCTCGAAACGAGAAATGCTGGCGATTTGGGCTAACACGACATTTCCCTGTCGGTGTGCTGCGGCAAAGTGAAGCAGTATAGCCGCGAAAAAACACGCGTCAATAGCGGTTTTCTTGGGGAATATCGCGGCCGCGCCAAAATTTTTTCAGGCTGCGCTCTCAAATTGCGTATCTTACCAACGGGGTGTTTTGCCTCGACGAAACATGCAAAACAGACCCCTAAGTGCGACATTTGCCCGTACTATGCTCATCTACTTCGTAGATGAAAAGATTTTCTTTCTCTAGAGAAAGAAGACAACTGGCGTAGGACTATCAAAGTTCAGCGGTTGTCGAAGCATCAGACTCGCCGACAGATTCGTCGGCGCTGTCTGAGAAATCTACGGCATTTGGCAGGCACGAAAACATGTTCATGTCGACATCGATGATTCGAATTTGAAAACCACTATCAGCCATTTCATCGACAGTACCGTCGAGTTTATTCGGCAAATACACGAAACAGCGCATGTGGGGTTCACAACTTTTACCGCCGCAATGTTCGTGAACCAGAATGGGCTCGATAATAAAGTTCACATTTTCTGGCAACGATTCGACGAACTCTGTTGAAAAGCGCCGATTGTACTGCCGCCGATGTGCTTGTGTGGTTAGTATTTGTAAAACCTGTTTATTGGCTATGCGCATTCGTTTGTTACAACTTGTTGTTGACATTGTGTGACCTTTAGTTATTTTCGGCTACGAATTCTTGTTCTGTTACAACCCGCCAGCCGATATGTTGAAAAACCCGTTTTGTAGCAATAAAATCGGGCTCTGTTTTTTCGCCAATTATCAGCACCAACGTTTTGTTGTCTTTGTCGATGCGGAAAAAAATTTGCGATCTTGGAATACCCCAAATGCCGTTTTGTCGGCTTGGGTCGACTAAGTTTTGACACCATTGCAATACGTGTTTTGGCGGTACTTCATTTGGGTGGGCTACGTACATGTTACACTCGTGAAATTTTTCTTTTCGGTTTCTGTGCTGCCGTCAATGCGTCGTCGAGTTCTTTTTCAATCGTCTCAATTTCGTCAAAATCAATACCTAAATCAATCAGTGTGGTCTGCGGAATTCTTCGCGCCAGCCACTTCAAGAATGTTTCGACAAATTGAATTTCGGCGTTATTTGGTCCGTTTTCTGCGGTGTTGTATTGCTCGCAAAAACCGAACTTATATCCGCTAGCGCGGTACGTGAGCAGCGCGCCGCCGGTTTTGGTTTTGTGTGATTCCACGCCGACGGACCAGAGCGCTATTGCGTCATTTCTGTCATACAATTCCAATCCGGCGCCCGTGTGATTTACTTGTGACCAAGGTATTTTCAAATCTTTCAACTGCACCATTGTGCCTGCAATCTCTTCTGGCGCCGGATTCGGTATTTCAATATGCGCTACGGTTTCCCACATTTCTGGTATTTTCGATTGCTCGAACGCGGCTTTTTCTAGCCCTGTTGATTCCTGCCGTTTTGCTCGTCGATTGATTTTTACTGCGCGATGTTTATGCTGCATAACTGCAACGCGCTTTAACGTCATTTCAAGACTCATTTTGTTTGGTTCCTTAATCTGGCTGTCGTTTATTTGTCTCGTTATCTTGCTGCGCTGATTTTTCTTGCTGTTCTTCTTCGTCTAACTTTGCCTTCACCCACGCTATTACTTGTTTGCGCCGCTTTTCGTACTCTGGTGTGTTTGGCGTTAAACCTTCGAGCATTTCTTCTATAAACGTTATGAGTAGCGCTGACACGCAACGCTCAAAATCGGTTTTTGATTCAAATGGGTGCGCATCCATCTTTGCCTTGATGTCTTTTGTCACAAACCAAGGACGCGTACCGCCGTTTGGGCTGTTCATCGTGCCAATATAGATTAGATTATCGTTGTCGTCGTTTTTTTGTTCGTCCATTTTATGCTCCGTACAAATCACGACATGACATCAAGTCTGAGTGCGTAGCCGACCAATCGAATTTGTCTTCGACAATTTCGGCGTCTGTTTGCCAGTTTTCGTCGTCTGATCGGTCAAACGTTTCAGCCGTCCAGTACGCCAAAATAATGCTTTTTACGCCGCGGGCCTTGGCGCGTTGTAGGTTGTCAATTGCGTCGTCAATTGTCATTTTGCGCCTGTTTCAGTTCTTGGCTTTTTTGCATTTCTCGGAGGATTTGATCGTGTACGACTGTCTGCCGTACGACATCTTGTCGCGCCAATTCGTCTAGCAGGTCGACTGGCCAGTTAGCGTCCAACGGCAGTACGTCCGGCCACGACGCTGATTCTTGCGCATAATCATCAGCGTAGCCGGCTTCTAGATACGTCTCGATTTGTTTTTCGACGTAACGATTTTCGGCTGCTAAACGCGACACTCCGGATTCGATTTCGTCATCCTCGGATTCGTGTTCAGCCAGTGTGTTTCTGGCGTCAACTAACGCGGCAATTAAATTGGCTTCGTAGCCGTATTCGCAATTCTGCGCGGCTTCGATAATTTTGAAAATGAATTCGTCGATGTCGGAGATGGTGACTTCCTGCCGCGTTTCGTCGAGCAGGCCCATCATGTACGTCAATTTGTCAGTTTGGATGTCTCGCATTGTTAGACCATGGCTCCCATGCGGTGAATAGTGCTGCAGCGCACTTTACGAAATTGCCGGCGAGTTTTGGTTTTTTGCCGTTCAATTGCGGCGTTTGTTTTGCGCAGTTCGTTTTGCACGCAAAACATGGCGACGCCGGCGTTTAATGATTGTGTTTCCGAACGCAGACGCGCGACATCACGAATGTATGCCGCCAATCCGTGTGCGAGTTTGTGCGTTGTTTTTATGACCTCAAACGTGTCATGTCGCAGCACAAGATAATGATGCAACGCAAAGTTTAATTGCCGCCGCACAATCGCTTTGAGACTGGTAATTGGATGGCTGTCTTCGTTGACAATAACGTGCGACAACAAACAGCGCTGCGACAGTCGGTTATAGCCGTTAAATCCAAAATCGTCGTTTGCGAAATGGCGGCGCATCGGCATAAGCAGACTGCCCTGATACACTGCAATAAACAGCGGCCAATCGTACGAGTGCGAATACAAAATCTGCGTTCGCGCAGTTGTGACGAGTTTTAATCGATAGTGCAACGGCGGCAAGTCTGTTGACAGCGTGGGCGCTTCAGGCTCGTGAAATATTGGATTTTTTATCGTTTGCCCGACGTTGAAACGAATGGCTATTTGTGACGGTCCGTACCGAAAACTTTGTTGGTTACGAAGTGCCGTCCCTACTTCTTGATATGTTCGACATGTTGTCATTGCGTGTGACCTTGTGTTTGTTTTTTGGTCAACGTACGGGGCCGACGTACGGGGCCGAGATGTTTTGCCCACGCTTCGGCAGCGTGAGTCAAAACATAATTTTTTCGCTTTTTGTCCGCAGCGTTTGTGCGTATACTCCACAGGTTTTCGCCTTCAATTTCGACACTGAAATAGCCTGCGGTTTGAATTCGCATAGCGAGCGCGTAATCGGCCTCAAATAGCACGTAAAATCCGGCCGGATGACCTTCGCAACTATAGTGGGTCGTTGCGCCGTACTGCTCTAACGCGAGCACAAAAAAATTAACACCGGGTTCAAGATGCCCCGTGTACATCGGATTTTTGCACGGTGATTGGCGCCACAATTTCAGTTTTTTTGCGCTACGCCATGTCAATCCGGTTGTCATTTCTCGCAACTAGCGCCGAGACTGTCGTGCAACTTTTTCTGACATTCGCGGGCTAAAAATCCGCGACCCATAGAGTATGTATTGCCGAGATCGAAATCGCGCACCATATCGATGAGTAGCGCGAGTCCATACACTCCGTGCGTTTCATCCATCGGCGCGCCGCTATTGCAGTCATAGATCGTTTCTTTATGGTTGCTCAGATCGCTTTCGTGTTTGACTGTGTAGCGAGCCACCATTTCTGCCGGCACCCCAACTTCAAGAAACGCCTCGGGGGCAAATATGGTGTGGCCGTCGCAGATATCAGCCGCGGCCAACACAATATGCGCCGGCACATCGGTCCACTTTAACGTTTGCTCTGACATAAAACTTGCCTTTCAATAACTGGCGTAAATTTTGCAGGGTTTACCGATTTCGCGCTCACGCGCTTCTGCAAATGCGACGAATTCGCGAAAATTGTTAATCGCCTCTTGGATGTCGTTTTCTGTGCAGTCTGGATATATGGTTTCATATCGCGTTCGCACGGCTTCTTCGACGGACATTGGATGCGTGCCGTCTGCCATTTTGCCTTTGTGTTCTGCAATTGTCTCTTCGTCGAGCGAGAATCCAAAACTGCCTTCTGGCGGATTTTTCGACGTCATAATTTTTGTAATCGTAGCGATCAACGCACCCATGTGGTCGAACGAGCAGTTGGCCGGTTCCGTCACATGTGTCAGTCTTTCGCGCAGTATAGCCGCGGGAATTTCTGCGGCGCAGTCGTCTGCGTCAAACGCTTCGCGGCATAAAATCTTCGTGGCGTACGGCCCGCCGTGATACGCCTCCCGCAAATACGCGCGACAATCGTGCACGCGCCAATCGTGTTCGTCGTTTTCTTTGTCGAGAATGTAAATGTCAATTCCCATAATTTTCTCAGTATAGGTGTTGGACGTGCCGGGCGCTCATTGCTTGGTGCAACCACTGCACCTCAAAATCTAATGCCGCCGCGCGTGTTTCAAATCCGCGTTCGACAGGTCCGCCGACCGGAGTGAGATTGACGAACCATTTTTCATTGTCGTGAGGGTCGGGTTCCACGTGGCTGGCGCGGCGTACAGATGTGGCGCCAATTGTTGTCAGAATTGGTTGGAGTTGATCCGCATAAACGCACTGCGCAGCGCCGTTTGGTCGAATGAATATTTGCATGAAATCCTCAGTCTGCCCGAATGATGCGACGAGCGCCAAAACCGGGAATTTGCACCGGCCCGGCACTGTTCGGTGTGGGTGCAATTTGCGCAATTGGCGGCACCGCGGCTGCTTGCTGCGGGCGATTTTGCGTTGCCGTCGTCGGCGTTTCTGTGAGCCGCGCACACTCGTCGTTGTTTGTGACGCTGAGCCGAATAAAAACCTGTGACCGATTTAACGTAATCGGCGCCGTCATTGGCGACACGGTCATACTTGGACTGTAAAAAAATACGTGCATAGCCACGGTGTTGCCGCCAATTCTGAAATTGGTGGTAATACTCGAATCGTGGAGAATAGTCGCATTGTCAAAAATTTCAAACCATTCTCCGCTGGGGGAATTGACTCGGCTGTTTATGATTTTGGCTCGATTGTAAATAAAACCCGAGCCGAATATTTGTGAGTCTTGCACGTGGCCAAAGTTAAATAAGCATAAACACGGATTGTTTCTGGCCGAAATTCTTAAACGTGTGGCGGCGGTACTATTTGATAACGGCGTGCCGTGACCGCTTAGCGTGCTTTTGATAATTAGGGTTTCGCCCCAAACAGCGGTCTGTCCGCCGATATTCGATTCACAAACGAATGCGCTGCCGAGTACGTGCGCGCCACCACTGATTTCTGATCTGCCGCCAATGCGGGCTTCGCCATACACAGCCGCGTCGTCGGTTACTATGCTGCTACCCACGACAACAGCGCGGTCATAGATTTGTGCGTTTTTACGGAGTACGACAAAATCGCGCACACAGGCGCGGCCGCTAATTTTTGCGCGGCCTTCGAGGCGCACATCACCTTCGACGACCGCTTCTCCGCCGACGCCGCATCTCGGGCCGATGTAGACGCTTTCGGCTACTTTTGCTCGGTCAGATACCCAGCCGCCGCCGCGGGCGTGTTTGTGCGCAAATACGCGGCCCTGCCCGTCTCGAAAATCATGTTTTGGCGCGGGCTTTTTGCGGATCGGTTTTGGCGGAATTGGTGTATTTTCAACAACAGCCGACTGCGTAGTCGGAAATTCTGTCGGAGTATTGGAAACGAGTTGAGTCGGAATGTCGAGAGTTGCTGTAGTCATCATCGTCAGTGCATGAGAATTCGCCGGCGCGGGGCGTTGGTCACCAGACTGTTAAGCGCCGTTTTAACTTCGTTCATCTGATTCGCGATTGTCGAACGTACGTCGTTGTTCTTGCGTAACTCGGCGGCATCAACACCGCCGACAATGTTCGTCGCACGTTCGACGAGCCGTTCCAGTTGCGCGTTAGAACGAATATTCATCCGTTGAAATTCGTCGTAAAACTCGCGGAAATTTTCGATGGCGGACGCCTTGAACGTCTTTTTCGTGCCGTCCGGTTCGTCCGTCAGCCGTTCCAACAAGTGGCTGATGAGGTCTTCGAGTTTGGCAGCAAAAGCATCTTCGGCCATAACAACCGCCGCTTCAAATCGTCGCTGAACGCGCGACTGTTCCTGTGCGTACAGTTCGGGATTGAACGACATCAGATAATTTGGCGGCTCAACAGCCGGATATTCCCACGAAATACTGAACACGCCTTCAAGCGACGCGGGATAATCGTCCGGATTGTAGAGTGAGCCAAGTTTTTCACGCGCAGAGTTTTTGAGCGTTTCGTATTCCAATTGCAAATTCGCCGCTGCAGCCGTCAGGCGCTCTTTGAATTCGCGCATCTTATCCTCGAACGCCGCGACGTCGGACTGTCGAATAAGCCGCACGCCTTCCTGCGGATACGGCAACGTCATGGAGCGCCAGTACGCCGACGCCTGACTCTTAATTGCCGTCAATTCGCGATATGCCGGCGTCTTGGTGTCGATCAGCCGTTTGGACGCTGTCAGCAAATCTGTCGAGGCTTCAAACGTGCTGGCAGCAACCGCCGTCTGCGCATCGCTCAGTTTGCGCTGCGTGCCCAACCATGAAAACGACAGTTTTACGGCGCCCATGGTTTGCCGCAGGTCATTCGCAGTTTCTTGAACAACGGCGGGCGTTTCTGGCGCATCTGTAGTTTCAGCGCTCATTTTTGACTCCTAGTAGGGTTTGTTAGTATTCAACTGCACAGTTGAAATTGTTTTTTTCTCAGTCTAGTCCCAGTTCTCGCATACGTTCGTCCCAGTTTGCGTACTCGCCTTCCCGGTTCAATTTACGCCGGGCCCGCGCTACGCCTTCCCCGAGACTTTCGTCATCACACGGTTTTACTACGTCAACGATTTGATCGTCAGGCAACTCGTTGATTTCAGTCTGAACCGCACCCCAATCTTCGCCGTCGATTAGCGCGACAGTGGTGGTTCCGAGTTCATTCGTGTACATGAGCACCGCGAAACCGTCTTCGAGCGCCTGTTGGATTTTGTTGCTCAATTAGGCGCCCCCGCAGCAACTTTTCGATTTCCTCGACGCGCCCCGACATTCACCGGCACAGCCCCCCGCCCGACGCGGGTGTAGATACCGGCGCTATCGGCCGACAGACAACGGCCTTCGGCCCACTGGCGCAGGTTCTCGATCTGCTCGGCCGATGTTACCGACACCGGTACGACGTTTAACGCCGCCTCCAGCAGCGACGTTTCCAGCAGCGCCGCCAGTCGGCAGCACGACTTGATCTCGGCACCGGTCCAGTTGGTGTCGTCTGGTTTGGGCTGATCGGCGCTCAGGCCGAAATGCCGCATGTAGATGTCCCAGATGTGCCGCCGCTGTTCGTCACCGGGCAGATCGACGAAAAAGATGCCGTCGAAACGCTCGGCACGGGTGAACGGCGCTGGCAACTGCGTGGCGTCGTTGCAGGTACCGATGAAAAATACGTCACTTTCGTGGTCATTGAGCCACGTCAGGAGCGTGCCGAACAGGCGCGCAGAGACACCGCTGTCGGTCTGGCCGGAGTTACCCACGCCGGCGAGTGCCTTTTCGATCTCGTCGACGAACAGCACGCACGGAGCCATTGCGTCGACCTGCTTGAGTGCACGGCGCATATTGCCCTCGGACTCACCGACGAACTTACCCAACAGACTGCCGAAGTCAAGCATCACGGTCGGACGCCCAACTTCGTTACCCAGTGCCTTTGCAAATTGGGACTTGCCGCAGCCGGGAGGGGAGAGCAGCAGCACGCCCTTGGGCCGCTTGTCGATGTGCTTTTCGCCCTGCTTGCGCATCGCACGCAAACAGAATTGCTTGAGATTGTCCAAACCGCCCAGATTTTCAAAACTCGCATCGCCGCGATACAGCGCCATGTTTCCGCTCTTTTCGAGCGTCTGAGCCTTGATATCCCAGATCGTATCTGGCACAAGCGTGCCGCTCCGCGCCAGCGACAGTGCAAAAGCGTTCTCGGCTTCCTGTCGCGTAAGTCCCCGGCCGGCGTCAACCGCGTTGGTCAACTGTTCTTCGGTGGGTGGCGTGAAGTCGCTGTTACTCTCGCACAACTCAACGCACATCGTCCGCAGTTGCGTTTCGTTCGGCAGGTCGTGGTGCACGACGGTGAACAGTTTTTCGATTTCGGGCTGCAACGCCACGGTCGGCGCAACAATAATAATAAACTGTCCGTTGCTCTTGCCCTCAGCCACGTGATTGGCCAACGACTGCAGAACTTCGGGATTGCCGAGAAACCGATGAAAGTTTTTCAGCACCAGTAACTGCGTTTCGTGGGCTTTCGGCAAATCCAGCGCGCGAATGGCCTGCAGCGGGCCGGGCGCCTGCGTCACGCGCGAATACAGTTGCTTGTCGATATCCCAGACGTCGAAACCCCACGCCGGCGTCTGCGTAGAAGCGCCGCGTTGAATTTCGCGAATGGCGTCGTCACATTCGACGGTTTCGAGCCAAATGCCAGAAAAACCGGCACGCACCAGTTCGTGAATTCGGGTAAATAAATCCATGGTCAGTTCTGAACCTCGTTGTGTTGTTCCTGAGTTTCCGCATAAAACTCGCCGGTCAATTGCTCGTCGGCAACGACGCCCAGCGCCTTTTCCAGTTCGCGGGTCGCGTCCTGACACGAACTGCCGGAAAATCCGGACGTTTCAATCTTGGTTTCGCCCTTCGGGGAAACTGTAATCTGAATGGTCTTTGACATGTATATCAGCCCTCCACCGTGATGTTGAGTTTGATCGAACCGTCCGGCATCGTCTCTTCCCACACAGAATAGCCGCCCTTCTGGGCTTCATAACGCGCCTTTTCGACGGCGTACGCCTGCAGAAACTTGTCCAACTCTTCTTGCCGACCCCAACTGCCGTTGTAGTTGTCGTACGCGGCTGCACCGGTTTCGACATTAAATACGGCGGGAAACTGCCATCCCGGCAACTTGACCGCCCAACCGTCAGCGGTCTGCCCGGCGAATAACTTGTGATGACCGGAAACCGGCTGTTCGAGGCCGAGACGCTGACACGCAGCAAAAATAGCCTGCATGTCGCGGACTTCTGTTTTAATCTGAACGATGTGAGACATTTAAGTGTTTTCCTCTGGTAAATGCGACACGACAATGCTCTCAAACTTTTCTTTTGTCAGGCATGTGGTGTCGGCAAAGACTTGTAAAATATGCTTGATGTCCTGTTGCGCACACACGGCGCCGACAGTTTTAATGCCGATGTCTGTTTCGACGCGATAGTCGGCGATATCGTGTAGCGTGACTACGTCTAAAATAGCGACGACGTCGTGATACCGCGCCTGCACGCGATTGATTTCATCGAGTGCGGTCAGTATGCGTTCTTTGTTTTTTAAATAGTCGTCGTCGGCGTATTTCATCACAACGTGGCGAGCACTTCCGCAGTTGTTTCCAACCAGACGCGGGCACCGCATTTTAATGGTTTGTCAGGAGAATACACCACGGCAGATTCGCCCCTGATGGCGATTGTTTTGACGGGATACGATTTGTTTTTCCACTGCACCGTAATAACATTCGCGCGACAACCCGTGTTGTTGTTTTTGCGAATTTGATGCTGATTTATGTGAATGCGTTTGATGGTACCGGCAGTAAACGTCACGGCACATCCTTTCTCGTTTAAACGATTGAGCCGTCGCACGTCGTGGCTGTGTAGCCCACGACGCGGACGGCTCAGTATCGTTGCGCAGTTCTACGACGTCAATCAGCCAGCGAACGTCTGCGACAGTTGCTCCGCGACGGTCAAAATCTGCGTCGCTTTTTCGAACGATCCGTCACAGGCGGTAACGAACGCCTCCGCGGCCTTCAACTGGGCCATCGGAATCTGGAAACCGCGCACGCTTCCGGCCACCTTCGGCGTCGCCTTTGTCGTCAAAGACGCGCGCTGTTGTGGCTTCGCCTGCGCGAGGCCACCCGCGTTTGGCTTCCGCGTTGCGGAGGCCGCGCGAGTCGGGCCGTCGCTTTCCGCCATTGCCTCCGGTTCCGGCTGTCGACTCGGACGACCCGGACGACCCGGACGACCCGGACCGGCGCTCGGCGCGGCACTCGGACGACCCGGACGACCGACAGTCAGGCCGGCCTTTTTGAGCAACTGGCTGACCTGCGCCTGACTGACCGTAATACCGCGCTTGTCCAGCGCCGCAACGATATCACAACCACGGACTGACGCGCCGGATTCCTTGCGCTTGTTGATTTCGCGCCGAACGTGATCCGACAACGTAACCTTTTTGCCTTCTGGCATTGCATTACCTCTCAAAAGTGAAGTTTTCTGCTGCGTTTTCGGCGTAGCAGGTTGAGTATCTACCGCATCGTCATCATCACCATCGTAAGAATCTTCGACATCGTCGTCAGTTTCTTCCGATTCGTTTTCTTCGTCGTCGCCGTCTTCTGCGTCGTAATCAGGCTCGTCGTCGGTTGCTTCCGCGACCAAATGTTCTTCGGTTTCGTCAGTTTCCGGCGCTTCGCGTGATTTCTTTACTGTATCACCGTCGTAGTAAAGGTTGTCCACAGATACGTACTCACCTTCGACTTCTTGCAGTTCAGACTCGTCAGGCTCCGCTGCGTCTTCCAGTTCTGCATCGACGTCGACTTGATCTTCGTCATCCATGACTGTTTCCTCGTACTCGTACTGCGCCGGCTCGCGCACGGCTGGCTTCGCACTCGTTCTTGCATGCGGAATAGGTTTTCCCCACAAATTTGCAGGATCAACACCTCTGCCGCTACTTCTGTCAGCACTCATTAAAATCTCCGCTGTGGATGTGCCGCAATTGTTTGCGGCCTGTTATGTGCACCATATACTGGGCAAAAAGAAAATCAAGGGCCTGCGCAAATTTTTTTTTCGCGCGGCGTAATTTTGCAGAATTCGGCTGTTTTAGCCGTCTTTGCGCGCAACTGGCGGGGGCTCACAATTCGGCCCGCGCAGCATTTGCTCGTTCAAATGCGGCCACTTTTCTAACGAATGAATGGCTCCGAGCACGTTCCACGCCGCATGTCCGAGATGATCTTCTGCACGATCTCCCGACAGAAAGTTATAGATATGCGTTAGCGCGTGATTGAGCATGTCGGCCGCTGGCATGCCGTTTTCCCAATTGAATGCGCCAAACTTTTTTGCGCCTTCTGCGTACGTTCGTGCGAGCGCCCGCAGACCAATCGGGCTAATCATGTCGTAACGGGCGTCTTCACAGTCGGAACTGCGGACGGCGCCGGTGGTGTATTCTTTTTTTGGCGCTTCGTCACTTATGTACATGAACGCGCTGTTTCTTGGAAAGAGAAGTAAAAACGCGGGGAATCAATAAACGCAACAGTTCCTCGTTGTCCGTCTGTTTTGCGAATAACGTGAACCAACGGCGGCTCGAAGTGCGAAACTTCGAACACCGACAAAAGTTCTTCGCTATCCCACACGGTGTCGTGCGCTTTTTCGAGAATTTGACGCGCCTCGTCCTGCGACATGTGCGCGTACTGCGCTTCTAGCGTTTTGACGAGCGTCGCAACGTCTGTGCTTAGCGAGACGTCTCGAATGTTATTCTGCTGCGTTGGTGTGGTCATCGTTGTTGGTGTTTTCATTTAGCGCATTCAATTCCTCTAGTTTTTCTCGGATATTGTCGGAAAGTTCGACAACATATCCGTTGAGTATCTTGATTTGTTTAACCAGATCGCTGTGCACGGCCATATTAAACACAGCCATTCTGTTCAACAATTGAATAAGGGTGCCGGCGTACGGCATGGTGGGGTTGCTTAGCCGTAAAAGTCCGGGCGGCACATTTTCCGGCTGATTTGCCCAGACAGGCACAACCGCAACGGCCTCCAGTTCCGGAACTTTGCGTAAAATAGCCTCGCAAAATTCGTCCGTGTTTTGCATAAATTCGACGTTATACGGCTGCCGCCCCTCGTTCGCCGCGGCTACATTGACCGGTGGGGCGATTTCTTCGACCGCATTTTGTCCGTCCATGTGTTATTCCCCGTGAAAGAAGTCAGGCTTGTATCGCATTCGATTGGGTAAAAAATCGTTCAACAAGTTTCCCAGTCGTGTTGCCGCCCAGCCGTAGACGAACACGCGAACAAGAGCAGGCAGAATACCGCCGATTTGGTCCGCTGCCAAGAGGACCAGCAAAAAATACACGGGAACGTGATAACTCTGGCAAAAAGGGCAGTCGAGCAGTTCGAGCACAAGGCCCTTGGCTGTTTCTGGCGGCGTGACGTCGCGCAGCGCGCCGACGCGCGCGCGCAGGTTCGCGAATATGCTGCCTTTGTTCCAGACTTCAATCAGCGCGCCCGAAGCAAAAATCACCGCAAAAAAATCGAGCCAGTAAATTGGTGCCATCATGGCGTATGCCTCCTGCGTTTAAATCTCTGGTTTTCGTACTGTAAACGTTGTTGCCGCGCGGCTTCCTCCTGCTCGATCTCGGTGCGGCGAAAGGCATTTGTTGCGACCAACAAAAAATAAATCGATATTGCGCCGAGGAAAAAAAAGTACCACGACGGCATTAAGAAAAAAAGCACGACGATAACCGCTATGATTCTCAGACAGATGACGTTGATGTGCGCATAAATATCAAACATGGATTAGTAGGGGTATTTGTCGCCAAATGGCCACGTTTCAGTTTTCCCGGTGTCGACGTTGTTGCGCGCGACGTCCGGATGTACGGTTGCCGGTTTGTAGGGCGGTTCTAGCGGCAGGTAATTGACGGCATTATCGTGCAAATAAAGTTGTGGTCCCGGGCCGCGTAGGGTATCTTGAAATTCAGGCTGCCGCCGCTCTTGGTACAATTTTGCGCTTTTTCCGATATTATGAGGCATGCTGTTTACTCCTGTAATGGTTGAGGCGAATACTGCGTAGTATACGCCGCCAGTTCACTGCGTTACAGATTCGAGCCGACGCTGAACAAACAAGGCTTTTACCGTCATGCACAGATTGGCCATTGATTTTTCCGCTATTTTCAGCGTGTCATTCATGGCGTCTTCTGCCCACTGTAATTCCGGTTCTCGTTTGCTGTGCAACTGCGGTTTTTGCCGTTTACGCGGCTTTCGACTCCGCCGTGGTTTGTGACTTCCACAGCCGCATTGAACAATAATGATATTGTTGCACATATGGCACCTCATACTTTGCGAGAAACCTCGCATCTATCGGCAAAGCAGGACATTCCGACAGCCGGAGTGCATGCTTTGCTTAACGAACTAACGTCCGTCGACGTTAATGATTTTCGAGCGGTGCAAGAACGGGCTGTGATTTTGAAATTGTTGGCGGAGAAAATGGCGTTTCCGTCGCTGGAACCCATTTTACCACTTGTGTTGAATCTGAACGGCAAGCCGTACACATTGCAAAATCACTACCCGTTTTCGCCCCTGTTTCGCTGCCTGATGCCGAAAAATCAAGTCTGGTGCACCGGCCGGCAGGTTTCAAAATCGACGTCACTCGCGGCGCATGGCGTGGTTGTAGCGAACTCGATTCCGTTTTTCAAAACACTGTTTATTACGCCTCTGTACGAGCAGATTCGCCGATTTTCCAACAATTATGTGCGACCTTTTATTGACCAGTCGCCGGTCAAGTCTTTGTGGTCTGGCACGACGACAGAAAACTCTGTGCTGCAGCGGTCGTTTAAGAATAACTCCATGATGTTATTCTCGTTTGCGCTATTGGACGCCGACCGTATCCGCGGCGTGTCGGCAGATCGTGTCTGCATTGACGAAGTGCAGGATATGGACCCGGATCATATTCCGATTATTCAAGAGACGATGAGTTATTCGCGGTTCGCGGTGCAATATTTTACCGGGACGCCAAAATCCCACGAAAACGTGATTCACGGATTGTTTAAACGTTCGTCGCAGGCGGAGTGGTTTGTGCGCTGCACGTCGTGTAATTTTGAAAACATTCCATCAGTGGAATACCATCTCGATAAAATGATTGGGCCGTTTAGTCCGCATATCAGCGAGAAACAGCCGGGCACTGTTTGTGCGCAGTGTCAAAAACCGATCAATCCGCGTTTTGGTCGCTGGGTGCATCGCTATCCCGATCGGCGCTGGCAGTTTGCCGGCTATCACGTACCGCAGATCATTCTGCCGCTTCATTTCGCCGATCCCGAAAAGTGGTCGACGCTGTTGTTAAAACGCGAAGGTTTTGGCAACATGACGCAAGCCCAGTTTTACAACGAGGTGATGGGCGAGAGTATGGACACCGGGCAGAAACTCATCAGCGAGACGGATTTAAAGGCAGCCTGTACATTGCCGTGGGAAAACAAAAAAGAACCCGAACCGCAGTGTTTTGAAAATCTTGACCAGTACAAGCATCGTGTGCTGGCGATTGACTGGGGCGGCGGCGGAGAAGAAGGCATCAGTTTTACTGTGCTGGCAGTTATGGGTTTTCGCAGCGACGGCCTTATTGACGTTCTTTGGGCGAAACGATTGTTGATGGCTGGCGATCATTTATCCGAGGCCGTCGAGTGCATGAAATGGTCGCGAATGTTCAATTGCGATTTTGTTGCGCACGACTATACCGGCGCCGGCACGGTTCGCGAAACAGTCATGGTTCAGGCGGGATTTAATTTGGAGCGCGTGTTGGCCATGCGGCTCGTACGGTCAGCCACTCAGGACTTGTTGGTGTACAAACCACCCACAGCGCTGAATCATCGTGCGCACTACAGCCTCGACAAAACGCGATCACTGCTTTACACCTGTCAGGCGATTAAACTGCGGCAAATGCAATTTTTTCAATACGACTGGACGTCGCAGGATTCGCCGGGGCTGGTGTCGGATTTTCTCGCTTTGGTTGAAAACAAAACAGAATCACGGCTTGGCGGCGACATTTACACAATTACGCGCAACACGCTACTGACAGACGATTTTGCGCAGGCGGTGAACATTGGCGCCGCCGCGTTGTGGCACGTAAACGACGCGTGGCCGAATTTTGCTGCGCTAGCCGGTTTGGGTCGGGTTTCAGAACGCTTCGCAGCGGCTGAAACGCCGATTGAAGACTGGAGTGACGACGAAATGAGCGGGCAGTATTTTTCGTACTGACGCGCTGCTTTACGTCTGTTTATTCTCGTCTACTACAACGACATAATCGGGCGGACAAACGCAGTCGCAGAATTGCCCGTCGGGCAATTGTACTTTTAGAAAAGTCCTGACGTCTTGCCCCCACGGTCGTCGGCTAATTTCGTGAACGGTACCGAACGCCGCAGAAAATTTTTCTTGGACGAATAACAGTTGCACGGTTGCGCCTAATAGACCAGAAAACCGGTTCACATGTTCAGCCTCCAGCAGTAATACTTTAAACGATACTGCAGCGCTTTCAGGTGCCGAACCGGGCACGCTTCGATTAAGTCTACTACAACTTTGGCGGCGTCGTACAATTTATTTGCCGCCTGTTCGCAATCCATGCTGTTCGTATACAAATCCCACGCTAATTCGCTGCGCGGAATTTCGGGCTGCTCACCACAAACAGCGCGCCAAAGTAAATTCTGAAAAACGCCGTCGGGTTCGGTGTCGTTTGCGCCATATGCGCGTAATTCTCGTTGCGTTTTTTCGAATTCCTTGATGGCTTCGAAAATCTGCTGTACGGCGTAAATATTATGGTCAAGAGTCTGCGTTGTATTCGCTTCGCTCGACAATTTCTTTACCCTTGTCGGTAATCTTGAAACAGAAATCATTTTTTTCGGAGTCGAACGCGCAGTCTAACCAGCCGTCGCGCACACCGCCACTAATGACATTTGAAAGTATGCGCTGCATGAGCGCCGTCATTAACGTTTCCATGTTTTTGTTGGCTTCTTCAACTGTGCCGCCGCCGACACCATAAAATCCGTCAGTATTGCACTGGCAGTTTTCTTTGAGAATTGTTTCGACTTCGCCGACAGACAAGTATTCGCTGCAAATTTTTTCCACATCTGAAATTTGCGGCCGGCCGTCTCGCTCGGCGAGGAATTTATCGAAACAAATCAGTGCAAAATCGCGCAACCGCTCAATAGTGCCGACGCGCTGTTGCGGCTGGTCGTTTTCTTCGAAAAAGTTCACGCCATCTCCTTCGCTGCAAGATGCGCGGTAACTAACGCCGCCTCGTAAGCCCCTCGCGCAAGAATACGCGCGCGAACTGCTTCGCGCTGCTCGGCGAGATAATCCTGATATGCGGGATCGGTATTGACCACCGCCTCAGCGGATGAAAACGAATGTGCTTTTCCAGTTAGTGGATTGTCGCCGGCTGCCATGATGCGTTCAATTGCGGCCAACTTTTCCATGATACGCCCGTCTTCGAGGCGCGTTTCGTGAAATACCGCTTCTGCAAGATTTGCGGTTGCTGTTTCAATTTGCTTTTCGTACTTCGACATTGTTGTGTAAATCTTTCTTTGCTTGAAGGTTAAAGAGTGCGTCGCCACCGCTCGCGAAGTTCCATTTGGTGCGCGTCGATTGGCGGCGCTTCTGGATGTTGTTCTTTGACGTGCAAACCAAGCGCGACAGCCGATCTAAAATGTTTTTTACAGGTTGCGCACGTAAATGGTTTTTTGCCGAGATTGGCTGCGGTTACTCGCTCCATTCTTTTGTACGAGCAGCCAGTTCGACGTTTGTGACTTTCTTCTATTTCAGAGAGTCCGCCGCCGCACGCATTACAGCGCGGTTTTGCCGCGCGTTGCGTTTCAAGAAACCCAACGTAGTTGAGTTTGTTGCACGAGATGCAGCGCATGCTGATTAGATTGTGCCCGACCAGAAGCGCGCGGCACTTACCGTTGCCGGCGGCGTTTCTTCCGCCAAAATCGTTTACTCGTTTTCGAGCCATTGTTGGCGTTCTCGCCTTGTGGGAATACGTTTCGGATATTTGTTTGAATGACAGACCTGACATCGCGCACGGGTACAACCGCCGCAACGTAATGTTTTTCTGTAGCGTCCCGGTTCTGGCGCGTGAGGTTGTCGTTCGCCGGTATTGGGCACGGAATAGCCTAACCACCCGCCATTAATATGCCGGTATTTTTTGGCCCGATTTTCGATGATGTGTTTTTCGTCGTGGTATCGTTTCATAACACCAGTACAACAAATCGGCAGTTTAAAGGCAAACACACGCTGCACAACGTGTGTTTGTTTTAATAGCGGCGCTTTGCCAGTCCCTGCCGAGCCGCGCCGCGCCATTCCTGCCGTGCCGAGCCAAACCGTGCCGCGCCAAACCGCGCCGTACCCTGCCTGCCGCGACGAGCCTCACCGTGACCAGCCGTCCTTGCCGAACCTGCCGTACCCAGCCCGACCTCTCCGGGACAAACCCGACCATGACTAGCCGTGCCTGCCGTGTCGTGCCGCGGCGAGCGTGGCCGTGCCCTACCAAGCCTGCCATGCCATGCCCTTGCGAGCGTTACCTTACCGTCCGAGCCTTGCCCGTCCAAGCCTGCCGTGCCCGATCTTACCGGGACACGCCGTGCCGTGCCTGCCCTGCCATGACAGACCCTACCCAGCCCTACCTTGTCACGCCATGCCTGCCTCGCCTGTCCCGACCTGACCACGCCATATCGCGCCTCGCCTGCCGTGCCCGTGCAGTCCCTGCCCCGCCGTGACGTTCCTGTCCTTGCCTGCCGTACCCAGCCCGACCGCGCCATACCCAACCGCGCCATTCCTGTCCTCGCCCGGCCCTGCCATGCCTGCCAGAGCAGACCGGAGCAAACCTCAACATGCCTTGACCAGCCTGACCACACCTGCCGCGCCTCGCCCAGCCTTGCCTGCCGCCCCGCGGCGCGCCTCCCTTGCCTCTCCGCACCCTGCCGTGCCTGCCGTGTTTAAAAGCAGTTACACACGAGTTAATTCTGCACGAATAACTTGCGAAATTTGTTCTAGCGCCTCAAAAATCGGGGCTAGTTCTTTCAGCGTGCGGTATCGACGCCCAACGCGCTCAAAATCGGTCAGCGCTTGTTGTAAAAGTTGCGCACGCAACTCTTCGTCGCTCATAACATCTACAAGTCGGCGATAACCACCGCCGGGTTGATCGCGATCTTGTGCGAGTGATACGTATACGGGCACAACAACGTTATCATGCCCAGTTGGCAAAATCTGCACGTTGACCCGAATAATTTTTCGCGCCTGAGCGAGTCGATATTGATGGGCGGCTTCAGAGTCGTCCCATTCAAATTCACCATGAAGCGCGGTATCTTCATTTCTCGCAAAATTTACAACGTCTTCGGCTCGCAATAGGCCGTGTTCTTTTTGCAGTTGCGCGAGTTCTACGCGAATTGCTTGCTTGTTTGGCATACTCAGCCGTTGTTATTGTTATCGAGAACAAGGTCGAACTGACCCCAACCCATGCCGCAACTCTTCGGAGAAAACGGGCGGCCCTCTCCGACGCCGACCTGCAAGCCGGCGCGGTGCAGCAGATTAGTGATTTCGTCTGCGGTAAAGATATCCGCGTCGTAACGCACGCGAATGCGGGCGCGCCAACCCTCGTCGTATATGGCCCGAACACGAATATCGGCAACACCGTTGGCGTTGTGCACCATGTGTTCAACGTGATGCGGCTCTGCTGCAATTTCGTTACCGTCCTCGTCCACGCGGAACATCCTAATCAGCGGCGTGCCCTCAACCGCGTCGTAGCCATCGCCGCGGATAAACAGACACATCTTGGCCTTGACCATCTCAAAACCGACGAGCGAGCAGGCGCGAATCATTGCCGCTCGCACAGCGCCGGCTGGAATACCGCACCAGCCTTCGCGGCTGCGGTGGATGGCCTGCTCAAATGCAGCCTCGAAGTCCTTGGCTTCTCGCTTACCCCTTTTGGCGGTCGAGCCCGCCGCCTGCTTTTCGCGCATGGCGTTGCGTGCCTTTTCGCCAAACGCCAGTTGCACCATCGGTGTTGCGCCGACGACTTCGACCGACATTTCCCTAAAGTTGGGCGCTGTAATAGTGACATTGAGCCTGCCGGCAATCGCGGCGTCACTCTTGTCGTCGGTTGGTCCGAGATGCGCGTTGGCCGCGCGGGTCTTTTTGCTGTTCTTCAACATCGTCATGAACGTAGTCTTTCTTCTCTTGTGAGATGAACGGGTGAAACGGGCGATCACGAATTTGATCGCCCGAAGCCGGTGGTCGGAGTCGAACCGACGACAGGCAGTTTACAAAACTGCTACTCTACCAACTGAGTTACACCGGCAAACCTGCACAGGTTTTATTGTACTCGCTATCGCCCGGCGCCGCCCGCCGCGGCTGGTTTTGTGGCGTCCACGAGTGACCAGTTCACGTCCTCGATCTTCCGTTCGTGGTGCAACCGCCACCTTGGCGCTTCTTCCAATCCAGCGGCGGTTTTTGCGGCCTCCAGTTCCTCCTCTGTCGTCACAATCGGCATGATGCGTTCTCCGCCGCTTAGGAGGGTTTCGATAGCCAACGACACCTGCGCAGCGTAATCGGGCAGAAAATCGACCGTAAACGGTCGTTCTTCTTCGTCGGCCCCTCGGGTCATGTCCTCGATGGCGGCCTTGCGGACATTGTTCTGTAATCCGCGAACAACCCGCGATAAAATCGTCAAAGCGTGGTACAGCGCCGTCTTGCAGACCTCTTCTGCCGTCTGCTCATCTGGCGGCGAACCCAGCGTCACGTTTTGCAGCGCAGCGATACGTTCGCACAAAACCGTCACAACGTCAGGCACCACCGCTGCGATCACCTTTTCGTGCTCGCGCAGCGCAAGGTGTTTGCGAACTTCTGGACGCGAGGATTTCGCCAAGTCGACAACGCGATGCCGCAAGTTTTTGTGGTCCTCACGGCGGTCGAGCGACTCGATCCCGACCTGCGATGCGTTACCCCCGAAACGTTCGAGCAACTCGGCTGCTGTCAAATCGACTGAGCATAGGCCGTCGCTTGTGCTAACGGGAAGCCTGACGGTGATACCGTCTTTTGTGCGCACCGGAATAGTAATCGCTTCCGGTTGTCGCTTGGCGTTCTTGAGCAAACTGCCCTCTTTTTCTGTGGGCATTTTATGCCTTTCTTTCTTGGGTGCTGATTGCCGCGCAAGTCCAGTTCTTCTGGCGAGCAAAATTAGCGCCGTTATTCTTCCAAAAAGAGTCAAATAGATGTGTCGGCGCGTCGGTTTAGTGAATTGGCGATTTGAGTGTCGCGCCTGCCGGGTGCCGACATTTCGCCACGCAAACATTTGATTGCAGTCCGACTCGATTAATAGCATAGCGTCGAGAGGCGGCTGGCCGATTTTGGCATACCATCCGAAGTCGCCGCTCACGATCGCGCGCTCAATTTGTCCGATCGCGGCGGACACGGCGTTTGAAGGATGCCCCTTGCTAGAAAAGTGGGGTATTTCTGTAGCAAAAACAGCCGTTTCTGGCGACGTGGCTTTGATCATGAGCATTTCTGTCAAGATCAGAACTCCCCGGTCGGTTTGTTGCGCTATGGTGTCGGCGTAAAACAACGCGCGCGCGCATATTTCGCGCATATACTCTGTCATCACACATGTTTTTCCTTGCGCGCGCAGGTAATCCATACTTTCTGGGTCGAGGATTTCCTTGTTCCACGAGATACGCGCGTTTTCTACCTTCTCCATCTTGGCGAAGTTGTATTGCTCGTGTTCGTCATATGGGCCGTATGCTTCGAACTGCCCACAAATTCGCCTGTCTGTGTACTTGTGTAAGTCGGTTCGCACGATAACTTTTGCTACCGTTTGAAACTCCTCTATTACGATGTCGCGAATATTGTCGGCGACGCCTACCGGTATAGTTTCTGATATCGCACGATATTCGGGAGAAACTTTTTCGAACTCTTTCCACCACTCCGGTGTGATTTCGTTCAACGACATCGCCGGTAGTTCGTCGTTTGTTGCCGTACCCGCTGCCGCTACCACAGTTGCCTGCGGTTCTGCGTTAGAGTTAGACATTTGGTCTTGCTCCCAAGGAATCGCGTCATTTGTTTCAACACGGTTTCGAATCTCTGTCAGCGCTGTTTCGTCCGTGAAGATTTCGGCACGTTGTGCGACACGTTGGTCGTCAAATAGCAACTGTTGAACGTCGTCCGATTCTTTGTCGATTTCTTCCGGCAGCAAATTAAAAGCCTGCAGGGCGCGAACAACATTGTCGTTTTTTGCCGCGTCTTTCGGCCCGCTACAGTTATCTCGAAACCAGAGTTCGCAGCGCGTTGTCAGGCGAAAAAGACTTGGCCGGTCGGAGCGGCGCAATTGATCGCTATCGGGGTCGAATTCGCTCACGCCAACAATTACGTCATTGGCGGTTAAAGCCTGCAACGCAGCGCGAATGAATCCGCGGCTGTTGCGCTTTTGTTTTTCCTTCTTGGCGTTAAACAGACGAAAAACAGTCTGTTCAATTGCGCCCAGTGTGCACAAATACTTGCGCGACGTTTTTGTCTGATTGAGCGTCGCCTGAATAATTGCGGTTAAAACGGCAACAGTGTAATTTTTGACCGTGCGGTTCAAGGAGATTTCCTTTCTTGTGTGGGCCAGAAATACGGCAAATCAACCGGCTCTTGCCAGCCGAATTGCCTGTAATGCTGAAAGTCTTTTCGCAACAAATTGCTGCGGTGACTTGCGTGGAGTAACCGCAGTCGAAACCACGGCGGATACGCGTTGTGCGTTATTGTCGGCCGTAGTTTGTCATACGCGGCGAAGAACTCAGTTTCGAGGTTGTCTCGAAAGCCTCGTCGCCGCCATTCGCGGCACACCACAATGGCGTATACCAGAAGCGCCACTTCGTGTCCAGCCCACATCAAAACGGCCGGATGGTGACGCCAATTCGAGTTGTTGGGCTCGTGATTTCCGATTGGAATTCCGAGACACAGCAAAATTTGTTTGCACTCGACGCGTTGTTTTCCGAGTCGTTTGTTGTCTAAACAGCGCGCCGATTTGCGAAAACTGGCAATCGGTAAAAAAGTCTGCATCGGCGCTAAAGAACGGTTATTCCTCTAAATCAGCCTCGCCGTCGAAATCGTGGTCGTATGACGGCTCGTCTGTTTCGTCGTCGTCAAAATCGTCGCCATCGTCGTCCCATGTTCCAGAACGCGATTCGTATTCTTCGTCTTCGTCGTCGTCAATCGGTTCAAATTCGTCATCGTCGTCGTCTTCGTCTACGTACCAATTAATACGCGGTGGTTTATCAAAATCAAAATCATCGTCGTCATCGTCGCCAACAAATTGCCATTCTTCTTCGACGAAATCGTCATCGTCGATGTCGTCAAAGTTGTCGGCGCTGATGTACGAAGATGGTGTGCTCATTATCCGACTTCTTTTACGGCATCGATTTCCGATGTAAAAAACGGTTCGGCCCATGCGGCGGAAAGCAATATGCCCGGAGAGTTGTGGATGATTTTTTCGCCTAAATATCCACCATTGTGTTGCAGTAATGTCAGCAGGCTGAACCAATTTGGCGGTAAATAGCAGCGATTGAAAAAATACTGATCGACGACTTTTTTGCTGATCCAATATTCGGTTTTTTGTTTCAGTAGGTAGTTTTGTGTCTGTCGTCGCGTACGCGGTTGCGGCAAAAGCGAAATTTCGTCGTTTAATACAGCCGCGCCAATAACGCGCATGACTGCATCGTGAGCACGATCGGCGCTTACGAGTTTTGTTTTTGCGTGTTCAAGGTTAAATGTCTTGCCATAAATATTGTGAGCCCATTCGTGTATATTTTCAAGTACTGCCAATACAAAATCTTTTTTGTTGACGAACGCGCGGTGCCGGCTGGCGAGCACGTGTTGAATGTAGGCCGGCAGCGCGTATTTTAACACGCAAGGATTGGTTTTAAACTGCCCGCCGCGCAACAACGTCCAGCCGTAACTTAGCGCGGACGCTGCTCCGGTCGGCGACATTTTGACCATAATTGGCAGGTTGTGGCATTTTGGGGCGACACTGCAAAAGTAATCGTTATTGAAAACGTTGAAAATACCGACAGGCCACGCATCTTCGGCTGTAACCTTGCGAATAAAGTTTGCCGGATATCGGCGCGACACGTCGGTATTTTGCTCGACGCGACAGGCCAACGTTTCGGCAACTGTCATGGCGGCGTCGAAACTGTTGTTTTCAACGGCAATTGACTTGAACTCTTTGTTGAAAATTGGCGCCAGTAAATTTGCCGCCGTGGCTGCAAATGTCGCCCACATAAATGCGTGGTCTGGAGATGGCGTCAGCAGGTCGTAGATAGCCGGCGGAGCAATTGCCGCCAGTGGCGGCAGCGTGTTTTGGATTTTGTGGTTGGGCCAGAAAATTGAGTCTTGCACAACGCCGTTCGCCGTAAGTTCGTACTCACCAAATTTGAACGTGTTGGCAGTTGCGTCCCAGCCGCGCTGCGTAGACACGTGCACAATTTCGGGCGTGTGAAGTTGTTGCGCGATAACGTGGGCTCTGTGATTCCACGATTTGTTAAATATGACGAGGCGTCCGCGTTTCGCAAGTTCGTTCGCAATGTGCGTAAGCAGTCCAATGTTTTCAATGGTACTTACGGGTGCTGTAAAATCGTATTCCTCGCCTTTGAAGAACACCTTGCCGACGTAAAGCCGTTCGCCGTTTTCTTTTTGCAGTATTTTCAAGATTATCGGCTGGGCGTTACAGACCTGCGCGCCACCCTTTGCCCACCAACTCTGCTCGCGTTCGGTAATTGCCCACCGGCGCGTTGTGATGATGCGCGTGGGAATTAATGGCGCGAGTCTTACTTCGAGCAGCGCGCGTTCGACCGTCTCGGGCGAAAATGGATGCGGATTTTTCTTGAAGAACAACGCCAGTTTTTCGACAGGAATTGTCAGGCTGCTGATAAACGACTGCGCGGTCATGTCGTCAATATTACTCAGCGCTACGCGCAGCGCCGACTGCCACGTTTGTGCTTTTTTACGTGCGGCCTTAATTTGATTGATGACTGGCGGTGTGTAATTATAGCCGCCGGGAGATTCGCCAACGCGCAGCACGGTAACGTAGCCTTTGGCGTTTGCGGCACGACTGATCAATGCAGGCGTTAATGCGTTGCCGACAAAGACACGATCGGCCTGTGGAAATGAACGCCACGTACCGCCGTAACTTTCGGCGTCCGTGCTGTTATAGGCGACCATAATTGGCAAAAATCGCTGGCCACGAAAGAGTTGTGCGCACTGGACTTTGAGCGCCCAGAGTAAATCATGCACGATGATCTGTGTTTTCTTAAACGCCTCGGCCGGTGAAAAAACGACCTGCGGCAGTAAAAAGTAGCCAGCCTCGGCCTTTCGGCGCGAATTTTCCGGCGACAAAAACGTATACTGACTCGCGCCGTCTTCGGTGTATTGCAGCAGTAAAAAACCGGCAATTTTGTGCGGCAGAGTGTGGAACGGAAAAACGATGAATTCGCCGTTTCGTCTAGCGCGGGTTGGCGGAATGCGGCCAAACAGGCGATACATCTCGGCGACTTTGGTGTAGGTGCTCACGCCAAGAAAATCGATTTGGTCGGCGATCTCGTTACGCACGCCAAGTTTCAGTAATTTTTTTGTCAGTACAGGATCGCCGTGCGTCCACAAACGGCCGTGTGCTTCCGCAAAAAAGTCTTCTGTAGCGCGAATTCTTGGCGCAACTTTGGCGTAATCTTCGGCAATTGTCGCAAAATTGCCCGGAGAAATGACGTCTGCTTGGCTGAATTTTTCGAGCGTATTTGGTACACTAATGTTCCAGAGTTGTGATCCGAAAGTTATGATATCTCCGTGCCGTTTGCAGTTTTGACACGAAAGCCAGATATTCTCGGTCTGCAGGTCGTCAAACAAATACAGTGCGTTTTGCTCACAAAACGGGCACTGAATTACGGCGGGAAATATTGTATTTTCAGACAGTAACCCCAAAGTCGACAACGCCTGAAAATGGTTGTGTCGGCGCACTACGCAGGTAGGAAAAATCATGACCAACACTCCGCTTGACCACACCCAAGACGTCAGTGACCGCGAAACGCACCGGTTGACGACATTATTTCCTCGTCCAGAATTTGTAAAGTCAGCCTCGCGCGAACGGACGCACGGCGACGATACGTTACCGCGGCACGTGTATGCCGACGCCCACAATAAACTTTACCCCTGTCATTCAGCGGCTGCAACTTGGTTGTCCGCATTATTTTTTACGGACAAACGCGCGAATTTTGATGAAAAAACAGCCGCCGCTATCCATGACCGTATTCTAGCCGCTGCTGAGTATTTTGGCATCTTTGACACGATTGTGGATTTGCAGGAAAAAGTCGCCGCAGCCGGCCAGACGGACATGGAAAAATTGTCCGACGACTACTTCGCCATTGTCTGGGAGAGCGAATTGGGGCAAAAAGAACGGATGTGGCCGTTGCGCAATGCGACGGAGGTTAAGTTTGCAGCGCAGCATTTTGCGACATATCGCGACGATTTTTGCTACGACGATCGGCGCTGCATTGCCGAAAAAATCCTTGTCAAATCGGCAGCGTACGGCGCCGATGTTTCAGACCACGTCGACATGTTAAACGTGACGGCGGCGCACGGTCTGTGCGCATTAAAGGTCGCGACAGATATGCTTCGCAAACGCGCGACGCTGGTGTGGCGCAAAAACAAAACTGCTGCGACTGAGTTGTTTAATTTAGCGGACGCTATGGACAAGAATCCCGAGAATGCGAAAGCGCACACGACGCGTGTAAAACTGGCCGCGGCTGTCGACGAATTCGATCGCGTCAATCATCTGAATCGCTTGTATTCTGAAGCGGGCGGACTGCAGCGGCCCGAAGAGGTATTATTCGCAATTACCGAAAAGACAGCCGCGGACTTCATGGCCGAGAATGTCGAGACAACGACTGGCAACGTGTACGCGCTGGCCGATGTTGAAAAATTGGCTGTCGACGACGTGCGGAACTGGCTGGGCGACGACTTCGCTGATGCGGTAACCGCCGGCGGACTTCTGCTCGATCGAGAAAAGTTGGCCGCAATCGTTCCGACGTTAGATCGCGGAATGGCGGCAATGTTCGATCGGTTAATGCAGGAAAAAAAGGTAGCCGCGGTAGTTCAGACAAAAGAGGCTGAGTCACTGCTTCCTTTGACAACATTGTTTTCGTTAGCCGCACAAAAATCGTGACGGCCACTTGAAATCGCTTTTTTCTCTGATACAATCCGCGAAAATCGCCGTGTCGGCGATATCCTCGCGAGAAATGTCATGTCAGACACCAAAAAGCAGTGGCGCGTGTTTAATTTTGGCGTGATGGTTTTTGTATTTGCGTTGTTTTGTCAGATTATCGTGGCGCAGTATATCGAATCGCAGAGTCTGCGCCGTGAATTGCGTATTGCTGAGCGCGCTTTAAACATTGAAGCCGCTCAGGTAGCCGATTTGACTTATCAGTTGCAACAGTCGCGCATCGATCAATCTGCCGAAGCCACTCAGAATTTTGTAAGCGGTGTTATATCGGCAGTGGACGAGCGCGACAGGTACAACGAAATCTGGCATGCGGGATACGACCGCGGGGTTGCTGTACAGCAGTACGTCAACTCGCTAGACACAACCGAGCAAAGTATTTACACGCAGAAAAACGACAAAGACAAAAAATAAGTCGTCTGTCGTTACTGCTGCGCAGCACACCCGCCGGGCCTCTCTACGATGCTCACTTCGGCGGGTTTTTTATTTTCGTCAATAAGCACGCGTGTCGTCGTTTCTGTCTGCGCCGGTTCGTCGAGCGCGACGGGGTCAATATTTTGCGAAGATAAACCCGCGGTATTCGCTGTTGGGTTGAGTTCTTCGCTCTGGCACGCCTCTAAATATTTGCGCCATTCTTCGTAGGCTTCGGCGTCATAATACGATGGCCAGTACGGGTCTTCGGGTAGGCGGTCATTCCACCCCATTTTTTCCTCTACGTGTTTGCGGCATTTTCTAGCGTTTGAATCACTGTTTCAACTTTTCCGTTTTCAAGTCGCAGCGCGCTTAATTGCGCGGCCAACAGTCGTGTTTTAAGTCGAATCGATTGTTCGATGTCTACGCGTTTGCCGTCTTCCACTTTGTAAATTGCGCTGAACATTTCTGGGTCGTCGGAAAATTCCTCAATCGACGGCCGCACTTTTGACATGCGCAACGCAATCCGCAGGATATCAGGCGGATTGATCAGCCCTTCGCGGTCCAACACGGCCCCGATATAGGCGCGTATTTCGTCTGTAAATGGCTCTGGATCGTCTTCGTCGGGCGGGTAGAGCAACATTGCTTCTGTGACACCCCACGCCACTTCTTCGGCGTCTGCCGGGTCCCACATTTCGGGATTGTATTCGTCGCCGCCAAGCACGTTGCAGAAGTTAATGAAGTCCGGCAGACTTTTGAAAAACCGATCGGTCGTCAAAATCTGCCCCGCCACGATAAGGCGGTCCAGCGACAATTGCGGCAGATCGCACTTGAATTCCTCTTCGACTTCAAGCGTGATTGTGCTCGGGTCCCAGTCCAGCGCTTCAGGGCCGAAACGATCAAGAAATAGTGTCAGCAGGACTGTCGCAAATGTCTCCCGACTCTGCCACGCTTCCCGCATTAGTGTTTTTGACATTGGCGCCGCTCCTGTTTCGAATCTTGATCATTCCGCGCTCGTACAACTCTGATAAATTATACCCGATCGCTTCAATCGCCGGACGTGGCAGGACATCGACAATGTCGCCGGTTTCGAGCGAAATAAAGTCATCGCGGCCGGTCCATGTGACGTAGGCGTTGTCGAAAAACACGACTTGCAAGAACTCGTGATCGGGCAAGGATTTTCGCAATTCGCGAATCACGAAAAAGCGCTGGTCAGCGTTTAGAAACGTCAGGTTCTCCAGCAGATCGGCGACGAACAAATAAAACACAGTTTGCCGGGGTAATACAACATTTTCCGGATAGTCGGTTTGCAGCACATCAGTAAAGATTCGGCGAATTTGTAACTTGCTAAGCCCCAGAATTTGTATTACCATGTCGCGGGTTGGATTTTCTTCATTTTGCGCGGAGGTAATTACTATGGTGTCCATTCTTGATGATCTCTCTGTCGTGTCGCCGTCTCGGGCTGAATTTGTGGTCGAAGCGAAAACGATCGCCGAACTTATGGATTCTACGTCTGCGAACTTGGTTGTCCAGAAGGCTGCGGAATTTGGGCTCAATCGCCCCGGCGTGTCCAATGCCGGCGGGCCGTATCCGGTCGACGACGCGGGCAAAACCGACGACGATCTGCTGCTCGGCAAGCGCGGACCGATCTCCGGTTATCGGCGCGACTTTGTCGTGCTGGCCTCGATCTGATCGCCGTAGTCGTCCTCGAAACCGAACGTTTCGATATGCGCTAAACGAGCAGCGTAGAACTGCGCGACCATTTTGGAAATCGCATCAAACTGCGCTTCGATTTCTGGCAGAACAGTCTCTGTGAAGACTCGCTGAATTGCGCGCTGCAGGCGCGCGAGCGATTCGGGCGAGTATTTTTCGGCGCTGGCTTTTTCGGCCGCTTTACGAATCGCCGGGGAGTGGTCAAATTGGCGCTGTAAATAGCCCGGCTCGATAAACGCCATGTCGTGACCGTAGGCTTGCATTTCTTCCAGCGATATCTGCGGTTGAAAAATACTGCGCCCCGGCCAGACGTCATTTTTCGGCGAGTCCGCCGCTGGATATCGTAATTTTTTAAGTTCCCAGCCGAAGGCGGCCGCGTCGTCATTCGGCTCGGGCATAACGTACGGCGGCTTTTTCGTCGGCGTCTTTACGTCGAGTTTTGTTTTTGATTTGCGTTTTGCCATTGGATATCTAAGGAAAAGGGGAACGCGATCCGCGACTATACAACCAGAAATAACACCTTGGGCGGTGCGTATTTCGGCTGTATAGCCGCGGATCACATGTCCTTAAAAAGTTGCCTGTTACAGCGATGCTGTGCAGGCGAAGTACGCGTCGCGCTGGGCGCGCGGTTCGCCGCCGTAGTCAGGGCGGTTGGCGAACCCGAACTCGTCGTCGCCAGCCTCGGCGTCGTCGCCGCGCTGACAGGCCGCCGCGTATTCGTGGAATCTATCCGCGAACGTGCCGCGGAGCCCCGGAGGCACTGCCGCCAATACGGCGGCCTTGAGGAAAGCCACTCGTTCCCAGTATGAATCTGGGAACTTTTCAGCCGCCTTAGCGGCTTTGTCTTCCATCACGCGCTCGATCAGCGCGATCGCCGACGCCGGCACCACGCATGACGCCGTGGCGCGATTTACTCGCGCCACAATTTTGCGCCGAGTGTACTCGGCGTGCAGAGACAGGGCCATTTCGGCCTCCTTCTTAGACTTAGAGTTCGCCCCGCGCTGATACCGTATCAGACGAGGCAGTTAATATGCCGCAATTTTGCGGAATATTTAGCACTCTAGAAGGTCAGTTGCACGACCTGACCGCCAGCATTGGCGTAGACGACGCGAATCTGTTCGGCGTCAAAAAGTTTTTTAAGCAGTGCGCGTTTTTCAGCGCTGAGTGCCGCCAGACACGATTTAATTCGCGCCATTTCTGCGCGGCGGCGTTCTTTCTTTTTTTGCGCGCAACTGCCGCACGAACCAACCGGTGTTTTGAAAATGTCTTTTTTGCCGAACAGACAAGGAATCGTTTCGCTAAACGTCGGGTCGTTTAACATAGACAAAATCGTACTGTCTTCAAGTACAACAAGTTTAGCCATTACTCGTCTTCATCTTCAGGCGGCGTACCGATCCAAATTGCGCCGCCGGGCAGCAGCGTGTCGGTTAAATCCAACGTTGATTTCAGTCGGCGCACGTCCTCAATAATTTCGTCAATAAACGCCTGTGTCTCTTCGCGAGAACGCAGCATGACGTCAACGTAATCTAAACGAAACCACGCCGGACGACTTCCCGGAATGGGCGTATCTTCAGGATATTCTTCAATGTCGACCGGCGAGCAAATGTGGTCAAACTGGCCGACTTTTTCATCCGTGCCGGGTTTGAGCGGCAAAAGTTGATACGCAAAGATTTTTGTCGTCATTAAGTTCGCCGCGTCAGCCTCGACGCGCACACGAATACCGTCGGTACTGTGAAAGTTGTATCGGCTCACAGTCCACGTCAGGTGGATATTTCGTTCGCTGTCGCTCATGTCGTAAACACGTATTTGTGGAGATCAGCGTCGGAGCCGCCTTTGCGAAAATACACCGTGAGTTCAATACGCTCGTTGTCTCGCTGCGTTTGATTCGTCGCGTAATAAATAAAAGCCCGCAAGGCTTCGACGTTGGTTTCTTTGAGTTCTTCCAGTTTTGCGAGCGTTTTTTCGAAGCACTCAAAAAGTAATGCCGGATTTGCGCGGCAGCCGCAGCCTTTGGCGGCCACGTCGTCGCGATATTTTTTGAGGCAACTGTCGACGTCTTCCTTGCACGGCTCTAACGTCGGGTTTTTTTCAAATACATCGGATTTCGACAATGTTTGCAGTAGATTATCTCGGCTGAATGAAATGTGCCGTGTGTGCACGTGCGCGCTCATAGTCGCCTCCTTGCTGCTGTTAATTTTGTGTCGGCTGGATGAATTTGTCAATGTACATCAGTTAATAGCCGCTTGAATTGCGGCGCGTAACGCGGCATTCGTGTTAATCGCGGCGATCAGTTCTTGAATAAGTTCGGGCGTCAGTACGCTCGGCCCCGGCGGCCCTATCGGCCCTGTCGCGCCAGCGGGTCCGGTTGCGCCCTGTGGCCCCGGCGACCCCGGCGGCCCGCACGGGCCAACTGGACCGGTCGGCCCAGATGGGCCAGCAGGTCCGCTAACGCCGCGCAAACCGCTCGGGCCAATTGGACCGGCCGGGCCTTGGGGTCCCGTTTGTCCACGCGGGCCGGGTTCTCCAATCGGTCCAATTGGTCCGGCTGGCCCAGCCGGACCCACCGATCCTTGCGGCCCCTGTGGCCCTATGGCGCCCGTATTGCCCGTAAGCCCTCGTGGGCCTACCGGGCCGGCGACGCCGGATGGGCCCGTAAAACCGCGTTCTCCGCGTTGTCCTGCCGGGCCGGTGGCGCCGGTCGCGCCAATTGGGCCTGTTGAGCCGGTGGCGCCAGCAACACCAGTCGGGCCAATTGGACCCCGAGGGCCCTCGATACCGCGTAGTCCGGAAGGTCCTGCGGGGCCTGTCAAACCGGTGGCGCCTGTAATGCCGATCGGCCCAGTTGAGCCAGACAGGCCGACCACGCCGCGTGGTCCTGTGGCGCCCTGTAAACCAGTAGCCCCGGTGACGCCTCGCGGGCCTATAATTCCTGTTGCGCCAGACGGGCCTATTAATCCTGTTGCACCAGCAACACCGGTCGGGCCGGTTAAACCTGTAATACCTCTTGGCCCTATTGGCCCTGTAGCGCCGGTAATACCAGTGGGTCCGACGGCGCCTGTTGCACCAGCCGGGCCTATTAATCCTGTTGCACCGGCAACACCAGTCGGACCGATTGGACCTATAATTCCACGCGGGCCAGATAATCCTATAACTCCGGTGGCGCCAGTTTGTCCAATTGGTCCTGTCGGGCCCTCGACGCCGCGAAGTCCGGTAAGTCCAATTGGCCCGGTAGGTCCTGTGGCTCCGATTACACCAGTCGCGCCAGACGGCCCCGTTGGCCCCGACGGCCCGGAAGGACCCGAAGGTCCGGTCGGACCGCTAGCGCCGACACCGGTGGGGCCTACTAATCCGCGCGGGCCGGTCGGGCCAGATGGGCCTGTTGGGCCGACCGGTAAATCAAAGTCAAGAATAATGTCGCCGTTGGCGCCGCTGTTTGTAACGGCTGCGGTGAATTTGGTATTGACCGACACATTACCGACAGTGAATGTCGGCGCGCGGGGTAAATCAAACGTCAACAGCGCGTCGCCGTTGCCGTCGATATCGCTGGTGACGAGTGGCGGCTGATCTGGATCGAGCGGATTGACGCCGGCGACCGAAACTGTGGGCGCGCGTTGCAGTTTGAAATTCAACAGCACATCGCCGCATTCGTCGTTTTCTACTTCTACGTTCGGCTCTTGAATCGGCGGAACCGTTTCGACGTTGTTGATCGATAACGTCGGAACTCTGGGCATGTCGAGATTAATGATGTAGTCGCCGTTGTCGTCCTCTAACGACACGGTCATTTTGCTGTTGGGGCAGCCCGCAGTTACGCTGCCGGCTTTAAACATGGACGCGCGCGGAAGTCCAAACAAAAGCACGTTATCGCACGTGCTTGTAAGGCCGAGAAGAACTCCCGGATTATTGTTTGGCGGAAGCGTCGTAACAGGGCCGAGGCTGAATTTGGTAGCGCGCGGCAATTTAAAATTGAGGCTTACGTCGCCGTTGGTTTTAGTTGCCGTTACAGCCGGTGTCACGCACGGCGTAACTTCTGTGACGGTGCCGACCGTCACGTTCGGCGCGCGCGGCAATTCAAAATCGAGCAGTAGGTCGCCGGCGACGTTATTACCGAAGACGCGCGGATTTTGATCCGGATTGAGTGTGATGACGCTGCTTACGGCAACTTGCGGCGCACGCGGAATACCAAATTGCAGATATAAGTCGCAATCCTGATAGCCCGCTATAACCTGCGGCGACATACTGGGCGCCAAAGGCACTGTGCCCTGCAAAAATACGCGCGAGGCTTTTGGTATGCCGAAGTTTAAAATGCGATCAGATTTTGTGCCGGCAAGTTTTACGGTCGGACTTTCGCAGGCTGACAGTGCGTTTACGGCGCCGATCGTAACGTTTGGAAACGGCCCGGTTGCGCCTGTCGCGCCTGTGGGGCCGGATGGACCACTTGGGCCAGATGGCCCAGACGGACCAGATGGACCACTCGGACCAGATGGACCACTCGGACCAGATGGACCTTCTGGCCCAGATGGCCCTGTTTCGCCTCTCGGTCCGGTAACGCAATTGCCGCCGCCGCCTCCGCTCCCGCCGCCACCACCTTCGGGACAGGAGACTGTATTAAAGTCTAGATTGAGGTTGATTTTCGAGCCGGCGAATGTTTTAACGATCTCAATTCGACCCGTACCGATGCCTTCTGGTGTAATGTTGACATCGCCGCCGCGTAAACACCAGAACTCTAATTCGAGATCGTGATACAGTTGCGGAAGTCTGCCCGGAGCGCCGCCGGGCGCGCCCTGCGGCTCGATTTTAATTGTGCCCGATTTCAGCGGCTGGTACGAATCGCCGAAAGAGCAGAACTCTTCTCCCGGCCCAGTTATTTTTACTTCGCCGGCTTTATGTTCGGCGACGGGCAGTGAGAGGTAGATGTCAGACTTGAATTCGTACTCGCAACTACAGTCGCCGCCGCCGACAATTCCAATACCCGGCTGATATGTACCTTCGCATTCCTTTTTGGTAATCGTGAATTCGAATTTACTGCCTTGTCCCGGATACTTATCGCAGTAGCCGCCATAACCCGGAATGTAATAGCATTCTTCAAATTCCGACTCTTCTGAGTAGGTTAACTTCGGCTCGCAATACGGCCACTCGATATAGAAGTCAAGGTAAACGAAACTGTACTCGCCTTCAACGCAATCGATGCGCGGCGTGACTTCGAATACTGGGTCTTGATTCGGCGAGACTTTTTCAATGGTGATCTCGCCCTGATAGATTTTGGTGCAGGGCGGTTTTGGAATCTTGATCGCCAAATCGATGTCGACATTAAATTCGCAATTGGGCGGTTGATTCGAGCCTTTGTTCTCCTGATGGTTAGGTTCGATTTTTAGTTCGAGTTTGTTTTGCGGCTCTTCGTATCCGACGCTCAATTGTTGTTGGCGCACATTAATTTTTGTACACGGAATGCGCGGAATGGGAATATCGATTTGCAGATCGAAATCAAACTGACACGTGTCGGCCGTTTCGCAGCCGAATTGTGGAATCGGTCGCGGTATGATGCCGAAACGATTGTTGCCGCCAAATGGTGTGCTGGAATCCGAGAAACGGCTTTGAATCTTATTCGACCCCAACGGCTGCAATATAGGGCACGGCGGTTTTGGAATCTCAATGGCGAGTTCCAGTTCGAATTCCCATTTGCACTCTTCTTCGTTGATGCGCTTGCATTCGGTTGACGGCGTGGATTGTGCGCGGGAGATTAAAAACTTGTTTTGTTTGCCGACGACGCACGGCGAATTTCTGTATCCGACGTTGACGCTGAAATTTTTCTGCTCCAGCACAACACATGGCGGTCGCGGAATCGGTACGACAATTTCGAGGTCGACGTTCCATACGCACGGCTCTAATTCCTCTGACGACGTGCTGCTTCCGCCGCCGCCGCTTGTCTGCGTAATGACAAATTTCGACGACTTGTTGATGACTTCAGGGCAGTTTTCGTAACCGACGTAGACGAACTGGCCCTGCGACTGTCGATTGATCGTCACGCACGGCGGTCGCGGCACCGGCACCACCAGCGTCAGATCGAATTCCCATTCACACGAGTCGGGTTTGGTGCACGTACCCGGAATTGTTGGTTTTCGGGTGATAAGAAACTTGGACGTCTTGTTCGACAATGATGGCGCGCCTTCATACGCCACGTGCACAAAGTTAAACGGTGAACTTTTACGCGTGATGCTGACGCACGGTGGTTTCGGAATGGGTACGACAAGTGTTAAATCAATTTCCCATTCGCAAGTTTCGAGTTCTTCGCAGTCGCCGGATTTTTCGCTCGGCACTTTGCGTATATTAAACGCGGAACGTCGACCGGCAACGGTCGGACAGCCCTCGTAGCCGACTGTAATTAGCGGATCAGTCGTCGTTTTCTTTTTGATGTTGACGCAGGGCGGCCGTGGAATGGGCACCGGAATACAGAGGTCGATTTCCCACTCACAGGTTTGAATCTCTTTGCAGCCGTCTTGTTTCGTCGACTCTTTACGAGTAATTTCAAAAACTGGTTCGGGACACGGTGTGCAAAGCGAGTCACCACCGCCGGGTGCATTTTCGTAGAACACCTGCACCAGTGGTCGATCTGGGTTTTTGCGTGTGATGCTGACGCACGGCGGACGTGGAATAGGCACTGGAATGCAAAGGTCGATTTCCCACTCACAGGTTTGAATTTCTTTGCAGCCATCTTCTGTCGTCGATTCTTTTCGCGTGATCGTAAAGATTGGCTCGGGGCAAGGCGCGCAAGACCCGGTTTCGTTGTCCACTAAGGTGTCTTCATAAAAGACCTCGACGAGCGGACGGTCTGAGTTCTTGCGCGTGATATTGACGCATGGAGGCCGCGGAATGGGTACGGGAATACAGAGGTCGATTTCCCATTCGCAGGTTTGAATCTCTTTGCAGCCGTCCTGCGTGGTCGACTCTTTTCGGGTAATCGTAAAGATTGGCTCGGGGCAGGGTGTACAACCTTCATTGTTTTCGTCGGTGTCTTCGTAGAAGACCTCAACTAGCGGTCGGTCAGGATTCTTGCGTGTGATGTTCACACACGGAGGCCGTGGAATGGGTACCGGAATGCAGAGGTCAATTTCCCATTCGCAGGTCTGAATCTCTTTGCAGCCGTCCTGCGTTATTGATTCTTTTTGTGTGATTGTAAAGATCGGCTCCGGACAGGGAGCGCAAAACCCGGTTTCGTTGTCCACTAGGGTGTCTTCGTAAAAGACTTCAACCAGCGGTCGGTCAGGATTTTTACGTGTAATATTGACGCACGGAGGCCGTGGAATGGGTACCGGAATGCAGAGGTCGATTTCCCACTCACAGGTCTGAATCTCTTTGCAGCCATCTTGAACCGTCGACTCTTTTTGCGTGATCGTAAAAACAGGTTCTGGACAGGGTGTACAACTTTCATTGTTTCCGTCGGTGTTTTCGTAAAACACCTCTACCAATGGCCTGTCTGAGTTTTTGCGTGTGATGTTCACACACGGCGGCCGTGGAATAGGCACTGGAATGCAAAGGTCGATTTCCCACTCACAGGTTTGAATTTCTTTGCAGCCATCTTCTGTCGTCGATTCTTTTCGCGTGATCGTAAAAATCGGCTCTGGACAGGGCGTGCAATTTTCGTCGTCACCGCCGGTGTAAAAGACCTCTACCAATGGCCTGTCTGAGTTTTTGCGTGTGATGTTCACACACGGTGGCCGTGGAATAGGTACTGGAATGCAGAGATCGATTTCCCACTCACAGGTTTGAATTTCTTTGCAGCCATCTTGAACCGTCGACTCTTTTTGCGTGATCGTAAAAATCGGTTCGGGGCAGGGTGTACAACCTTCATTGTTTTCGTCGGTGTCTTCGTAGAAGACCTCAACGAGCGGTCGGTCAGGATTTTTACGTGTAATATTG